>ERZ779851.46-NODE-46-length-112454-cov-7.767258_pt1 | contig 112454 bp, 108 predicted proteins | sample MGYA00511094_ERZ779851 | MGnify/ENA primary metagenome ERZ779851 (study PRJEB29588, sample SAMEA2155512) | human gut metagenome | biome: human gut; feature: human-associated habitat; material: faeces | place: Denmark | collected 2008/2010 ...
ACGGCCAAAATGATATAGTTGGCCTTATGGACGAAAGCGGCGTGCGTGTGGTAGAATATATCTACAAAAAATCCCCGAAGTCTATAATTGCCAGAAAATGCTTTGATGACGTAGGGCTAAAGGTTGAAGATGATTTTAACAAGGTTAGAGTTAAAACAAGCTTCCATAGGCGACTGCACACAAACATATACTATGGTTTAATTAATACAGGAGTACTGATAGCCTATGCGACTGGGCGTGATAAGGATTCCAAAGCAAAGAACATTAAGGCTTTTGTTGGAGCTGTTGGCGGTATACTTATGTTGCGCGAATGAGATTTAAAATGGCAGAGAAGGAATATTTATGACTTTTGAATATTACGATAAGATAAAGCCGGATATAATAAAAAAAGCCGAGCATATGTATGCCAAATATGTTAATATGCATGATGAACTGCTTGCTGTGCGCCAAAGGCGCACAGCAAGAGTTGAATACTCCCGTGACAGGCACGACCTGATATTAGGCTACTATTGCCCTAATCCGCTAAAGGATTTGGTAATAGGTAATGTAAAGCGCGGGCGCATTTTGAAAAGGAAAAGCAGCTTTGCCAGCGCGGATATAATATTCTTCTTCGATGAAAATGATGAATTGATAGGAGCGGAGGAAAAGCTCAGTGCTAGTATCAGACAGCATTATATAATCTATGAAGACGGATATTCATGGATACTATCATTCAAAAATGCAAGAGAAATATATGGCAGTGATTCGGATGCTATCAGTAATATAACTTTATGGCGTAAAGAGGATGATAAAATATCCATTTTTATTGAACTTGATACATCTAACTATTTTGATGATTCTGGTTTTGATCGGCTAGCTAAAATGGATGTTTGGCTGTTTAGTTATTGTCAAGATATGCCGGTTGAGTTTGAGTTTTTTTGTGAATATCTTTATCCCGAGGAGTATCTGGCCTTATTGAAGCCGCATGGCAGGGAGCCCAAGCCCGATTCTACTTATAATTTCATGAAGGAACACTTTGGGCAGGTTAATAGGCATATTTACAGGTTTGACCACAAAACCAAAGAAGGACTTTCGAGATATAACATTTATAGATGCTGGAGTAACGTAGGCGAACCAAAGCTTAGCAGCTACCAAGATATCGCTTTATAGGTTGATTGTGTGCAGCGCCTGAAAAATCGCTGCTGTTCAGCTACGATGCCAACGCCCAGGCAATAACCTCATGCGCCATCCCCCCATGACCATTATTATGGTGGGATAATAGGAGGAAGATTTGTATATGAAAAGGAAAATTGAAGATATATATGTGTTTATAGCCAAAGGTGATGTTAATGCTGTAGTTAATACCTGCCGTTCCGTTAACAACGAGCAATTAAATGACATTTTACTGGAGATAGTTGATTACGGCACAACGGAAATGCTTGATTTGATATCTGATGCCGGTATACGCTGCAATGCTATATATAAAAACTATACGCTTCTAGAATATGCTGTTGTTTGCAACAGACCCGATATGGTGAAATGGTGTCTTAAGCATCCCGACTTTACGCTTGTAAATCGGTACGAATGCTCATATGCAGCAAAATACGGATATATTGATATATTGAAGCTTCTGCTGGATGCAGGTATAGACGCGAGCGGCGTTGATGAAACAGGCTCAAACGGGCTGCATTGGGCAGCACAGGAAAACAGGCAAGAAATATGCGATATACTGCTAAACCACAGATGTTGTATTAATCAACTGGATTGCCATGGAGATACGCCATTGTATACCGCGGCATCTTGGGGCAATAAACAAATAGCGGAGGCATTGTTGAAGCACAATGCACATGTGGATTTGTGTGGGATTTGGTTTGGCACAACGCCATTTATGATAAGCTGTGCAGAAGACTTCTTTGAAATATGCAATATGCTGCTTGAATTCGGTGCTGACATAAATGCTACTGATTCTGATGGCATGACAGCGGCACATAGAGCAGCAATAAAAAACGACGAAAAGCTGCTCGAATACTTAAGGCATCATGATGCGGATTTTAGCATAAAGGATGCTAAAGATGTATCAGCGACAGATATACTACAGGATGATGAATTGAGAAAGTCGCTGTACTATGAGTATTTTGAAGCTGATTAAATGAGTAAGTGCAAGGTTAGGCATATGCCTAACCTTGCACTTATCGTATAGCATGCTAAAAGCCTGCGATAGCCATGCGTATAACGAAAGCTGTTGCAGTAAAAAGCCATATAGCATTTAGAATAAAAACTATTGTTGCGGAGTGCCTGTGCGCGTAATGCAAAATCCTACAACGGCATGGAGTTGGTATGGCACCTTGAATTGAACAAAGGAGGTTTTCCGTGAGAACATATTTCTTCCTTGATACAGACCTTCAGGGCAATGCTGAATATGATATAAGCGGTAATAATTATGCTGATTTGATAGATATATGTTGCAAATACAGCAGCGTTCTATCTTTGATGATAGAGAATAAGCGTGTAAAACTTGTGAAGCAGCTTGAGTCATTTCGGATAGCTCAGCCTAAAAATATTCCAAATGAGTATACACGTTATTCACAGAACGACGATGGAGCTGGGCTGGATATTAGGTATTACCGAGTATGTGATGAGTTATGCAATCTGCTAAAATCATCTGCTAACAGCATATTTGATTGGGTATATGGACAAGGGCATAACAAACCGGAGGATCCGATCTTTTACAGAGAAGATGGCAGTAAGTTCTTTTCTTCGGTTATTCATGAAGGTGAATGTACATTATGCATTGCTGAAGGTGAGAATGCAGATATAGTGATATGCAATGGCAATTGGGTAGAAGAGTCACACAGTTGATATTGTAAAATTCATGTTCACTATATACATTGATTAAAGAGGTCAATTTTATGGTCAGCACATATATTTGTTATATGTGCTGACCGCTTTAGCATTAATTAACTATGAAAGGAATGCGATAAATAGCAAGTGGTGTTACCTGAGAAACGGCCAAAATGATATAGTGGGCCTTATGGACGAAAGCGGCGTGCGTGTGGTAGAATATATCTACGATGCGTGGGGCAAGCTGATATCCACCACCGGCACCTTGGCAACTACACTTGGCGCAGACAACCCGTTCCGTTATCGCGGCTACTACTACGATACCGAAACCGGCCTCTACTATGTATCCAGCCGTTATTATGATTCTGAGATCGGTCGGTGGATTAATGCAGATACTTCAGAGGCATTAACTGTAGGCTTTGAAAATTTTGTACAATATAACTTATTTGCATACTGCTTTAACAATCCTGTGAATATGACGGATGAAACTGGAGCTTGGCCAAGCTGGGTTGGAAAAGTTGTAGCAGCTGTTGAGGTGGTGGCTGTTGTTGCTGCTGTGGCAGCTATCACCGTTGCAACTGCTGGCGCAGGAACTGCAGCTGCCGTTATTGCAGTAGGAGCTGCTAAAGGAGCCGCTATTGGAATGATCTCTGGCGCTGCAATGGGGGCCGCTACGGGGGCAGTGCGTCATAGGGTGTCTACTGGCAGTTGGAACGGAGCAGGCACGGCCGCACTTAATGGAATGGGAGATGGCGCATTGTCCGGTGCTATCACAGGTGCAATAACAGGTGCTGTTGGTAGTGCATTGAAAGTAGGCCGTGCGGCTAGAGCGTGGGACTCATCTTCAAAAGGCGGTCCATGGACAAATATGAATGACCATTATAAACGGCATGTCATTCAGGAGGGGAAGAAGGCCATGACTAAAAATGTTATTACTTATACAGATGATGCAGTAGCATTATGGAACAAATGTAATGGAATAGGTAAATTAATGGATTCAGGTAGTTTGAGATTGAAAGGATTGGGAGTAGGCGGTTTCTATTCAAAATCCGGACTTATACGCTCGTTTTTCTACCAGTAAGAGAATGAATGTGTATGAAAATATTGTCAAAAGAAGAGACGAGTACGGTTAAGGAATTCTTAGAAGTCCCTATTCCTGAGTATATTCTTGAGTATAGTGACGGGCGAATTGATCTTTTGGACTGTTATGAGATAGCATTTACTTTTGCCAATGAGTTATTAAGGGGAAGAAAGGTAAATCCAAATGCCTCACCATGGGGTGATGGCCAAAGTGTAATATTTGACCCATACTATGCCAGGCTATTATCAAACATTCGGAACTCTAATTCAAGTGCAAGTATCAACAATTACTGCAATTTATCTTTAAAAGTTCTGGACATTTTTAAGGATCATCTTGTGTAGATACTTTTCTGAAGGAAACATTGAATGTTTTTTATATACGGCCAAAATGATATAGTTGACCTTATGGACGAAAGCGGCGTGCGTATTGTAGAATGATGCACCAATAGCCGAGACAGATACTTATCTGCCTCGGCTATATTAAAATTTGCTGCGGTGCTATTTAAGCATCGGCAGGGATATCGTCGGCGGTATTATTGTCAGGGGTGCTTTTCAGCGCATCTATTTCGCACATGCAGTTCAATATACGCTTTATCGCGCGGGCATGTATGCGCTTTAGCGTGCGCTCGGCCCGACCGTTCATAATGCCCCATCTTTCATTGTATTCAACTATTACCTTTGCCCAGTCAAGCCCCTGTATCAGGTGCTTTTGAACAAGAAAACGCTCGTCGTCCGGCAGCAGCTCCAGCCAGCATTCTATAATGCCCTTCATAAACACCAGATTGCAGTATTCTTTTTCCAAAGCATCCCGCTCAAAACAGGCGTATTCCGTGTTCTCCTGCATCAGCAGCATAAGCATGGACGCTTTCGCACAGATTCCGCGGTAATCGCACAGCGCATTCATTATGGTCAGATTAGTAAGTTCCATTGTACCCTCCTGCGTAGAGTATCTACTATCTTATACGCATAACATAGGCCCTAAAGGGACAAATAACGGCAAAATTATTTGCGGCAGACGGCGTCATGCGCTACCTCACCATCATCATCCTTGCAAACTTACCGACCACAATAACTGCGAACGCCGCAAGCACGCCTTCACTCTTACTTGACTTGCTTTTTACCCAACAAGCTGCGCGGTAACCATATACTTGCCCGGCGCATGTCCTGAGTATCTGAACGGGTAGCATGTCACAAGCACAAGCGTGCTTCCGTCCAGCGTCAGGAGCCGCCAGTCGGATGTGCTTTCGTAGATGGCAACATCTGAAACGGCATATGTGTAGGCTATGCCGTCTTTTGTTGCTGTAATGATGTCGCCAACGGTGACTTTTTCGAGTATCTTCAAATGATTACGGTTGCGATGGCCGTAGACAACGCACATACCATTCTCGCCTGGCAATACGGAAGTCGTAAGCCAACCGGGAGTTTTCTTGAGCGTTGATTCTTCCACGCCGTATGCCACGGATATGGTATCGTTCAGAATACTGAGCGTGAAGAAAGCCTTGCCGCCCTGCACGGGAGCGGGAGTCGCTGCGGGTGGGCAAGTCGGCTGCAATGTTGCTTCAGGCGTTGGTGATGGCAGTGCAGCAGGAGAGAACAGGGGAGTTGATGAAGTCACATTGGTAGCTTTCGGCGTGGGTATGGGCTTGATTTCAACAAAAGCATCGCCGTTCTCATGCTGCATAGATAAGGCGATGCCTATTATGGCAGCTAAAATAGAAAGAGCGGCAATGAGCGCCGCCTTCTTGGTAGTTTGACTTTTCATTATGGTTCCTTTCTTTCAGCTTGTTGGCCTGCCGAAGCAGACCCATTCCCATTCGGAGCCGCTTCTTCCCCAATGTTTGCGTATCTGTACGGAGTTATTACCGCCAGTGCTGTCAATCAGAAATTCGCCGTTGGTGTATATGGCAACATGGTGTATCTGCATCCAGCGTTTGCATTTGCCTGTTCCGCAACGTTGGATGTCAGTGCAATAACCTTCGCCGCGGGAAGCATCCTTGCGGGCAAAAAAGATGAGGTCGCCTGCCTGAAGCTTGGAAGCGTCAGTAAACAGCACATTCATGTCGCGGCACTTTTGCGCCATGCCTGTGGACGTTAATCCATTCATGGAGGATAAGCCGCAGTCACGGTATGCAGCCCGCACTAAGCCGGAACAATCCATGCTGGAATAACTGCGGCCTATGTACTTCTTAGCAGCCGAAACGATTTGCGCGCCAAGCTCGGTCGATGGGAGATCCGGATTGATATCCAAACCCGAGCCGTATGTTCCGCCGTCGCCTACAGCATCGCCAAGCAGCTCTGCAAAAAGCGGGTAGTATACGGGCTGCATAAGCTCGGTAAGCATTTCGTTCTGGTCAGCGTTGAATCGGTACATATCCGCGCCGTCGCGGTAATCCATGCTCAACACATTGACGTATATGAACAGCGTTGTCTTGCTCTCTGTAGTCGGCTTCCCGTTCTTGTCAAGAACAATAGCGCCGTATTCATCGGTTACTATGACAGTTTCGGTTTCGGATTCTGTGCGGTATAAAACCTTGTTCATATCAAGAAACACCCTACGGAGTTTTTCTGCGTTCTCAGGCGACATTTCCGTTACGTCGGATGGGGTTTCTGCATCCGCACCAACTTTTATGGCGTATACGCCCACCACGTCGGCCCAATTCGGTACGGTGCTTTCGATGCTCTCCATATCGCCTTCATAGATAATCTCTACAACATCGGCAGCGCCTTGTGCAGTCGGCTCGGCAATTCTGCTTTCTATTTCATCCTTAAACTCGGTGTTGATGGCTTCTATGGCCTCTGTCATAGGCTTATCGCCGTTAGCCGCTTCATTTGCGGAGAACACACCGAACAATGACAGCAGGGCAACCACGAGTACCGCTAATACTGCAATTACGATAGCTATCCAGCCTCCGGCGGCGATTACCGCAACAAGTTCCTTTATTGCTGAGATGATAGCTTTAATAATAGCGGCAATGCTTTTTACAGCAGCCTTTGCGGTTGTCGCTGCGGCTTTAGCGGCAAGCTGCGCTGTGCGCCCTACCGTTTGAGCCGCCTTTGCAGTAGCTTGCGCGGTTCTTTGCGCAGCCTTTGCCGCATGTTGTGTGGTTTTAACTGCCCTCTCGGCTGTTTTGACGGCATGCTGTGCAGTCTTAACGCCGCGCTGTGTGGCTTTTACCGTTCCTTTCGCTGTCGCTTTAGATGGTTCAGTAATCCGCTTAATGCTTTGAGGAGCACCTTGCGCTGTCAGCCGTGAGACTTGGACATTTTTTCTGGCGTATTCCCGGCCTTGCCGCACGGCATTGTTTTCGGCAGAATAAAAGGAGGAACGGCTTTGCTCCGTTCCTCCCTGAGATTGCCTGTTCTGTTTTATACGGCGGCTTGCTCAATACGCTCCTCTGCATATCGCTCAGGCTGTTCATCATGCGGCTGCTGCGGCTCCGCAACGTCTTGTGCCTGCTTCCTTGCCGATAAAAGCGAACGCCGCATGAGCTCTTTCGGTGCTCGTGCGGCGTCGGTCTTAATGCTCGGAACGCGGTCTGGTGGTTTGGTTTTTGTATCTCTCAATGTATCAGTTCCTTATGGACGTAAAATTAGCGCCCGCGAGGGGCGCTTTCCTGCTATTTTTCAAAATCATTAAACGAATAACCAATCGGTAGATGGGAGGAAATCTTTCGTGGCGCTTGTATACTACACTGATTCCCCGTCCGTATTTGATCCATTAATGTGTCAATATCCCTGCGCCGATTAACAATCTGCCTATGACTCTTAGTGATAGTACATCTGTACTCAATAATTCTTATCGCTTTCTTGTTTACCACTGCATTCACCTCCTATTCCATGAAAAACATTGTCAAAAGCATATGCGTAACCTAACAATGGGACAAACGGCCAAACATACGCATTTATGAATTCCTCAACCTTCTTTCTAGTTCTTCCAAAGGTTTTTTCTACAGTTGAATCCAACTGCAATATAAAACATATCCTTTCGTAGTCTCCCTTATAGGGTATGGCAATATACTGCTGAAGGTGTTTGTTTGCTGCTTTTGTCTTGCTAAAATACAAATTTTCTTGTATTTCTGCCTTGCTCATTATTATATCATAATTTTCCTCATTATTATCAAAGATTGTTTTTATATATTGCTTGCACTCAGCCAATCGTTTTGCTCCCGTCGCGCCTTTTCCACGATTGTACGATTTGTAGCCTGCTGTACAGTACATTAGTTCTTGATTAAAAGAAAACTGTTTAGTAACATTTACCCTTATCTCACAATCATGGAATTTTTTTGACAGAATAGTGTACAATGAATCACAAACCATTTGAGCAACATCCTCAAAAGACAACTCTATCTTCCCACTTTCATTATCTAGTAGGCAAATCGACATACAACTAAATATACGCGACAATTCGTCTTTAGTGGCGCTCAGTATTGCAGCATGCTCGGTGCTTGCTTGTCTTCGACTGTCCGCCATGTTAAAAAATACTATGAAAACAATATATATTGCAAAGAAAACCATGGTCTGCCTCTGAGTAAGAATGCTCCAAATGCGTTCATACCACGTCCCTGTAAACGTACTTGTTGACAATAAATACGGAAGTAGGAACGCCGCCAAAAAATGTATAATGGTTTGGAACGGTTTGTTCGCAAATATGGTTACAAATAGTTTCTTTAATCTCATAAATACAGTGAATCCTTTCAATATGGACTATTAACCATAGATTACAATTCATTATATCATACAAAATAATGATATTGCAGCAGTCAATATACAAATATCGACTGCTATAACTATATTTCTCTATCCTCGCGCCTCTGTTTCCACCGGCTTAGTTGTCATCCGCCTATAAAGTTTTGTATTCTTCGGAAACCTGTTGACGAAAGGCACGAGGCCATGGCTTGCTTCATTGCCGATAAAAGCGAACGCCGCATGAGCTCTTTTGGTGCTCGTGCGGCGTCGGCCTTAATGCGCGGAACGCGGTCTGGTGGTTTGGTTTTGATGGGGTTCAATGCGTGGCCTCCTTATGAACAGAAAATAGCACCCGAGAAGGGTGCTACATTTTATTTGCTTTAGCTAAGCCGTTCTTTGTGTGTCCTAGCGGATTTAGACAAGCGTGTCATCCAGCAGGAAGTCGATGACGCTGATATTGAGAATGCCGTTGTCATCATACCAACGCTTGCGAATGTCATGACGCACGATGATCTTCGGGAAAGAATCGCCGGTCAGTGCGAAAGGCTTATTCTCGGTGATTGTCTTTTCCTCCGTTCCAAACGCATAGGCAGACTGAATGTAGGTCTTTTTGCCGCCGGAGGTTGCAATAAAGTCGATTTCCCGCGCAACCGGCACAATTCTTCCTTTGGCATTTTTCTCATTGCCATAGACAATGCCGATGTCAACGGCGCATTCACGGATCATCAGCTCATTGAAAATGATGTTCTCCATGATGTGCGTCATCTCCTGCTGGCGGAAGCCGATACGGGCATTTCTCAGTCCAATGTCCTCACAGTAGTATTTGTTGGGATAGTCAAAATAGCTCTTGCCCTTGACATCCCAGCGTTTGCATTCAGTGAAGAGGAAGGAATCCGACAAGTGATCCATATAGGCTTTCACGGTGTTCAAAGCAACGACATTTTCTCCACTGCGCTTCTGCACGGTGTTGATGGTGGCTGCAACCTTCGTCGGATTGGTCAGAGAACCGATAGACGAACACAGCAGATCAAGAATAGCAGACAGCACATCCTCACGCTTGATCTTCTTCCGCTCTACAATGTCCTTCAGATAGACCTCAGAAAACAACGATTTCAGATAAGCCATTTTCGCGGTATCTGTGGGACGGGACAGGATCAGCGGCATACCGCCGTAGAAAGCGAACTCGTCAAAAGCGTCCTGCTTATCGCCGCCAACAGCCGAGTAGTATTCGGCAAAGGAAAGCGGATGCACACGGATCTCATCGCTCCGTCCTCGGAACTCCGTCAGGATGTCCGAGGACAGCATTTTGGAGTTGCTTCCGGTCACATAAATGTCTAAGTTGGGCAAGGACTTCAAATCGTTAAGTGCGTCGTAGAAGGTGATCTTCTTCCCGTCCGGATTGTAAGGATTCGGAACTTCGTCGGACATCTGAATCTCGTCTACGAAGAGATAGAATTGGTCTGCACTGTGTTCTACAATCTCCCGGACATGCGCCGCAAGCTCCAACGGATTGCGATAGCGAATATCACGGGTCAAGTCCAGTTCAAAGGACAGAATGTGATCTTCGGCAACACCCTCACCGAGAAGGTAACTCTTGAACAGATTGCGAAGCAGATAGTAAAAACAAAAATCATTTCGATTATCCGAGAAACTATGACACTATAGTATTTGAATTTGCTTACCCTGTTCTTTGCCTTTTTGCGTCCCATAACTGCATCTCCGATTTAGCTAATACTAACCCGATCAGCACACTTGCCGCATGTGCTGACCGGTGACGATGCCTACCGCTTCACATAGTTCTCCGCCTGCTTTGTGAACATTTCATAATACTTTCCCTTGGTCTGCATCAGCGCGCTATGGGTTCCGCTTTCGCAGATTTGGCCGTGGGCCATTACGATGATCCTGTCCGCATCCCTTACGCTGGACAGCCTGTGCGAAACCATGATGGTAGTCGTCTGATTGGCAGCGCTAAGGATCGCTTCGCTCAGCTTGTACTCTGCCAGCGGGTCAAGGGCGGAGGAGGGTTCGTCAAGCAAAAGCAGGCTGAAGTCCCCTGACATTACCCTGGATAATCCTACCTTCTGCGCTTCGCCGCCGGAAAGAAGGATGCCATCCTCGAAAAACTCGCGCGTTAGCTGGGCGCCATAATCCGCGCAGTTCTTTTTTAGAACATCGTTAAGCCCAAGCTGCTTTGCCGTCTCGCGCATCTTTTCGGCGGTTACGGGATGATACAGCGAGATGTTATCGGCAAAGCTCATTGCGTATATATTCGTATTCTGAAACGCAACGCCGATACGGCTGCGCATCCGGCGGACATCATAATCCTTTATGGGCCTGCCGTTTATATATATCGTTCCGCTGTCAACATCATAAAGCCTTAGCAGCAGTTTCATAAAGGTGGACTTTCCCGCGCCGTTTTCACCCACTATAGCAATCTTTTCGCCCGGCTGAATAGACAGATTCAAATTAGATAACGAGAAACCCGAATTATCGTAGGAAAAGCCGACATCTTTTAATTCAACCGAGAAACATCCATTTTCAGGCTGCACCTTCTCCGGCCCGACGTCGCTCTCAATTTTTGATTCGAGCCTGAAAAAAGCCCTTATTTTTTCCACGTTCATGGAAAGAATACTTGCATCTTTGAGCAGATACGTCAACATGTTAATCTTTGAATCCAGCCGGTAAAATGATAGCATCAGCGTCATATACATCGCAACTTCTGGTATATTGCCCACAATAATGTTCTTTATAATGTAGAGCATAATGATTATTTCAGTAGAGAACAAGATAGCTTCGTGCAAAATATACAGCAGTTCGATTTTCCATACATATTTTGCCTGCACCTTCAGTTTCTGCTTGCCGCAATTATCGTATGACGCTCCCGCAATTTCCCCGAGCATTGTGGACTTCATATCGGCTGCGTACTCTTTCAAATAGAAAAGCCTGTGGAAATAGCCCAGCCGCCTGTCGAGCGGTACGGAGTCCTCCTTGTACTTGATGGAAATGGAATTCAGATGTTTGTTGACAACGACGTGCAGAAGCATCTGCACAACTTCGGCCAATAATATCCACGGGCCGAGCGTTGCGATAACAGTGCCCAATAAAACTATGCTCAGCGTGCATTGTGCAAAATCAATAAGAAAGTTCCGCGCCTTTTCAAGCTGAGTCGAGTATTCTTCCACGGCCCATGCGAAATTATCGTAATATTTAGGATCGTCGATATACTTATAATCAACATGCACAGCTTTTTCATAAATCTCACGATTAGCCTGAAGGCTGATAGAAGTTTTCTGCTTTGCAAAGTATGCCCGCGCGAGCTTGAAAATAGCGCTGTTCAGAAAACCGACGACAGTAAGTGTTACAGCGGCAGCAGCGACGATATGGAACGGTTTTTCATCCGCCAGCATGTTAAGAATTATCTCCGGAGTATATACATAGAGAAAATCTTCAATAGGAGAATAAAGCCCCATAATAACAATGGAAAGCAAAAGGTAGAGCCCGTATTTCTTATACGGTTTACATATCCATGCGATATTGCTGCACATGTTTCGTATGCTTTTCATGATTTGAGCCTTTCGTATATTTATTTGTCTAAATGACCCAACTTTGTCTGCCGATCACAATGCCCCAAGAACCTGCCCTTTTTAATTCTATCATAAATATAAGTATTTGCAATGAACGTTTCATCTTTTGTCGCAAAAAGTCGGTTTTTGCAGAAAAGTTTACGGCTTTGCCCGGAGAATATTCGCTCGGCTCGCCCGACCACATACCAATGGTAGAAAAAGAAAAATCCAAGCAGTATGCATGGTGGGTTCTGCTTTGGTTGAATGGATGATACAATGTAAGCGAAAACAACAGGGAGGGCGGAAGAATGACCAACAAACTGGCGGAAAATATACGCGCGTTCCGCAAGCAGCGCTTGCTTACGCAGGAGCAGCTGGCGGAGGTGCTTGGCGTTACAACAGGGGCTGTATATAAATGGGAAGCAAAGCTTTCGCAGCCGGAACTGAGCATGCTGATGGAGCTGGCGGACTTTTTCGATACGTCGGTGGACGTGTTGCTGGGGTACGAAATGAAGGATAACCGCCTTGCGGCAAGCGTGGCGCGGATAAAGCAATGCCGCCGCGAAAAGGACCGCGATGGATTTGACGAGGCGGAAAAGGCGCTCAAGAAATATCCAAACGTGTTTGATGTTGCGTATAACAGCGCGGTTCTATACAGCTCCTTGGGAATAGAATGCGGGGATAAGCCAATGCTTCTCCGCTATGGAGCTGCTGCGGCAAAGCCTGCTGCTCATTGCGCAGAATACGGATCCGGAAATAAACGAAAGCACCATACACGGCATTATGGCGGAGGTATTGCTTTGCCTTGGGGATGCGGAGCAGGCGGTGGAGATGCTGAAAAAGCATAACGCTGCGGGCATGTACAACGACATCATCGGCATGACCCTTGCAAGCCACTGCAAGCGGACGGCTCGCTGCCGCTTATTCACTATGCGGATAATGTGAACAACGCCGCCAACTGGACGGGCGACGGCAGCTGCTTTGTATATGTATTCTTCGCAGCGGTGCTTACAAGCATAGTTACGGCGCTGTTCATCGGCACGGAGTATGGCGACGGCACGCTGCGCAACAAGTGCATAGTGGGCCACAGGCGCGGCAGCATATATGCGGCCAACCTTATCGTATGCATTGCGGCGGGGGCGATGCTCTGCGCGGCGTATATAGTGCCGCACACGGGCCTTGCGCTTATGCTGCTCGGCGGGTTTGAAGCGGAGGCGGCAGCCATACTCATGTATACCGCCATCAGCCTTGCGACAATATGCGTATTCGCTTCGCTGCGCGTACTGGTTGCCATGCTGTGCCCCAACAAGGCGTATACGGCGGCACTATGCATCCTGCTCGCGTTTGCGCTGCTGTTCGCAGGGGTGTATATAACAAGTGCGCTCAACGAACCGGAATATTATCAGGGATTTTCTTACACTGAAAACGGTGTAACGGCTTCGGAGGAGATGGAGCGCAACCCGAACTATCTCAGCGGGGCAAAGCGGCAGGTGTATGAATTTATGTATGACTTTGTGCGCACGCCGCTTACGGCTATGTGCGACATATTGAACTGATGGAGCGCGAACCGCAGACGGAAAACGGGAAACGCTATCTTGCCGTTATGCGCACGGCTGACCAGGGCGCGCTGAGACGAATATTCGATAACATAATAAGCAACGCCGTCAAGTATTCAGACGGCGATTTTGCCGTTGCGCTGGACGAAAACGGCACGGCAACATTCACGAACGGCGCGGCGGGGCTGAGCTGCGTGCAGGCGGAAAGGCTTTTCGATCGGTTTTTTACCGTTGAAACGGCGCGCTCCTCGACCGGCCTTGGCCTATCGATAGCCAAGCAGCTTACGGAAAAGCTGGGCGGCAGCATACGCGCGGAATACGGCGGAGGGAAGCTGCAAATAAAGCTGAGCCTGCCGCAATATTGATTTTTTAGCAATAAAAGTCGAGAACGAAAGCCGCACGGGGCGATACAATACGGCGCGTAAGGAGATGAAAGCGAATGAAGGAACAGGTATTGGCTGTGCAGCGGATGCAGGACTACATAGAGCAGAACAATGCCAAAGAGATAAGCTTATCCGATCTTTCCAAAGCGTCGCTGTTTTCGCCGTGGTATTCATACCGGCTTTTCAGGGAGTACACAGGCATTACGCCCGCGGAGTACATACGCAGATACAGGCTGACCCAGGCGGCGAAAAGGCTGCGCGAGGGCGGGGAAAGGGTGATAGATATTGCCTTTGACGCCGGCTTTGCAAACGTGGACACGTTCACGCGCGCTTTTTGCCGCGAATTCGGCATGAACCCGTGCCGATAGCGCTGTTCATACCTTACGGAGCAAAATACAGAGAGCTGAAGAAGGAGAGGACAGACGTAACAAACATTCAAACGGTCTTTGTTCGGGCAGTAAAAAAGCCGGAGCGCATATGCATAATCAAGCGCGGAGGATTACTTTCCGTGTTCCGGGGCCAGCCGTTTAACGAGGAGAACTATTGCGGGGCCATACACGCCGTGCAGCACGCCATGGATGGCTATGACCCGACAACGATAGGCTACGAATGATACGACGATAACCCACGCATACAGCTTGAACCCCGCTGCGAGAGGGGATACATTGAAATGAGAGCTGTGAAGATGGCCGCAAGATGAGCGAAGCAATATACGTTAAAGGGCTGAGCAAGGCCTATAACGGCAAAACGGTGCTGGATAAGCTTGACCTGGGAGCGAAAAGCGGCACGGTTTTCGGCCTGCTCGGCGCAAACGGCGCTGTGCAGCCTGCTCGCGGTCAAATTCTTCCAGTGGAAATAAAATCTCACTGAATGAAATTTACGAATTACACTGAATGGAAATAATAAATCATACTGAATGAAAGTTCTGAATATCACTGAATGAGGTTGTATAATCCCTGAAATTGGGGTATACTGATAACGAGGCGATATGGATGAAACGGGAAAACTATAGGCCGCGGCAGATCGATAGAAAGGTTTCGGAATATTTGTCCGCGTTTGGAGCGGTATGCATAGAAGGCCCCAGGTGGTGCGGAAAAACATGGACGTCCGTAGCGCACTGCATCAGCGAAATATTCATAGGCGACCCTGCGGGGAACTTTCAAAACAGAAGATTAGCAAGCATGGATCCCAAATTGGTGCTTGACGGGGGTAAACCGCGACTGATAGACGAATGGCAGGAGGTGCCTCAGCTTTGGGATGCGGTGCGCTATGCAGTGGATATGGATACGGCAAAGGGACAGTTTATATTGACCGGATCTGCTACGCCTAACCATAAGGGAATTATGCACAGCGGCGCCGGGCGCATAGCGCGGCTGCATATGCGGCCAATGTCGCTTTACGAATCCGGTGCGTCAAGCGGGAAAGTATCGCTTGGCGCGTTATGCGCGGGCAAGTTTACGCCGGCAATGACGGGCGACGTTGACCTGAGAAATATAATAGAGCATATTATACGCGGTGGATGGCCCGCGAATATGGATACGCCGATAGAGCAGGCGGCGTTGCTGAGCAAAGAATATATTGAAGCCATAATTATGGACGATGCTTTCCGCATAGACGGGGTAAAGAGAGACGTGCGCAAAATGCGCATGCTTCTTAAATCCATTGCAAGGAATGAAAGCACCACCGCAACAAAGAAAAAGCTGCAGAATGACGTTATGGAAACGGATTCGCAGGATATTGATGCAAATACGGTTACAGCATATCTTGATGTGTTTGAAAGGCTGTTCCTGCTGGATAATCAGCCGCCGTTTGCAACTAAAGTACGTTCATCGGTACGTATGAAACAGGCGGAGAAGCGCCACTTTGCAGACCCATCCCTGGCGTGCGCGCTGCTTAATGCAACACCGCAAATGCTGCTGAACGACCTTGAAACATTAGGCTTCCTGTTCGAGGCGCTGTGTGAACGCGATTTGAAAATATATGCCGAATCATTTGGTGGGCAGCTATATCATTATCAGGACTACAACAACCGCGAAATAGATGCGGTTGTGGAGATGGCGGATGGGAGCTGGGCAGCAATAGAGATTAAGCTTGGCGCAAATCAGATAGATAAGGCGGCGCGGGAACTTATACACCTGCGCGATGAAATAGCGGCAGAGAAAGACGGTATACCGCCGAAAACGCTCATTGTGCTGTGTGCGCTTACAAACGCGGCATACCAACGACCGGACGGCGTATATGTTGTGCCGATAACGGCATTGAAGGATTAGCATTTATAATTAATCAGCCCCTCCTGTCTTTTGCGGACGGGCGGGGCTGTTTTTTTAATCGGGATTTAGACTTTCATCACAGCACAAAGTGCAGGAAGCGCATTGCATCGAGCCAATCGGTGCACTCGAACTCTATCGTGCGGGAGCCGGTTTGCTTTGCGCCGGGGTAGAAGCCGCCTTCGTAGGCCTTGAAATGCTCCTTGAAGTTTATTTCAAGGTGATATTTATCGCTCGTGGGGAACATGCAGTCCTCTTTCTTCTTGGTGGCAATGGTGGCGGATACGGTTTCGCGGATGCGGCGGACGGCTACGTCAGGATGCAGCGTAAGCGCGCCTGCGCCAATGCCTTCGTTTATGGGAACGGTGGCGATGTTCGGGTTCGTTTCGTTCATCCATTCGCACAGCCCGCGGTCGCCGCATACGCAGTATACGGGCACGCCGAGGGAGCTTGCGACGAGCGAATTGAGCATAAGCTCAGGCGCAAGCATGCCGTTCACCTTAACGAAGTTGTTCTGGGTATTCATGGTGTGGGAAAGCGGATTGCCCGGCATCTGCGCGGCGCTGTGGTATCCGGTGAAAACCACGCCGTCAAACGTTTCGTCAAGGCCGAACATCATGGAATACGGATGGCGTGCCCAGCCGCGATATACGCGGGCGTATTCAGGCAGCTTCGCGGGGTTCAGATTGCGTGCGCTGTCATGCGCATCCTTAACCACTATTTCTTCCACGCCCGCGTCATGCGCGCCCTCGCAGGCGGCGGCGACCTCGCGCGTCATCTGGTTGGCAAAGTAATCGTAATCATGCGGAACGGAGCGCTCGGTCTCGTTCCAGTTAACTATGCCCGCGGTACCTTCTATATCCGCGCTGATAAACAGTTTTTTCATCGGTGTTTCTCCTTAACGTTTTATTATAAAATGCGTGGTTTTGCGCCGCAGGGGCTTAAAAACCATATTTATCAAGAAATTCGTTGACCACGGCGTAATACTTTTCGCGGTCCGTGCTTATGCTGCGCACATGGCCCGCGCCGGGGCAGATGTAAAGCGCCTTTTTGCCGCGCTTAGCGTCATAAAGCCTTAGCGTATTATCATACGGTATCAGCCTATCCGCCGTACCGTGTATGAACAGCACCGGAAGCTCAGGCGCACCGTTTGCGCGTTTGAGTTCATCAAGCGGCGATACGTCCGCATACCCAAAGCCCGCCCGCGCGCGCAGTATCCACTCCGCAGGGCCTTCAAACGGCCACGAGGGCAAATGCTTCATAGAGCCAACGTTATACATGAGCTGATCGTGCAGAGTGGCAAACGGGCAGTCCGCAACCACAAAATCCGGCGGATTTTTCCCAAGGCCGCACAAAAGCACCGTTGCGCCGCCCATGGAATCCCCATGTACGCCAACGGTACACGGCTTTTCGGGATAGCCTTTATCGCGGCGGGCAAGGGCAACAAGCGCGGCCAGATCGTGCCGCTCAAGATAGCCCATTGTGCAGTATTTGCCTTCGGACGTGCCGCTGTTGCGCTGATGATAAAGCAGAACGTCATAGCCGCGCTGCATATATATTCGGGCGTATTTCAATTCCGATTCGCGCCGCACCCAAAAACCGTGCGCCAGTATGCACACCTTATCGGTAGGCTCAGCCGCCCTGTACCAGCAGTAATCCAGCCGCACGCCGTCGCGCGCGATAATGCTGCCCTCCTCATCGGGAAGCATTGCGGCCATTTCGCCCGGGGCAAAGTTGCCGCGCTCTATTTCAAGCTGCTCAACCTCTTCAAGCGAAGAACGCTCGGGCGTGATGACAAGCTTCACAAGCATCCACGATACCGTGAATATGAAGGCGGCCGCAATAAGGGCTGTTATAAGCAATATCCATAACCACATCTGCGCCGCCTCCTTTCTAGTGAAATTGCTTTATTAGTCCTCGTTTATGTACACTCTGGGTACGCGGTTGGTAACAAGGCAGGTGAGTTCATAGTTTATCGTGCCAACCTTCTGCGCGGCATCTTCCCATGAAATGGAGTTGCCGCCGATGAGGGTCACTTCATCGCCGCGCTTGACCTTATCCTTATCCGCAAGCACCATGCACATATCCATGCATATGCGCCCCGCCTGCGGATAACGCACGCCGTTTATGGTAACGGTGGTGTTGTTGGAAAGGCGGCGGGGGTAACCATCCGCATAGCCTGCCAGTACAACGGCTGTGGTGAAGGGCTTGTCCCCCTTGAAGGTGCGGCCGTAGCTCACAGTCGCGCCGGCGGGAAAATCGCGCACCTGGGAAACGTGGCTCTTAAGCGTCATAACGGGCTTGAGCGGGCCGTACTGGGGCATGCTGTCAGGATACATGCCGTAAAGTATAACGCCCTCGCGCACCATGTCTATCTGCGTTTCGGGATGATAGAGTATGCCGGCGGAGTTGCTGGTGTGGCAGGTTTCGGGCCTTAGACCCTTTTCGGTAAGGTAGTTCATAACGGTTTTGTAGTTTTCAAGCTGCCATGCCGTGAACTCATCCTGATCGGGAGTATCGGCAACGCAGAAATGCGTGTACATGCCCGTTACCTTAACGTTTGAAAGCTTGCTCATGCGCTCGACAGCTTCGGCGGCCTTCATGGCGGCGTCGTGCCCCTGCGCAAAAAGGCCGGCGCGGCTCATGCCGGTATCAAGCTTTATGTGGCCCTTAACGGTAACGTTTGCGGCCTTTGCGGCCTCGTTCAGCTCAAGGGCGTGGCTCTCGTCCACAAGGGTTTGGGTGATGTCGTTATCGGCAAGCACCTTTGCGTATTCGTGGGAAGTATAGCCCAGTATGAGTATGGTCTTTGTTATGCCGCCCTGACGGAGCTCCAGCGCTTCGCTCAGGCAGGCCACCGCGAATGCATCCGCGCCGCACTTTTCAAGATAGCGCCCGCAGCGCACGGCGCCGTGACCGTAAGCATCGGCTTTTATAACACACATTACCTTTTTGCCCGTGGCGCGCGCGATTTCATAATTGTGCTTCAGCGCGGCCATGTCTATTTCCGCCCATGTGCGGGCAGAGGGAGAAAGCAGTTCGTTCATTTTACGCCTCCGATAAATTGGGCATACGCCCTTGACCTGTACAGTTTATTCCATTGCCCTGCCCGTGTCAACCGATGGAGCAGGTATTGTTCACGATTTGTTAATGCATAAAATGGATTTTTTGTGTTACCATTGCCATATATGGCGATGGAATCGCCTGTGCTTTTGCGGTATGCTTTAATTAAAGGATAACTGAAGCAAAAATATTAAAAAAACCATTGACCGGAGCCTTGGGGTATAGCTTATTCTATGCATGGAGGTGAGCGCAAATGCTTATAAATGAAGTATGCAGGGAATGCAACCTGACCAAAAAGGCGGTTGAGTATTACACCGAACAAGGCTTAATCCGTCCGGATATAACAGAGAACGGATATAGACGGTTCTCGGATGCGGATGTTTTGAAGCTCAGAAGAATTGCCGTTTTGCGGGGGCTCGGTTTTTCCGTGCCGGAAATACGCACAAGTCTTGATGACGATAGCCGTGCGGCAATTTACGATATTCTAAACAGGAAGGAGCTTGAAATCGTTGAGCTGCAGACAAAGCTTGCATTGATAAAGCAGCTTGCAAACGGCGGCGATTGGGAGCGTATTGAAGGGCAGATAGAAGCACTCCAAGGCAAGAAATCCATATTAAGCCGCATACTTGATAAGTTTCCGGGCTTCTATGGTAAATTCGCCTGTCTGCATTTTGCTCCGTTTTTGGGCGAAGCAATTGCAACGGAAGAACAGCGGGATGCGTTTGAAACGATTATACGTTATTTAGATGGCATTACGATGACCATTCCCGATGATGTGCGGGAATATATTGATGAGGCTACAAGAAATACCGACGCCGCCGTGCCGCAAAATGCGTCCGCAGCGCTTGCGGCAGCTATGGCAGACCCGGAGCGGTATATCCGCGACAACAGGGAGATGCTCGATCGATATAGAGCGGTTGCGGAATCGGAGGAATACAAGGCATCTCCCGCTTATCGCCTGCAGGAATGCTTGAAGCGGCTTCAAAGGGAAAGCGGCTACAACGATGTTTTTATTCCCGCAATGCAAAGGCTTAGCCCCGCTTACGGCGAATACTACAAAGCCCTGCAGGCGGCAAACGGGGTTTTCCAGCGGCATTTTCAACAGGAGTGATATTAAATGAAAAGAACGGAAGATGAGAACCCAAAGCAACGACGATACGAGCAAGGAGGAAGCCATGCGCAAAAAGTAAAAAGGGCGCTATGCCTTATACCGATATTGCTCATAGCCGCGCTTGCTATAACCTATGCGGCAATTAGGCATAACGCGCGGAGCCCGCAGGAGCTAATAAAGTCCAAATGGGGGATAGAGCTTCCCCAAAGCTGCGTGCAGGTATATAGCGCAATAGGCGACATCGGCATTGACGGGCGTGGCCCCAAATACAGGGTGTTTGAATGCGGCGATAGCGAGGATATGAAGAAGCTGCTGCAATGGCGGAGCATAAGCGTTAAAACATACGATAATGCCAACGTTTATCCGGTTCTGCACGGCCTTGAAACGGATGAAAGGGAAATTGACGGCGAATATCTTATACCCTTGGGCGAGTATATGTGCTTTAGGCAAATAAAAAGCGAGTCGAGCATAGTGCTGATGTACAGCGAGAAACAAGCACGATTGTATGTACTTGAGTTATATCTATAAAAATATTAAAGAAGCGGCTTATGCCGCTTCTTTAACGTTACAGCTTTATTCGTGCCTGTTGCCGTCGCGCCGGCACAGCAGCGCAATGCCCCATATGCCCGCAAGACCGACCAGCGTGTATATGATGCGCGCCACCACCGATGCGCTGCTGCCGCATATGGCCGCAACCAAATCGAACTGGAATATGCCGACCAGGCCCCAGTTTATCGCGCCGATTATCATAAGAATCAATGATAACGTATCCATAAAAACACTCCTTCTTCTTTATTTTCTACCGTTAGCTTTTGCATAAAGCGGCGGGCATATTTAAGTAAAAGCGTTCCATGGAAAATTTCGGGCAAAAATTACTTTTTCTTCTTTTCCGGGAAAAGCTGAAGCGTGAACTTGGAAAAATCCACGCCTTCCATAAAGTCGCTTGGTAAAAACGCCGTGTGGCGGAAGGTGTTCAATTCGTTCAGGTGCTTTTTCAGCAGCACCGGCCGCGAAAGGTCAAGCTCGTGGCAAATATCGCCAAGCACCGCGTTCCATTCGTCTTCGCTGTGCGCCGCGGGGAAATCCATAACCACTTCTTTTATTATTTTGTCCATGTCCCGCGTTGCAGCCCATATTCTCATAGCCTTAATCTCCTAACGTGTTTTCAAGCATTTTTACGTGCGAAAGAAAGTCCCCGTCCAAAAAGCGCCTTGCCCGTGCGGGGCAGGCTTTTATGCAGGCCTGGCACTTTATGCATATGCCCGCCGTGCTGTCAGGTTCGTCCGCAGCAATGCTGCCCATGGGGCAAACGGAGGCGCATATGCCGCAGCGCGTGCAGCGGGAAGCCTCCGTTACGGGCTTAGCCTTCAAAAAATGCGCGCCCGTGCCGTCCTCCTTCAAGGGGGTGTAATACGGCGCAAGCGTCGTATCCGCGTCAAACGGCAGGGGAGATACCGTATCAGACGCTATGCGCCGCGCGATATCCGCGCCGAATGAAGCAAGCTGCGCCAAGTCCGCCGCGTTCGGCCTGCCATGCGCAATTTTAGCGGAAAACGCATGCTCGCACACTATGCTGCGCGCGGCAATGGGCACAAAGCCGTTTTGCGACGCAATGAGCAGCAGCTCCCGCTCCGCGTCCCCAGCGCTGCGCTTGCCGTAGGTACACAGGGCGATAAGCCTTGTGCTGCCGCCGCCGTGAAGGCAGCGCGCTATGTCCGGCGCAATTTTGTTCGGCAGCCTGCCTGCGTATACGGGCATGGCTATGACCACCGTGTCGGCGTTATCAAAGCGATATTGTTCGCTGCGTGCGGCGGGCGGGGTAAGGTCTATATCCTCAATGTCCGCGTTAAGTTCCCTTTTCAGCGCATATGCAACAGAGTGCGCGGCAAGCCTGCTGCTTCCCGTGGGGCTGAAGTATACGGAATATATTTTGCGCTGGGTATGGCTCACTTGGCCTCGGCAAGTACCTGCTTCAGGTTGCGGGCAAGCTGATCGGAACAGGAGGTGCTCCTTTCGCCGCAATGTATGCCGTCAAGCCGCTGTATAACTTCCTCAACCGTCATGCCCTCCGCCAGCGCGCCGAGCGCTTTAAGATTGCCGTTGCAGCCGCCAAGATAATGAATGTTGTGCACGCGGCCGTTTTCAATATCCAGCTCTATCTTTCTGGAGCATACTCCCTGTGGATAAAAAGTGTAATGCATTATTCTCTCTCCTTGGTTTATTATAAAATTATTTTGTCCATCTTCCGCTTGCGCCGCAGGGCAGCACAAGCCCCTGACCGCCGCGCGTGATGGGCAGGCCGACCTCGCCCGCCTCTATATTGCCGCGCCCCATGGCGACCTTCAGCGCGTTTGAAAGCACCGTAGGCGCAAGGCCGGTGGTATACGAATTGATAAGGAAGAACAGCGCTTCGTCATCCATCAGCTTTACGCATTCGGCAAGCAGGGGATAAAGCCCTTCTTCTATTTTCCACATTTCGCCGTTAGGCCCGCGGCCGTAGCTGGGCGGGTCCATAAGTATGCCGTGGTATGTTCTGCCGCGGCGCTGCTCGCGCAGCACAAACTTCATAACGTCGTCCACTATGAAGCGCACGGGCCTATCGCTGAGGCCGCTTTGGTTAAGGTTATCCTTTGCCCAGGCAACCATGCCCTTCGCCGCGTCCACATGAACCACCTCCGCGCCCGCGCTTGCCAGTGCGCACGTTGCGCCGCCGGTATATGCAAAAAGGTTTAGCACGCGGGGCTTTTCGCCGCTTTTAAGCTTCGCGTTTCTTATTATGTCCTGCATCCATGCCCAGTTGACCGCCTGTTCGGGGAAAAGGCCGGTGTGCTTAAAGCCCGTGGGCCGCACAAGGAAGGTAAGCTCACGCCAGCGTATCGTCCAGGATTCGGCAAGGGAAGCATTGTATTCCCAATGTCCGCCGCCGGAAGATGAGCGGATATAGTGCGCATCCGGCTTGGAGTTGCCGCGACCCATTGGCCAAACGGCTTGCGGATCGGGCCTGAGCAGCGTAACATCGCCCCAGCGCTCCAGCTTTTCGCCGCCGCCCGCGTCAATTATTTCATAATCAAGCCAACTGTCGGCAAGATACATATTGTTACCTCCTCAGCAGCCGGGCATCATGCCCAGCAGAAAATTGGATTTATAGAAGAATTTGGCGGTTATGGAGCTGTTCACTATGTCCGTAATGAACTTGAACTTGCCATGAAGCACTATGAGCACAAGCGGCAGCAGCATGAAAAGCAGAAATACCGCCAGTATGCCGCGCACAAGCCCGAGCCCGCCGGCTATGGCCCTATCCGCCATCCTCAGCTGCGGCAGCGTCCATGCGTAATCGATGCCGTTTATTATAAACGCAAGCACTATGCGCATCAATGCAAAAAGCAAAAGAAATACCAGTATGTTTATGAACAGCGATACTATGGTTTGGTTGAAATAATCGCCCAAGGTAACTATTCCGCTGTCCGCAAACTGCTCCTTGGCAATGTTGTCCGCAATGTTCTTGGCAACGGGATAGGGAAGATCCGCATTGGAAAAAACATCGTTGAGCGTATCGGTGCTTATTTCGTTGATATTCGTTTTTGAAAGTTCAACGTTGCCCACATATTCGCTGCCTTCGGTATAATAAAGCATTGTGTTGAACAGCTTTTCGTTGGAACGGATGGCGTTGGAGCCGACGGGCAGCAGCACTATTGCCACCAGCCACGCCAGTATATATGCGCCTATGGACAAAAGCGTGGGCAAAAAGCCACGGTATATGCCATGCAGCACGAACAGCACCAGCACCGCCAGCACCGCAATATCCAATAGATTCACTTCGTCTCCCTCCTTTTTGCCATTGATATGGCGTAAGTTTATGTTATTTAAGCTTTATAAGCCTAAGCGAGCCATCCGCGCTTTCGCACAGCGCTTCCGTTTCGCTGAGCTTAGTCGCTCCCACGCAGGCAAAATCAAGCGCGTATGTTCTGCTCAGTTTGCCCGCGGCGGTATAGATATACATATCGGTATTCGAAAACGCCACCATTTTGCCATTGCACGCCATTACGGTATGCACGCCTTCGCTCAGCTGCACCGTGCGCGCTGCGGCGCTGCTCTGCGCGGCCTCGTCAACGCTATATAGCTTCACTTCGTTCATTGCGCCTTCCCCGCGGGGAACGAACAGGAACAGCGGCCGCGTAAGCGCGGTTGAATAATCGCAAAGCTTATAGCCGTATGTCAGCAGCCGCCAGCTTTCGCCGCTTATGCCCGCATCGCAGCGAATAAGCTGCTCCGTGCCGGAAATGAATATGCTGCTTTTTGTGAAAACCACCCTGTCCACAAGCTGAGAGCTTATGCTTATAACGCCGGACATCGTGGCAACGCTTTCGCCGCCCTGCGCGGCGTAGCTGTATGTGGTCAGCGTTGTTACCGGCGTATCGGCGGAGGTTGAAAGCGTGAGCAGCCACATAAGGTCGCCCTCGGAAGAATCATAAAAGCCGCAGTCGATTATAATGTCGTCCTTCTGCTCAATGATGTCGACCAATTCTCCGCTTTTGTTATACACGAGCACAGCGCCCGTGCCCGCGGAATCTATCCTGAGCACGGCAATGTGATTTGCCGCGCAGCGCAGGGACATTATCTGCCCGCCTACGTCTATAAAATCATCCGCGCCTATTATCTGCACCGCGTTTACGGAATAAAGCGCCGCCGTGCCGCCGCCCGCGGCTATTGCAACATCGCTCGTGCCAAGGCTCATGCTCGTTGCGCCTTCGGGATTCCTTGTATCGTAACGGATAAGCTTATCCCCATCGGCATAATAAAATATGCCGTTTGAATAAGCATACGGCGCTTCCGAATAAAACGGCAGCGCGCTTTCCGTGCCGAAGGATGCGCGGGAGCTTAAAAACGCCCTAACGCCGAAAAATCCGCCGACTATCAGCGCAATGCCCAGCAGAATTATAAGCAGTCTTTTTATCGTGAACGCCTTATCGGCGCTTTTCAGCCGTCGTCTTGCCATTATTCACCAATCATAAAATCTATTGCCCCGCTGAGCACCCTGAACTCGGCGGGCGTTTCGCCCTTTATTTCGCCGTCGCATTCCATCAGGGAATGGGTAAGGGTTTTTACCTTCACGCTTTTTGCCTTGAAATACAAAAATTCATTCTTATATTTCAAATGCTTGCCCTTCATATATTTGGGCAGAAGATATAAAAAGCGCAGCCGTGATATTTTCTTCAGTATGCATATGTCCATCAATCCGTCGCTGTAATCGGCAAGCGGGGCAAGGTTTATGCCCCCGGCAAAGCGGGTGCCGTTGCAGGCAGAAAGCAGCGTTACCGTTACGTTAAATGTTTCGCCGCTGTCGGTAACTATTTCGGCTTCCGTGCGGGAAAGATAGATAAGCGATTGCAGTATGCCAAGCATATACGGAAGCATTCCGTTCAGCCTGCGCTTATATTTTTCGGTATAGCGCACCACGTCAACGTCAAAGCCAAAACCGGCCACGTTTATGAAAAAGCCGTCCCCGGCCATTCCGGCGTCTATCAGGCGGCTTTTGCCGCCCGTGAGCACGTTCACAAGCCCTTCGTCATCCTCCGGCAGACCTATGCCGCGCGCAAAGTCGTTGCCCGTGCCGAACGGCAGCACGCCAAGCTTTATGCCGGTATAGTCCTTAACAACGCTTGCCACTTCGTTAAGCGTTCCGTCCCCGCCAACGGCCACAAGGCGCGTTTCGCCCGCATCTATGGCGGCCTTGGCAAGCTTTACGGCGTGGCCCGGATATTCGCTGAAGCAGAAGCCGTACTCTACGCCACGCTTTTCAAGTATCCCGCGCACAAGAGAGAAACGGCGCATGCCCTCGCCTGAACCCGAAACCGGATTAACAATGAAATAAAGCCTATCCATGTAAGACTCCTTATTTTGCGTCAGCAGGCAGCAGCACCTTCAGCGCCCCCGGCAGCGCGCGGAAAACGGCGGGCGTGGTCATGTCCACCTCTCCGTCCAGCTGCAATGCGCATGCTTCGGGGCAGCTCACCTTTATTTCCGCCGTGCGGATATGGTGCACGATGTCCTTATGCTTTATATGCTTGCCTTTTATGAACTTTGGCAGCAGGCATATGAATTTGAGTATGCTCACCCGTTCAACGTAGCAAATGTCAAGCATGCCGTCGAACGGATCCGCCATGGGCACGGCGCGCATTCCGCCGCCGATGTATTGCCCGTTGCCAACGCTCATTATTATTGAATCGCACTTTTCGGTAACGCCGTCGTGTTCTATTGTGAGCGGCATTGTTTTAAGGTGCGAAAGCGTATCGATTATGCCCAGCATATATGGGAGCATGCCGTTGTATTTATTCTTGAACTTTTCTGTTGCTTTCAGCACGGCCACATCGAACCCAAGCCCCGCCACGTTTATGAACGGCCGGCCGTTCACCTCTGCCGCGTCGGCATTTTTTACAGTGCCGTTAAGTATTGTGTCCGCCGCGCCTTCAACGTCCTTTGCAAAGCCCATCACCTTTGTAAAATCGTTGCCCGTGCCGAACGGCAATACGGCAAGCACGGCGTCCGTGCCTATGGTTGCGGCGGCTACCTCGGTGCCGTCTCCGCCGACGGCAGCGATGAGCCTTTTGCCGCGCTCTATTGCGGCTTTGGCAAGCGCGGTAGCGTGGCGCGGGGCCGCGGTATAGTCGAAGGAGAAATCCACGCCCTTGGCTTCAAGCAGCTTTGAAACCTCCTTAAACTTTTGCGCCGCAAGGCCGGAACCGGAAACGGGGTTCACAATAAAATACGGTTTATCCATACATCCTCCGTGGGTACAACATATCTATTTTATTCTAATTCAAAACCGCCGATATGTACAGCCGCAATGCTGTAAAATTTCCGTGTACTTTTAAGAAAAGCAAAAAAAGCTTCATGGGGAAGCCTTTTTGCCGAACATATTATGTGTTTTGCTTAATAGTAAATAGGATCACCGTCGGAATCAAGCAATACGCCATCATCGTCTAAGTCAAATACTTCGTCATCGTCGTAATCGAGCAGGTCGTCATCAAAAGGAAAATCATCGCTGATGCTGCTGCCGCTTTCTTTTACTGCCTGCATATAGTGGGCGTAGCCTTCATACCCTCTGCCGTAAATGCCAAAGTCCTGATTGTCAAAACTGCTGCCAGAATTTTTCTTGTCGGGTCCTGAGTAATTCATCATAGAAACCTCCTGTGAAAAGTTACTTTTGCTGTTCCAAACAGATAGTGTTGCTGTTGCGATGTTTAATGCCTTTTATTCATTTTAGCATATTCTGCACATAATGTAAAAATGTTCTCAATGCACATGCTCGGTATGCAGGAACGCCTCGCTTATAACTTCGGAAAGGAGATACGCCGCCGCGAGCAGTATTATTATGCCGAGCACTATGCGCACTATTTTTTCCGCCTTTATGTAGCGCGGGGAATCCATGAGCCGGTTTACGAAGCCCGCGCTCGTGCCTGCGACAACGGAAAGCACGCCGTGGCCCACGGAGAAGATTATGAGCAGGAGCACGCCGTAAAGCATGCTGGCGCGGTTGGCAACGATTGCAAGCATGGCAATAAGCACGGGCGTTGTGCAGTGCGACGAAAACGCGCCAGCAAGCAGCCCCGCCATGAACGTTGCACGATAGCCCTTGTTCGGCTTTGCCTTTATGGTGGCTTCGGGTACCAGTTCAAACACGCCGAACATTTGCAGCGCCATGGCAATGAGCAGCAGCGCAAGCCCCAGGTGCAGCCACGGCCCAAGCCCGTTGAGAAGATTGCCGAGCAGCGACGCCGCGAACCCAAGCGCCGTGAAGGTGAGCATGGAGCCGAACGCGAACGTCAAAGAAAGGCGGAACGCCTTCTTCGGCTCGTGCTCGTTAAGCCCGCCCACGCAGCCGAGTATCAGCGGAATTGTTGAAAGGGAGCAGGGAGTAAGGCTGGTCAGCAGTCCCGCAAGCAGCGCAATGAGCGGCGCAAGCCAAAGATTGCCCCCCACAAGCTGAGAAAGCTTCATTATAAAATCATCCATCTATTGAATACCTGATTTCTTTGCTGTATTATGGACGCATAAGCGTCCATAGCTGAATGGTAACGCATAGTGCGCGGCGGCGCAAGGGCTAATTTGGCCGAAAGGGAACTTTTTTTGATGCGCTGCGGCAGAAAATCATTGTATTTTGGTCAAAAACGGGGTTGTATCTTTATTTCTTGCATGTTATAATATGTTGCTAACGTGCTTCTTGCGCCGCGTAAGTGCGGCGCCATAAGACCATAAGGAGGTGAAAAGCGTGAATAAGTACGAAGCCATGTATGTCATCACGCCGGAGCTTGAGGATGAGGCCGTAAAGGGCATAATCGAAAAGTATACCGGCATAATCACTGCCAACGGCGGTGAAATCGAGAAGGTAGACGAATGGGGACGCCGCCGTCTGGCTTATCCCATCAACTACAAGACCGAAGGCTATTACGTGCTGACTACGTTTGCGGCTGCGAGCGAACTCCCCAGGGAGCTTGAGCGTAACCTGAACAACGATGAAGGCATTCTCCGTTTTCTCGTCGTTCGTCAGAACGGCTGAAAACCGGTTGTAAAAGAAAGGTCGTAACGCAATGAACAAAGTCATTCTTATAGGTAATTTGACCAAGGATCCCGAAATGCGGCAGACCACCAACGGCACCAACGTTTGTACGCTGAGCCTGGCCGTGAACCGCCGCTTTAAGGACAAGACTACGGGCGAAACCGTGGCAGACTTTTTTAACGTTATAGTGTGGCGTCAGCTTGCGGAGATATGCGGCAGGTATCTTGCCAAGGGCCGCAAGGTCTGCGTGGTGGGCGAGCTTCAGAATCGCTCCTACGACGCTAAGGACGGTACCAAGCGTTATGTGACCGAAATAGTCGCCGAGGATGTGGAATTCCTCACCCCGCGCGGCGAAAGGGATGCTTCCGGCGCAGGCGATTACGCACCGCGTAACGACAGGCCCGCACCCCAGGCTCCCGACGGATTTGTTGACATTGACGACGACGCGCTGCCCTTCTAAGCCGCAGCCGCCGTTAAGGATTTGAAAGGAGATACTTCATCATGGAAGAGCGTAGGACCATGAAGCCCCGTCCCCGCAAGGGCCGCCGTAAGGTTTGTGCCTTCTGCGCCGACAAGGTGGAACATATAGATTACAAGGACGTGAACCGCCTTCGTAAGTTCACCACCGAGCGCGGCAAGATAATGCCCCGCAGGATGAGCGGCGTATGCGCAAAGCATCAGCGCGAGCTGGCCGTTGCCATCAAGCGTTCCCGTCAGGTCGCCCTTATGCCGTACGTTGCGGACTAAGGCAAGCCTTAAAGGAAACACATAACAAACATCAACCAAGCGAAGAGCGTTAGTAACGGCCGTCCGTATGGGCGGCCGCTTTTGCTAAGTATACAAGGGCGAACATAAGGCAGGGCCACAATGATAAAAATAGAGATTCCCGGCAGAGAAACGATAGAGATAGAGCATGTTGTGCTGGATTATAACGGCACAATAGCGCTGGATGGGCAGCTTATCGCCGGCGCGGCGGAGCGGATACGCGAGCTGAGCAAGCTGGCGCGGATATATGTGCTTACCGCGGACACATACGGCACCGTGCGGGCGCAGTGCGCAGGGCTGGGCGCGGAGATAATGACATTCCCGCGGGCGAACGCGGCCGACTGCAAGGAGGAGATAGTGCGCTCCTTGGGCGGCAAAGCGGCCTGCATAGGCAACGGATTCAACGATATAAAGATGTTCGATATTGCGGAGCTTGCCATAGCTGTAATGGATGGCGAGGGCGTGTGCGCCGCGCTGATAAGCCATGCGGACGTGCTCGTGCGCAGCGCGGAGGAAGGGCTTGACCTGCTGCTCAAGCCGGACAGGCTCAGGGCGACGCTGAGAACATGAGCATAGAGGACGGCGAAAGCCGTTTTTTATTTTATAAAAAATAAAACCGTCTCATTGCATTGACCATAAAAAGCATATATCCTAAACGCATGGAGGTGACACGAATGGCAAACGAAGACAAGAAGGATTTTAACGCCATGCTGCGCGACAATAAGGACATGCCCAAGGTGCAGCTAATTACGGATGAAAAGAGCATAGCCAAGTACGGCGGAAACAGAATGTATTTCGCGCCGCCTATGGATTACGACGCCGTGATGCGCCGCGTGCCGCGCGGCAAGCTGACTACCGTGGGCGCGATAAGGGAATATTTTGCCAAGAAGAACGGCGCAGACTTTACTGAGCCGATAACCGCAGGCATATTCGTATCCATAGCCGCATGGGCAAGCCACCAGCGGCAGAATGATGAAACGCCCTACTGGCGCACGCTGAAGGCCAACGGCGAGCTGAATGAAAAGTATCCCGGCGGCACGGAGGCACAGAAAGCGCGCCTTGAGCAGGAGGGCCATACAATAATCAAGCGCGGCCGAACGAACATTAAATATTATGTGAAGGACTATGAGGAGAAGATGTTTGGGCTGGATTGAGCCGAAAAACACCGCTAAAACAGAAAGTTTTTACGGGTGAACTGGAAAAACTGCGCATAAACCAAAAGTTTTTACGGATATAACCGAAAAATAATCAATTACATTATGCGTTAAGCAGTTTACTCATATCTTTTGGCATTGGCGCATGCACGCAAATGTATTCCCCCGTAAGCGGGTGTGTGAAGGCGACGCGCTCGGCATGGAGCGCAGGGCGGGCGATGAGCGGAGAGCTTTCGCCGTACAGCCAGTCGCCTAAGAGCGGGCAGCCGATATGCGCCATGTGTACGCGCAGCTGGTGCGTGCGGCCCGTGCGCGGGTGCAGCTCGCATAAGGCCATGCTGTTGAAAGTGCTCAGCACGCGGTATTCGCTCACGGCGGGCGAACCATCCGGGCGCACGGCGCGCTTGTAATGCGAATTTTCGGCCATGCCTATGGGCGCGTCTATTATGCCCTCCGCTTTTTCCGGAACACGGGAAAGTATGGCTAGATACCGCTTTTCAAATTGACCCTGCTCCATAATGCGCTTCATCAGCGCGTGCATATAGCCGCATTTTGCAACGGTCATCGCGCCGGTCGTGCCGCGGTCAAGCCGGCTTACCGGATGCGGACGCTCGTCGCGCGGAAGATAGGCGTAGAGCGCATCCTCAACCGTGTCCATGTTCGGTTCATTGGTGGAAGAATGCACGGCAATGCCCGCAGGCTTGTTTATAATGATTAGCCATTCATCCTCATATAGAATATCAAGCTTTGCCGCTTTGCCCTTCGGGCGGCCTTCTTCGGGGTCGCTGAGCTGAATGCTGAGCACGTCGCCCAAGGCGAGCCTATATGTGCTGCGCGCGTGCGCACCGTTTACGCTTATGCCAAGCGGCAGCGTCTTTAACCGCCTAAGATATGTGTCCGACGCCATAAGCTCGTGCGTTATCACGCTTTCTGCCGTTCTGCCGCAAAGGGAAGCGTCTGCCGTTATGGAAAGTCTGTTCATAAATATATAGTATCATTTTATTTCCCCCAAGTCGATAGTCTTTATCTCTGCGCCGGTATAATAATGCAGCAATATTTCTTTATAATCCGCGCCGAGCTGAGCCATTGCCTCCGCGCCGTATTGGCTCATGCCCACGCCGTGGCCGTAGCCGCGGGTGGATACCACAACGCGCTCGGGCGATATCTCTATTGTGAACGCGGTGCTGTTCAGCCCCAATGCCTGCCTGAGCTCCCGCCCGGTAACGGTTTTGCTGCCAAGCTGAAGCCTTGTCACGCGGCCGCTTTCGCTTTTTGAAAGTATCTTCACCTGCTCCTCAAGCTTATTCTTTGATATATCCGCGCCCTTTATCGCCGCGTTCACGGCGTTTGCAAACTGCTTGCGGGTGAAGGATACCGTTGCGCTGTAACGCGAAAAGCCTTCCTCGCCCGGGCTTGATACGCTTTTAAGATACGGCGCATCCCCGCCGAAAACGTTTGCTGCGTCCTCCGTCATGCCGCCGGAGGAGGAATGGAACAGCGCCTCTATGGGCTTACTGTTGTATGTCAATATAACGCCGCGCGTAGCGGACACGGCGCCGCTCAATTTATCGAAGTACATGTCTGCTGAGCTGCCCCACTTTTCGGAAAGCTCCTCCCGCGTGCGGTATGCCTGGCAGCAGGTGCTGTCCGTGCATACGTCCGCGCCGCCCCTGCCGCATGGTTTGCCGCCGAGAGAGGCCATCTTTCGGGCGGTATATGTGCGCGCAGCAACGGACTGCGCCTTCAGCGCCTCCTCCGCAAAGCTTGCGGGCATTTCCGCCGCCGTAACGCGCAGAACGTATTCCTCAAGCGGCAGCGAATACACCTTGTCCGTGTCGGCATTGTATATGCTCACGGTTGCGTCATCGCCGTCCGCCGTAGGCGCATCGCTGTCGCCTTCGTATCCGCCGCGCGCTATGGCACAGCCCCGCAGCATCAGTACAAAAAGCGATATTGCGAGCGCGATAAGCCCAAGCTTTGTTATCTTTTCAGTGTTAAGCCTTATTCTACCCATACCTGATATATATGAAGCATGATATACTATATTCATCTATTGCCGCATAAGGAGAAGGCCCATGCTTTATTTGAAAAATTTCTCGTTCCTGCCCAAGGAACGGGAGGAGGACTTTTTTATCGCGCTAAAGCGCACCTGCTATTCAACGGCGTATCCGTTCGGCTTGTTTCCGCAAAAGGGGCTTACGCGCCTTGAGTTTGAACCGGTGACTATACTTTCCGGCGGCAACGGATCGGGCAAGACTACGGCGCTTAACATAATGGCGCAGGCGCTTGAGGCTAAGCGCACGTCGCCATATAACTCCAGCGCGTTCTTTGAAGAATATGTCAATATGTGCAGCTTTGAACTTGATCCGCGCGCGGGGGAGGAACTTAACGCGGAAATAATAACCAGCGACGATGTGTTTGACTTCATATTTAACATACGCACCCTTAACGACGGCATAGACGAACGGCGGGAGGAGCTTTTCACGGAATGGCTGAAGGAGCGTTCGCCCGACGCAAAGCCCCTGCGCGTGCGCAGCATGGACGACTATGCCGAACTTGTGCAGCAGAATAAGCGCCGCCGCATGACGCAGAGCGCATACGTGCGTTCCAGCCTTATGAATAACGTGCGTGCGCATTCAAACGGCGAAAGCGCGCTGCTGTTCTTTACCGATAAGATAGACGAAAACAGCCTGTATCTGGTGGACGAGCCTGAAAACAGCCTGAGCACCGAATCGCAGAAAAAGCTGGCGGAATATATTGAAAATGCGGCGCGGTTCTATAACTGCCAATTCATAATATCCTCTCATTCGCCGTTCATGCTGTCTCTCAAGGGGGCTAAGGTTTATGATATGGATGCATTCCCAGTGCACCCCGTGCACTGGACGGACATGGCGAATATTCGCGCACTGTACGAATTTTTTATGCAGCACAGGGATGAGTTCGCGAATTATGAACGATAAACTATCATCTAAAAAACAGATACTAACGGCTTACTATTCATTTTGACCGTGATTGCTGTTTTATGCGGCAAAGGTTTGCTATAATATCGGCATATGGGTAAAAATTGCGGCGAAAGGGAGAAGCCATGTATTTTACGGGTATAGACATGGGCTCCACCTGCACAAAGCTTATCGTGCTTGACGAGGGCGGGGCCATTGCATATAAAAAAGTTGTGTCAACGGGCTGGAACTGCGTGGAAACAGCGAAGGGGCTTATAGACGGGCTTGCCAAGGAAGGCTTTGCGCGGGAGAATATGCTTATCGTGTCCACGGGCTACGGCAGGCAGGCCATTCCGTTTGCGGACAAAAAAGTGACAGAGATTTCCTGCCACGGCAGGGGAGCGTACTATCTTTTTAACGACGATGCGTTCACGCTGATAGACATAGGCGGGCAGGATACGAAAATAATAGAAACCGAGCGCGGTACCGTGCGCAACTTTATAATGAACGACAAATGCTCCGCCGGAACCGGACGCTTCCTTGAAATAATGGCGGGCGTGCTGGGCGTTGGGCTCAACGAAATGTGCGAACTGGGGCGGGAGAGTAAAAACCATGTAAGCATATCCAGCATGTGTACCGTGTTTGCGGAATCGGAAGTGGTCAGCCTTATCGGCCGCGGGACTGACAAGGCGGACATTGCCTACGGCATAGTTGAATCCATTGCCACGAAGGTGAAGGGACAGATGGGCCAGCTTGGCGCCGGCGGCAGGGTATACCTTACGGGCGGGCTGTGCGAAACGCCTTTTGTTATAGACATGCTGAGCCAAAAGCTTGGGACGGAGGTTATCAGCGCGCCGCTTGCGCGCTACGCGGGCGCGATAGGCGCGGCAATGTTCGCGCGGGATATTTTTGTAAAAAAACTTGACTCGGTCAAGCAATAAATAGGAGGAAATAAAAATGGCAAACGTAAAGATCAACGCTGTGGGCGACCAGTGCCCCGTACCCGTGGTGAAGGCCACAAAGGCGCTGAAGGAATTCAGGGAAGCCGGCACACTTGAGGTGCAGGTGGATAACGAAATAGCTATCCAGAATCTTACCCGCCTTGCGAACAGCAAAAATCTGAAGCACAGCAGCGAAAAGCTTTCCGATGAGCTTTATAAGATAACCATGCAGGTGGAAGGCCCCGTTGAAATGAGCGAGGCGGACATAAACTGCGCGGTGGATAACCGCGGGGACTTCGTGGTAGCCATAGATACGGACATTATGGGCCGCGGCGCGGACGATTTGGGCAAAACGCTCATGAAGGGCTTCATATTTGCCGTATCTCAGCTTGAGACTCTCCCCAAGACCATCCTTTTCTATAACGGCGGCGCGAAGCTGACCACCGAAGGCTCCGTTTCCGTTGAGGATCTGAAGAACATGGAAGCGCAGGGCGTTGAAATACTCACCTGCGGCACCTGCCTCAATTTCTATGGTCTTACCGATAAGCTGGCCGTTGGCGGCGTTACCAATATGTATACCATAGTTGAAAAGCTTGCCTCTGCCGGCAAGGTCATCAAGCCGTGATATATCTTGACAATGCGGCAACAACGCTCGTTAAGCCGCCGCAGGTAATGGAAGCCGTGGTGAAAGCCATGGGCACGATGGGCAACTGCTCGCGCGGGACGCATGAAGAGGCGCTTTCAGCCGCGCGGGTGGTTTATTCGGCGCGGGAAAGAATAGCCAAGCTTTTCAACTGCCCCCGCGCGGACCACGTTGTGTTCACCGCAAACTCTACCGAGGCGCTCAATATTGCCATATCAGGCATCATAGGCGAAGGGGACGAGGCCGTAAGCACGGATCTTGAGCATAATTCCGTGCTCAGGCCGCTTTATCGCCTTGAGGCCGAGCGAAACGTTAAGCTCAGCTTTGCCGCGGCGGACAAAAAGGGCAATATAGACTATGCTCAGCTTGCTTCGCTGATAACGCCCAAAACGCGCGCGGTGGTATGCACCCATGCATCCAACCTTACCGGAAACATGCTGGACATTGCGCGCATAGCCAAGCTTGCGCACCAAAATGGCGCGATAATGATAGTTGATGCATCGCAGTCGGCGGGCTGCATTCCAATAGATATGCAGGCCATGGGCATAGACGTGCTGTGCTTCACGGGGCATAAGGGCCTTATGGGGCCGCAGGGCACCGGCGGGCTGTGCATAATGAACGGCATTGAGATAAGGCCGTTCAAGGTTGGCGGCAGCGGCGTGCAGTCATACAGCAAAACACAGCCGGAGGAATACCCAACCCGTCTTGAAGCGGGCACGCTCAACGGCCACGGCATTGCGGGGCTGAACGCGGCGGTCCGGTTCATACTGGATACGGGCGTTGAGGCCATACATGCGCACGAGCAGAAGCTTATGCGCCGCTTTTACGAAGGCGTGAAGGATATACCTGCCGTTACCGTATACGGCGATTTTTCGTGCGACCGCGCGGCGATAGTTGCACTGAATATTGCGGATTATGATTCGGGAGAGATTTCGGACGCATTGAGCGAGGAATATGGCATTGCCACGCGCCCGGGCGCGCATTGCGCGCCGCGTATGCATATCGCACTCGGCACGCGGGAGCAGGGCGCGGTTCGCTTCAGCTTCGCCTACTATAATACCGAAGCGGACGTGGATGCGGCTATACGCGCGGTGAAGGAGTTGGCACAATGAGAGAGAAAAAGCTTTGGCTCATAATAACATTCCATACCACTACCGCCGCAATGGCAATGGAGGCCATGTGCGCCGCTAAAAACCTGCCCGGCAGGCTTATACCCGTGCCGCGGGAGATAACCGCAGGCTGCGGCATGAGCTGGCGCGCGCCGGTCGAAAGCCGAGAGAAGCTTGTTTCTGCGGCGGCGGAGGCGGGCATAGCCGTGGACGGAACGTATGAATTGATGCTGTAATGCAAAACAACATAACATATGCTTATATAAAGCACTGCTCATAAAGGCGGTGCTTTTTGCATAAAAATTTAGACAAACTAAATATTTTTTATGGGCTGTACAACGGGTTTGGAGTATGTTAAATATTTATAATTGGTAATATAAATCAATGTTATAATGCCGCAGGAGCGGCGCGAACGAACAACTTTTTCAACCTAAAACTGAAAATCGAAAGGGGAAAAATCTATGAAAAAGTACACTAAGCTTATGGGCATACTGCTTGCGCTGGTAATGCTTATTGCGCTTGTGCCCATGACGGCTATGGCCGACAACGGCGGCGAAATCGAACCGCCGAATACCGATGCGCCGGGCAATATGAATCTGGTCATAATAAAGCGGGTCTATGGCCTTGACGAAACCCAAGAGTATAAGTTCAACTTCAAATATTATCAGATAAAAGGCTGGGATGATCTCGACCCCGTAGAGAATGGGGTAAAGGGCGAATTTTCCATCACCGCTAAATGGGACGGTATAGAAGGCATACACTTGGGAAGCTATACCATTGAAAATCTGCCGCAATATACATGGATCGCCATAGAAGAGATAGATCCTATTATACCGGAAGGATACAGACTGTCCGCGCCGGATATTGAAACGATATATACAGAACCATATGCAAGCGAAACGCGGTATATAGATAATAATTACAAAATGCGCAAGGACTGCGACATAGTGATTTCCAAAACCGTTGAAGGCAGCGGCGCGAACGCGAACGACGAATTTGAGTTCGAGATAACGTTCTATATGCCTAAAGAAGAATATGAACCCCCGGTGGTGTATTCCATGGACGCTGCGGCGCAGGTAAACGTTCCGCCTGCCATAGGCGCTGCTGTCCCCGGAATATACAAAATACTTGCCGATGGCAGCATATATGATTTTGAAAGGGAAGATTATGATGCATTCCCTGTTGACGGCGAGGATAAAGTAACAGGACGGTTCAAGCTGAAGCACGGCGAAAGCCTGACCATACTCAACGCCGCAGCCAAGAATAGGCCCATAACGGTTAAGGAGCTGGACAGCAAGGGCTATCTCACCACCGTGAACGGCATAATAGGCACGCAATGGAAAGAGGAGGAGCCGGTTGCCGATACCATAAGGGTGAATTTCATCAATACCAAGGAAAGTCTGCCGCTCTCCGAAAGCCTGAGCGTTGAAAAGAGATGGAGCGACGGCAACGAAAAGCATATGCGCGACAGCGTGACCGTTCAGCTTTACCGTAACGGGGAGCCGTACAGCTTTACGATGTTCGGCAGGGTGATTGACGACGGCAGGGTTGAGCTGAGCGCCGCCAACCGCTGGCAGCACACCTGGAGCGGCCTTGATACGGGCTACAAGTGGACGGTAGCGGAGCTGAACGTGCCTAAGGGCTATGTCAGCACCGTGAACTACTACGGCGGCAGCGCCATTATAACCAACACCGCCGCTTCCGCCGGCCTGCCGCAGACGGGCGACGCACAAACGCCATACATCGGCGCGGGGCTCGTGCTTGCGGCGATGGCGATAGTCGTTATTATAGCGGGCAAGAAAAGGAACTAAGTTAATAAGCGATAAAAAGGAGCGGGCGACCGCTCCTTTTTGGGTATAATTGCACACCAAAAGGCGCCACCGCGTGCGGGGGAGCTGTCGGCGCAGCCGACTGAGGGGGAACAGTAAAATAGCTTGGCAGGTTTTTAGCTATTCCCCTTTCGTCATGGCTTCGCCATGCCACTTTCCCCGTAAACGGGGACAGCTTTTGGTTTGTGTTACCGCCGGCCTGCCCTGAAAGGGGAGGTGTCAATGAGCGACAGCGAATTGACGGAGGGGTTGAAAAAGAAAGAGGCTTTGCTTGATTATCGTCAACCCCTCAGTCAATACGCCTTGCGGCGTATTGCCAGCTCCCCCGCGAGCGGTGGCGCCTTTTGGTTGCATCATTCAAAACTCACGCTTCACTTTTCCGCATCGCTTTGATATAATACCGTGTTACGGGATTTATCCTGCTTAGGAGGAGTATGAAAAATAATAATAAAAGCTATGAAATGGATATGACCACCGGGCCGCTTTTTAAGATGCTGCTCACATACTCGCTGCCGGTTATAGCAATGGGCGTGCTGCAATGCCTTTATAACGCGGCGGATATGGTGGTTGCGGGCAAGTTCGCCGGCAGTCAGGCGTTGGCTGCGGTCGGCTCGACAGGTTCGCTTGTCAACTTGGTGGTTGCGCTGTTCATAGGCATAAGCCTTGGCGTAAACGTGACCGTTGCGCGGTACTTCGGCGCGCGGGATTTCGACGCCGTGGCCGATACGGTGCATACCGCAATGCTGTTCAGCGTTATCGCGGGCGTTGGCCTTGGCATATTCGGCTTCTTCATGGCGCGCACCTTCCTTGAATGGATGGGCAGTCCGGAGGATGTTATCGACCTTGCGGCGCAGTATTTAAGGATATACTTCGCCGGCCTTCCCGCGCTGATGATATATAACTACGGCGCGGGCATACTGCGCGCGGTAGGGGACACTAAGCGCCCGCTTTATTATCTTATAATATCCGGCGCGCTGAACGTTGCGCTGAACCTTATTACGGTAATATGCTTTGATATGGGCGTGGCGGGCGTTGCATATGCAACCGTGGCGAGCGAGGTGCTTTCCGCGGTGCTGGTGGTCAACTGCCTTATGCATACGCCCGGCAGCGTGCATTTTTACCCCGCTAAAATGAAAATACACGGTCATAAGCTTGGCGAAATGGTAAAGATTGGCCTGCCCGCGGGCATACAGAGCGCGCTGTTCTCCGTTTCAAACGTGCTGATACAGTCCTCCGTCAATTCCTTCGGCTCCCAGGTGATGGCGGGCTGCTCCGCGGCAAGCAATCTGGAAGGCTTCGTATACATTGCCATAAACAGCTTTTCGCAGGCGACCGTAACGTTCACAAGCCAAAACGTTGGCGCGAAGAAATACGACCGTATCGGCCCGATATGCCTTTACTGCAACATATTGGTAACCATTGCGTGGCTTGTAACGGGCATAATAGCCGTGCTGTTCCGCAATCAGCTCCTTGGGCTTTATAATGACGATCCGGAGGTTATAGCATACGGCTGCGAAAGGCTTATAACAGTCGTTGCGCTGTATTTCATCTGCGGCAATATGGAGGTGTTCACCGGCTCCCTGAGGGGCATGGGCAAATCCTTCTCGCCAATGATAGTTTGTCTGTTCGGCGCATGCATACTTAGAATAATCTGGATATCCACGGTATTCCAAAAATATCATACAATTTTCAGCATATTCGTATCCTACCCCATAAGTTGGGCGGTAACCACGGCGGTGCTGATAGGCATGTATATCGTTACCAAGCGAAAACTGATAAAGAATGCGGGGGAGGAAGCCGTTTCGGCGGAATGACCGCCTACTCCTTCGGCACCTCCATGCCGTGCAGCTCCTGATAAGCCTCGTACTCGTCCTCGTCCTGCGGCGGGGTGGGCATAAGGCCGGTGCACTCCGTGCCGGATACGGTGCTTGTCATGTCCTCGTATACGCAGCCCTTGCGCGGGCCGTGCTTCTTTTTATCCATAAATAAAACGCTCCTTTGTACTTTGGTTTTGTGTTAGCCTTTGTGCAAAGGGGCATTGTTATTCATATCAAATTGTGGATTTTTCAACCTATGTATGCTCCGCTCACTTCGCCTTCGATTCCCTCGGGAAGTGTCAGCAGGTAGCCCGATGCGCTCTCCCATGCGGGATCGGCGTCGCCTGAATCGTTCACTGGGAACGCTTCGTATACGCGCACCGCGCCGTCCGTGCAGGCAACCTCAATATATATGCGCTCGGCGGCAGGGTATGCTGCTATGCTGCCGTAAAGCTGCGTAAAGCCGGAACGCTTCTGCGCATTCGCCGTGCAGCTTACGCTTACCGCATCCGTGGGAAGCTGCTTTTCGCTTGCCTGCATAAGCGGCGCGCCCGTGAGCAGATTGGGAATGTTCCGCTCAACAAGCTCTATCATTATCATGCCGTAGCTTTCGCCGTTCAGCTCAAGGTTATACGGAAACTCCTGCGAATATACCGCGCGGCCAAGATTGGTGGAAAGCAGCGGTATGAGCGCCTCGCCAAACGAATCGCGGTAAAGAAGCAGCGATTTTTCCGCGTTTTCTTCGCTCCTTGTGCCGAAGTTTATGTCCCGCTCCATGCGCGCGCCTTCGTCAAGCGTGTAATTCGCCGCTATGCCGTATTCGGGATACGGCAGCGTGGATTCTTCCGCCGGCAAAACAAAGTTGTGCAGGTCGCCATAGTAGCCCGTTTCGTCGTGCGGCACGGCGGCAGAATAGGTTTCGTAGCCTTCGCCGTTCATTATCAGCTTCATTATTGCGTTGTATGCAATAAGCGCGCCGCGCTGATTCCAGTGCGTGTCCTGCTGATAATAAAGCAAACCGTCGCCCTTATGCTCGGTCAAAAGCGCGGCAAAATCCAGCGTGTCAACACCCGCATCGCTCAACGCGGCATAAAGCCGCGTGTGGTTTGAGACGGCTGATGTGCGCTTTATGCGGCTCGGCATATATTCGGGATAAACCGTGTTCTTGTTCGGGGCTACGGAGAATACGAACTTTGCGCCATTAGCTTCGGCGTATTCGCTTATTTGGCGGATAACGTTCGCTGCGCGCAGAATGTCTGCATCGCTCATGGTCTCAAGGCCGGTATAATCGTTCAGCGTTTCGCTGTAAAACAAAAATCCGTCCTTGCCCGCAACCACCTTTTCATTCAGCGTATCGTTAAATATGGCAAGTGTGGCCGCGTGGAACGCCGTCACAAGCTCCTCCCTCAAGCCGAAATGATCCTGCCAGTAATCGTCAAAGTCGCTTGGGAATTCAAGGTTCAGCCCGTCCCTGTCAACTATCTGTGGCTCCCGAGCAAGGGGACGGTTTTCACGGTTTACGGCGGTGTAGCCAAATATATTCGCGCCTATGGGCAGCAGGCACGCTGTCAGTATGGCGGCGATGAACGCTATCATAAATCCTTTTTTCATGCTTGCCGCCTCCTTAAAATCTGAAATAAATGAACGGATTGTAGCTTGCCGTGGAGAGACAGGCTATGCATACAACGAACAGCGCGAATGCTGCCAAATATACGGCATATCCGAAACGCGGACGGTTTACCATATACCGGCTTGCTATACTGCTTGCGTAAGGCATGCAGGCAAAAACAGACGCTATAAGCGCTGCGGAGCAAAGCGGGCTTAAAAGCAGCGATAATTGCGCGCCGAGCGCGGCGTCAAACGTCCATCCGGTGAACATTTTTGAAATTATCAGCCATGCTTGACCCAATGTTTCCGCGCGGAATATAACAAAGCCCACCGTTACGGCGATAACCGTATATATGTGCCTGAGCGCCTTGGGCCAGCGATTGGGCTTCAGCGCGCCGTAGCTTTCCGCCATAAGGAACGCGCCGTGGTAAAGCCCCCATACGGCAAAGTTCCAGCTTGCCCCGTGCCAAAGGCCGGTCAGCAGGAAAACTATAAGCTTATTAAGCCCCGTGCGCAGCTTGCCGCGCCGGTTGCCGCCAAGGGGAATATAAACATATTCTTTGAACCAGGTGGAAAGGGATATGTGCCATCTGCGCCAAAAATCCTGCATGGATGCGGCGCAATAGGGATACATGAAGTTTTCGCGGAATGTGAAGCCGAACGCGCGGCCAAGGCCTATGGCCATGTCGCTGTAGCCGGAAAAGTCAAAGTATATCTGCATCAAATAGCATACCGCGCCAAGCCATGCTATGGGCGCGTTTATCGCCGCGCTGTCCAGGGCAAAAACCTTATCCGCCGTGTAGGCAAGAGTGTTCGCAATAAGCACCTTTTTGCCCATGCCGAAGCAGAAACGCCTGAGCCCCGCGGCAATATCCTCCGTGGTAACGGTGCGCTGCTTTATTTCTGCCGCAACGTCGCTGTAGCGCACTATCGGCCCCGCTATAAGCTGCGGGAAAAGCGAAATGTACAAAAGCACGTCCGCATAGTTTGCTGCGGCCTCCGCATCCCCGCGCTTAACGTCCAAAACATAGCTTATTGCCTGAAACGTGAAAAACGATATGCCAACAGGCAGCGCTATATTCGGCACCGGAACGGCAAGATGGGTAAGCGAATTGAAGCTCTGCACTAAAAATGCGGTGTATTTGAACACAACAAGCGTGCCTATGCCCCAAATTACGGCAACGGCCGTGCTCAGCCGCACGTTTTTGCCCTTTGCTATCATGCGGGCGCATATGTAGCACACAAGCGTTGTGAACGCCATCAGCAGCACATATACCGGCTCTCCCCACGCATAGAACAGCAGCGAGAATATAAGCAGCACCGCGTTGCTCCATTTTACGCTGCGCCTTGCTAAAAGGCAGGTAAGGAACACCGCGGGGAAGAACAGAAATATAAATGTTGGGGAACTGAATACCATGCTCTGCTATATGTTATCAATAGCTGGGGGAATAGATGAATATGCGCGTAACCGTATCGCCGTTGTATTCAAACTGTATGCGTTCGGAATGTATGTCCGTTTCGTCGCCGGATATGGAATAGGTAAGGTAGCCGTCGTCAAACCATTTTTTGCCGTATGCCGCCTTAACTTCGCCCAGCGTATTACCTATCTTTATGCCGCGCAGCGTGGCGTAATCGCCGCCGGTAATGGTTATCATCTCGGTAACGTCCTTCCCGTCAACGGGAACGGTGCTTACGGTAATGCCGTCGTAGGCAAACGTTTTATCCTTGCCGTCGTAAACGCAGCTTACCATTTCGCTGTATTCGTATCCGTCGCCGAGTGCGGCTATCAGCGCGGCGGAATCCTCCCTCAGGTAATAGGTTTTGCCGTTTATGGCAATGCCAAGGTCCTTGTCGGTAAACGCGCCGGTAAGCGCATCGGCGTTATTAGTGCCGCTCGGCGAACAGGCCGCCATTATGAGGCACAGCGCTATTGCGGCTATCAGTATATAGCTGCGGTCAAATTTAAGCTTCATTGGTTGGTTTCCTCCTGCTTGGGCAGCATTGTAAGGCTGCCGAGATCTATATCGGTGGTCATAAATTTCTTTGAATCCGTGTCCGAAAAATGCCACCATTCGCTCTTTATGTGGTTAAAGCCGCATTCGGCCATAACTTCGGTAATGTAATCCACGTTGGCGCGGGCCGTGTCGCTCCATGTTTTGCAGGTGCGGGCGGATTCCTCCGTGAACGTGTGCATGGGGGTGGGCGTTTCCATCTCCTCACCCGTTGCGTCTATTATAAGGGACATGTCTATTGCGCAGCCGCGGTTATGGTTGCTGGCGGTGGTGTCAGGATTGGCTATCCAATGCTTGTTTTTTACAATGTTGAACAGTATCCGCTGCACTCTTATGGGCCTGTATGCATCGTATACCTTAAGCGTATATCCGTCCGCCTTAAAGCGGTCGTATGCTTTCATCAGCTTTGTGATGGTGTCCTTCTGCATCAGCGGCACAGCGCGGGAGTAAAGCGGCGCGCCGGTAATGTTTCGCTCGGTGGCGAAAAGCTGTTCATATACCGCATCCGGAAGATACAGCCGCATGTCCACAAGCTCGTTCTTCACCATAACGGGCGTAACTCCGTCCGCCTCAAACACGGGCTGCCCAGTGGGAATATCTATCTTCTGCGCGGTTTCGGACGCAAGGTAGGCGTAAAGCTGCACGCTTTGTTCAACAAGATAATCGCTGTAGCAGTACACCTCCTGCCCATCCTCAAGCCTTAGGCGAGTAAATTCGCCCTCCGTGCCCAAAAATTCGCCCTTGTCCTCGTAACCCATTTGGCAAACTATGTTCGCGTCGCTCGATTTATCCGCGCTGCTGCGGCAGTTGAGCGTGTTTACGCGGCATTTGTAATATACCGGCTCGGGCGTGGGCTCGGGCGTAGGCTCGGGCGTAGGCTCAGCGGTGGGCGTGGGAAGGGGCGGTTCCGTGGGCTGCTGTGTGGTTGGCTCCGCTGTGGGAACAACGCTTACGGGCGGCGCCGTGTTTGCATCGGGCGCGGCAAAGCAGCCCCCCATGCAAAGCGCGGCAAAAAGGAATGCAAGCATTGCCGCTGTGGTTTTTATGGTCTTATACATGGCGCGCCCTCCTTAGGCTGTTTTAATCGGTAATATAGCCCTTCTCCCTGAGCGTGTCGTAATCCGTGGGGTCTATCCTGAGGCCGTTGCGGCTGGGAATATCCTCGCTGGTGGTGCCAAGGGGCGATCCGTTGACTATTTTAAGCGTGGTGCCTTCGGGGCAGTTTTCGTATATGAACTTGCTCGCTTCCGTAACCATTCTAAGGCAGCCGCCGGTTGATTCAAGGCCTATGCCGTGGTCCCCGTTATAATACTTGGGCCACATCTGCGTGGGGTCGCTTGTTGCGTAAAGCGGGGAGTGGATATACAGTCTGCCTTCGTAGCGGGTGGCGTACTGCACGGTGCCGCCGTCCGGAAAATCGTGCCAGCGTTCGCGCGCTTCCTCCCCGCCAAGGGTATAGGTTCCCGCGGGGGTCTTGTTGCCGCCGTGGGCTATGCGGTATGCTTTGTATACCTTTGTATATTCGCCGTTTTCGTCCTTTTCGTATATGGTCAGAGTGAAGGAGCCCTTCTCAACGTAAAGATAATACGGCAGCCCGTCGTCCGGCGTGGGGCTGGGCGCGGGCTCCTCGGTCGGCTCCGGCTCGGCCGTCTGCTCTGGCGTAGGCTCGGGCGTGAGCACGGGTGCGGGCGTATGCGTGCGCTCCGGCACGGCGACCAGCTCCTCTTCCCCCTGCACGGGGCTTGTTACGGCCGCGTTGCAGCCAACGAGCGTGATCAGCATTGCCGCGGCAAGCGCCGCGCAAAGCCGCTTGATATATTTCAAATCAGTTCGCCTCCAAATTCTTTCGTATAGGCCGCAAAACGGGCTTACACGCTATTATACAGCATATAAGCCCGACTTGTCATCAATATTACAGTTTGTTTACTTTGATAATCCGTTCATCGAATGGGAGAACAGCAGCTCATTGGTTTGCGGCAGGGTGAAGCCGTTAGATATGGCGAAAAGTATAATGCTGTCCCGCCTGTCCCGCGGGTAAAGCGCGCCAAGCTTTGCCATGCGCAGCAGCTTCTGCGTGTCGTCAACGTCAAGGGCAAGGCCCAATGCAAGCTGAACGGCCGTGTCCCGCGCGGGGGAGCGCAGGCCGGAAAGAAGCTGATAGCCATAGGAAGGGTTTATTGAACTGCGCGCAAAGAGCTCCGCGCGGGTAAGCCCGCTTTCCTTCAGTTTTTCTTCCAAAAACTCGCTCAGGTCAACGCCTATGTCTATACGGTCGGCGTTGTTGTCAAAGTAAGAATCTATGTTGTCTGCGTTGAGCAGCGCGTCGCAAAGCCGTTTTGTTGTAGAACCCATTTGCAAATCACCACTATATACATTATAATAAAGTAACCATATATAATGATAACTGATTTGGCGGTGAAAATCAATGTTTTTATCTTACGATACCATTGGCTATCTGAAAGGCCCTGATATTGCGCTGGTAAAAGACGTGGAAACGGGAACGGTCGCCGTGCGGAAAAAGCTGCGCGCAGAGCTGCTGGGGGTATATGAGCGGCTGAAAAGCGTGGAGCAGGCGAACCTGCCCAGGGTTTATGAAACCGAAGAATATGAGGGGGAATGCTTTGCCTATTATGAATATATCGAAGGCGAAACGCTGGAGGATATAGTTCACGAGGGCACATATACCATTGCGCAGGCGGAGGAATGGATGGAGCAGCTTTGCGCCGCAATGGGCGCGCTGCATGCCATGCAGCCCTGCGTGGTGCATAGGGATATCAAGCCCGAAAACATTATAATTTCAAACGGGGGCGTATTGAAGCTTATCGACCTTGGCGCGGCAAGGCTGTTTAAGGACGGCAAGCCATGCGACACGGAGCAGATTGGCACGCGCGGCTATGCGGCGCCCGAGCAATACGGCTTTAACCAGAGCGACGCGCGCACGGATATATACGCCGCGGGCACGGTGCTGCACGTTTTGATGGCGCGCTTCGGCGAAGAGGCAAAGGCATACAACGCCGTTGCCGCCCGCTGCACGCAGCTTGAGCCGCAGAACAGATACCAGAGCGCAAAGGCCATGAAAACGGCGCTGCGCATGGCAAAATATAAAAAGCATATACAAATAGGCGCATGGGCGCTGGGCATTGCCGCGGCGGCGGGGTGTGTTGCACTTGCCTGCACGCTTTTTGCAAGCGCCGATGCAAGCGCGAACGCGGATGTACCCGCTTCCGCCGAACCCACTCCCGTGCAGGAGGCGAACGCCGATGCAACGCCGGAGGCAACGATAGACGTGACAGACCTTACGGCTGTTCCGTATCCTACTGTTACGCCCAAGGTGGTTGCCAAGGCCGTATCGGACGGATTGCTCAACATGCACTTTGACCCCGATGCTCAGAAGGCGGACGTTATAACCACCCGCTCAGAGGCGGAGTTTTACAAAGCATATAGCCGCGCAAGCAACGATCCGCATACCGTATATACAATAGAGCTTACCGAGGATATGACGCTTGAGCGCGACCTTATAGTCTGGCCGAATATCGAAATAAAGATATCTCTCTCAACAACGCTTACCGTGCCAAATGGCATAAGTCTTAATAATTACGGCCAGATAAACATAGGAACAGGCTCCACAGTGCGCATAGATGACGGCGCAACGCTGAACCTTGGCAGGAGTTCCATAAGCGATGGCGGAAAAACAAGGTTCGAGAGGATATATTTAAGCGGAACGCTTAGTGTTGGTAAGAATACTGAAATACGCTTTGAGCGCGGCGAAGAATTCGGCAACGGGCCTGTGCTGGAAATAATACACGATGGTGTTGAACGCCGCGGCAAGGTGGAATTTGATGATCTTGCAAGTGTTGAATTTGACGATATAGATGTGCGCTATATTTACCTTATAATATACGATAATGTAATCAATGAAAATATTACCGACTACATAGAAAACAATGTTTTTCCGATAAAACAGATGGATAAAATAAAAGCAAGGCGGATAACCATGGCGGATTTCAGAAATGTGAATCAAATCGAGGACGTCCAATATATATGCGACTATCTTGACTACGCACAGAATGGCATAGTTGATTTGACAAACCTGACAATAGGCGATGGTGATGCTGTAAAGTTTGACACCAAAGGTTATGTGAATGTGGAGATATTTGAAAACGTGAATATAGAAGCCGGCGGTTCGCTGGAAATGGGGGCGAACACAACGCTATACCTTGTTCAGGACAGCACGCTTACCGTCAAAAACGGCGGCAAGCTATGGATAAACGGCATGGGAATATATCCAAGCGAGAACACAAGCATAGTTGTGGAGGAAGGCGCGGAGTTTTTCATGAACGATTCTTACCAGAGCGATACGGTAAACATAATATATAAATAAAGCAAATAATAAAGCATTAAAAAACATACCTGACGGGCATCCCCCCGTCAGCTTTTTATTTTCGGACGGCGGGAATATCGCCCTTAGGATATGCATAATGTAATAATATCCGCATATTGCCTCCATTCTGCACACTTCGCCAAAAAACACGGCGGAGATTCTACAAAAATAAGGCCGCCGTTACGCTAATATAAATGCAGTAATTGTTTTATGCAGGGAGGGACAGGCCATGGAGGCGAACGGAATAAGGGCGATGGCCGTGCGTATGCTGTCCGCGCGGGACGAAGGCGACTGGGCAAGGAGGGGGATAGAAGCAAGCTGCGCCTTTATAATGGCGGCTGCGGGCAGGTACGGCTGCTCCCCGTTCGCCGCGGCGGCATGCGCGGCAATGTGGCTTGGGTCGGATACGCCGGGGTACGCCATGGCTGCGGCAATACTGGGCGCGGCGTATGCAAAAAGCACAATGAGCGTTTTTGCCTGCATAATGCTTGCGGGCGCGGCGATGGTGTTCGGCGTGCTTAAAGAGGCGCGCGGGGAGGAAACGCCCGTTTGCGTGCGGATAATAGCGCCGCTTATTGCGCAGGCGGTGCCGCTTTGCGTTGTGCATGCAAATAACCGCTATGCATTCATGCTGGGCATGGGCGCGCTGCTTTTGACTGTGCCGCTATCGGCGGTGCTATGCCGCGCATGGGGCGCGCTGTGGGCATATATTCGGGGCAAGCGGCTCAGGCGGGCGGAAACGGCGGCGGTAATAATGCTTTGTGCGGTGGTTGGCATATGCGCGGCGCTCGGCGGGGCGGTTGCCGCCGTGATACCGCTGCTCACGGCGCTTATGTGCGCGTTCGGCCTTTGCCGCGCGGGCAGGTTCGCAACAAGGGAGCTGAGCATGACGCGGCTGAAGCTGCGCGATGCGGCAGCGGTTGCGCGGGAGCTGGCGGCATATTCACCGCATAGCGCATATATGGGCGGAATAGGCAATGCCATGGAGCGCATCAGTATGCCGAGCGGCGGGCGCAGAGCGCATCTAAGCGCGCAGGCGGGGTGCGCCGCGGCGGCAATGGCAAAAAGCTCCTCAAACGGCGACGCCATGGCCATACGCCGCGTTGGGCACGAGCTGCTGCTTATATTGAGCGACGGCATGGGCTCCGGCGTTGCCGCGCACAGGGAAAGTCAATGCGCCGTGGCGATGTACGGCGAGCTTATATCAATAGGCTTTGGCGAGGAGGACGCTGTGCGCAGCATAAACGAACTGCTGTATTCAAAAAATACGGACGAGCTTTATGCAACGCTGGACGCCATAAGAATAGACCTTTCAACGGGGGAAGCGACAATATTGAAGCAAAGCGCCCCGCCCGCATTCCTTATCCATAACGGGCGCATACGCCCGCTTTATGCGGAAGCGCCGCCGCTTGGCATACTGAAGGAAACAAGCGTTGGCATAAGGAAAACGCGGCTTAATGCGGGGGATACGCTGGTGCTTATGACGGACGGGCTGAGCGATGCGCTCGGCAGCGAGCTTTATGCCGCCATGCAGGACGCCGTGCTGCACGCGGAAACGCCGGAGAGCGCGGCGCGCACGCTTATTGCGCGGGCGGGCGGGGTGAGCGCGCGGGATGACATGAGCGCAATAGTGGCGCGGTTTTCCTCCTGTCACAAAAATGCCCAGTTTTGATACTTTAACACTTGGCCGTTAGATGGTATACTTAGTTATGAAATAATGATGATACGGGGGATATACACCAATGGCCGGCATATGCATATTTGCGGCGTCCTCGCCCAATATTGACGATAAATATATAGCCGCGGCGGAAAGCTTCGGCCGCTGCCTTGCGGAGCATGGGTTCGATCTTATATTCGGCGGCGGGCGCACGGGGCTTATGGGCGCATGCGCACGCGGGGTATATTCAAAGGGCGGCAGGATAGTCGGCGTTATACCCGAAAAGCTGAACCAGCCGGGCATACCGTTTGAACATTGCAGCGAAATGATAGTCACAAAGGATATGCATGAGCGCAAGGCCACCATGGAGCGGCTGAGCAGCGGCTTTGTAACGCTGCCGGGCGGCGTAGGCACGCTTGAGGAACTGATGGAGGTGCTTACTCTCAATCAGCTCGGCTATATTGACGCGCCGGTCGTAATATTCAATCAGGATGGGTTTTACGACAATCTGCTGGCCCAGTTTGATGCGCTTGCCAAGGCGGGCTTTATGCACACGGAGTGCCTGAAGCTGTTTAGCGTGGCTGCCACGCCGGAAGAGGCAATAGAAAAACTGATAGGATTCAGGAAGGCAAAGCTGCCGGATAAGATAAAGGAAGCGGTGAAGGGACATGAAGAACACAGCGCAGGATAATGCCGCTAACAAAGTGATAATGGTATGCGTAACGGGGCAAAGGAGCTGCGATCAGCTAATCGCCCGTGGTCTTGAGCGCGCGGGGCAGGGCAGCAGCGTGCACGTTGTGCATTGCGTGGAAACGGGCAGGAATTTTTTGAACACGCCGTTTGAATCAGACGCGATAGAGTATCTTTTTACCGCGGCGCAGATAGCGGGCGCGGAGCTTTCGCTCATCCGCAGCGAGGATGTTGAGGACGCGCTGGTGGACTTTGCAAAGGATAAGGATGCGAACATAATCGTGCTGGGCGCGGCGGGCCGCCCGAGCGGTAAGGAGCCGCTCGTGATGCGGCTGCAAAGGCGGCTGCCCGAAGTTGAATTCGATGTTGTTGCGGCGCGAGGATAATGAATGAAAAAACAGCCCCATAAGACCAAACCTGACACTAAGCCCAATGCTCAGCCGCGGGAGAATACGCAGGAAAACCGGGAAACGGAAAAGCAAAGCACGGATAAGCTTGCAATAATCTGGCGCAGCGCGCGGCGGCCCATATCGGTCGTCGCGTTCGGCATACTGCTTTATGAACTGCTGGAGCATTTTCCGGCGGTAATGAAGTCCGTAAAGGGCTTCTTTGCGCTGCTTACGCCCGTATTTATTGCCATTGCGATAGCCTTTTTGGCAAACATGCCCATGCGCTTCCTTGAAAACAGGGTATTCAAAAAATGGAATAAAAAGAATCCTGGGCTGAAGCGCGGCCTTTGCCTTACGCTTGCGATGCTGTTCGTTTTCGCGGTGATAGCGGCGGTGCTGCTGCTGATTATCCCCAAGGCGGCTGAAAGCATAACGACGCTTGCCGCCGGGTTCGATGGCTATATTGCTGGGCTCACGTCCTGGGCCGCCTCTGTATGGGACAGGATAGACCTTGCGGCCGAGGCGGAGGAGATAATACGCGACTTTGGGCAGGATATATTGACGCATATGAAAAACTACGTCAGCACTGCGGCGGAGGGAATACTGCGCTTCACGTTCAGCGTTGTGTCCTTCGCGGTGGATCTGCTGCTGGCGGTGGTAATAAGCGTATACGCGCTGTATAACAAGGAAAAGCTGATGTTCCAGTTCAAAAAGCTTATCGTGGCCGTTTTCAGCGACAAGACCGCCACGAATATGCTCGATATATGCTCCCGCGCGAACAAAACGCTGAACCAATATTTTTACGGCATGATAATAGAGTGCACTATTCTCGGCGTTATGACGTTCATAGCCATGCGGCTGTTCTCCATGCCCTATGCGCTGCTGATAAGCGTTATTGTGGGCATAACGCAGATGGTGCCGATAATCGGGCCGTGGTGCTCCGGCGCGGTGGGCGCGCTGATAATACTTGTGACCGATCCGCCGATGACGGTTTGGTTCATAATAGCGCTGCTTGTTGTGCAGCAGCTGGAGGCCAATTTGGTGTACCCGCGCGTGGTCGGCGGGGCTGTGGGCCTTTCGGGAATATGGGTGATGATAGCGGTAATACTCGGCGGCGGGCTTTTCGGCATAGCGGGGGTAATACTGTGCGTGCCGGTGATGGCGGTGCTGTATACGCTCGTATCCGAATGGGTGAACCGCCGCGTGGAGCAGAAGCGCTATGCGCTCGGCATGCGGGATAAACCGCCCACGGAAGAAGAAATACGCGCCATGACGGACTGATTCAACAAAAATATTAAGTTTGCCAAAAATATTTTGAGCAAAACGCGCATAAGGGTTTACAATCCGGCGCAAAAGCAATAAAATTGGGATAGGAAATTCCCTAAAATACTATAAAAGCGGAGAGTGACCATGATAGACCTTACCATGCACGAAGAACGGCTGCAACATGCCATAGACCGCGCCAAGGAACGCAACATACTTATACCTACCTTTGCGCAGATGCAGAACCCGGCCCTCATACCGGAAAACGTTAAAAAGGCGCTTAAAAGCGTCGGCCTGTGGGACGTTAACCCGCTGAACCTTTTCAGGATAAGCTGGCACAATGAACCCACCATGCAGGGCGGCGGTTTCGGCGGGGTGAACTTTATCGAGCTTCCCTCCGCACTTACCGGCGTAGACGCGCGCATAATAGTAATGTGCGGCAAGTGGTTCCCCACCGGCTGCCATAAGGTCGGCGCAAGCTTCGGCTGCCTTGCACCGCGCCTTGTTACCGGCCAGTTCGACCCAACGTATAACAAGGCCGTTTGGCCCTCCACGGGCAACTATTGCCGCGGCGGCGCATATAATTCAAAGCTGCTCGGCTGCGATTCAATAGCCATACTCCCCGCGGAAATGAGCCGCGAACGCTTCGAATGGCTTTCAAAGATCGCCGGCGAAGTTATTGCCACGCCCGGCTGCGAATCCAATGTTAAGGAAATATTCGATAAGACCTGGGAGCTCAGGCGCACCAGGAAGGACGTTATAATATTCAACCAGTTCGAGGAAATGGGCAACGTGCTGTGGCACTATCAGGTGACCGGCCATGCCATAGCCGAAGCTTACGAAAGCATAAAGACCCCCACCAGCCGCTTCGCGGGCGCGTGCTTCACGTCCGGCTCCGCGGGCACGATGAGCGCGGGCGATTACCTCAAGGAGCAGTATCCGTATTCCAAGCTTGCCGTGGGAGAGGCGCTGCAGTGCCCCACGCTGCTTGAAAACGGCTTCGGCGGGCACCGCATAGAGGGCATTGGCGATAAGCATGTGCCTTGGGTGCATAACGTGCGTAATACCGACATGGTGATAGATATAGACGACGAGGACAGCCAGAACCTGCTCAGGCTCTTCAACAGCGAAGAAGGCCATAAGTACCTCAGGGAAGTAGCAGGCGTGCCCGAAGCGACTATAGAGCAACTTTCCCTGCTGGGCATAAGCGGCATAGCCAACGTGCTCTGCTGCATAAAGTTCGCCAAGTATTATGAGCTTACCGGAGACGATGTGGTTGCCACCGTTGCTACCGACAGCGCCGTTATGTACGAAAGCCGCGTGAAGGAGCTCAACGAGCAGCAGGGCAACTATTCTCTGCTCACCGCCGCGCGCGACTTCAGCGAGCATCTGCATGGTATCCGCACGGATAACATGGCGGAGCTGACCTATGCCGACCGCAAGCGCGTACACAACCTTAAGTACTATACTTGGGTAGAGCAGCAGGGCAAGACCGTTGAGGAGCTCAACGCGCAGTGGTACGACCGTGATTACTGGACCGGCATACACGAACAGGCCAAGGATCTGGATAAGCTTATAAACGAATTCAACGCGCGCACCGGCGTGGCGGAGAAGATATAAGCCGCATAGCATTATAAACAAAGGGGACGCAGCAGCGTCCCTTTTTGCGTACAAAAAGAGCGGCTTTGGAGCCGCCCTTATGTATTCAGGTTTTATTCGGCGTCGCGCTGAGCCATGTAGGCGATAAGATCGAGCACCTTGCAGCTGTAGCCCCATTCGTTGTCGTACCAGGCGATCAGCTTTACGAAAGTATCGTCCAGCATTATGCCGGCGTTTTCATCGAATATGCAGGTGTGGCTTTCGCCGCGCATGTCGCTGGAAACAACCTCGTCGCGGGTGAAGGTGACTATGCCCTTCATGGTGGTGCGGCTGGCTTCCTCAACGGCGTCGCATATTTCCTTATAAGTTGTGGGGCGGCTGAGGCGCGCGGTAAGGTCAACAACGCTCACGTCGTTGGTAGGCACGCGGAAGCTCATGCCGGTAAGCTTGCCATTAAGGCTGGGCATGACCAGCGCGCAGGCCTTTGCGGCGCCGGTGGTGGAGGGGATGATGTTATTGAAAACGCTCCTGCCGGTGCGCCAGTCGCGGCCGGCGCGGGCGTCTACGGGCTTCTGCTTGGATGTGGCGGAGTGTATGGTGGACATAAGGCCCTGCTCTATGCCGAAGTTATCGTGAACAATCTTGGTAAGGGGGGCTATGCAGTTGGTGGTGCAGCTGGCGTTGGAAACAACGTTGAACCCGGTGTCGTATTCCCAATGGTTAACGCCCATAACATATGTGGGGGTTTCCTTATCCTTTGCGGGGGCGCTGAGCACAACCTTCTTTGCGCCGTGGGCAAGGTGGCCGGAGGCAAGCTCGGTGGTGTTGAACGCGCCGGTGGATTCAACTATGTATTTCGCGCCGCAGCTGTCCCAGGGTATTTCCTTAACATCGCTGCTGCTGAAAACGGCTATCTCGCGGCCGTTTATGCTTATACCGTTTTCGGTTTGCTCCACGGTGCCGGGGAAACGGCCGAATACGGAATCGTATTTCATAAGATAAACCATGTATTCGGGTTCAGCCTTGCGAAGGTTGATGCCGCAAATTTCGAATTCCTCCGGCCTTTCTGCCGCGATGCGCAGTACGGTCCTGCCGATCCTGCCGAAACCATTGATGCCAAGCTTGATAGCCATTGCCGCGATATCCTCCGATATAAATAATTATTTTCCGGGGCTAAATCATTTCCCCAGAGCGATTATAACATAAATGCAGATTATGTCAATATAATCGAGACTTATAAAAAACGACATGCTTTTGCCCGTTTTTGTAATTATATAAAAGGCTGGCTTATGATACCATCAGTTGATAAGAGCACACAAGCCCTAAAGGTTTGCTTTGGGACACTCCTGCGTTCTCGTCGCTTGAATTACCTCCAGTAGTACTGCGCTCCTCGGCCTTGGATTGCCCTCAAAGCAATTCCTTTAGGGTCTTTGAGTTTTAGGAGCCAAAGAGTATGGCAGAGCAAGGAGGACGAATGCAGGAATACTAGAGGTCTTTCAAATGAGGACGACACAGCTATGCCGTGCTATTTGGCCCCTAAAACCTTGTGTGTCCTTGTCAACTGATGGTAAAATATAAACCTAAAAATAAATGAATATCGGCCTTGAAAAAACGTGGCGGATCAGTGCCTGCACTCGCTGTCCCATACTATCGCATTGCGGCTGCATGTGAAGGTGTGCGCTCCGCTCTGAATGAAGCCGAAGCGCCGCACCAATGCAAAGCGTTTTTCTTCGCAGTTTATGCGTATTTCCCGCTGCGGCAGTTCCTGCGCCCTAAAAAGCAGCATCCTCAGTACAAGCTCCGCATAGGGCATTGCATCGTACTGCGGCATTACCGCAATGCGGTCTATAATAAGCGCGTCGCCGTCCGGATACATACGCCCGGCGGCTATGGGTTCGCCCGTTTCTTCAAAAACGTAAACATGGCCGGCGTAGGCATCTTTGCCGTCGCTTATGCATTGCGGGCATGTGCCCGCCGCGCGCCTAAGGGCCTCTATTCTGTCAAATCCGTCATTGCCTATGCTCCAAACCGCCTTGAACATTGTGTACCTCCGCATGAATTATGTACTAATCGTAACCCAAAAGATGAATAATGTAAACAGTATTGCTCAGAATAGATTTATGTTGTACAATTAACCTAAACAATGAAAGGCGGTAGCTAACGATGGAAGAAATGGAAAGGGATTTTGTAACCTTTACCGATGACGATGGTAACGATTTTGAACTGGACGTTATCGATTATTTTGAATACGAAGGCCAGGAGTACGCGGTGCTCATGGATCTGAGCGAGGAATGCGAGCACGGCGAAGATGAGGAGTGCGACTGCGGCCACGACGTATATATCATGAAGATAGTCGTAAACGGCGATATGGAGGAATTCGTTCCCGCCGACGAGGATAAGTTCGATGCGCTTACCGCGATAGTTGAAGAGCGCATGAGCGGCGAATGCTGCTGCGACGATGATTGCGACTGCGAAGATGAGCACGAGCATGACTGCGGCTGCGGCTGCTGCCATCACGAATAAGGCATAATTTAGCTGCAAACAAAAAGAGCATCCGTTTCGGGTGCTCTTTTGCTGTTGGTGGAGCTTAGCGGCTTTCGGCTTTCTTCATTATGGCTATGCCTGCGCTTGCGCCAAGGCGGTTTGCGCCCGCGGCTATCATCTTCATGGCGTCGGCATAGGTGCGTATGCCGCCCGCGGCCTTAACGCCCATGTCCGCGCCAACCGTACCGCGCATCAGCGCAACGTCCGCTTCCGTTGCGCCGTGGGTGGAAAAGCCCGTGCTGGTCTTTACAAAATCCGCGCCCGCTTCCTTTGCGGCAAGGCATGCCGTCACCTTTTCGTCGTCCGTAAGCAGGCAGCATTCTATTATAACTTTCACTATCGCCTTTGGATGCGCCGCGGCAACAACGGCGGCAATATCCTTGCGCACATAGTCCCAATCCCCGGCCTTTGCCATGCCGATGTTTATCACCATGTCCACCTCCTCCGCGCCCGCTTCAACGGCAAGGCGGGTCTCCGCGGCCTTGGCTTCGCTTAAGCAGGCGCCCAGCGGGAAGCCCACCACGCAGCATACCTTCGTATCCGTGCCGCTGAGCAGCTTTGCCGCAAGGGGAACATAGCAGGAGTTTACGCATACGGACGCGAAGCGGTATTCCTTCGCCTCCGCGCAAAGCTTGGCTATCTGTTCGGGCGTGGCGTCCGCCTTTAACAGGGTGTGGTCAATGTATCGGTTCAGTTCCATTTTTTGTTATCTCCCGTAAAAATTTATTTCTTTGAATACGGCGTGCCGCAAAGGGGCAGCGCGTATCGGTCTATATTATCGCGCGCGTAGTATGCTTCCGCAATGGCGGCGGCGGTGGGTATGGAGGTTATTTCGCCTATGCCTATTGCTCCGCGCGCCTTATCTATGCCAGGTTTTTCGATTATTACGGACGTTACGCGCGGGCAGTTATCCGCACGGAACAGCCCAAGCGTGCCGTATTTTGCCGTTGGGCGACAGTTTTCAAGCGGGTAATCCTCCGTAAGCGCAAAGCCGCAGCTCATTATCACGCCGCCCTCTATCTGCCCTTCAACGGAAAGGGGGTTAACGGCCTTGCCAACGTCGTGCGCGGCGACTATTTCGCTCACGCGGCCGGTTTCCTCATCAAGTATTGCAACCTGCGTTGCGTAGCCGTAGGCAACGTGGCTTACGGGGTTGGGCTTATCGCTGCCCAAGGGATCGGTCTTGGCAAGATATTCGCCGTAATACTCCCTGCCCTCAAGCTCGCTTAGATCATGCTCCGCAAGGTCGGCCTTAAGCCCTTGGCAGGCCCTTAACGCTGCCTCTCCGGTTATGAGCGTTTGGCGGGAGCCCGATGTTGTGCCGGAATCGGGCGAATGGCTGTTAGAGCCGCCGTATACCACGGCCTCGCGCGGCAGCTTCAGCTCATCCGTAACGTATTGCACAAGCACCGTGCCCAAGCCCTGGCCTATGCAGCTTGCTCCGGTTTCAATATGCACTTTGCCGCGGCGTATTTTAAGCCTTACCCTGCCCGTATCCGGCAGACCCACGCCCACGCCCGCGTTTTTCATGGCGCAGGCTATGCCCGCGAACCTTGCGCCCTCGTAAGCATCCTTCACGGCCTCAAGCGTTTCAACAAGGCCGGTGGAATCGTCCGCAATTTGGCCGTTTGGCAATACCTGCCCCGGGCGGATGGCGTTGATATGGCGTATCTGCCACGGGCTTATGCCTATCTTGTGCGCCATGCGGTTGAGCATGGATTCCATTGCAAAGCAGGTCTGCGTAACGCCGAAGCCGCGGAACGCCCCCGCGGGGGGATTGTTTGTATAGTACGCATAGCCGTCTATTTCAAAATTCTGATAGTTGTACGGCCCCGCCGCGTGGGTGCAAGCACGCTCCAGCACCGGCCCGCCAAGGCTGGCATATGCCCCCGTGTCCGCTATAACGGTTGCCTTAACGCCCTGAATAATGCCGTTTTCGTCGCAGCCCAGCGTGAATTCCATGTCCATCGGGTGGCGCTTTGGGTGAACGAGTATGCTTTCCGCGCGGGTCAGCTTGACCTTTACGGGGCGGTTTGTAAGGTACGCGGCAAGCGCGGCATGGTGCTGAACGCTAACGTCCTCCTTGCCGCCGAAGCCGCCGCCGACAAGCTTGTTTTCAACATATACCTTATCCGTGGGCAGGCCCAGCATGGGCGCGGTTTCGTGCTGAGTATCGTATACGCTTTGGTCGGAAGAATATATCTTCACGCCCCCGTTCCACGGCAATGCCACGGCGCACTCCGGCTCAAGGAAGGCGTGCTCGGTAAAGGGCGTTGTGTATTTGCCGCTGAGGACATATTTGCTTTTCGCTATCGCGCCCGCCGCGTCCCCGCGGGAAACGTGCTTGTGCGCAAGCAGAGTGCCGCCCTCGTGCAGCATTGGCGCATCCTCGGCCATTGCCTCGTATGCATTGCGTATGGGCGTAAGCTCCTCGTAATCAACGCTTATAAGCGCCTTTGCGGCCTCCACAGCCTCGGGCGTTTCGCCTACCACAAGCGCCACTGCATCGCCCAAGTAGCGCGTGCAGTCGCCTTCGGCTATCATTGTGTCCCAGTCCTTTTTAAGGTGACCGACTTTGTTCTGCCCGGGTATGTCCTTTGCGGTGAAAACGGCGATTATGCCATCGGCCGCTTTAGCCTTTTCGGTATCTATTTTCAGTATGCGCGCGCGGGGGTATTTTGCGCGCAGGGCGCTTGCGTATGCCATGCCATCAATATACATATCGTCCGTGTATTCACCGTAGCCAAGCGCCTTTTCGCGCACGTCAAGGCGCGGCACCCTGCTGCCCACGGCCCAGGATTCGCCGGATTCGGGAATTTTGCCTTTCCTGAGCAGCCTTGCGGCAAGCCTGACCGCATCCACTATTTTAACATAGCCTGTGCAGCGGCAAATGTTGCCCCTTAGCGCGCGGCGTATTTCGTCCTCGCTCGGGTCGCTCTCCTTATCAAGCAGCGCCTTCGCCGCCATTACCATGCCCGGCGTGCAGAAGCCGCATTGCACCGCACCCGCATGGCCGAAGGCGTATACATACGCTTCCTTTTCAAATGCGCTCAGCCCTTCGGTGGTTATTATATGCTTGCCGCCCAGCCTGTCCGTGCGCTGCACGCAGGCCTTCATTGCGCGGCCGTCTATTATAACGGTGCATGTGCCGCACGCGCCCTCGCTGCAGCCGTCCTTTACGGAGGTCAGCCGCAGTTCATCCCTGAGATAGCGAAGCAGGGACATGCTGCCTTCGCACTTTACAATATTTCCGTTTACATAGAAGCTGCTCATGCTCCGCTCCTCCTCCTGTTTCGGTATCGGTATTTACAGCATATAGCCGTAATCGCTTATAACGGTGAGTATTATCGCCTCAATGTCCCGATCAAGTGAATTGGGCTTTGTCAGGCAAACCTCGCCCACCCCGCCGTTCAGCCTGAGCTTTACGGTTTTGCTGTCCCTGTCAATTAGCAGGAAGCCGTTATTCTCGCTGTCCGTAAAGCTTGCTTCGTCCGCAAATACGGTAAGCTTATCCTTATACGGCCTGCCGGAATACGGGCAGAACACCGCGCAGTTGCCGCATTCGTTGCAAAGCGCGTCAATATGCACTATCTGCCGCTGCGCCTTACCCTTTACCTTTATGGCGGCGTTTGCGCGGTTGGGGCAGGAGGATACGCAGTTTTCGCATACCGTGGAGCAGCCCAGGCAGCGCTTCGCTTCCGCCTCGCCGCACTGGCGTTCCGTAAGCCTGTGCTTGCGGGCAAGGGTCTCCCTGTAATCCCGCGCGGCGGCGGGGTTGATCATGTAGCCCTTGTTGAAGCCTATCACCGCGTCCGCAAAGCGCCTTGCATCGGCAATGGCTTCAACAACCGTTGCCGGCCCGCGAAGCGCGTCGCCCGCGGCATATACTCCTGCGCCGCAGTCAAACGGAACGCGCCCGTTTTCGTTAGGTTCGGCGCCGTATGCACGCAGCGCTTCCGCGTCCGGCTTTTCGCCCACGGCGGCTATTACGGTATCCGCGGGGATGGTCACGGTCTCATCAGTTTCCGTTACGCTGCGCCTGCCGCTTTCGTCAAGTCCACCAAGTTTCATCTTTTTGCAGACGAGCATGCCGTCCTTCTGTTCAACGGGGGCAAGGAGCTCGGCAAATTCGACCCCGTCCTCCATGGCGAGTGCAAGTTCCTCCTCATCTGCGGGCATATATTTCTTTGTGCGGCGGTAAACTATGCTCACCTTTTCAACGCCCATGCGCTTTGCCGCGCGGGCTGCGTCCATTGCCGTGTTGCCGCCGCCTATAACCGCAACCGCATTGCCCAAGGCAAGCGTTTCGGGCGCGTTCTTGGCGCTGTATAGGAAGTCTATAACGTTCATAACGTTGCCCTGTATGCTGAGCGCGCCGTGCTTCTGCGCGCCTGTTGCAAGCAGAATGTATTCGTAGCCCTCCGCCTTCAGCTCATAAAGGCTCGGCGCTTCCCTGCCGCATATGAACTCCGCGCCCATGCGCTTGGCAAGGGCTACGTCCTTTGCTATGGCGTCGCTTGCTATCCTGAATTCTGGTATAACGTTTTTAACTATGCCGCCCGGCTCGTTTTCCTTTTCAAACACGGTAACGGGATAACCTTCGCGGGCAATGAAGTACGCCGCGGCTATGCCCGCGGGGCCTGCGCCTATTATGGCGGTTTTCTTGGCCTCCTGCGCGGGGGCGGGGGCAAGGCGCGCCATTACGGCGTCGTAGCCTTCTTGTGCGGCTATCAGCTTAAGATTGCGGATATACACGCTGTCCTCATAAAAATTGCGCGTGCATTTATCCATGCACCTGTGGGCGCATATTGTGCCGGTTATGAAGGGCAGCGGGTTCTTTTCAAGTATCAGCTCCAGCGCCTCGGGGTACATTTGCTTTTCGACCAGCTCTATATACTCGCTCACGTCCTGGTGTATCGGGCAGCCGCCCATGCAGGGCGCTGTGAAGCAATCCGCAATGGGCAGGGGAAGGCCGTTCTTCCTGTCCGGCAGGGGCTTTACGGGCTTTTTGTAATGCGCGTCGGTTTCCGCATCCGCGCTAAGCTTAGCAACCTTTGCCGCGTTTACGCCTGCGTAGGGGCGCTTTGATACGCCGTCGAACAGCTCGCCAAGCTGCTTAAAGCGGGAATATCCGCCCGGCTTGAGTATTGTGGTTGCAACGGTTATGGGCCAAATGCCGGCCTCGTACAGCGGCACAATATTGAAATAATCCGCCCCGCCGGAGAAGGAAAGCCTAAGCCTGCCTTCAAATTCGCGGCTGAAGCGCGCTGCCATCTCTATCGTAAGCGGATAGAGTGCGCGGCCGGACATATACATTTCTTCGCTGGGCAGTTCGTTGGCCTTTACGTCCACGGGGAACGTGTTTGAAAGCTTCAGCCCGAATTCAACGCCGTTGTCCTTGGCAAGCTGCATTAGCCTACGGAACATGGGCACGGCATCCGCATACTGAAGATCTTCGTTAAAATGATGCTCGTCAAAGGCAATGTAATCATAGCCAAGCTTATTGAGCCGCTCCCGCGCAAAATCGTAGCCCAGTATTGTTGGGTTGCACTTTACGAAGGTGTTCAGCCCCTTTTCGCGGATAAGATAGCTTGCTATGGCCTCTATTTCGTCCGGCGGGCAGCCGTGCAGCGTGGATACGGTCACGCCGGTTGCTATGCGCGGCGATATGGCGGCGAAGTATTCGCCCATCTCGGGGAAGCGGCGGTTCAGCTCCGCCATGCATTCGGCCCATATGGGGGTGGAGGAAGCGTCCTTCATGCCCTCTATAAAAGCGTCTATCTTTTCGGTCTTAATGCCCGCAAGGTCGTAGCCCACGCTCATGTTGAACTGAAAGCCTTCCGGGTCGCCAAGGTCGTAAAGCTTTGCAATAAGCTTTATTGCAAGGTATGCCTTAACGTATTCCTCAAACGCCTGCGGCACGGTAAGCTCCGTGCTCCATTCGCAGTTGTAGCCTTCGTCGTTTGCCAGTATGCACGGGCGGCTGATGTAGGCGGCAAGCTCCTCGCCGTCCATCTTCTGCACGGTTTTCAGTTCAAAGAACCGCGCGCCGGCGTAGTAGCCCGCAATTATGTTTTCAGCAAGCTGCGTATTGGGGCCGGCTGCGGGGCCGAAGGGGGCCTCCAGCTTTTCGCCGAATAGCATAAGCGCGCCCGCGTCCTTCTTAACATAGGGCGAGCTTACGCCGAACACGGCGCCGCTTGCTTCCTTTTCGCAAAGCATCCATTCTATAAGCGCCTTAAAGGGCAATGGGTTCATTCTTTCGCTCATTTTCTGTTCCTCCCGTTGTTGTGTCAGCCGTTGAGCCGCTGCCAAAGCTTGGTTGAAACTTCAAGCGTTTTGGCGTTTTCGGCTTCCTCGTCGGCAATAAGCAGCTTCCTGTCTTTCATAAGCAGTCTGCCCGCGCACATTGTGGTTTCGCATTGCCTACCGGCCATGCCGAAAAGCATATGCCCATCTATATTCTCTGCCGAGAAGGGGGTGAAGGGCTTGTAGTCCATCACTATAACGTCCGCGCTCGCGCCCGCCTTTATAACGCCCAGTTCATGGGGGAAATACTTGGCGGCAATCTTAGCGTTGTTTGCGAAAAGCATTGTTGTAACTTCGTTCCAGCCAACGTTTGGCATGGCGGCGTTGTGCCGCTGTATGGTCAGGGCGGCTTTAAGGCTTTCCAGCATATCGAACGTGTATGCGTCGGTGCCGAGTCCTACCAATATGCCCTTTTCAAACAGCTTCAGCACAGGCGAGCAGCCCACGGCGTTGCCCATGTTCGATTCGGGGTTGTTCACAACCATTGTGCCGGTTTCGCGTATTATGTCCATTTCCGCGGGGCTTATGTGTATGCAGTGCCCAAGCAGCGTCTTTTCGCCCAAAATGCCGTTGTACAGCAGGCGGTTCACGCTGCGGCAGCCGTAGTTCTTCATGGAATCGTAAACGTCGTTCATGCCCTCGCAAACGTGAATATGGAAGCCCGTGCGCCCGCCGTTTGCCTTAACGCATTTTTCAAACGTTTTATCGCCTATCGTGAAAAGCGCATGCCCGCCGAACATGGCCTTCAGCATGGGGTCGCGCTCGCGCTCGCAATAGTCTATAAAGCTTCTGTTCTCCTCAATGGATTCGTCGCACTTCTTTTCCCCGTCGCGTTCGCTCACCTCATAGCACAGGCACGCGCGTATGCCAAGCGCCTTTGCCGCGTCGGCTATTGCAAAAAGGCTGCCCTCTATTTGGCAGAAGCTTGCATGATGATCGAATATGGTGGTGCAGCCGGTCTTTATGCAGTCTATTATGGTTGTGTATGCGCTGCGGCGCGTATCCTCAAGGGTAAGGCTGCGGTCTATTTTCCACCACATGCCGTCCAGCACCTCGTAAAAATTGGTGGGGTTATAGCCCGCTATGCTGAGACCCCGCGCAAGGGCGGAATATATGTGCGTATGCGCGTTTATGAACGCGGGCATTATAACGCCGCCCTTCGCGTCCACAAATTCCGCATCCGGGTATTTCAGGCGCATCTCTGCCGTTGTGCCTGTTTCCTTTATAAGCTCGTTTTCGGTAACTACCGCGCCGTTTTCATAGTATGGCTCGGCCGCGTTTCGGGTTATCAATCTGCCGTTTCCCATGATTATCATGCCAAAAAGCCTCCTTAAAAAGATGGTATATGGTTTTAATATTAAAAAAACGCTCGGCTGACAAGGCGTAAGCCCTGTTTTCTGCCCGCGCGCAAAGCACTCCCTTACAGCATTCCGTATGTGGATTTTCTTACGTTATTATAATATCATCCATGCGGCGCGATGACAAGAACAAAAGAAACAAAATTCTTTTAGATTAACTAAATTTTATTTTGATATCGCCTTTGCAACGGAGTTATTGTATGATAAACTAATATATGCATACGCAGATATACTTGAACGGAGGCGATATGTAACAATGGACGATAAAACGCTTGATTTTGTAAAACGGCTGGCGAAGGCCATGGCGGCCCAGTTCGGCGGAAACTGCGAGGTGGTGGTGCATGATCTTAACACGGGCGATCCGGAGCGCACCATTGCCGCGATAGAAAACGGCCATGTGTCCCGCCGCCGCGTTGGCGACGGCAGCTCCCCGGTGGTGCTTGAAGCATTAAAGCGCAGGGGTGAGCATATGGAGGACGAGCTTGGCTACCATACCAAGACGGGCGACGGCAGAACGCTAAGATCGAGCACGGTATATATAAACGATGAAAACGGCGTGCCGGAGGGCATATTCTCGATAAATTACGATATGACGCCGTTCATGATGGCGCGAAGCGCCGTGGATTCCTTCATTGCGGACGATAAGGACGAGCGGGAGGCCCCGCAGATACCCACAAGCGTAAACGAGCTGCTGGACGAGCTTATTGAAAAATCCGTGCGGCTGGTGGGCAAGCCGGTGGCAATGATGAACAAGGAAGACAAGGTCCGCGCGATACGCTATCTTAACGACGCCGGCGCAATGCTCATCACCAAGAGCGGGGACAGGATAAGCAGCTACTTCGGTATAAGCAAATACACGCTGTATTCATATTTGGACAGCGGCAGCAAGGAATAATATCCCCCGCACAGGGGGCGCGAGAATATAAAAACGGAAAGGATGGACGAAGGAATGGACGTTTGCGCTGTAAAAAAGGCCGCGCAGGGCTACGAAAAAGAGATGACCCGCTTTTTAAGGGACCTTATAAGGATACCCGGCGAAAGCTCGGGCGAGGAAGGCGTTATCCACAGGATAGCCGAGGAGATGAGGGCCGTTGGCTTTGATAAGGTTGAAATAGACGGCCTTGGCAACGTGCTGGGCTACATGGGCGAAGGCGAAAGGCTCATCGCTTTCGATGCGCATATAGACACGGTTGGCCTGGGCGAAATGAGCAACTGGAAATTCGACCCGTATGAAGGCTATGAAACCGAAACCGAAATAGGCGGGCGCGGCGCGAGCGACCAGCTTGGCGGCATAGTAAGCTCCGTTTACGGCGCAAAGATAATGAAGGAGCTTGGCCTTATACCCGAAGGCACAAGGATACTTGTTACCGGCACCGTGCAGGAGGAGGACTGCGACGGCATGTGCTGGCAGTATATACACAATATTGACGGCATAACCCCCGAATTTGTTGTTATAACCGAGCCTACGGACGGCGGCGTTTACCGCGGCCACAGGGGCAGGATGGAGATACGCGTGGACGTGCTGGGCGTAAGCTGCCACGGCAGCGCGCCGGAGCGCGGGGACAACGCCATTTATAAGATGGCGGATATACTGAAGGAGGTTGAGCAGCTTAACGAAAACGGCTGCACCGATGAATATGAAATAAAGGGCCTTGTAAAGATGCTGGAGCCGGAGTTCAACCCCGAGCATTATACGGACGCGCGCTTCCTTGGCCGCGGCACCATAACCACCAGCCAGATATTCTTCACCTCGCCTTCCCGCTGCGCGGTGGCGGACAGCTGCTCCGTATCGCTTGACCGCCGCATGACCGCGGGCGAAACATGGGATAGCTGCATACGCGAAATAGAGGCCCTGCCCGCGTGCAAAAAGCACAATGCAAAGGTCAGCATGTATATGTACAACCGCCCCAGCTGGACGGGAGAGATATACGAAACCGAATGCTATTTCCCCACATGGATAAATAAGGAAACCGCGCCGCACGTGCAGGCCGTGGCGGATGCGCATAAGGCACTCTACGGCGAAAAGCGCTGCGGCGACAAAACCGCCATGGCAAAGCGCGAAAGGCCGCTGATAGACAAATGGACGTTTTCCACCAACGGCGTGAGCATACAGGGCCGCTACGGCATACCCTGCGTGGGCTTCGGGCCGGGCGCGGAGAGCCAAGCGCACGCCCCCAACGAGATGACATGGAAAGAGGACTTGGTACACTGCGCGGCCATATACGCGCTGGTTCCCGGCCTTTACAAGGGCAAGGGGGACGAGGACGCGACCGAGTTCCGCGCCACCCTTACGGATAACGACATAAAGTAACATTTCATTATAAAGGAGACGAAAATGAGCAACGTAAAGCAGTTTACGGACGTTATAAGCCAGCTTAAGCTTGACAAGATGTACGAAGGCGACTTTTTCCTTACATGGGAAAAGAGCTTTGACGAGATAAAGGGCGTTTTCGCCGTTGCGGACGCGCTTAGGCACCTGAGGGAGAACAACATTTCCGCCAAGATATTCGACAGCGGCTTGGGCATAAGCCTTTTCAGGGATAATTCTACCCGCACCCGCTTCTCCTTCGCATCGGCCTGCAACCTGCTTGGCCTTGAGGTACAGGATTTGGACGAGGGCAAGAGCCAGATTGCCCACGGCGAAACCGTGCGCGAAACCGCCAACATGATATCCTTCATGGCGGACGTTATAGGCATACGCGACGATATGTACATAGGCAAGGGCAACACATATATGCACAACGTTGTGAACGCCGTTACCGAAGGCCACCGCGACGGCGTGCTTGAGCAGAAGCCCACGCTGGTCAATCTGCAGTGCGACATTGACCACCCCACGCAGGTGATGGCGGATACGCTGCACCTTATTCACGAATTCGGCGGGATAGAGAACCTGAAGGGCAAAAAGGTTGCCATGACATGGGCATACAGCCCCAGCTACGGCAAGCCCCTTTCCGTTCCGCAGGGCGTAATAGGCCTTATGAGCCGCTTCGGCATGGAGGTTTCCCTTGCGTATCCCGAAGGATACGAGGTCATGGACGACGTTGTGGAGCTTGCAAAGAGGCAGAGCGCCGAATCCGGCGGCAGCCTGAGCGTTTCCCACGACATGAAGGAAGCCTTCCGCGATGCGGACATAGTATATCCCAAAAGCTGGGCGCCGTTTAAGGCCATGGAGGAGCGCACGGAGCTTTATGGAAACGGCGACCTTGAGGGCATAAAGGCCCTTGAAAGGCGGCTGCTTGCCCAGAACGCCAACCACAAGGACTGGGAATGCACGGAAGAAATGATGAAGCTGACAAAGGGCGGCAAGGCGCTGTATCTGCACTGCCTGCCTGCGGACATAACCGGCGTATCCTGCGAGGCGGGCGAGGTTGCCGCCAGCGTGTTCGATCGCTACCGCGACCCGCTTTACAAGCAGGCCAGCTTCAAGCCGTACATTATAGCGGCCATGATATTCCTTGCCAAGGTGAAGGATCCCGCTGCAAAGCTGCTTGAGCTTGAGGCCAGGGGTACGCTCAGGCACAACGGATAAGGCAAAGGACTGAAGGATATGGGGGACGCTGCGGCGTTCCCCTGTTTTTTGTATATCGTCAACCCCTCAGTCAATCCGCCTTACGGCGATTGCCAGCTCCCCGTAAAGGGGAGCCTTTTGGGCGTATTTACAAGCTCCCATTTTAGCCTCCCTCACCGAGGGAGGTGGATTTTGCGAAGCAAAAGACGGAGGGAGTTTGCCTGGGGAGGTGGATACGAGCAGAGCGAGCAGACGGAGGGGTTGAAAAAGAAAGGCGCTTCGCATGGTAACCTCAACCCCTCAGTTAATCCGCCTTGCAGCGTATTGCCAACCAAAGAACCCGTTAGCTATTTCCAAACGCTTTTTATCCGCATTCATACCCAAAACTGATGAAAAAAGTGCTATAATGCTTGAACAGAGCGAAAATATGAATTTGGCGGAGAGATCTTTATGAAACCATTTGAAAACATTATCCCAAGGGATTTTCAAGGCGGAGTGCTTGTCCTTAAAAACGGTCAGGTTGTTTTTGAACATTGCCAAGGCAATGCTGACTGCGGCACAAACACTCCCTTCACATCACATACCACCATTACATTAGCTTCGCTGTCCAAGCAATTTGTCGCAGCAGCAATTTTACTTCAGATAGAGCAGGGGAAGCTTTCTTTGGATGATACAATCGACCTATACTTCCCACAATATCCCCAAGGAAAGAATATTACGATTCGCAATCTGCTGCATCATTCTAGCGGTATTCCCGATTATATCGGTGATAGGATTATTCCTGACGCGATTCGTAAATATGAATCGGAGCACGGAACAGCGCCGGCTGATGTTATCGAGTTCAATAGGTGCATTGTTGCGGAATGCCGTCCCGTTAGTCTTTCGGAATGTTTTGAGCTGATTGGTGAACTGCCCTTGCACTTTGAACCCGGAACAGAGGGAAGATACAGCAATACGAATTATTTTTTGCTTGGTCACATTTTGGAGATGCTAACCGGCAAACCTTTGTCAGCAGCCATGAGCGATGTATTTATGCGCTTCGGCTTAAACCACACCCACATGAACGGACATATAGCGGACGCTTGCGGATATGTAAAGCATAACGATGAGATTTTTTCCTGCGGCAGACCTGCCATGGAGAGCGGCGACAGCAGCGTTGTTTCTTCGCTGACGGATTTAGGGCTTTGGTGCAGCGCTATACTGAATGCCGATATATTGTCCGCTGACAGTTGGAGGGAATGTCTGAATTTTGACCCGAAGCCCTACGGATGCGGGCTATGGCAGTTTGATAACGGTTGGTTTGGACATGATGGAGGATTGCCGGGCTTGAGGCATTGGCAAAGGTTGAATTTTGAGTATAAAGCGGCAATCATCATCCTCTCTAATACCGTTATGGAGGAACCTCCCTTCCTTGCCCAAATGATGGAATATTTCATTAAAACCAAACAAACGGCGGAACGGCTTTAAGTGAGCATACAAAAAAGCACCTGCCTGTGCAGATGCTTTTTTTATCTTCCGTATGCCTTACTTCATCAGCGGTACGAATACCAGCGAAACTATGGTCATCAGCTTTATCAGAATGTTTATGCTGGGGCCGGAGGTATCCTTGAACGGGTCTCCCACGGTGTCGCCCACAACGGCCGCCTTGTGCGCTTCGCTGCCCTTGCCGCCGAAGTTGCCGCCTTCAATGTATTTCTTGGCGTTGTCCCATGCGCCGCCGGAGTTGCTCATGAATATTGCCATAAGCACGCCCGTTACCACACTGCCCGCAAGCAGTCCGCCAAGGGCGGCGGGGCCGAGCAGGAAGCCGACCAGCAGGGGAGCAACGATGGCTATTGCGCCGGGGAGAATCATTTCCTTTAGCGCGGAGGTAGCCGCGATGGATACGCAGGTGCGGTAATCCGGCCTTTCGGTGCCCTGCAGTATGCCGGCGTGCTCCTTAAACTGACGCCTTACCTCGCGAATCATGCTCTCCGCGGCCTTGGATACGCTGCTCATGGTCAGCGCGCTGAACAGGAACGGCAGCATGCCGCCCAGCAGCAGGCCGATTATTACGAACGGGTCAAGTATGTCTATCATCTGAAGCTCGGCAGCCTGCGCATAGGATACGAACAGGGCCATTGCCGTAAGCGCCGCGGAACCGATGGCGAAGCCCTTGCCCATGGCGGCGGTGGTGTTGCCAACGCTGTCCAGGCGGTCGGTAATGTCGCGCACGCTGTCCTCAAGGCCGGCCATTTCGGCTATGCCGCCCGCGTTATCGGCTATCGGGCCGTATGCATCGACCGCAACGGTCATGCCCGCGGTGGAAAGCATGCCTACCGCCGCAAGCGCTATGCCGTAAAGCCCGGCGAACTTATATGCGCCCAGTATGCCGAGGCACACGAGTATTATGGAAACGCAGGTGGAAAGCATGCCGGTGCTGAGGCCGCATATTATGTTGGTCGCGCTGCCGGTGGTGGACTGCTCCGCAATGCTCTTTACGAAGCGGTATTTATCGGAAGTGTAAACCTCGGTAAAGAAGCCTATCGCAAGGCCGACTATAAGGCCGCAGATTATTGCAAAGCTGGTGTTTACGCTGCCGAAGCATACAAAGCTTAGCGCAACGCTGCCCGCCGCAACCAGTATAGCGGAGGTGTAGCTGCCCATCTTGAGCGCCTTCATCGGGTCCGCATTCTTGCCGCCGCGCACGAAGAACGTGCCCAGGACGGAAGCGATTATGCCAAGCCCGCTCAGTGCAAGGGGATATACCGCGCCGGTAGCGCCGAAGCTGAATACGCCCAGCACTATTGCGCTTACTATACTGCCAACATAGCTTTCAAAAAGGTCCGCGCCCATGCCGGCCACATCGCCCACGTTATCGCCCACGTTGTCGGCAATAACGGCGGGGTTGCGGGGATCGTCCTCCGGAATGCCCGCTTCAACCTTACCAACAAGGTCTGCGCCTACGTCGGCAGCCTTGGTGTATATGCCGCCGCCCACACGGGCAAACAGCGCAACGCTCGATGCGCCAAGGGAGAAGCCCGTAAGCACATCGCCGTTTTCGGTTATAATATAAAGTATGCTTGCGCCGATAAGGCCAAGGCCAACAACGCACATGCCCATTACCGTGCCGCCGGAGAAGGCAACGCGCAGCGCCTCGTTTATGCCGCCGGTACGCGCCGCGTTAGCGGTACGCACATTCGCGCGGGTGGCAACCTTCATGCCGAAGTAACCGGCCAGCACGCTGAACAGCGCGCCCACAAGGAACGCAACCGCTGTGGTTATGCTGCCAAGGCCAAGCCATATTCCCGCGAAAACTATCGCGATGAATATGAGCAGCAGCTTGTATTCGCTCTTAAGGAATGCGTCCGCGCCCTCGCTTATGGCGTGGGCAATTTCGGCCATGCCGGGCTCGCCTTCGTCACGGCGGGCTATGCCGCGCGCCTTTATAAAGGCGAACAGCAGCGCAACCGCCGCCGCAGCAGGCACGGCATACAGAAGAATGTTCATAGGATCAGGTCCTCCAAAAGAAAATTTATTTCACGCAGGGGATTCTGCATAAAACACGACATAATTAAAACACAAAACAATGGAACGACATTGCGAGCGGACAAAACCAATCATATGGTCGTTCCAACGGCTCGGTTTACACATAATACATAAGGGGCGCTTTTAAGTCAAGAGGTTTTTTGCAAAAATAATTATGTTTGAGACAAAATTTGTGATTGAATTGACAAGGTAAATTGGGTATAATACTATCAGGCGAGGATGTTGATTTATTTACACACCTTTTCGGCGGCTTATTTTTGTTCTGCCGCGGCGGGGAAGAATGCAATATTCTGTGCCGCTTTTTTGTATATGAAACATTGAAAGGAGCATCCTGCATGGGCGTGCAAAACGGGCGCGGACTTATAAGCCGTATAGACAAGCGCGCGGCGCTGCTTGCCGCAGCCACGATAGCCATACAATGCGCAACGTATTGGCTGGCGCAGTTTATAATAGAAACCGCAGGGCTTGCGCTGCATTCGCCCGAAACTTGGCTGGATGCGCATATACCGTTTCTGCCGGTGTTCCTTGTGCCGTATGTGGGCTGCTTTGCGCACTGGATGATAACGTTTTACGTTGTGTACAAAACGAAGGATGGCTTCGCCCGATTATTCACCGCGGCCGTGACGGGCTACGTCATTGCCACCGCAATTTTTCTCATCTGGCCCACCACGATTACCCGCCCCGCGGAGCAGGCGACGGGCGTGTGGGGATTCATATACGGAATTATCTGCGCAACGGATGCTCCGCTCAATCTGTTCCCCAGCGTGCATTGCTTCGTTTCGTTTCTGTGCATGATATCTACCGTGAAAAACTCTGGCATACCCCATTGGTACGCTTGGCTCAGCGCGGTAATGTTCGCGCTTGTGTGCATGGCAACGGTGTTCGTGAAGCAGCATTTTATAATCGATGTTGCGGGCGGAACGGCGCTCGGCGCGCTTTGCTGGGCAGCGGCGGCAAAGGGAAAACCGCGCGAATGTGCCGCGCGTGTGTACGAAGCGTTAAATTTGCATAAGTAAAGGCTTAATCATGCAAAAAAAGAGGGTTTTTGTCCCAAAGAAGTATTGACACTGAGGGGCGAAAACGAATATAATATATTCGTTAATTGAATATCGAAACGATAGAGGCGCGGAGGCTAAGGTAACCATGCGAATGATAAGGGCGGGAGGCCCGATGACGCAGGCGAATGTGACTTCCGCCGAAAGCACGGCTGCCCATCCCGGCGCCATGCTTGGGCGCAGCGGCCAGCGCGCTGCGACTGTCATCTTGCTTATTGGATGAAGAGCTATCGATGCGGCATTTGCCGTGTCGATAGTTTTTGCTTTTCTATGATATCTGAAGATGGCGCGCTATCCGCCCGTATGTGCGGCAGGGTGCGCCCCGAAAACACATAAACGGAACGATATAAAACAGAATAACGATTTTAAGGCTTTACCATAGAAAATTACTATAACAACAGGAGGAACTAACTATGGCTATCAAATCGACTATCAGGCTCAGGATGGGTGCTGAGGACGCACATTACGGCGGAAATCTCGTAGACGGAGCGCACATGCTGCATCTGTTCGGCGATGTTGCGACCGAACTGCTTATCCGTTACGACGGCGACGAGGGTCTGTTCTGCGCGTATGACAAGGTGGAGTTCCTTGCCCCCGTATACGCCGGCGACTATATTGAGGCCGTTGGCGAAATAGAGCGCGTAGGCAACACCAGCCGCACCATGACCTTCGAAGCCCGCAAGGTCATCCGCTCCCGTACAGACATCAGCGCTTCCGCTGCCGAGTTTCTTGAGGAGCCCATCGTTGTATGCCGCGCGCACGGCACCTGCGTTACCCCCAAGGATTGCCAGCGCATAGAGCATAAATAAGCTATAGGCTCGTTTTACGAGGCAAATAATTAAGCGATAATCAGGAAAGGAGATACTGATGGAGAAGCTTATAATCACCGCCGCCATCTGCGGCGCAGAAGTTACCAAGAAGCAGAATCCCAACGTACCTTACACCGTAGAGGAAATGGTGCGCGAGGCTAAGAGCGCCTATAATGCCGGCGCTGCCATAATCCACGTGCACGTGCGCGAGGACGACGGCACCCCCACACAGGACAGGGAACGCTTCCGCGTAGTTATGGACGCCATCCGCGCCGAACTGCCCGACGTTATAATGATCCCCTCCACCGGCGGCGCCACCGGCATGAAGCCCGAGGAGCGCCTGCAGCCCACCGAGCTGTTCCCCGAAATGGCAACGCTTGACTGCGGCACCTGCAACTTCGGCGACGAAATATTCGATAACACCATGCCTACCATGCGTGCCTTTGGCAAGCGCATGATCGAAAACGGCATAAAGCCCGAATACGAGTGCTTCGAAATGGGCCATCTGGACACCATTCTGACCATGGCCAAGAAGGGCGAAGTCCCCGGCGCACCCATGCAGTTCAACTTCGTGCTGGGCGTACCCGGCTGCACCCCCGCTACCGTGCAGAACCTTGCATGGCTGGTGAACGGCATACCCGCAGGCTCCACCTGGACCGCCACCGGCGTAGGCCGCAACGCTTTCACCCTTGCCGCGCCCGCAATAGTCATGGGCGGCAACGTGCGCGTAGGCTTTGAGGACAATCTGTACCTGAGCCGCGGCGTGCTTGCGAAGAGCAACGGCGAACTGGTGGAGAAGGTAGTCCGCCTGGCCAACGAACTGGGCCGCGGCATCGCTTCCCCCGCAGAGGCCAGGGAGATCCTTTCCCTCAAGCCCCTTAAGTAATTAAACAAGACCCCGTTTGGGGGTCAACAATACAAACATTATATATCAGGAGGAAAAACTACAATGGCAATGAAAGGCAACAAGTACGGTATCCATCGCGTAATCGAGCCCCAGGGCGTTTTGACCCAGGCGGCTTACAAAATTGACAACGACATGACTAAGCTCTATTCCAACGAGATCATGTGCGACGTCATCTCCCTGAACATCGACTCCGCTTCCTTCACCCAGATTTCCGAAGCCTGCGGCGGCGACGAGAAGAAGATCGGCGAAATGATCCTTGGCATAGTTGCCGAGCGCGGCAAGCAGCAGAACCCCGTAACCGGTTCCGGCGGCATGTTCATCGGTAAGGTTTGCTACATCGGCGAAGATCTCAAGGACCGCGACCTGAAGGTCGGCGACAAGATCGCTTCCCTGGTCTCCCTGTCCATGACTCCGCTGCGCATAGACAAGATCAAGGCCATCCATAAGGACATCGACCGCGTTGATATCGAAGGTAAGGCCATACTGTTCGAGAGCGGCATCTATGCCAAGCTCCCCGAAGACATGAGCGAGCCTCTCGCCCTGGCAGCCCTCGACGTGGCCGGCGCTCCCGCCCAGGCCCGCAAGCTCCCCAAGGAAGGCGACAGCGTCCTTATCCTTGGCGCCAACGGCAAGTCCGGTGTTCTTTGCGGCTATGAGGCCATGAAGAAGGTCGGCCCGAACGGCAACGTAGTCGGCGTAGTCCGCAACCCCAAGCAGGTTGATGCTCTGATGGATCTTGGTGTATATCACAAGGTCATCGTCGCTTCCGCTACCGAGCCCGTCGCCGTGCTTGACAATGCGCTGGCCGCCAACGATGGCAAGGAATACGACCTGTCCATCTGCTGCGTAAACATCGAAAACTGCGAGATGAGCGCCATACTGCCCGTCCGTGACGACGGTCTGGTATACTTCTTCTCCATGGCCACCAGCTTCACCAAGGCGGCTCTCGGCGCCGAGGGCGTAGGCAAGGACGTCACCATGATCGTCGGCAACGGCTACACCAAGAACCATGCTGAAATCACGCTGAACGTGCTGCGCGAGAACCCCAAGCTCCGCAAGCTGTTCGATGAGAAGTATTGCTAATAACAGCATAGTTTAATGCGAAAAAGGGCCTGCGGATGTCCGTGGGCCCCTCGTAGCATCAACGAGTTAATACCTTATATTACCAAAATAAAAAGTAAAGGAGAACCCAAATGAGGAAAAGCAGGGAAAACGGCCTGTTCCTGAACGTGCCCGATGAACAGTGGAACGATTGGAAATGGCAGGTAGAGAACCGCATAGAAACTCTTGAGGACCTTAAGAAATACATCACCCTTACCGAAGAAGAAGAAGAAGGCATAAAGGCTACGCTGGGCAGGCTGCGCATGGCCATCACCCCGTATTACCTTTCCCTTATCGATCTTAACGATCCCTACGACCCCATCCGTAAGCAGGCCATACCTACCGAGCATGAACTTGAGTTCGCTCCCTATGAAGACGCCGATCCTCTGCACGAGGATATCGACTCCCCCTGCCCGGGTCTGACCCATAGGTATCCCGACCGCGTGCTGCTGCTCATCACCGACCAGTGCAGCATGTATTGCCGTCATTGCACGCGCCGCCGTTTCGCCGGCCAGCATGACTGCGAAGTGGCCAAGAACCAGATCGATACCTGCATCGACTATGTGCGCCATCATCCCGAAGTGCGCGACGTTCTGCTCAGCGGCGGCGACTGCCTGATGGTAAGCGACGATATGCTCGATTACATCATCGGCGAACTGCGCAAGATACCTCATGTTGAGATAGTGCGCCTCGGCTCCCGTACCCCCGTTGTTATGCCGCAGAGGATCACCCCGCATCTTTGCGAGGTACTCAGCAAGTATCATCCCGTGTGGCTCAACACCCACTTCAACCATCCCAACGAGATTACCGAAGAATCCGCCAAGGCCTGCGCCATGCTGGCTAACGCCGGTATCCCCCTCGGTAACCAGAGCGTGCTGCTCGCCGGCGTGAACGACTGCGTGCATGTAATGAAGAAGCTGGTCAACGAGCTTGTTCGCATCCGCGTCCGTCCTTACTACATTTACGCCTGCGACCCGTCCCTGGGCCTGAGCCACTTCCGTACCCCCGTTTCCAAGGGTATCGAAATAATGGAAGCCTTGCGCGGCCATACCAGCGGCTACTGCATCCCCACCTTCGTGGTAGACGCACCCGGCGGCGGCGGCAAGACCCCCGTTATGCCCAACTATGTGATAAGCCAGACCCCGCGCAAGGTAATACTGCGCAACTTTGAAGGCGTTATCACCACCTATACCGAGCCCGAGGTTTACAAGAATGAGTGCCATTGCGACGTTTGCGAAGGCAAGCGCAAGGTTGCCCCGCTGACCGGTGTTGCCGGCCTTGCACAGGGCGTTGAGCAGAAGTATCTTGAGCCCACCAAGCTGCTCCGTAAGGATCGTTACGCCGACAGGCAGAAGAACGAGAACAAATAATCAAACTTGACCCATTGCTTTGCGGAAGGGGAAAGTCCCTTCCGCAGGGTTTTGACTTATCGGGAGGTAAATCAATGCAAAGCAAACTCAATTTGAATGGCGAATTGGTCGATAGGGCCCGCCAATCCGCGGCGAACATAGCCAAGGATACGCAGGATTTTATCGACCAGCACACCACGGTCACCGTGGAGCGCGCGGTTTGCCGCCTGCTGGGTATAGACGGCGTGAACGAGATGGACGTTCCCATGCCCAACGTGGTGGTGGATCATCTTATGGCCAATTCCATACTGCCTGTAGGCGCGGCATGGTACATTGGCAACGCAATGGTAGAAACCGGACTTGACCCGCAGGGCGTTGCGGAAGCAATAGATCGCGGCGAGCTTGACATGAGCAAGCTGCCCGCCCATAGCGACGCCGATATACGCGCAGCCATAAATCCCGTTGTGGAAAAGACCATTACGCGCATAAACGAAAACGTAAGGAACCGCAACGAATACCTTAGCTGCTTCGGCGACAAGGAAGGCCCCTACCTTTATATTATAGTCGCTACCGGCAACATATATGAAGATATAACCCAGGCTAAGGCCGCCGCCAAGCAGGGCGCGGACATAATAGCCGTTATCCGTACCACCGGACAAAGCCTGCTGGACTACGTGCCCTACGGCGCGACCACCGAAGGCTTCGGCGGCACCTATGCCACTCAGGAGAATTTCCGCCTGATGCGCGCCGCGCTTGACGAAGTGGGCGAAGAACAGCACCGCTACATCCGCCTGTGCAACTATTGCTCCGGTCTGTGCATGCCTGAAATAGCCGCCATGGGCGCGCTTGAAAGGCTGGACGTTATGCTTAACGACGCGCTCTACGGCATACTGTTCCGCGACATAAACATGCAGCGCACCATAGTTGACCAGTACTTCTCCCGCGTTATAAACGGCTATGCCGGCGTTATAATCAACACGGGCGAGGATAACTACCTGACCACAGACGACGCTATTGCCGCCGCGCACACCGTGCTCGCGTCCCAGTTCATAAACGAAGCTTTCGCCAAGGAAGCCGGCATGAGGGAAGAGCAGATGGGCCTTGGCCATGCGTTTGAAATGGATCCCTCCGTGGAAGATACCTTCCTGCTTGAGCTTGCCCAGGCGCAGATGGCGCGCGAAATATTCCCCAATGCGCCGCTTAAATACATGCCGCCTACAAAGTTCATGACCGGCAACATTTTCCGCGGCCATATACAGGATGCGCTCTTCAACATGGTCACCATACTGACCGGCCAGAAGCTGCACCTTCTCGGTATGCTTACCGAGGCCATACATACCCCCTTCATGAGCGACCGCGCCCTTTCCATTGAAAATGCGCAGTATATTTTCCGCACCATGAAGGATCTGGGCGACGAGCTGACCTATAAAGAGGGCGGCATAATCCAGACCCGCGCCAACGAAGTGCTGACCAAGGCTGCCGATCTTCTTGTTGAGATAGAAAAGCTTGGCCTGTTCACCACCATCGAAAAGGGCATATTTGCCGACGTAAAGCGTCCTAAGGACGGCGGCAAGGGCCTTGCGGGCGTTGTGGTAAAGGACGACAGGTACTTCAATCCCTTTATTGAGGCCATGAAAGGTAGGGTTGCAGAATGAGCAGCGGACTGTACAATACCCATAAAATAGACTTCGATACCACGCTGGACCTTACCAAGCTGAAGCCCTATGGCGACACGATGAACGACGGTAAGGTGCAGACCAGCTTCACCCTGCCAGTTAAGGACGACGAGCGCGGCGAGGAGGCGGCCCGCCAGATAGCCAAGAAGATGGGCCTTGAAGAACCCAACGTGGCATGGCATATGCCGCTGGACAAGGAGTTCACGTTCTATGTTGTCTACGGCAGCTGCGTACACACCGTAAACTATGAAGATATCCACGTTATAACCGTTGAATCCGACGTGATGAGCATGGAAGATACCAACGAATATATCCGCGAGCATATCGGCCGCAAGGTCGTCATGGTCGGCGCCTCCACCGGTACCGATGCGCACACCGTCGGCATAGACGCTATAATGAACCGCAAGGGCTTCGCGGGCCATTACGGACTTGAGCGCTATGAAATGATAGAGGCTTATAACCTGGGCTCCCAGGTTCCCAATGAGGACTTCATAAAGAAGGCGTTGGAGCTGAAGGCCGACGTGCTGCTGGTCTCCCAGACTGTTACCCAGAAGGATGTTCATATCCAGAACCTGACCAACCTGATAGAGCTGCTTGAGGCGGAAGGCCTGCGCGACAAGTTCGTTGTCTGCTGCGGCGGTCCGCGTATAACTCATGAGCTTGCCAAGGAACTGGGCTATGATGCGGGCTTCGGCGCGGGTAAGTATGCCGACGACGTCGCCAGCTTCGCCGTTACCGAAATGGTCAAGCGCGGGATGGGCAAATAAGAATGGAATTTGTAGGGCTTGAAAAGCGCGGCCATATCGCGCTGCTTAAACTGAACCGCCCCAAGGCGCTGAATGCGCTCAATACCGCTATGCTGAATGAAATAGAGATGGCGGCGGCAAAGGTTGAACGGGACCCGGAAGTGCGGGTGCTGATAATCAGCGGCGAAGGCAAGGCCTTCGGTGCGGGCGCGGACATAGGGGAAATGGTTGGCTTGAGCCGGGCGGAGGCCAAGGCCTTTGCCGATGCGGGGCACCGCGCCTTCAAGCGTATAGATGATCTGTATATACCTGTTATAGCTGCTATCCATGGCTACGCCCTGGGCGGCGGGCTGGAGCTTGCACTGTGCTGCGACATAAGGCTTTGCTCCGAAACTGCCAAGTTCGGTCAACCTGAAGTTGGACTTGGTATCACCCCTGGTTTCGGAGGGACACAAAGGCTTCCGCGCGTGGTGGGAACATCCAACGCCATGACGCTTACGCTTACGGGGAAACCCGTGGGCGCTGAGGACGCGCTCAGGATGCGGCTGGTGAACAGGGTATATCCGGACGCGGATCTTATGGACGGCGCAATGGAAATGGCAGAGACCATTGCCAACAACGCGCCGCTTGCCGTGCATTACTGCAAGGTAGCCATGAGCCGCAGGGTGGATAGATTCCTGGAAAACGACCTGGATTACGAGGCGCAGGTGTTTGGCGAGTGCTTCGAGACCGAGGATCAGCTCAACGCCATGACCGCCTTCCTTGCGAAGCGGCCCAAGGCGGAGTTCAAAGGAGAATGACGAACGATGATGGATGAAAGGATTGCCGTAATAGGCGCAGGTACGATGGGGCTGGACATAGCGACGGCGTTCGCAACCGCGGGCGCGGCTGTTATAGTGCGGGACATCAACAACAATATCATTTCCGCCGCGAAGGCAAGGCTTGAAGCTTCCCTTGAAAAAAGAGTGGCCAAGGGCAAAATGAGCGGCGAGGAGCGCAGCGTGATACTTTCGCGCATGAGCTTCACCACCGAGTTGGGGGACTGTAAGGATGCCGATTTGGTGGTTGAGGCGGCTGTTGAGCGCGCGGACATAAAGAAGCAGATATTCGCCCAGCTGGACGATATTTGCCGCACGGACGCAATACTTGCCAGCAACACAAGCTCCATATCCATAACCGATATCGCTTCCGCTACCAAGCACCCCGAGCGGGTGGTGGGTATGCATTTCTTCAACCCTGCAACCGTTATGAAGCTTACGGAGCTGATAAGGGGCGTGTTCACAAGCGATGAAGTGTACGCGAAAGCGCGCGCTTTGGCGGAGGCGGCGGGCAAAATCCCCGTTGAGGTGAACGAATGCCCCGGCTTCGTAGTGAACAGGCTGCTGATACCCATGATAAACGAAGCTATCGGCCTTTGGGCTGAGGGCATAGCGAGCAGGGAGGATATAGACACGGCCATGAAGCTTGGCTGCAACCATCCCATGGGCCCGCTTGCGCTTGCGGATATGATAGGGCTTGACGTGTGCCTGTTCATAATGGATACGCTTTATACCGAAACGTGCGACAGTAAGTACAGGGCGCATATAAAGCTGAGGCAGCTTGTGCGCGCGGGGCTTATGGGCCGCAAAACGGGGCGCGGGATATACGATTATACAAAATAGTTTTTTTATTACACACTTAAAAGAAGGAGAGAAAGATGGATTTCAACCTGTCACAGGAGCATCTGATGCTTCGGGATTTGTACCGCAAGTTCGCTGAAAACGAAGTGAAGCCCCTTGCGGAAGAGGTAGACGAGGAAGAACGCTTCCCGATGGAAACCGTTAAGAAGCTTGCTCGTTACGGTTTCATGGGCATTCCGTTCCCCACCAAGTACGGCGGAGCCGGCGGAGACATTCTGGCTTACGCAATGGCTGTTGAGGAACTGAGCAAATGCTGCGCCACCACCGGCGTTATAGTTTCCGCGCATACCTCACTGTGCTGCGCCCCCATATTCGAGAACGGCACCGAGGAGCAGAAGATGAAGTATCTGCCCGCCTTGCTCAGCGGCGAGAAGATAGGCGCGTTCGGCCTTACCGAACCCGGCGCCGGTACCGACGCCGCCGGTCAGCAGACCACCGCCGTGCTTGAGGGCGACCACTATGTGCTCAACGGCACCAAGATATTCATAACCAATGCCGGCTATGCAAGCGTTTATATCATATTCGCCATGACCGACAAGGCCGCCGGCACCAAGGGCATTTCCGCCTTTATAGTAGAAAAGGACTTCCCCGGCTTCTCCGTTGGTAAGAAGGAGAAGAAGATGGGTATCCGCGGCAGCGCCACCTGCGAGCTGATAATGGAAAACTGCATCGTTCCCAAGGAAAACCTGCTGGGTAAAGAAGGCAAGGGCTTTGCCATAGCCATGAAAACGCTCGATGGCGGCCGTATAGGTATCGCCAGCCAGGCGCTTGGCATAGGCGAAGGCGCCGTGGAAGAAACCGTAAAGTATGTGCAGGAACGTAAGCAGTTCGGTAAGCGTCTTTCCCAGATGCAGAACACTCAGTTCCAGCTTGCCGATATGCATACCCGCATGAAGGCCGCGCAGTTCCTGGTATATTCAGCCGCGTGCAAGAAGCAGGCCTATGTTGAGGCCGAAATGGCGGGCAAGAAGGGCGAAAGCTACTCTGCCGACGCCGCAATGGCCAAGCTGTTCGCAGCCGAAGCCGCCAGCGACGTTACCCGCAGAGCCGTTCAGCTTTACGGCGGATACGGCTACACCCGCGAATATCCCGTGGAGCGCATGATGCGCGATGCGAAGATAACCGAGATATACGAAGGCACCAGCGAAGTCCAGCGCATGGTCATCGCGGCTAACCTGGGCGTGAAGTAAGGAGGCAGACATGAAAGTTATAGTATGTGTAAAACAGGTTCCCGATACTTCCGGTAAGGTTGCCGTCAATCCGGACGGCACGCTGAACCGTGCCTCCATGCAGACCATAACCAACCCGGACGACATGAACGCCGTTGAAGCCGCCCTCAAGCTTAAGGACGAGACCGGCTGCAAGGTAGTTGTTGTTTCCATGGGTCCCCCGCCGGCGATGGGCATGCTGCGTGAGCTGCTGGCCATGGGCGCGGACGAAGGTGTGCTGATAAGCGGCCGTGAATTCGGCGGCAGCGACACCTATGCCACCAGCCAGATAATTGCCGCGGGCATTAACCACCTGGGCATAGAGAAGGACGACATAGTAATGTGCGGCCGCCAGGCTATCGATGGCGACACCGCGCAGGTTGGCCCCCAGATCGCCGAAAAGCTGCATCTGCCCCAGGTCACCTATGCCGCCAAGATAGAGAAGGAAGGCGACACCGTTACCGTTCAGCGCATGCTGGAGGATGGTTACATGACCGTTAAGGTGCAGACTCCCTGCCTCATCACCTGCATAAAGGAACTGAACGAACCCCGCTACATGAGCGTTGGCGGCGTGTACGAAAGCTTTAAGAAGCCCATCGCCGTGTTCGATTTCAATACCCTGAAGGATGATCCCCTGATCGACCTGACCACCATAGGCCTCAAGGGTTCCCCCACCAACATATTCAAGTCCTTCACTCCTCCTCCGAAGGGTGTTGGCCAGATGCTTGAAGGCGCCGATAAGGCCACCTGCGAAGGCCTTGCCGAAACGCTTGCCGCCAAGCACATTATCTAAGGAGAAAGGAGAACACAAATGGCTTACAACAGCATGGATTTAGCCGCCTTTAAGGACGTTTGGGTATTCTGCGAGCAGCGCGAAGGCAAACTGATGCCCACCGATTTCGAGCTTATCTCGGAAGGCCGTAAGCTTGCGGACGAGCTGGGCGTTAAGCTCTGCGGTCTGCTGCTTGGCGACAATGTAGAGGGCCTTTGCAAGGAGCTTGCCGGCTACGGCGCGGACAAGATAGTCCTTTGCGAATCCCCGCTTCTTAAATATTACACCACCGATGCTTACGCCAAGGTGATATGCGACGCGATAGAGGAGCTTAAGCCCGAGGTATTCCTTATCGGCGCAAGCACCATCGGCCGCGACCTTGGCCCCCGCTGCGCGGCAAGGCTGCACACCGGCCTTTGCGCGGACTGCACGCACCTGGATGTTGACGTACCCAAGTACCTTGACTTCCTGCGCACCAGCTCCACCCTTGATATCGACAACATGAAGTTCGATATGGAGGACCGCAACCTGAAGATGACACGTCCGGCGTTCGGCGGTCACCTTATGGCCACCATCATATGCCCGCGCTTCCGCCCCGCCATGGCAACCGTGCGCCCCGGCGTTATGCGCAGGGCTGAGTTCGACCAGGCGAAGGCCGACGCGGTGGAGATCGTCCGTCCCGAGGTCAAGCTGACCACGGAGGATGTGCATACCGAGGTTGTGGAAGTCGTTAAGGCTGCCAAGAAGATAGTTGACCTTGTTGGTGCGGACTTCATAGTTTCCGTTGGCCGCGGCATAAGCAAGAACGTTGAGCAGGGCATCAAGCTGGCCGAGGATCTGGCCGAGGCTCTGGGCGGCGTTGTAGGCGGCAGCCGCGCGGTGATAGACAACGGCTGGCTCTCCGCCGACCATCAGGTTGGTCAGACCGGCAAAACCGTTCACCCGAAGGTGTACATTGCTCTCGGCATTTCCGGCGCGATACAGCACAAGGCCGGTATGCAGGATTCCGAATGCATAATCGCCGTGAACACCAACGAATCCGCGCCCATATTCGAGATTGCCGACTACGGTATCTGCGGCGACCTGTTCAAGGTCACCCCGATGCTGACCGAGGCTATCAAGGCGCAGAAGGCCAAGAAGCAGTAAGCTTCACCTAACGGCATAATAAACCGGCGGCTCACACGGGCTGCCGGTTTTTGCGTTATGTCTTTACTTGTCAGAAACCGAAGAACGGAGAGTGGACATTAAATTGGCAATATATGACTATTATCAGAATAACGCTTGAGAGCATATGCCATGCCACCTGCTTCCATGCTGCGCGTTGACGTAATTTGCATTGCTCCGTTTCCTTTGGCGTTAGGTAATCGGGCCATTTGCCGAACGCATCGCGCAGCGAAACGACTATGGGTATAAGCTGAAGCACAAGCAGAATTATAAGCGCTCCGACTCTTGCCCAGCGGGGCCAGCGGCTGTCGTCAGGGAAAGATGCCGATAAGCATATGTAGGGGAGCGTCAGCAGCGCAAACTGTACGGAAACAACGTCCGTTGCAAAAACTTCCCTTTTCTGCGAAAGTGCGTTTATAAGCTTTTTCATGTGATGCACCCTATAAAACTTGATTCAATATTGCCACAATACCATATAACCGGCATAAACGCAAGCCATATACCAGGAAAAACAGGTGAATTGTTGCGCTAAGCGGGAATATATGGTACTCTTTGTATATCAAATAAACATTTCAGGGAGGGTAACCATGGTATTTTTAATTCCGCTTCTATGTGACCTTATTCTTATGTGGATAGCCATTGGCATAAGGCGGCAGATACATCAACCGCAGCTTTATAAAGCAATACTGATGGATGTACCTCCCCACGTTAAGCATATAGCATTGCTTTTTGCTGAAGTCGGCATACTGCTTACATGCCATCTGTTTTTGAAGGTGTCAACGCACGACCACGGCAAGGCAATGGTGATAATAGTGGGGCTGCTGTGCATGATTCCCGCATTTATAGCGATAGCCAAGAGCATGATACAGTTCGGTAAGGCGGAGCATGGCAAGTGGTGGTATGCGCATACGGCGGTATACGCCATAGGCTGCACGGCGGTGCTGCTTTCCTGCGCGGCGCAATACTAAAAACGGGAGAATATGGAACTCAAACGCATAGCCTACATATTCATCCAATGCACATGGGGCGCGGTGCAAAGCCTGCTGGGGCTTATTGCAATGCTTTTACTCGGCAGGCAGAAGCGCGGCTTTTATCGCTGCGCCGTGTTTACGGAATACGATATCGACTCTGTACCTAAATATATGCGTTGGCTTGGCTGCGTGTCGCTCGGCATGTTCATATTCGTCGGCACGCATAAGGACACGAGCCGCGAGCGCGCGCGGGAGATAGCATCGCACGAATACGGGCATACGCTCCAATCGCTGCTGTTGGGGCCGCTGTATCTTATCATGGTAGGCGCGCCAAGCTTTATATGGTGCAGGCATTACGGCAGACACAGGCAGGAGTATGCCGTGCGCGGGGTGAGCTATTATTCCCGCTATCCCGAAAAGCAGGCCACGGCGTTTGGGTTAAGGGTGGAGAAACGGAAAATATAAGCAATATCCCGTATTGACATGCGACATAAATCGACAATATAATAAACACAGCACCTGCCAGTGCGGTGGCGGTTGGTCACACCTTAACTTGGATATCAAGAATATCGGGGGAAGGGGGTGATTGCTATGATGACATGGGCGGATTTTTTTGCCTTTTGCATGCTTGTCATAGCGCTTCTAAGGTTCTTCCTGTCGATCATTGATCGCATGAATAAGAAAAAAAGAAGTAACCGTCGCGGTCGAAAGTAACGGCTACCTCTAACTAATACGATTGACCAACCGTCATCGGCAGGTGCTCTTGTATGTTTATTATATGCGTTTTAGATTATTTTTGCAACAGCACAATTAAAACTCGTTATAAAACACAAGCTCTTTTTCGTCCTTGAACTCGAAGTGGCCGGGGTAAGGCTCGGCATCGGGTGCGGGATAGCCCATCATAAGCATGGCGGAGGCTTCGTAATTATCGGGCAGTGCAAATTCCTCGCGTACCACCTGCGGGCGGAAATGCATTACCCATGTCGTGCCGACGCCTATGCTTGCAGCCTCCAGCATCATGTGCGTGGTGACGATTGCCGCATCTATATCGTAACTCTTTTTGCCGTCGTACTTGCGCGTCCAGCAGGCGTCCTTGTCGCTGCAAATAAGCAGGGCCGTGGGCGCGTTGAAATGGCACGCCGTGCATTTTTTCAGCTTTTCAAGCGCTTCGTCGCTGTTTATGACCAAAATGCGCTGCGGCTGCTCGTTATGCGCCGTGGGCGCAAGCATACCGGCCTTCAGTATTTTATCAAGATCCTCCTGGCGAACCTTCTCTTCCTTAAACTTCCTTACGGAATAACGCTTTGCAGCCAGTTCCAGAAAATCCATATGTGCAGTCTCCTTTGTAAGCGGTTTGCTATATCTTATCATATGGGCGCATAAAAGTGAATAATGATAAGCACATAGGCTTGGGAGGTGACATTATATGGCAAGGGGAAAGGCGGCAAACGCGCCCGCTGTGTTTACGCTGCTGAAGGCGGCGTTCATAGGATGCGTGGTGAGCGTTGCGCTGATAGTTATTTTTGCGGCGCTGATGTGGAAACAGGTGGTCGGCGTGGAACTGATACCGATTGTTAATGCGGCAATAAAGGTTATAGGCGCAGCGGCGGCGGGCTTCTTTGCGCAAAGGGGCTGCGGCAGCCGCGCGTGGCTTTTCGGCGGGGCGGCGGGGCTTATTTACGCAATGCTCGCCTATGCCGTGTTTTCAATATTAAGCGGCAGCTTTGCGCTGAATATGGCAATGCTCAGCGATATGGGCATGGGCCTGCTTGCCGGTATGCTGTGCGCAATGGTAACGCGGGCGGCGGCGCACTGAAAGCAATAAATGCGGCGTAAGCATCAAGTTTTTCTATGTAGATAAGCTGTTTTATGGTATAATTAAACAGTTGTAAACACTGCGGTACATAACCGCAGCTTATTGCCAAGGAAGGAGGACGGGACAATGCTTAGGCTGGTATGCAAGGCGCAGGAGCAGCCGCGTGAGCGCGTGCGCGAAATGGCGGAAGAGCTGTGCATCAGCCCGCGGACGGCGGAACTGCTGCTGTCCAGGGGAATTACCGACTGCGACGAGGCTGCGAATTTTCTCAACCCTTCCGAAAGCGCGCTGGAGAACGCATATCTTTTGAAGGATATGGATAAGGCCGTATCGCGCATAAGAAAAGCGATAGACCTGGGCGAAAAAATAGTGGTGTTCGGCGACTATGATGCCGACGGCGTGTGCGCAACGGCAATAATGCTAAGCTGCCTCAGGCGGCTTGGCGCGAATGCGGAATACATGATACCTTCGCGGCATGAGGACGGCTACGGCATGACCATGAAAAGCGCGGAGCAGCTTTTCAACATGGGCGCGAATCTTATAATAACGGTTGATAACGGCGTTAAGTCCGCGGCGGAGACGGAGCGCTGCTACGAGCTTGGCATGGAGGTTATAGTTACCGACCATCATATCCCGGGCGACACGCTGCCCAAATGCGAAGCGCTGATACTTTGCAACAATGCGGACGAATATCCGAACCGGCATATATGCGGCGCGGGGCTTGCCTGTAAAGTGGCGGAGGCCTTGCTTGGCCGCGAAGCGGCAAGGGAATATATACCGCTTGCGGGCATTGCAACGGTTGCGGATATTGTTCCGCTCACGGAGGAAAACCGCGTGTTCGCCGCGCTTGCGGTCAAGGATATACACCGCGGCAAATGCCCGGAGGGGATAAAGGCGCTCTGTTCCGTGTCCCAAACAAAATTGCAGGACGTAAGCGCGGGCGATTTCGGCTTCAGAATAGCGCCGCGGCTGAATGCGGCAAGCCGCATAGAAGAAGCGGACGCGGCGGTGAGCCTGCTTATGGAGACCGAGCGGGAGAGCGCGGCGAAGCTGGCGGCAAAGCTTGACGAGCTGAACGCCAAGCGAAAGGCGGAGGAAAGCGGCATATTCAACGCCGCCTGCGAAAAGCTTGCCAATGAGGACCTGACCAAGCGGCGCTGCATAGTGCTGCACGGGGAGGACTGGAACGCGGGCGTTATAGGCATTGCGGCGGCAAGGATAGCGGAGCGGTTTTATAGGCCCACGGTGCTGCTGAGCGGTAAAGATACGGTCACGGGATCGTGCCGCAGCATAAGCGGAGTGAATATTCACGATGCGCTTTCATCCTGCGAAAGGTTCTTTTCCCGCTTCGGCGGGCATGCGTATGCCGCGGGACTTACCATGCGGCAAAAGGACATAGACGAATTCCGCGCGGCGATGGACGATTACCTTTGGCATAACGAGCCTGAGGAGAAGTTTATACCCAGCGCGCAGTATGATTTTGAAATGGAACTGGGCGGCATCACGAAGCGCTTTGCGGAGGAGCTGGGCATGCTGGAGCCCTTCGGCGCAGGTAACCCGCAGCCGGTGGTGCTCAGCCGAGGGGTAAGGCTTGCCAATATGGAGCGCATAGGGTGCGAAGGCAAGCATGTGCGCTGCCACGTTACGCGGGACGAGCAATATATAAACGCCGTGTATTTCAATTCCGGTGCGGAATTCAGAAATATGCTGGATATGGACAGGTGCGACGCCGTGTATACCCCAAACATAAACACATTCATGGGGCGGAGCGAATTGCAGCTTAATATAAAAAATCTGCGCTGTGCCGAGCCTGATGACGTAAATGCGTGGATAGACAGGCAAAAGGGCAAATTTGTTGATGCAATATGCAGAAATGTTTTGTATAATAATACCCGTGCCGTAAGCGGACTTGCGTTTGCGGACACGGAGGAAAAGCTTATTGAGCTTGTTGACGCAAGCGCGATGGACACCATAGCGCTCTGCTTCACGGCGGCGGGAGCAAAGCGGCTGTGCGCACTGCTTAAAGCGCGCGGCATTTGGAACCGTATGGACGTAAGCTTCGGCAGCAACGCGAAAAGCATATGCGCATATAACGCGGCGGTGCTTGCGCCGAATATTGCGGACATGGACATAAGCCGCTACAAAAATATAATAGTTTTCGATACCGCAACAAGCAGCGGCATACCCGGCGCACTGCGCCAAATGAACGGGGATGCTGCGCTTTATGCAACCAAGCCGAACGCGGCGGAGACGGAAGAGCTGATAGCCGGCATACCGCGTGACAGGGCGGATTTCATTGCGCTGTATAAGGCGCTGCGTTGCACGGTTGGTAAGTTTTATAACATAAACGCCATGGCGGATGCGCTATGCGCCGCAACCAACGCCCCGCGGTGCCATTGTGCGCTGGCGGTGGACGTGTTCTATGAACTGGGCTTTGTTACAAAGGGCAGCGGCGGCATACGGGTTGAAAAGGACCCGCCCAAGCGCTCGCTTGAGGAAAGCCGGACTTTTTTTGCGCTTAACTCCCTAAAGGAGATGAACGATATGTACTTGCAACTATACGAGGAGGCAAACCATGAAGCTTGAAGATACCATTCGCACCATACCCGATTTCCCAAAACCCGGAATACTTTTCCGCGATGTTACCACGCTTTTTAAGAACCCCGAGGCGTTCCATCAGCTTATAAGCGATATGGCTGAAGAGCTGAAGGACAAGCATGTGGACGTGGTGGTCGGGCCGGAGGCGCGCGGCTTCATAATGGGCAGCGCACTTGCTTACGCACTGGGCGCGGGCTTTGTGCCGGCGAGGAAGCCCGGTAAGCTCCCCTGCGAAACGGTGAGCTATGAATATTCCCTTGAATACGGCACGGATTCGCTGGAAATACATACCGACGCCATTCAAAAGGGACAGAAGGTAGTGGTTGTGGACGATTTGCTGGCGACCGGCGGCACGGCGCTTGCGGCGATAAAGCTTATTGAGCAGATGGGCGGTGAGGTTGTTGCCGTTCGCTTCGCAATAGAGCTTAAGAGTGAGCTTAACGGCGCGGCCGCGCTTGAAGGCTACGATGTTAAGGCTTCCATAGTATACTGATAAAAAGAACGAGCATATACGGAAAGGAGGTTTGCCGGAATGAGCAATGAAAAGATAATAGATAACAACGATGAAATGCGGCTGGACGGTATGAGCGAAGTGAACATAGACAAAATGGTCGACGCATCCGAGCATCATCTTATAGACGACGAGGAAGTAAGGATGCTGATGGACGAGCTTGAAAAGGCCTGCGCGGAAAAGTTCAGCGAAGATGATATGGCGCGGCTTAAAAAGGCCATGAACTTTGCATATAAAGCGCATCTGCCGCAGAAGCGCGAATCCGGCGAACCGTATATAATCCATCCGCTGGCTGTGGCCAAAATGCTGTTTGAAATGGGCATGGATACCAACACCGTTATAGCCGGCCTTCTTCACGATGTGGTGGAGGACTGCGACGGGATAACGGTTGAGGATATTGCCCGCGAATTTGGCACGGACATTGCGGAGATGGTGGACGGCGTAACCAAGCTGACCAAAACCGGCAAAAGCGACATTATAAGCAAGGAAGAGGCGCAGGCGGAAAACCTGAGGAAGATGTTCCTTGCCATAGCCAAGGATGTTCGCGTCGTTATAATAAAGCTGACGGACAGGCTGCACAATATGCGCACGCTTGAATATTGCAAGCCCGAAAAGCGGCAGCGCAAAGCGCGGGAGGTGCTGGACGTTTATGCGCCGCTCGCAAGCCGCTTCGGAATGGGCGCAATAAAGTGCGAAATGGAGGATCTTGCCTTCCATTACCTTATGCCGGAAGAATACGCCGCGCTTGAAAAGCAGATTGAGCCGCAGCGGCGGGAGCGCATGCTTACGCTCAACAAGGCCATAAAAACGATAGAGGAGCAGCTTGCCGCCGCCGGCATACAGGCGCAGGTGAACGGCAGGCCGAAGCACCTATACAGCATATATAAAAAGTTCCTCAGGCAGAACAGGAGCCTTGCGGAGATATATGACCTTATAGCCGTGCGCGTTATAGTGAACACGATAAACGATTGCTATGCGGCGCTGGGCATAATCCATGCAATATGGAAGCCCGTGCCCGGCAGGTTCAAGGATTATATAGCCATGCCAAAGACCAATATGTACAGGTCTTTGCACACAACGCTGTTTTCCGATACCGGCTTGCCGTTCGAGGTGCAGATAAGAACATATGAAATGCACCGCACGAGCGAATACGGCATAGCGGCGCACTGGATGTATAAAGAAGGGCGCGCCAATCAGGACGAGCTGGACAGCAAGCTTGCGTGGCTGAGGGAAGCGCTGGAGCTTGAAAACTATGCGGATACCACAAAGGAATTTGTTGAAAGCATTCGCAAGGATTTCTTCAGCGACTATGTATATGTGCTTACGCCGCGCGGGCAGATAATTGACCTTGTCACCGGCTCCACACCGCTGGACTTTGCGTACCGCATCCATTCAAACGTTGGTAACCATGTTCAGCATGCAAAGGTAAACGGCGCGATAGTAAGGCTTGACTACAAGCTGAAGAATAACGATGTTTGCGAAATCGTGACCGCGCCCAACGCAACCCCGAGCCGCGACTGGCTCAAAATAGTAAAAACCCAGCAGGCCAAGGCAAAAATTCGCCAATGGTTCAAAAAGGCCAACCGCGAGGAAAACATAATCCGCGGCAAGGAAATGCTCAGCGAGGCCGCAAAGCGGCAGGGCAGGCAGCTTGGCGAGCTGACAAAGAAAAGCTATTATGACGATCTCCTCAAGCGGTTCAACATGAACGATATTGAGGATATATACGCCGCGATAGGCTACGGCGGCATAACCACAGGGCAGGTGCTGCATAAGCTGATAGAGCAATACCGCAAGGAAGAAAAGGCGAATCAGCTTGCGGCCAAGCTTGAGCAGAAGGAAGAACAGCGCGTGCAGAACGCCGTATCGCATCACGGCGTGGTGGTGAAGGGAGAGCCTAACATGGCGGTGCGCTTTGCGCATTGCTGCAGCCCGCTGCCGGGCGACAAGATAGTGGGTTACATTACCCGCGGCCGCGGCGTATCGATACACCGCGCAGATTGCCCGAACATGACGGATCTGATGCTGGACAAAGAACGGCTTATAGACGTTGAGTGGGCGAGCACGGAAAAGGCAAGCTACCCAGTTACTATACACATTGTTGCCGGGGAGCGGCCGGGGCTGCTGATGGAAATATCGCAGCTATTGATGAATTTGAACATAAGCATACTGGCCATGAACGCGAAAACCACTGAGGATATCGTGACTGTGCAGCTTACGTTCAATGTATCCGGCGCGGCGCAGCTTGACAGCATTATGAAGGGCATGCGTAAAATACGCACCGTGAACGACGTATACAGAATAAACGCATAACGGGGGATTAGGAACATGAGAGCCGTGGTTCAGCGCGTGGAAAGCGCAAGCGTAACCATAGACGGAAGGGTAAACGGGAAAATAGGCAAAGGGTTCATGGTGCTGATAGGCATTGACGAAAACGACACCGATAAGGATCTTGACTATATTTGCGATAAGCTGACGGGGCTTAGAATATTTGAAGATGAAGCGGGCAAAATGAACCGTTCCATTATAGATGCGGGCGGGGAGATACTGCTTGTAAGCCAATTCACGCTTTATGGTGATGCACGGCACGGCAAACGCCCAAGCTTCATCCGCGCGGCGCGGCCCGAAAAGGCGATACCGCTTTATGAAAAGGCGATAGCGAAGCTGGGCGAAAAGGTGCACGTTGAAACGGGCATATTCGGCGCGGAGATGAAGGTGCAGCTTATAAACGACGGCCCCGTAACAATATTACTGGACAGCGAAAGGACATTTTAACATCATGGAAATAGCATCCCTTATAACCGGCCCCGTCGGGGTGAATACATATATTGTATACGGCAAGAACGCGGGCGAATGCATAATAATAGACCCGTCAGATACCGAGCTTGTGAACAAAAAGCTTGATGAGCTTGGCGTAAAGCCAACGGCTGTTCTGCTTACGCACGGGCATTTTGACCATATAGTGAGCGTTGCCGATCTTCAAAAGCAGTATGGCGCAAGGGTGTATATACACGAAATCGACGAAGCGGGCCTTAGGGACGCAAGCGTTAACCTGTGCGCAATGGCGCATATAGATATACCCCCCTGCAATGCGGACGTTAAGCTGAAGGGCGGCGAAACCATACACGAGGCCGGCTTTGATATCCGCGTGCTGTATACGCCCGGGCATACCAAGGGCAGCGTATCCTATGCCATTGCCGACGGCGAAAGGAAGGCCGTGTTCACGGGGGACTGCCTGTTCCATGGCAGCATAGGCCGCAGCGATTTCCCCGGCGGGGATCATAAGGAACTGCTTGATTCCATAGGCAATCAGCTTTTCACTCTTGATGGCGATTATGAAGTTTATCCCGGCCACATGGGCGCTACCACGCTGCAGTTCGAGCGGGAGCATAACCCATTTATGCGCCGCTGGGGTAAGGACAAATGATAAGCCTATACACGAACAAAACCGAGTATATAGCCGATATAGCCGACGAGCTTCGGCTATTTTTGGCAAAAGAGGAAATAACGGAGGCGGAGAATGCCGCGGCGGACGTTTGCGTTACGCTTGAGGGCAGCGGTACCGAGCGGCATGCACGCGCGCAGGTGAACACGGAAAAAGGCATGGCCGTTTACGAATGGGACTGCGTTATACCGCAAGGGGCAGACGCGCTTGAAATAAAGCGGCGAGAAAAACGCGCGGTGAAGATAGCGGCGTTCAGGGCAATGGCAAACGTATACGGCGTTATGCCGCCGTGGGGCTCGCTTACGGGCATACGGCCCACGCGGCTGCTGAGGGAGCTGTATATGCGCCACGGCGAGGCGGAAGCGATAAGGATGATGCGGCAGGACTTTGACGTGAGCGAAGAGAAGCTTGCCCTGGCAAAGAGAATAAACGCCGTGCAGCAGCCCATTCTTGACAGCCAAACTGAAAAGGACGCGGATATATACATCGGCATACCGTTTTGCGCGTCGCGCTGCCTGTATTGCAGCTTTGCTTCCCAGGTGCGCACTAAAAAGACAGACATGGCGGCCTATCTTGCCGCGCTTAAAAAGGACATAACGCTTGGCTCCGCCATACTGAAGCATGCGGGCCGCAAAATACGCGCAATGTACATAGGCGGCGGCACGCCAACGGTGCTTACGGCGGATGAGCTGGACGGCCTTATTGCCCACGCGCTTGAAGCATACGCGGGATTTGATGGGGAATTTACCGTTGAGGCGGGCCGGCCGGACACGATAACAAAGGATAAGCTGAATGTGCTGAAAAAATACGGCGTGAGCAGGCTTTCCGTAAATCCGCAGACAATGAACGACGCAACGCTTGAACTGATAGGCCGCAGCCATAAAAGCGCGGACATTATAGCCGCGTTCAACATGGCGCGGGACATGGGCTTTGACAATATAAACATGGACGTTATAGCCGGCCTTCCCGGCGAGCATGCGGCGGACATGGAGCATACGCTTGATGAAATAATTAAGCTTTCGCCCGAAAACCTTACCGTGCATACGCTTGCATTAAAGCGATCGAGCCGCCTTGTTACGGAAGGGGAAAAATACCCAATGCCGGAGGCGGAGGAAGTAGAGCACATGGTACACATGGGAAGCGAAGCCGCGGCGCGGCTCGGCATGCGGCCGTATTATATGTATCGCCAGAAATATATGAGCGGCAATCTTGAAAACGTGGGGTATGCCAAGCCCGGCACGGAATGCGTATACAACATAGACATGATGGAGGATACCACCGCCATAATGTCCCACGGGGCGGGAGCAATGACCAAATGTGTATACGATGCGGCGCGCCGCGTGGAGCGCGTGCCTGCGCCAAAGGAGATAAGCACATATATCGCCAAGGTGGAAAAGCTGAGCGGAGAGAAGGCAAGGTTATTCCTGTAAGGCTTTAATATCAGGATACATAAAGCGCGGCGCATTTGCGCCGCGTTTAACGTTGCTTTGGTTCGGGGTGCTTTTTTATAGCTTCATTTCCATATTTATGTTCCGCTCCGTCATGCCAAGGCCTTTATAGAACCGCATTGCGCTTTCGTTGAACGCCCAGACGGTGAGCATAAGCGTGTCCGCGCCGCGCTCCTTTGCAAGGCGGACTGTTTCATTATACAGCAGCGTGCCTATGCCCATTCCGCGGCAGTCGCTATGCACACATATGTCGTCAATATAGGCTATGCGGTGCGGCAGCATTGCCGGATGCGGATTGGCGGGCTTCATGAATGCGGATGCAAAGCCAACAAGCTTATCGCCGTCATACGCGGCAATGGGGAAGGCGTTTGCATCGCTGAGCAGCGCGGCATAATGCTCCGGCAAAAAGTGCGCATCAGCGGCGTAAACATCGCTGCGCGCGGCATGGTGCAGCGCATGAACCTGTGCCACAAGGGCGCGCACGGCATCGTAATCGTCAATAGTCGGCTTATGAATAGCTATCATATGTTCTTCAGTACTATTTCCTTCATTGGTGTGGTTGAATCTATCGGCCCGCCGCCAAGGCAAACCTCGCCATCGTACAGCACAACCCATTGCCCGGGCGTAACGGCGCGCTCCGGCTGCATGAACGTTACGCGGCAGCCCTCGCCATGGATGCTTACGTGTACGGGTACGTCGCTTTGACGATAGCGGAATTTTGCCGTGCAGTCAAATTCCGGCGCGGGCGGTTCGCCGGCGATGAAGTGCATATGCCCCGCCTCAAGCGCAAGGGAGAAGAGCTCTTCATGCTCGCCCTGCTGAACAATAAGCAGATTACGCTTCATGTCCTTGCCTATTACGAACCAGCTTTCACCTGTCCCGTCGCTGCGCCCGCCTATGCCAAGGCCGCGGCGCTGACCAAGGGTGTAATACATCAGCCCGTCATGCCGTCCTATTATCCTGCCGTCCAGCGTAACGGTATCGCCCGGCTGTGCAGGCAGATATTCCATAAGGAATTTTTTGAAATTGCGCTCGCCTATGAAGCATATGCCCGTGGAGTCCTTCTTTTTTGCGTTGGGCAGCTGCGCTTCTTCGGCTATGCGCCTAAGCTCGGGCTTTAGCATATCGCCAACGGGGAACATGGCGTTTTTTAGCTGCGCCTGCGTAAGACCGGCAAGAAAATACGTTTGATCCTTGTTCAAATCCTTTGCACGAAGGAGGGTAACCTTGCCGTCCGCCGCCTTATTAAGGCGGGCGTAATGCCCCGTTGCCAGATTGTCCGCCCCTGCCGCCATGGCAAGGTCAAGAAACGCCTTGAACTTTATTTCGCAGTTGCACAATACGTCCGGATTGGGCGTTCTGCCCTTTGAATATTCGTCAAGAAAATAAGAAAAAACCCTGTCCTTATATTCCTTGGCGAAGTTCACGCCGTAGCACGGTATGCCTATCCTTCGGGATACGGCCATAGCGTCCTGATAATCCTCCGTTGCGGTGCATACGCCGTCCTCGTCAGTTTCTTCCCAGTTTTTCATGAATACGCCTGTCACATCGTAGCCCTGCTGCTTTAATACAAGCGCGGCTACGGAGGAATCCACCCCGCCGGACAAGCCTACTATAACCCTTTTTGCATTAGTTTTCATATGTTTATCCTTATTCGTTGCCCGTAAGTCCAGGGCTTCTTAAAAGCGCGTTGCCAAGATATATCCGGTTTATCATGCCCAGCTTTTCGCCGCCTTCGCTCATCCAAACCTTTTTTATATAGGGAAGCTCGGTAAGCGTGTTTACAAAGCTGTATATTATAAGAATTTCCAGCCTGTCCGCACTTTCGGCGGATTCATAGCTGAGCGCTTCCTTCAGCTTATCCGTAAAGCCTTCCTTCCATTCTATAACCGCTATGCCGTCCGCAAGATACACACGCTCCACATCATCGCGCGAAAGGGGAGCGAAGCCAAGCCCGCTTGAGCTTTGCGCATCTATAAGCGTGAGCACGCGCTTTGTCAAATCATATTCGTCGCTTGATGGGACTATTTTATTCTCCCGCTTCAGCATGGATCCGTTCTCGTCCGGATAATCCACGCTTACGCTCGTGCCGAGCATATCGGTATACATGTCGCGGGTAAGATAGTCCACGTCTTCATTAAGCTTTGTGCGCGTGCCGTCCTCCGCTTCAACGTAAAGCACTATGCCGCTTATGCCGGGAAGGTAGCCCGTAAGCGTCAGCGTGAGCGCGGCGCACATGAGCTGCTCGTCATAGTCGTTCTTGGGCTGCTTTATGGTTATGTATATAACCTTCGGCGCGAACAGCGGGAGGGAGCTTGGCGCGGAGGTGGAGGACGCTTCGCCGGTTTTATCCTTTGAGGTGTTCTTTTCGGCGGAGGATTCCGCATCGGTTTCTTCCTCCTCCATTCCGGCTACGCCTATGCGCGGCTCACGCGCAAGCGTAAAGTCCGCTGGCAGCACGGGCTCAAGCGCGTCCTCTCCCGATATGCCCGCGGCAAGCTTGCCGGTAAGTATTGTAACAAGATCCGTTACCGAAGCTTCGGAAGAAACGCTCAACTGCACGCTGTGTGCGGCTATAAGCGTCCGTTCGGCATTGGTAAAATACATGGTGACGTATTGGTCAATGTATTTCACGACCTCGCTCATGGAGCCTTTGCTGCGGTCTGGATATTTTTCGGCCATATCCTCGGCATATTTATCAAGGCTTTGGCCTAAATATCGCGCTTCGCCTATGGCGTTGCTGTTGTAGCCCTGCTCCTTGCCGTTATACAGCACGTTCACGGCCTGTATGCCAAGCGTATCGCTCAGCGTTGCGGCTATCGCAAGGCGGGCTATCAGCCAATCTGACTCGCTGCCCGGGAAGCCGCCGCTTAGATACACGTTGCATATGCCCATGGACTTTTCAACCTTGTCCAGCTTCAGCTTGGATGGTACAGACCGCTCGAGCGACTGGCTCTGCGGCCCGTCCATAAGCGCGCGCATTGTGCAAAGCGCCATGCTTTCACCTTCCTCGCAGCGCACTGTGCGCTTTTCACCCGCAAGGCGGGTGCCGTCCTCGTTTATATAATAAAGCGTTGCTTCAAATTCGCCCTGGGCAAGCGTTTCCTCGCCCTGTCTGGGCGGCACGTTGCTGCTCAGCTCAAGCGCGGGCGGGTAGCTGTCCTCGTTCATGCAGGCGGAAAATATGCCCATGCATACCGCAAGCGCCAATATGAGCGCAATGCATCGCCGCATCATACGCCGTCACCTCCCAGCATGTTTATAAGCGATTTGTAGCCCGGTTTATATATGCTGCCCTCGCTTTTGAGCGTAAGCTGATATCTGCGCACGCCCTGATCATTATCCAGCGTTATTTCAACCGTTACCAGAATGCTTGAGGAATCCTTGTTCTGCGTTTGCTCGCGCACGGAAAAGCTTTTTATTTTGGCAAGGTTTGCCATGTATGTTTCAAAGCTGGCGTAATCCGGCTTCTGCGCGCCGCCCTGCTCAAGTTCGGCTATCAGCGGATACGCCTTATCGTATTCGCCGTTCTGTATATGCTCAAGCAGGCATGCTACCACGCCCGGCGCGGTTATAACATACGAATCGTCAAACCCCATAGGCTCCAGCAGATCGTGGCTGCCGCCGCCGAATGTTTCAAGGCCAAGCTCGGTCCTGCGCACGCGCGCGGCCGAACCGTTAAGCTCAAACAAAAGCTGCACGCTCACGTCCGGCCTGTTCGCGGTTATAGTGTTTACTATGGACTGCGCGGCAAGCCTTCGCGCAAGGTACATTTCCTCCCTTGCGTTTTCCACGCGCGCTTCGTATTCCGCGCGGGAAAGCAGCCCGTTTTCCATCAATCGGGAGCCGTCCGCAACGGCTTCGTCCACAATATTTGTATTGAAGAACTCCGCCGAAAGGGTAACGTACAATATTGCCCCTTCAAGCGAAACATCAACTATTTCAGTGCCCGCGGGAATGACCGCGCTTATGTTTCCGCTAAGCGGCGGCGTGCCCTCCATAAGCGTGCGTATCATGGCGCGCTCCTCGCGCTCGCCCGCATAAACGGTTATTGTCGCCGTTACGCCGACGAGATACGCTTCATCAGTAAGCCTGTAATAAAGCTTTGCGCGCATGTCCTTTGCAATGCCCGCTTCGGGGTCTATATCGGGCAGATCCTCATGCACGCTGTCCTCTTTTATCATGCCGCGGGAGCAGCCGCAAAGCGTGAGCAGCAGCATAAGCGCCGCCGTGAGCAGCGCCGTGAGCCGCAGTGTGTTTTTGCCGTGCTTCATGCGTTTACTCCTCCCCGTCCGCAAGCGGCAGATGCACCGTGAACGTTGACCCGTGCCCAAGCTCGCTTTCAACCGTTATAAATCCGCCGTGAAGCGTAATTATCCGCTCCACTATCGCAAGGCCAAGACCCGTGCCGCCCGTGCCGCGGGAACGCGCCTTGTCCACGCGGTAAAATCGTTCAAAAAGGTGCGGTATTGCGTCCTCCGGTATGCCTATGCCCGTATCCTTCACAATAAGCTGCGCCTCGCTCCCGGTCTGCTTCACCGCCGCGTCAACATGCCCGGCGTCTGTATACTTGACTGCGTTTTCTATAAGATTTACAACGGCCTGCTCTATCTGGCGTTCCTCGCCAAATATCATTGCGCTGCCGCCGGTGAAATTCAGCGCTATGCCCTTGTTCTCTGCAAGCGGCTTCAATCGGGAAACAACGCGCTCTGCTATGTCCTTCAAATCAACGTTTTCCCGGTGCAGCAGCGGCTGACCTTCATCGAACTGCACAAGGCGCAGAAGATCCGTTATAACGTTGGACATTCTGTCTACTTCGTGGTTAACATCCTCGAAGAGCTCCCGCATTTCGGCAGGGTCCGGATTTTCTTCATATAATATGGATTCGCTTAAAAGCTTCATTGTGGCAAGGGGTGTTTTAAGCTCGTGCGATGCATTGGATACGAATTCGTCCCTCACGCGGTCGTGAGCTTCTATCTGCTCGCTCATTCGGTTGAACGCGCGGCCAAGCTCCGCAACCTCGCCCTGCCCATGCACCTTAACGCACACGCCGCTGCCCTGCTTGCCCATGCGGCGTATGGCGTGGGTCAACTCCACAATGGGCTTTGTAACAAAGCCGCTGAGCGTAAAACTGAGCGCCACCATAACCGCAGCAACAATGCCAAAAACTATGGCAACCTCGGCAATTATGTCCGCAACGCTGTCCTCAACGTCCTGTATCATGGCGCTGAAAAGCACCGCGCCCAAATATTTGCCGCCCTGAGTTATTGGGGCGGTGTAGTATACGGCCCAGTTGGCAGAGCCGGAGAGCTTCAGCGCGCTTTTGTCCGCGCCTGTGCTTATTTTATGGAAGCCGAACGCCGCTTCCTTCCCGCCGATAAGCACATCGCGCACTTCTCTATACGGCAGCATAAAGCCCGTTTGGTATGAGGCGGAGTCTATCTGCACCACCGCATCCGTATCCAGTATAAGCACCCTGCCGCCCATTTCCTGCGCGCGGGTGAGCGCCAATGAATACAGCGTGTCTGCATCGGAATCAAAGCTTTGGCTTATTTCAAGGGCAAGGCGGGTGGTGGCCTCCTGCTGCTGCTTGGTACGCTGATTGACAAGCGAGGATTCGACCAATATTGCCACGGTAAAGCTTATGGTAAGCAAGGCCACGATGGTTACCGCCAAATATATGGCGACCATCCTGACCCTGATCGAGCCGAAAAGCTGTTTTCGCTCACTGCGCAAAGTAATAGCCAACTCCCCACTTAGTCAGAATATATTCGGGATTGGCGGGGTCCCGCTCGATCTTTTCCCTAAGGCGGCGGATATGCACGTCCACCGTTCTGAAATCGCCCAGATAGTCCTGACCCCATATGGTTTCAAGCAGCTCGTCGCGGCTGTATACCTTGCCGGGGTTTTTCATGAAAAGCTGAAGCAGGTCAAATTCCTTCATGGTAAGGCTAACGTTCTTGCCGTCAAGCGTTGCGCTGCGGCTGCCTATGTTTATGCTCAGCCCGTTTGCGCTCAGTTCCATTTTGGGCGCTTCGCGGTTCGCACCAGCGCGGCGCAGTATGCTCTTTATCCTGGCCTTTACCTCCAGTATGTTGAAGGGCTTTGTCATGTAATCGTCCGCGCCGTATTCAAGGCCGAGTATTTTGTCCATATCCTCGCCCTTGGCGGTGAGCATTATTATGGGAATGTCGCTCGTTTCGCGCACTATCTGGCAAACCTCTATTCCGCTGAGCTTTGGCAGCATAACGTCCAGCAGCACCAGATCATAATGCTCGCTGTTCAGCTTTTTTAATGCCTCCTCGCCGTCCGATGCGGAATCGGTTTCGTAACCGTCCTGCTCCAGCGTGCGTTTCAGCCCTTTTATCATAAGCGGCTCGTCGTCCACAAGCAGTATTCGTCTTGCCATTATGGCGTCCTCCTTTCGCCGCGCAGGGGTTTTACGCGCAGCTATAACTTTCCATATTTATTTATTATACCATAAAAGCGCCCCGCATAAAGGGGAATAATTTGAACGAACGGTGTATTTAACAATAAATTAACCGCTGAACTATGTACAAATGCATATAAATTTTGTTATAATAGCCAAAGTGTACTATGCCGGCATATGGATATGCCGGTTTTAAGGAAAGGACCAATTTGAATTTGAAACGAATCATCTCGCTTGTGCTTATATTTATACTCGCGCTCGGCGTGCTGCCCGTTTGCGCCGCGGCGGACGAATTTGACCCGGAAAGCGTATCCACGCCCTATATTTGCCTTATGGATGCGGCGACGGGCACCGTGCTTTATGAAAAGAACAGCAAGGCGCAGGCATACCCCGCTAGCACCACAAAGATAATGACCTGCATACTGGCCATTGAAAACGCGGCGGACATAAACGAGATAGTGAACACGGGCAGCGACGTTGAAAAACGCGGCTCCACCTGCCACTTTTCCCGCAACGAGGAAATGCCACTTATAGACATGCTGTACGGCATGATGATGTTTTCCGGCAACGACGCCGCCAAGGCCATTGCCGAGCATATTGGCGGCAGCGAATCCGGATTTGCGGACATGATGAATAAAAAGGCTGCTGAGCTTGGCATGACCGGCACGCACTTCGTTAAGCCGAACGGACTCCATAAGGAGGATCATTATTCAACCGCGTATGACATGGCCGTGCTTACCCGCTACGCCATGCGCAACGAAACGTTCCGCAAGATAGTTTCCACCGCGACCTATAACGCCGCCCCGACCAACAAGGATTCCGATGGCTACCAGTGGTATAATTCCAACCGCCTGCTTTATACAAAGGAAGGCGAAGCGGATTACAAATATAAATACGCAACCGGCGTTAAAACGGGCGACACTACCGCCGCCGGCCGCTGCCTTGTGGCAAGCGCGGAGAAGGACGGCGTGGAGCTGATACTGGTGCTGTTCGGCGATTATGAAAACAAGGTAAAGGGCGAATACCGCTTTGAAAACGCGGCCAAGTTCTTCGACTGGGGCTTTGCAAACTTCGTATCCGTGGACGCGGGCACGCTGGGCCTTGAAAGCACGATGCAGTTGCCCGTATCAAATGCCAGCCTTGAGGACGCAGAAGGCGGCCTGCTCACCGCGAACATAGATTTTTCCGCCGCAAAGCTTACCGGCTTAAAGGAAACCATAAACGCGATCACTGCAACGCCCTCGCTTTTGACAAGCAGCTATGTTACCTCGAGAAAGCTTGAAGCGCCCATAGCCGCCGGGGAGGAGCTTGGCACGGTATCGTACCAATACAACGGCGTAACGATGTTCACCGCGCCGCTTATAGCCTCGCGCGATGTGGCGGAGGCGGCAACGGTTGTGAGCGACACGGCCTCGCCCAATTCAAGCCCGCTTATAGTATCAAGCCCCGATGTGAACGATAAAGAGGGCGGCAGCGGATGGCTGTTCTGGGCGCTGCTGATAGCGGCGCTGGTAATAATAGTGCTGATAGCGAAGGTGCTTTCCTCCCGCCGCCGCAGGCGCAGGGCAAAGAAACGCCGCGCCTACCGCAGCAACTATCCGAGAAGATAAAGCATATTAAAAAGGCTCCCTGATGGGAGCCTTTTTTGAAATTACCGCTATCCAAAAGCTGTCCCCGTTTACGGGGAAAGTGGCATGGCGAAGCCATGACGAAAGGGGAACGGCTCAAATAACCAAATGCTCTGCGTTGCTCCCCCTCAGCTTCACTTACGCTCAGCAGCTCCCCCGCACGCGGTGGCGCCTTTAACTCCCTCAGTCACGGCTTACGCCGTGCCAGCTCCCTCAAGGAGGGAGCCTTTTGGTAGATGTCCAAACTCTTACGTTAAGCCTCCATCTTTGAGGGAGGTGGATGCGAGTAAAACGAGCAGACGGAGGGAGTGAGCGCAATTTCACTGCTCTCGGAAGCTCGCCCCGCCACCGCCGAAGCTGCCCATGTCTGACAGGGTGACGGAGGAAGCGTCTATCAGCGCACTGCTGTCGGCGGACTGACCGTCGGCGGTTGAAGGGATAGCGCCGTCAAGCTGTCCCTGTATGCTCTCCGCGCGCAGCAGGCAGAATTGTTTGAGCGTGTTTACGCCCTGCTCAAACTCCGCATAGGTGCAGAAGCCGTTTGTGTCCCGCCGGGCATAGGGCGCGATGAGCGCATAGGTTTCGTCTATCAGCGTTTCAAACTCGCCGCTTGCGAAGAAGCCGTCCATAAGCTCCTGCATTATGCTGTGGTACAGCGCGGCATATTCCTCGCTTTGGAATATCCAGTTGAGCATAGGGCGCGAATCCACGCTGCCGCCGGATACGGACGTATCGATGGGGTAGTTTACCATCTCCGTAGCGTCGCCGCTCATGAAGCCGCCGAAGGCAAGGTTATAGTCCCACGGTATCATGCTCAGCTTGCCGTCCTTTTCATAAAGGTAGTAATTATGTATCATGGAGCCGGTGTAGCTATCGAAATTGTCCACAAAATTATGCACGACAAAATAGCGTATAACCTGCTCAACGTCCACCACGTCCTCGATATCCTCGTTCGCGTTCAGCTTTTTCAGCGATGCTATAAGCCGTGCTTTGTCCTTTGAGGTGATGGCGGTTTTGGCGCTGTCGAATATGTTTGAATAGCTGTCGAACTCATCATCGGAGTATATCAGCGAAACGTCACTCGAGCCCATGCCGCCGAAGCCGGGCGTATCGCCATTGTTGGGCCTGCCGTCCATGCCGGGCATATTGCTCATATCGGGCATGTTGCCGGCACCGGGCGGGGTGAAGCCGCCGTTGCCTGAGTTATCGCCGCTTGGCATATCGGGCGGGGTGAAGCCGCCGTTGCCAGAATTATCGCCGCTTGGCATATCGGGCGGAGTGAAGTTAGAATCATCGCCGGAGGGACGGAATTTATCAAAATCGAAATCGAGGCCGTTCTCGTCTGCAAAATCCTGCATGTCAAAATCCCTGCCGTTTCCGCGTCCGCCGCCCATGGATATGCTGTCCGGCTTATAAAGCTCGCCGTAGTCTGCGCCGTAGTTGCGCTCAAGGAAGCTTTCTTCAACCGCTTCCAGCGCCAGATACAGCCCGAAGTCCTCCCCGTTTACCGTTATGAAGGCGTAGCTCACCAGCGGCGCGTCCACGCCCATGTATGCCATCATGCGGTATGTAAGGTAATCCTTCATAAGTGTGTTGTCCTGAATGTTGTTGTTCAGCACCAGCTTATCAAGCCCGTGATAGGTCAGCGTGTCGTCATAATGGTCAAATTCTATCTTAAAGCTGTAACGGTCGTTGCCGTATTGCTTAACGTTTGAAAGGGACGTGTTGCCCTTGGCGCGTATGGCGCAGTTTTTCACGGTTTCGCCGTCTATGGTAACGCTGCATATGGCGTATTCCTCGCTTTCCGCCGTGTCAAGGAAGCTTTGCCAGTCGTCCGCGTCCATCACAATGTCTATCGAATGGACATAGCTTGTGTCGAACAGCTTCGCTTCGTAGCCCAGCGTGCGCGTTATGGCGCCTATTGCCCCTGCGGCCTTGGCGAAGCTTAAAAGCAGCGTAAGCGCAAGCGTGAGCGCGGCTATTATGCCGCAGAAAAGCGTTGGGTGACAGGAATTGCTCATGGCTGTCAGCCCATGTATTCGCCGTTGTAGCTTACAAGCACGGCGCTGTTCACTCCGTTAAGCGCGCTCAGTTCGTTTATAAAGGCCGTGTCGCCGCTCTTTAAGCGGATCTCCATATTCAGCTCCACCCGGCCCGCCTTAACGCTTTTGCTCTTAACAACGCACCTGTCCGCATGGGCGGCAAGGTATTCGCCCGCGCGCTTTTCGCTTTCGGCGTCGGCGCAGCTTATTACAACTATATATGGGTCGGTATGAGCCTTTTTGTTAACGAATACAACCAGCATAAGCCCTATGACGCCGCGCCTATTACCGCAATATGACGAAAGTGGAAATCATTGTAAGGGCGATAAGCGTTACGCCGAACGTGGATGAATACATAACGCCCTTGAATGTCTTGCGGTATATCATGAATATGAATACGCCTATACCGAAGCTTAAAAGCAGCGCAACCGCCATATCAAAATAGGACACGCTGTCGAAATTTTCAAGAAAGCCGGATTTGAATATGTCGCTGAAGCTTATGGATGCAAGTATGCTTGCGGGGCTCATGGTGGGTAATCCTCCTTAAAATAAAATGGGTTCAGCCGTATATGCGGCACCGGGCATAATAAGCCCCGCGCGCATGCGGCTGTACAGCTCCACCATAACGCCGCCCCGGGTGGCAAGGAAGTCTATATCGCCGCCTATTATGCTTTGCGCCTGTGCGGCGGTTATGGCTGCGCACTCCTTCAGGCAAAGGCCGCCGCGCTTGCTTTTCTTTTCAAGCTTTATGTGCTCGGTATCGTTGTTATAGCGGCGCAGGCGGAACTTGTCGCGGCAGTTCACACCGTTCAGCTTCTCTTTCAGCGCGGTGTCGTACACATCGTCAAAATAAAGGCTGGTTATTTCGTATGCGCCTTCAGCGCGGGCAAACTCGTCCGCCCTCAGCACGGCGTTAAGGCGAATGGAAAGGGTGATAAAATCGCTCATGTTTATTTCGTGCTTGTATTCGTGCCGGTATGCTGCCATGCTGTTCGCTCTCCCGTAATGATTATGGTAAAAGTATAGCAGCATACTATCTATGGCAGCATCGGCAGACATATATGGAAAAGCGGGCAGCTAAAACGGCATAAATTGACATAATATCAAACCCGCAACGTTACAAAAATGTAACTATCACGGCTGTTCCTATGGGCGGGAAAATATAGTATAATGGAGCAAATAATTATCAGGCAATGATTAGGGGAGGTATATAATTATGCGTACAGCATCTGAGTTAAGGCAGATTGCCCGCCAAAGGCTTGACGGCAAATGGGGCACAAGCCTTGTTGTATCGCTGCTGGCGGCGCTTTTAGGCTGCTACGGAACATATTTTACGGTAAGCTACTCCGTTGATTCAACCGGAGAGCTGTTTGACGGGACAACGGTGAACCTTGCTGCGCTTTTCCGCTCCCTGTTCGGCACGGACATGGAAATACTTGTGCCGCTGCTGAGCATATCCGCAGCCATAGCCTCGGCAGTGGGCATTGCGCGCCTGATCGTGGGCGGGGCGGCTCAGCTTGGGCTTTGCAGCTATTATAACCGCCTTATAAAGGGCGAAACGCCGCAGGTAAGCGAGCTTTTCTCCCGCTTCGGCTTTTTCGGCAAGGCGCTGCTGCTCAATCTTTATACGGCGCTGCTCACGTTTTTGTGGTCGCTGCTGCTGGTCATACCCGGCATAATAGCAACGTATCGTTATAGCCTTGCGTTCTATGTTCTGTGCGACAATCCGGAAATGAGCGTTACCGAATGCGTGAACGAATCAAAGCGGCTTATGGATGGGCATAAGGGCAGGCTTTTCTGCCTGCATCTCAGCTTCATCGGCTGGCGGCTGCTTAGCGCGCTTACGCTTGGGATAGGGGATCTGTGGCTCAATCCGTATGTAAGCGCGGCGACGAGCGCGTTCTATCTTGAAAGAATAGGCGCAGATGGCGCGGACAACGGCTATACCGCTAAGAGCGATGAACCGGAGTTCGTGGTGAATCCGAATGTTGACGGGCCCGAAAGGCTGTGAAAACAGAGCATATTGATTGAATAGGAGACGTTTGAATGGACCTGACGATACAGATGAAAAGCGCGGAGCTGCTCATGAACTTTTTAAGGCACGATACGGAAAAGATTCCGCTTTACGGATTCGTGCTGCAAAAGGAGCGCTTCGTGCCGAAGGAGAACACAGCGCCGCTTGAGCGTTCCACGCCGGAGGCGGAGGGCGTGCCGAGCGGGGCGATAGAGCGATTCTATAAAACCATAGAGGCTCAGGCGGATACAACCGCCTGCCACGCCATAACGATACTGCGCCACGGCAAGGTTATTGCGGAAGGGGCATACGCGCCGTACAGGCTGGAAGTCCCGCACATGCTTTATTCCATGAGCAAAAGCGTTACGGGCCTTGCGGTGGGCATTGCATGCGACGAAGGATATTTGGACATAAACGAAAGGCTTGTTGAGATTTTCCCTGAGTACGTTACCAATTCAAACGCAAAAATACTCAAGGCGCATACGCTCAGGCACCTGCTCACAATGTCCTCAGGAATAAGGTTCAACGAGGTTGGCAGCGGGCTTGACGAAAACTGGATGAAGATGTTCATGCAGTCCGTGCCAAAGTTCGAGGCGGGGACCGAGTTTGATTATAATTCGCTCAATTCATATGTGCTTGCGGCGGCGGTGGTAAAGCGCACAGGCATGAGCCTTGTGGACTTCCTTACGCCGCGGCTGTTCGAGCCGCTGGGCATACGCTACCATGAATGGGAAAAGTGCCCCATGGGCATAGAAAAAGGCGGCTGGGGCCTTTCGCTCACGGCAGAGGACGCGGCGAAGCTTGGGCAGCTTTGCATGAACATGGGCCGCTGGAACGGTAAACAGATAGTGAGCGAGGAATGGATACGCCAGGCCACATCCGTGCAGATAAAAACGCCAAACGGTGAAATGAAGCACGGCTACGGCTACCAGATTTGGATGAGCGATGACGATGGAGACTATCAGTTCAACGGCGCGTTCGGCCAATATGTGCTGGTGTTCCCAAAGCAGGAAACCGTAATAGCCATGTACAGCGGCAGCAGCAATCTGTTCGTAAACGGGGGCTTAAGCGGCATGGTGCGTGAGCTTTTGAGCTCGTTTGCGGATGAACCGCTTGCACCGGACAATGAGGCGTATGCTTCGCTTAAAAGCACGCTTAATTCGCTTGAATATTCCCCGTCGCACCCAAGGTATCTTGGCACGGATGCGGAGGAGTTTGAGCGCATAGCGTACCGGCTTGACGGGCGGGAGTATTTCGCGGGGCCGAATACGGGCGGATTGTTCCCGCAGACGCTTCAGGCCGTGCACAGCAACATGACCGACAGCGTTACAATGCTGCGCTTTGAAAAGCGGGATAAGGACCTTTATTTATACATATACGAAAAGGATGAGCGCAATCTGCTCATACTTCGCCACGACGGCGCGTTTGAATACGGCGCGGCAACCATGCGCGGGGAAAGACAGCTTGTTGCCACGCGGTGCCGCTGGAAGCTGGACGTGAACAGGATACGGCTGTGGGTAATGACGGGCTTTATAGAAACGCCGAACAGCCGCATACTCACGCTTGACATAGCTCCGCAGAAGATGAGCGTTACGTTCGACGAACGCCCCGCGCTCGACAAAACCGTGCAGATGCTTTTCGACCTTGTGGGCGTATCGAGCATGGCATTCTACCGGCACATGCTGCCGCTGCTGCAGCGGGAGAACCTTGTTAACCTTGTTAAGCGGTTCACGGAGCCTGTCGCCGAGTGCGTAATGGTAAAGCATAACGATGAAGAACCCCTGCCGAGGATAGAAAAGTAAGGGAGTAATCCGAAAGGAACAACACCATGACAAACATAACCGAACAGCGCAACGACCGCTTTGGCGACATGGACGCGCTGAGCATGGAAGAACTGATGTACCGCATAAATGACGAGGACGCTAAGGTCGCCGCGGCCGTAAGGCTGACCATACCCCAGGCGGCGGCTGCCGCGGAGCATGCGGCGGCGGGAATCGCCAAGGGCGGAAGGCTTATATACGTCGGCGCGGGAACATCGGGAAGGCTTGGCGTGCTGGACGCGAGCGAATGCCCGCCCACGTTCGGCGTAAGCTACGAAACCGTGCAGGGGCATATTGCGGGCGGCTACGGCGCGCTGATACATGCGGCGGAAGGCGCGGAGGACGACGCAGACGCCGGCGCGGAGCTGATAGACAGCCTTGACGTGAATGCTGACGACACCGTTATAGGCATAAGCGCATCGGGCGGGGCACGCTACGTTATAGCCGCCGTTAAGCGGGCGCGGGAGAAGGGCGCGTATACCGCCGCCATAACATCAAACCCCAATACGCCGCTCGGGCGTGCGGCTGAAACGGAGATAGCCGCAATAACGGGCGCTGAGGCCGTTGCGGGCTCCACCCGAATGAAATGCGGCACGGCGCAGAAAATGGTGCTGAACATGATATCAACAAGCGCAATGGCGCGGCTTGGGCGCATACGCGGCGGGCTGATGACGGACATGGTGGCCACGAACGAAAAGCTGAGGGAACGCGCGGTGGGCATAGTTATGCGCGCGGCAAGCGTTGATACGGAGCGGGCAAGGCGCGCGCTTGAGCTTGCAAATATGGACACGGGCGCAGCCATACGGCTGATTGAGCGGGGCGAAGCATGACGGATGCAATCATAGCCGCAGGGCAGCGGATAATGACCGGCCTTGCCGGCACAAAGATAGACCGCGGCTTTATAAACGCGGTGAAGCAATACAAGATAGGCAACTATATACTGTTTTCAAACAACATAGAATCGGCCGCCCAGCTGAAAACGCTGTGCAGGGAGCTTAGAGATATTGCCGTATCCGAAACGGGGCATATACCCTTCATAAGCGCGGATCAGGAGGGCGGGCGCGTGCAGCGGCTGCCCAAAAGCGTTATAGATACGCCCTCCGCGCGGGAGATTGCCCAAAGCGGTAACGCGGAGGAAGCCTTTTTGACAGGCAAAAGAATAGGCGAGGCCATGCGGGAAATGGGGCTGAATTACGACCTTGCGCCCGTGGTGGACGTGGAGAGCGTTTGCGGCAACCCTGCCATAGGCAGCCGCAGCTTCGGCACGGATGCGGCAACGGTTGCGCGCTTCGGCGCGGAGATGGCGCGCGGGATACAGGCGGCGGGAGTTATGGCCTGCGCAAAGCATTTCCCCGGCCACGGCGGCACGAACGTGGACACGCATAAGTCCCTGCCTACGATAACGCTCAGCATGGAGGAGCTTGAAGCCGGCCCGCTTGTGCCGTTTTACGCGGCGATAGAGGCGGGGGTAAAGAGCATAATGACAACGCACATAATGTTCCCCGCGCTTGATAAGGAATACCCCGGCACGCTGTCGGGCGCTGTACTGAGCGCTCTGCTGCGCGGCAAAATGCGCTACGGCGGCATAATAATAACAGACTGCCTTGAGATGGGCGCGATAGCCTCGCGCTACGGCGCGGCGGAGGCAGCGCTGCTGGCGGCAAAGGCGGGCGCAGACATGCCGCTGATAAGCCATAACTATAATGAAGCGGCGCGTGCGGCGGAGCTGATAAGCCGTGCCATTGAGCGGGGAGAGATGAACATGCCTGAGCACAACGCTGCGCTTGGGCGCATAGCGGGGGCGAAAGAATGGCTAAGTATGCAATAGGCCTTGACGGCGGCGGCACAAAAACGGAGGTAGCAATGCTTTCCGCCCAAGGGGAAACGATATACATGGGCCGCTTAGGCCCGCTCAACCCCGTAAGCTATCCCGACAGCCCCGCAAAAATAGCAGAGGAGCTTGCCAAATTCATCGATGCGGACTGCGCCGCAATATGCGTTGCATGTGCGGGTGCAGCGGATAAGGCGAAGGCGGAGGGCGTTAAACGGGCGATGGATGGCATATTCGCAGGGCCTGTATTCGTTCGCACGGATGGCGAAAATTCGCTCTATACTGCCCTTGGGGAGCGCGACGGCGTTGCCCTTATATCGGGCACCGGCAGCATATGCTATGCCCAGAAGGGCGGTGCTACGGCGCGCAGCGGCGGCCGCGGGCATGTGCTGGACGATGCGGGCAGCGCATACGCAATAGGACGGGACATACTCAGCGCCGTTATACGCGCATCGGACGGCCGGGGAGAGCCTACCGCGCTGAGCGAAGCTATATTTGAGCTGTGCGGCACGGATGACATTGCCGCCATAACCGCGCGCTATACAGCATGCCCCAAGAGCGAGATAGCCGCGCTTGCCCCGCTGATAAGCAGCCACGCGGAGGACGCGATTGCCTGGCGCATAGAGGCAACCGCCGCAGAAGAACTGAGCCTTATGGCGGCGGCGGTAACAAAAAAGCTTGAGCTGAGCGCGCCGAGCATTGCGCTGATGGGCGGCACGCTGCTGCACCAGCCGCGCCTTTGCGCCCTTACGGCGGAGCGTATCCGCGCCCGCGTGAAGGATGCGCGCTGCTTTCTTTGCGACAAAAGCGCCGCAGTCGGCGCAGGGGAGTTTGCGCTGGCAAAGGTTGGGTAAGGCGGACTTTCGCCCGCGGTGAAATCCTGCTAACGCAGGGTGAAATTGCGCTTACGCGCAGTGAAATATTGCTTCGCAATGTGAAATACGCCAAAGGCGTGTGCGCGGGAGAGGTTGTGAAGAGCATAAAAAGGCTCCCCTTTACGGGGAACTGGCGAACGAAGTGAGACTGAGGGAGTAAACAAAGAGGAACGGTCTCCCGTTCCCCATCTTCGCAATTTAACCGCATGCGTAAGCATGCCTTAATCCAGCTCTATCCTCGGGTTTTCTTTGCTGCGGCGGTAGAGCGTAAGCTTTTTGCCTATGCACTGCACCGGCTCCGCATGGAGCCGCGCGGCAAGGGTCTCTATGGTGTCCTTGGGGCTTTCTGGCGCGGTCTCGAGCACCGTTATCTTTATCAGCTCCCGCGCCTCAAGCGCCGCGTCAAGCTGCTCCGTCACCGCGGGGGTAACGCCCGCCTTGCCTATTTGATACAGCGGCTGCAGCGTGTTGGCCATTGACCTGAGCTGCGCCCTTTGCTTGCTTGTCATAATATTCAGTCTCCTTTTTTATTCTACAAAGTCAAATTCCCAGTCTCCCATGCGCACAACGCTGTTTTCGTTCGCTCCCGCGGCACGGAGGGCGTCTATTATGCCTTCCTTTATAAGGTATTGCTGGAAGCGGCGCATGGAGCCTTCGTCGTCGGCATAGGTGGTATCGAGTATATAATCCACGCTGCCGCCCGTTACCACGAACACGTCGCCGTCGCGCTCTATATTGAAGCCCGGCTCGTACTTGTGGCCTACGTTTATCTCCTCCTCCTCAAACTGATAGGTCTTGGGAAGAGTCGCAAGCGTCCTCACAAGGCAGTCTATCAGCGCGTCAAACCCGGTCACGGTAGCCGCGGATACGGGGAACACCTCAACTCCTTCGTCCTTGAGCGCTTCCTTTAGTCGCTTCAGGTTATCCTCCGCGCCGGTTATGTCCATCTTGTTCGCGGCAACAACCTGCTTCAGCTCGCCCAAGCGGGGGCTGTACCGTGTAAGCTCGCCCTTTATTTTGAAGTAATCGTCAACGGGGTCGCGCCCTTCGCTGCCGGATACATCGATAACGTGCACCAATACGCGGGTGCGCTCGATATGCCTAAGGAAATCGTGCCCAAGGCCCGCGCCCTCCGCCGCGCCCTCTATAAGGCCGGGTATGTCCGCAAGCACGAATGTTTTGTCATAACGCTTAACAACGCCTAAATTGGGCGTAAGGGTGGTGAAGTGATAGTTGGCTATCTTGGGCTTGGCGCTGGTCAGCACGGAAAGAATGGTGCTTTTGCCCACGTTCGGCAGGCCTATAAGCCCAACGTCCGCAATGGTTTTAAGCTCCAGCTCAACCTCCCTTTCAAGCGTTTTCTGCCCGGGCTGAGCAAAGCGGGGGGCTTGCTTGGAGGGCGTTGCAAAGCGGCTGTTGCCCTTGCCGCC
>ERZ779851.47-NODE-47-length-111678-cov-24.177356_pt1 | contig 111678 bp, 92 predicted proteins | sample MGYA00511094_ERZ779851 | MGnify/ENA primary metagenome ERZ779851 (study PRJEB29588, sample SAMEA2155512) | human gut metagenome | biome: human gut; feature: human-associated habitat; material: faeces | place: Denmark | collected 2008/2010 ...
GGCGAGGCGCCGTGCGTTCATATACGAGCTGCGGTACACTCCGCGTCCCGGGTGGGATGTCGAGGTCAAGTCCCATTTCGATTTCGTTCTCTCAGAAATTATTACTAACTTCGCAGTAACCAAAGAAAGCTCTTATTCGTGTGCGTCAGGCAGTCGTTTGTCTGCACTCGTTTTTCTATGCTCTTTTGCATAAAATAGGATGGAGCACTATTGTGGCCCCAATATACAGATATGTCATAACAGCTAATGGAACCCAACGAACTGCCGCAAGACCCGGCAATATTGATGAGTTATATTAACACCCTTCTACGCGATCGCTATGCCTCGCTTGACGAATTGTGTGAAGATACAGGGATAAATTGCGAGGCACTTGTCGCGCGTCTGGCGCAGGCCGGATTTGAGTATAACGCTTCGCTCAATAAATTCTGGTAAATATGGGTGACGCGCAAACAGAAACGCCGGACTATTTGGTTCAGCTAAACGAGCAGCAGCGGGCTGCTGTCCTCTATACTGAAGGGCCGCAACTGGTCATTGCCGGTGCCGGTTCGGGCAAGACCCGCGTGCTGGCCTACAAGATTGTGCATTTATTGTCCCATGGATACGAGCCGTGGCGTATCATGGCGCTTACGTTCACCAATAAAGCTGCGCGAGAAATGCGCGAACGCATCACCACCCTGGTGGGAGCCAAGGCTGCCTCGCGCATACTTATGGGTACATTTCACTCCGTGTTCGCGCGTATGTTACGCTCCAATGCCAAATTGCTGGAGCTTAATAGAAATTACACTATCTACGATGCCGCTGACAGCCGCAATCTGGTCAAGACCATCATCAAAACCCTGAGCCTTGATGAAAAAGTCTATAAGCCGCAGTCCGTAGCAGCCGTAATATCCAACGCCAAGAACGATATGCTTTCGCCCGAGCAGTATATTGCAGATTCCGGTATACAGCGTATCAATACGGCTCGGAATATGCCGCGTCTGGGCGAAATCTATGCGGCATACTGTGCTCGATGCCGTCGTGCTGATGCCCTCGACTTTGACGACTTGCTATACTATACCAATATTCTGTTGCGTGACCACCCGGATGTGCGACGTCATTATCAAGAATTCTATCGCTACATACTTGTAGATGAGTATCAGGACACCAATTTCGCGCAGCACATGATCATATCACAGCTATGTCCTGATAATCCCGGGTTGTGTGTTGTGGGCGATGACGCGCAAAGTATATACTCGTTCCGTGGCGCCAATATAGCCAATATTCTCAATCTCCAACGCACATTCCCCACCATTAAGACCTTCAAATTGGAGCGCAATTATCGTTCCAGTCAGAATATCATTAACGCCGCCGGAAGCCTTATATCCAAGAATAAGCAGCAGATACCCAAGAACGTTTATTCGGAAAATGGGGTAGGGACACGTATCGAAGTAGTGCGCAGCTACAGCGACTACGAAGAGAGTTTTTTGGTGACCAACCGGATTTCTCAGCTCAAGATGTCCTCGGGTGACACATACGAAGACTTTGCCATTCTCTATCGCACCAACGCACAAAGCCGTATACTTGAGGAATCACTACGCAAGCGCAACATCCCCTACCGCATTTACGGCGGACTATCCTTCTACCAGCGTAAGGAAGTCAAGGATGCCCTGGCATATTTTCGCTTGGCTATGAACCCCGATGACGAAGAATCTCTGAAACGAGTCATCAATTTCCCGGCACGCGGCATTGGTGATACAACGCTCAAGAAAATTCTTACGGCAGCCGCCGTGAACGATGTGCCTTTATGGGCCGTGGTTAAGGCACCACTCCAATACGGACTTAATATTAACGCCGGTACGCAGCGCCGTCTGCGCGCCTTTGAGGATATCGTCACCGAACTCAATGACATGGTGGCAACCGGCGCCACGGCTGATGCCATATCCGATAGGATGCTAAGTCTGACTCACATGATGGATGAGTATAAATCGGACAATACCCCCGAGAGTATCACCAAGCGAGAGAATCTCGAAGAACTCACCAACGATGTTAAGGCCTTTGTGCAATCCCAGCACGAGCAGGGACTTGGCGAAGGTACCATACCTGAGTATATGGCACAAACATCCTTGGCCACTGATGCCGATACTGCCGAGGCCGATGCGGACACGCCCAAGGTAACGCTTATGACAATACATGCCGCCAAAGGATTGGAGTACGGCAATGTATTTGTGGTGGGCGTGGAAGACGACCTATTGCCATCTATGATGAGCAAAGACTCTCCGGCAGCCATAGAAGAAGAACGACGCCTGCTTTATGTGGCCATTACACGAGCCAAACGCTACTGTATGCTTTCCTATGCCACCTCGCGTTTTCGTAACGGCATAACAGAGTTTACCAAGCCCTCGCCCTTCCTTAAAGACATCGATTCAAAGTACCTGTCCTTCCCCTCAGGATCGGAGATTGTCGAGAACAGCCTGGATCAAACGCGACGTGTTAAGCCGTGGCTCACTCGTAAGCCGCCGATACCCGTCAGGCAGCCACAGGCGTCGGCAAGCACATCAGATGAGTCCACATTCCACGCCTCGCAACTTTCCGTAGGTATGGACATACGACATAGCCGCTTCGGCAAGGGAACAATCACCGAAGTGGACGGCAAAAATCCCGGCGGAGCACGCATAAAAGTACGCTTCGATACAGGCGAAATCAAGATCCTGATGCTGGCATTTGCTCGCTTCACTATCATTTAAGTATTACTTCATATCGTGTACAGCACACTATTCATCAATAAAGCATTGTCAAGATTAATTCTGCATAGATAATTTTACAGCAATACATTCCAATGATCATAAACCAACTGCCCACTCCTTTCTATATAATTTACGAAGACCGCATACGTCGCAACCTTGATTTGATAGCGGACGTGGCTGCGCGTGCTGATGTCGAGATTATCATGGCCTTTAAGGCCAATGCCTTATGGCGCACCTTCGACATTGTCCGTGAATACGGCTTCGGATGCACTGCAAGCAGCATCAACGAATTGCGTTTGGGGCGTGAATACCTTACCGATAATATTCACGCCTATTCGCCGGCATATACGGACGACACCATTGACGAATATGCACACAACTGCACACATATTACTTTCAATTCGTTGAGCCAATGGGAACGCTATGGCGCGCGTTTGCGTGGTACGGGTGTCAGCGCCGGTCTGCGTGTCAATCCACATTGCTCCGTCATAGATACGGACATATACAATCCGGCACTTCCTGGTAGTCGCTTCGGTGTCAGCGCCTCCGAAATCGGCAATAGTCTTCCCGAAGGCATTGAGGGCCTGCACTTTCATGCGCTGTGCGAATCCACGTCTTACGACTTGGCCAAGGTGCTTGAGGCCTTTGAACACCAATTCGGACATCTGTTGCCGCAAGCCAAATGGGTTAATATGGGGGGCGGCCACCTGATGACACGACAGGGTTATGACACAGGACACCTCATAGAGTTGCTCAAAAGTTTTCGTCGCCGCTATCCGCATTTGCGAGTGATACTTGAGCCGGGCAGTGCCTTTATGTGGCGCACCGGAGACCTTATTAGCAGTGTCGTTGATGTAGTGAGTCATGACGATGTCAATACTGCAATTATGGACGTATCTTTTGCATGTCATATGCCGGACACGCTCGAAATGCCCTATCGGCCTACAGTGAGCGAAAGCGTTTCCGAACAGCCCGGACATACCATCGCATACAGGCTCGGTGGCAATTCGTGTCTCAGCGGCGACTTTGTCGGTGATTGGCACTTTACCAAGCCGCTGTGCCCCGGAATGCGCCTGACATTTGAAGATATGAACCACTACACCAACGTCAAGACCACCATGTTCAACGGCATACATCATCCGGACATAGTCTTATGCGACCATGACGGCCAATGTCATTACCTGCGTCGTTACACTTATGAAGACTACAAAAGCAGAATGTCATAAACAAATGTATTACAATTGTTTAGGCAATAATAACTCGAGTTATACTATATATTGTCTCAAGTGACTCCGAGCGAGTGTCATTTCGAGACATATGCCACATCTAAACACAACAAAAACAGCCACAATGTTATTTTCAGTCATTATCCCGGTATACAATCGTCCGGACGAAGTCCGCGATCTGCTTGACAGCCTGCTGGCGCAAAAAGCCTGTAACTTCGAAGTAATCATTGTCGAGGACGGCTCAACGATACCATGCAGTCGGCAGTGTGAAGATGCTCGTGCCGCCGGTCTCGATGTCAAGTACTTTCATAAAGACAATGAAGGGCGTTCCATCGCTCGCAACTACGGTATGGAACGCGCCAAAGGAGACTACTTCGTTTTCTTTGACAGCGATTGTGTAATTCCGCCGGAATACTTCGAGACTGTCTCTAAGGTCCTTGCCGAACATCCCACCGACTGCTACGGCGGACCCGATGCCGCCCATTCATCTTTCACTACCACGCAGAAGGCTATAAATTACACTATGACATCCTTCCTTACCACCGGCGGCATACGCGGTGGTAAACTTGCCCTCGAGAAGTTCACCCCACGCACCTTCAATATGGGCTTTTCGCGCCGGGTCTACGAGACTGTAGGTGGTTTTCGTGAGATGTTTTCCGAAGACATAGATATGAGCAAGCGCATAGCGCGTGCCGGATTTGCAACCTCGCTCATAGCAGATGCCCCCGTGTGGCACAAGCGCCGTGTCGATTTCCGTAAATTTCTGCGACAGGTATACGTCTTCGGGATGTCGCGTATCACACTCAAGCTGCTTTATCCCGAATCGCTCAAGGTCGTGCACACCCTTCCGGCTGTAGCCGTGCTGTTGGCAGTTGTTATGGTTGTTCTTGCCATCATGGTGTCCCCGTGGTGGCTCCTGCCAATAGGAATATACCTTGTGGCTGTGTATGTTATGGCTCTGGCTGCTACGCACTCGGTAGTAATAGCGGCCAAAGCAGTGCCCGCCGCCATCATTCAGCTCGGCGGCTATGGCACAGGCTTTATACAGGCTTATGTGTCCAAGATAGTGCTACGTCGCGGACGTGATGTTAACCGAGAAATCGAAATGCGCCGTGGAAAATAATACCCCGACCCTATTGATACGCGACCTTCCGTTAGAACGAAAGCCACGCGAAAAGGCCATCGCCCAAGGGTTTGATGCCTTGACAGACGCCGAACTCATGGCCATAATATTCTCCACCGGCATTAAGGGCAAATCAGTGCTTCAACTCTCCGAGGATATCCTTAGAGACAATGACGGCCACTTGTCGATGCTCATGCGGATGACGCCGCAGCAAATTATGGAACGGTACAAGGGTATAGGTCAAGCAAAGGCGGTGACACTATTGGCTGCTTTGCACTTGGGCGAACGTTCGCGCGCCGATTGTGTCGAAAGACAAAAAGAAAAAATATGCACATCCGAATTGGCTTTTCGAAAAATGGCGCCGGTGTTTCTCGGTCTTGACCACGAGGAATTTTGGCTATTGTTGCTTAATAGGGCGCTGATGCCGCTTAAAAGCGTGCGCCTTGGTGTAGGTGGCCTCAGTGCCACGGTCGTCGATGCAAAGGTTGCCGTGCGTGCCGCCCTTGATGCTTATGCTTCGGCTGTTATCATGCTCCACAACCATCCGTCAGGCAATACGATGCCAAGTCCGCAGGACGATGTTATCACGCGCAAAATCAATGACGCTATGGCCTTATTTGACATAAAAGTTAATGACCACCTTATTGTAACCGATGGCGACTACTACTCATATCATGATAATGGTCGAGTGATTTAACCATGATATGAAAGCATAGCTTCCATCGGTTAGAAATAGCCGATGATGTGCAATATAGAAGGGGTGAGGATGGCGGTGAAAATGCCATTGAGAGTCAGGCCGAGGCTGGCGAAGGCACCATAGCGATCGCTGACACCGAAGGCGCGCGACGAGCCTACGGCATGAGCAGCAGTCCCCATTGAAAGACCTTGTGCCATAGGGCTGTGTACGTGAGACCAGCGCATTACGCCGAATCCGATGATTCCACCGAAGATGCCTACGCTGACTACTACGGCAGCAGTGAGTGATGGAATGCCTCCCAACGATCCGGTTACCTCCATAGCGATAGGTGTTGTAACGGACTTGGCGGCCAAGGACATAACGATTTCGTGTGATGCTCCGCACAAATCGGCCACTATCACCACAGAGATGATGCCCGATATGCATCCGCCGAGGGCTGATAAGGTGATAGGTAGTAATTGCTTCTTGACGGTAGACAATTGTTTGTACAAAGGTACTCCAAGTGCTACGACGGCCGGTTTGAGCCAGAATTCGATGTACTTGCCATATTGATTGTATGTATCATATGGGATATCATAAGCTGTCAGAAAGACTATGATGAGCGCAATGGTCACCAGAATAGGGCTGAACAAAGAAAAATGCGTCCTTCGCTGGATAATTTGTGCCGATCCGTAGATGACAAAAGTCAGCGCTAAAAGAAAGTACGGATTATTGATGTATTCCATGCCTCTGATATTTACGGACCAACTGGTGTATCCATCCGGTGACAACAATAACGACGACGGTGCTTGCGGCCGATGCCATAATGATGGGAAGTAGCTGAGCCTTGATTATGTCAAGATGCAGCATAAGAGCCACGCCCGGTGGGATAAAGAAAAAACCGAGATTCTTCACCAAGAAATTGGCTATACTCTCGACCCAGCGCAACTTGACCCATTTTAGTTGCAGACAAGCCGTCAACAAAAGCATACCTATGATACTTGACGGCAATTTGATTCCGGTGAGCCACACTACAAACTCGCCGATAGCAAGGAATCCGAAAATGATTCCGCATTGGTAAACCATAACAAATCTTTTTATACCTAAAAACGGCTGCAAATGTACGGCGTTTCCGCCGAACAGCCAAATATGAATATGATAGTGTTGTTGAGATAGCGGGTAATTACCGCAATATTAGGATGCTAATTTCTGAAAACATGGTCTGCAAAGCATAATGAGAACAACGTAACCCATAACATCGAAAACAAATGTCGATTTCGGGCAGGTATTTGACGAGAAATGCGTAAATTTGCGTAGTCAAAGGCAGGGATATTGTCTTGCCTAAATATTTAAACACCATACAAACAACATCCTACCAGCACAATGAAAGCAGACGTACTTCTCGGACTACAATGGGGTGATGAAGGCAAGGGTAAAGTTGTAGATGTGCTCACGCCGCATTACGCTGCGGTGGCACGTTTTCAGGGCGGCCCCAATGCCGGACACACTCTTGAATTCGATGACAAGAAATTTGTATTGCGCTCGATACCCTCCGGTGTATTCCAAAAAGGCACAATCAACGTCATAGGCAACGGCGTCGTTCTCGACCCGGTGCTTTTTGCCGAAGAGGCGCGTGCACTTGAACGCGACGGCGGCGTGGACCTGCATGCATCGCTGCGCCTTTCGCGCAAGATGCACCTGATACTGCCCACCCATCGTCTGCTTGATGCTGCCGGCGAGAATGCGAAGGGCACTGCACGCATAGGTACCACCGGCAAGGGTATAGGTCCTACTTATACGGACAAAGCTGGTCGTAATGGGTTGCGTCTTGGTGATATAGACTACGACTTCGAAGCTAAATATACTCGGCTCAAGGCTACGCACTTGGACCGTCTGGCTCGTATGGGTGCACAAGTGGATGCTGATACGCTTGCTCGGAATGAAAAGGCATGGATGGAGGCTCTCGAGTATATACGCACCTTCGAACGCATAGACAGCGAGTACTATGTCAATGAGGTGCTCGACAACGATGGCGCTGTATTGTGCGAAGGTGCTCAGGGTACGCTCCTTGATGTCGACTTCGGTTCATATCCATTTGTGACATCGAGCAATACCGTGTGCGCCGGTGCATGTACCGGATTGGGTATATCCCCAAGACGGATAGGCGAGGTCTTCGGAATTTTCAAGGCTTATTGTACGCGCGTGGGTAGCGGTCCATTCCCCACTGAGTTGCATGATGACGTTGGGCGTGAGATGCGTGACCGTGGTCATGAGTACGGGGCTGTTACCGGACGTGAGCGTCGTTGTGGATGGCTCGACTTGGTTGCTCTGCGCTATTCGGTAATGCTCAACGGCGTGACACAGCTCATAATGATGAAGAGCGATGTCCTCGACACCTTCGATAGAATAAAAGTTTGCACCGCATATACTATAAACGGAAGGACAACTACACATTTCCCTTTTGATGTCAATGATGCACCTATCGAACCGCAATATACAGTCTTCGATGGCTGGAAATACGACCTTACGTCCATACGCGATGAAGCATCGCTGCCCCAAGCCTTCAAAGACTATATAGGCTTTATCGAGAAATATGTGGGAGTGGGCATCACCGTGCTCTCTGTAGGTCCGGACCGCACGCAAACAATTTTCCGTGCAGGTTTCAGTCCGGCACAGAATACTAAAGGTTGATCTTCGCCCGGACTTAGATGTCGAGTTACAAGATACAAACCTGCCAAAAATGTTGATAAATCATATTACCAACCACACACATTAAATTACCATGGCTAGAATCAAACCATTCAAAGGCGTCCGTCCTCCGCGCGAGTATGTGGAGAAGGTCGCATCGCGTCCTTATGACGTGCTCAATTCCGAAGAAGCTCGCATCGAAGCTAAAGGCAATCCGATGTCGCTATACCATATCATCAAGCCTGAAATAGACTTTGCTCCAGGCACTGACGAACATGACCCCAAGGTCTATGAACGTGCTGTGCAGAACTTCAAGGACTTCCGCCAGCGCGGATGGCTGATGCAGGACCCGGAGGAAAAATACTACCTATATGCCCAAACCATGGATGGCCGTACACAATATGGATTTGTTGTGGCTGCCAATGTGGATGACTACCTCAATGGCGTTATTAAGAAACACGAACTGACACGCCGCGACAAAGAGGAAGACCGAATGAAGCATGTTCGCGCCCAAAATGCCAATATTGAGCCCGTGTTCTTTGCCTTTGAAGACAACGATGTGCTCAACGACATCATCAAGCGCGTATCCGCCACAGAACCGGAATATGATTTCGTAGCCAATGACGGCTTCGGACACCACTTCTGGGTTATAGACGATAAGGCAACCATAGATACAATTACGGCCGAGTTTGCCAAGATGCCGGCATTATATATTGCCGACGGACATCATCGTACGGCTGCCGCTGCACTTGTAGGGCATGAAAAAGCCAAGGCCAATCCTAATCATACGGGCGACGAAGAGTACAACTTCTTTCTTGCCGTAGCCTTCCCTGCATCTCAGCTCAAGATTATTGACTACAACCGCGTGGTTCGCGACCTCAACGGGCTGACTCCCGAACAATTCCTGGCTCGATTGGCTGAGAACTTCGATGTCAAAGATATGGGCACCGAGGAATATCGTCCCAATGCGTTACATAACTTCTCGCTGTACCTTAGCGGACACTGGTACTCGCTTACTGCACGCCCCGGCACCTACAAGCCCGATGATCCCATAGGCGTGCTTGATGTGACCGTTTCCAGCGACCTTATACTGCGTGATATTCTGGGTATTACAGACTTGCGCAGCGACAAGCGCATAGATTTTGTAGGGGGTATACGTGGTTTGTCCGAGTTGAAGCGCCGCGTCGATTCGGGTGAAATGGCTATGGCCCTGGCGCTGTATCCCGTGTCGATGACGCAGCTGATGACTATTGCCGATACAGGGAACATAATGCCGCCCAAGACAACATGGTTCGAGCCCAAACTTCGCTCCGGTCTTGTAATACACCTTCTTGACTGATAACATCTTGATAGGGCAGGTGTGCAGTATGTACACCTGCCCTACCGCTATCCACAACATATGGCAAAATGGCATTTGGAACGATAAATAAAAAAATCACAACTATCGTGTGTGTGGTGCTGTTGTTGTCTGTAGCGATGGCAGCACAGACATACACGCGTAAGTATAACGAATACTATCAACGAACTGAGTACTATGGCGCTCATGGAAAGATGATTGGGTATTCAAAGGTAAACCGATACTATAATCGTACTGAATACTATGATGCCAATGGGCATCTACAACGCACCGAGAAGTATAATGGCTTCTACGACCGCACAGAAACTCGCGATGCTTCAGGTAAACTTGAAAGCACACGTAAGAACAACGAGTACTACGGCCGTGAAGAAACTCGTGATTCAACAGGTCGCCTTATAGGTTATCGCAAATGGAACGATTACTTGAAGCGTTATGATGTTTATGACGAAAAAGGACAGCTTGTTGGCTACGAAAAATGGAATGAATACTATAAACGTTGGGAATACCACGCTAAATAAAGTCAGGATTACAGATAGATATTAAAAAATTACTTTAAATTCGACACACGACAATGTACGAATCCAAGGAATTAGCTGAAAAGATTTGTGGTGGATATATACTCAATGAGACTGAGGCGTATGCCTTGCTTGATATGCCACCCGAAGAGTTGCGTCGGGCTGCGCTACAGGTCAGTCGGCAGATGATGCCGCGCAAGTTTGACAGCTGTTCCATTATCAATGCTCGTTCGGGTCATTGCAGTGAAAACTGCAAATGGTGTGCACAATCGGCACACTTTGCCACCGGATGTCAAAATTACGATGTGGTGGATCATGACGAATGCCTGCGCGAGGCGCGATATAATCACGAGCGAGGCATCGCACGCTTTTCGCTTGTAGGCAGTGGTCGTGCTGTGCGTGGAGAGGCCTTCGGCAAGGTTTGCGCCATGCTTCGCGAGATACATGAAACGGTAGGCATCAAGACATGCGCATCACTGGGGTTGCTTGACCGTGAGAGCCTGCGCGAATTGCGCCGTAGCGGTGTCACCCGCTATCATTGCAACCTTGAGACGGCTCCTTCGTTCTTTGGAACATTGTGTACAACGCACACCATCGAAGATAAAATAGATACCATAGAAATGGCTCGTGAAGAAGGTCTTGAAGTGTGTAGCGGCGGGATTATCGGAATGGGCGAGACACCGCGACAGCGTGTCGAGTTTGCGTTGACATTACGTTGCATAGACCCTGTATCCATACCGGTCAACGTGTTGTGTCCCATACCGGGCACGCCGTTGGAGAATATACCCGCCATAGCCGAGGATGAGATTATAGACACCATAGCAATGATACGTCTGATACATCCCAAGGCTCACATTCGCTTTGCCGGCGGACGTGCGCGTCTCAGCCCGGAGAGCCAGGTATTAGCCATGCGTATAGGAGCCAATGGTGCCATTATGGGAGATATGCTTACCACAGTCGGCAGTACCATCGTTAATGACCGCGACCTCATAGCCAAGGCCGGATACGAATTCTAAGCGCAATTCACAACAAAAAATACGATCGGACGATTCTTTGCTATTAAAACCAATATCGGTTTATGCCTTGAAGCTCTTAAGTCCTATTATTGATATGTATAAAAACGACACAACAGAACACGCCATAGACGCCGGAGACTATGTGCGACCTACTGCTGCGATACGGCGTCTTGTGCGATCTTTGGACACGCCGGTACATCGGCGTCAAGAGGGCGCCTTTGTAGCCGAGGGAGACAAGTGCGTACGTGACACTTTTGAAGCCTTTTACTGCCGCATTCTTATTGGACGACGTCAGTGGCTTGAGGAACACCGTGATATGTGTATCCGAGCCGATGCTGTGTATTGTGCCGATCGTGCTGATATGGAGCGGATGTCACTTCTGAAAAGTCCGCGTGAGGTTATTGCTGTATACAATATCCCGGATAATACCCCACTTCCCGACACTGTGGGCCTTGTTGTTGCGCTCGATCATATCCAGGATCCGGGCAACCTTGGCACAATCATTAGAATGTGCGATTGGATGGGGGTACGTGATATAATAGCATCACAGGGTACTGTCGATGTTTTCAGTCCTAAAGTCGTTCAAGCTACCATGGGGTCCATTGCGCGCGTGCACGTACATTATTCAGAACTTGTGCCGCAATTACGTCAACTTTCGGATGCAGGAATACCGGTGTATGGTACGGCTATGGATGGTGAATCTATATATAAAGTCGAACTGCCTGCAAATGCGGTAATTGTAATGGGTAACGAGGGGCGTGGGATGTCCGAGGATGTCCGTGCTTGTCTCACCGACAGCATCTCGATACCACCATATCCTGGCGATACACCTACAGCCGAAAGCCTCAATGTGGCCGTGGCCGCCTCTGTTATTATTGCCGAATGGCGACGCCGTATGCGTTGACGAGGGAAGAACGTTTATTAAAATACGCTCTTGTCAAAAGCGTGAATTACATCAACATTGTGCCTCTGTAGACAAGAGATTTAGGTCTATAATCAATATAATACGAAAGATTTAGCTTATGGCAAAGACCAAATATAAAAGCGTATGGATGTGCAATAATTGCGGAGCCACTTTCCCAAAATGGGAGGGGCGCTGTAGTGAATGCGGCGAATGGAACACTATGGTGGAGCAACGCGTGAGTACATCGGCTCGCGCCGATCGCGGACTTACGGGCACTGAAGGTGCGCGCCCGGTAGCAGTATCGGACATCACCGCAGGCTCGGAAAGCCGAATACCTATGCCAAGCCGAGAGCTAAACAGAGTACTTGGCGGCGGACTTGTAACCGGTTCGATGGTGCTTATAGGCGGCGAACCGGGCATAGGTAAGTCCACGCTTGTTTTGCAAAACATTCTGGCCATAAAATCCAAAACGGTTCTTTATGTTTCGGGAGAAGAGAGTGCTTCTCAAATCAAAATGCGAGCCGACCGTATAGGCCGAGGCAGCGACAACGTGTTGATTGTATGCGAGACGCTTTTAGAACGCATTATGCGGCACGTCGAAGATATCAATCCCGGTATACTTATCATAGACTCAATACAGACCATATACAGCGAAGCGCTTGAATCATCGGCCGGTAGTGTCAGTCAGGTGCGCGAATGCGCTGCCCGGCTGTTGCAATACGCCAAGACTACGTCCACGCCTGTCATTTTGATAGGTCATATTACCAAGGAAGGTTCTCTTGCCGGGCCTAAGGTGTTGGAACACATTGTGGATGCCGTGCTACAGTTCGAGGGCGACAGCAAGTATATGTATAGGATTTTGCGTGCCATCAAGAACCGTTTTGGGAGTACCAACGAATTAGGCATATATGAAATGTGTCAACGTGGCTTGCGCGAGGTCATGGACCCATCGCAAGTGCTGATGACGCGCGGAGATACATCGCTTTCAGGAGTATCTATAGGCGTGACTTTGGAAGGTATACGACCCTTCCTTATTGAATGTCAGGCTTTGGTGAGTACAGCTGCATACGGTACGCCGCAACGTTCGGTGACAGGTTTTGACGGTAAACGAATGAATATGCTCTTGGCTGTACTTGAGAAACGTGTTGGTTTTAAGCTCGCAGCCAAAGATGTGTTTCTCAACATCACCGGAGGATTGCGAGTAAATGACCCGGCACTTGATTTGGCTGTCATCAGCGCCATACTTTCCAGTAATGTCGATATGGCTGTTCCGGACGGCTGGTGCATGACCGGAGAGGTCGGTTTGTCGGGTGAAATACGGCCGGTAACGCGCTTGCAACAACGTATCCTTGAGGCTGAGAAACTTGGAATGACACATATCCTTGTGCCGGCCAACAACCTCAAGGGAGTCGAGACCGAAGGCCTTAGTATTAAGATTCATGAGGTATCCAAAGTTGAAGAGGCCTTCCGAGCACTATTTGCTTAGGGATTTCCACCCGGTATAGATGCTTGTTTTCCGTCAGATGTTAAATAGAACGTCCGGGTATCATAACGTGAATGGCTAAGGGAAAACGAAACATGGCGAGACGTGCATCCTCTGATTGTCTCGCCATGTTTGTACACTTGAGTTATGTCTTGTTTACTATTCTCCCTTTTGCATTTCGTCCGGCATAGTGATGTTGCCTTCGAAGAGAACTGCTGTGATTTCGTTATTATCGGTTACAAAGTATACCAAACGTTTAAGCTTTTGGGATGTGGGGTCGTCAGAGGGTTCAGCGTATATTTCGATATGGCTGTTTTCGGCATCAGTATAGACTACAGGCTGAATATCAAGGGCGCTTATGCCGCTGTTCAGACGCTTGGTAATTGCATCGTGCGTCTCGGCGATATTGCTGTAAATGATTTCTACCGACGTGAGTTCGCCCATTTCGTCAAACTTTGAATTCTTTAGGAAATCGAACTTGTCTGTTTGTTCTTTGATGTCTTTGAGTTGATCGCCTTCAAGATAGATGTTGATGGTCATTACGCTGTCATTACGCTGTTCCGGTTGTATGTCTGCGAAGATTTGTTCGGCATTGACGGTAAAGGTAGAGCCTATCAGTAGGATGGCAAGTGCACTAAGAAAACGTTTAGCTTTCATTGTTGTAAGTTTATGTGTTTTGATTATTATGTTTTCTATATGTATGACGCGAAAAGACTCGCTTTGTGACATGTCACGATGAAAAATAATGTAAGTAGAGAGTGTATAGTCCGCATTAAACAGCCACGACACGTCTGCTGGATAGCAGGTGTGCCGGGCCGGGAAGAGGAAGTCACTCGTAGTGTTGCATATCAATTGTTATCATCGTCATCGTTTTGATTGTCCATAGCTTGACTGACAGCTGCACCAAAATTGATTTTTCCGGTGAGTACCACACAGTTTATTTCATCACCTTCGTCATTATATATGAGCGCAGTAGTGACTATGTCGGGGTCGGAGGGGTCGGGAAGGCCATAGATTGTAACACCTTGTTCGCCATCTTCCGAGTTCTCGACGAGTACCTGTAGGTTGAGAGATTTGATGATTGCTTGGCACTTGGAGCGAATTGATTTGAGGTTAGCCCCTTCTTCACAGTTAAGAACTTCCACCGAGTTGATGGTGCTGCCTTTGAGAATAGCCGCCATGTTTACATCATCCGAGTTGACGGCTTCAAAAGCTTTGGTTCCCAGCATCTTCATAAGAGTTTGAGATACATAGACCTTTTGGACGCCTTTGCCGGAGGGGATATCTGCGAATACGCGTTGTTGTGCGCATGCCATTGTTGTGCCAATGATAGCGATGGCGAGGAAAAAAGCAAGATTTTTTAGTTTCATCGTTGTATGTTTTTATATGTTAGTGTTTGTAATGTCAGTTATGATATGTGTTAGTCAGTGCTTAAGTCGGTGGCTATGCGTCATAGTCCGCTGATGCTATTATTGATGATTTTGGCCACAGCCTTAACGCTTGAACGGTTGATTTGCTCGGTCAGTCTGTCAGCATTACGTATGGCCTTCTCGGCTGCTTTGCCTGTTGAGTTTAGACTCCGAGAAAGCAGAGCGGCTACTTCGAGTTGAATGCGTCCCGCCTCGGCAGGGTCGGAAACTTCGTGGTAGTCATCATAGGCCATAGCTGCCTGGGCATATTGGGGCTTTGCAGGCATAGCTGTTGGCACTTCAGAAGGTGTGTCGCTTTCGGCTTTTTCGATGTCTGAAGGTGTGACAGTCTGTGCTTCGCATGAGGTTTTTTGCGGCTGTTGTACTGCGTTGGCGTATGTGTTACCTATTGTTGGAGTCAGTTCATTTTTTTCCGACAGACCCAGGACCATGGCAATGCAAGCGCAGGCAGCGGCAGATGCGGCGGTGTACCAAAAGGCGTGGCGGCGTTTGCGTGCCTTTTCGGCAATTATTGCGCCATTTACTTGAGCCATGAGGTCGGAGGGAATGTCTTCCGACATCGATTGCGACTTTTCTGTGGGAAGGGCAAAGACGGCGGCATCGGCTCTCAGATCTTCGGGAATGTATTCTGACGTGGTAAAGTACAGTGTCAAAGCATCTTCGTCGGCGGCTGTTGCCGTTCCGTCATACCATCTGTCGAGCAGTACGCGGACCGTAGTTTCGTCTATGATATGTGCTTTAGTTTTCATGTTTTATGTTTTTAGAGAGATTGCATTTGTACTATGATGTTGCGGAGTTGGCGACGTGCGCGTGAAGTAACTTGGCGGACGTTTGCCTCTGAGGTGTGTAGCTCGGCAGCCATTTGGCCATAGCTGCGGCCTTGTAGGCTCCATTGTATAATAAGACGAGAGCGGCGCTCCAGTTGTTCTATCGCCTTTTGAAGTAAGCCGGCTGTATCTTCAGTATCTGTTTCGTCGTCCGCCTTACTTTCGGCGATGGATGCCAAAGGCTCATCGCCGGCGTCCAAAGGGCGCGAACGGATGACATCGAGGCAATGGTTGCGAATGGACACCGCACAGAAAGCTCCGGGATTGGCCGGTACCGTAGTTTCGGAGCAGTGTTCCCACAAACGTCGACATACATCTTGGACGGCATCCTGTGCCTCGTCCTCGTTTCCGAGAATGCGACGGGCCACTGCCAGCATGCTGCTGTAGCAGCCCAGGATGTTATCTTTGTATTGTTGTGCAGTCATTGTGATTATGGTTACTGTTCACTATTATGACGTAAGAAGACGCCGTTTGTGACAGCGTTGGATGTTTTTTTCCCGAAAAAAAATGGATGTGGCAGATAAGCGCAAACGGCTATTATTTGCAGTCACACTGATAGATGCGCACGTCATGTGCGTAGCCGCGATAGTAGCGCCATGCATGCAAACATCCGCCCAAACGGTATCCCGCGGCTTCGAAAAGGCGGCATGAAGGCTCGTTGTCAGCAGCTACTTCGGCTGCGAGGTGAGCTATGGCCAAATGATCGTAGGCGTATTGACTGATTTGTCGTAGTGTCTCGCGGGCGTATCCGCAGCCTCGCCATTGTGGTGCAATGTATATTCCGACCCACGCGCGACGATTTGCTGCATCAATGTCATAGAGGTCTACAGTACCTATAGGGATTCCATCGGCAAGACATGCCATCATGCGTAGTTGGTTGCCTCCATACAGGCTTCCGTCATAGCTATGAATATACTGCCAAATCTGGTAGCGTGATGCAGGCGTCATATTTTGACGGCTGTACCATTCGGACACGTCGTTTTCCCACAGGTATATTGTGTCAACGTCTTCCGGTTCGAGGGCACGTAGTGTCAGCAGGTCAGATGTGTCAGTTTGTGTCATGTTGTGTCAGAATTGAGGGTCACCCACAGGGATACGTCCGGCAAGCGATCGAGCTAAAGTAGCTTCATCGGTGTATTCGATGTCGCCGCCTACCGAGAGGCCGCGTGCCAATTGTGTCACCTTGGCAGGAGTCCCGGCCAGTCTCCTATATATATAATAATTGGTTGTTTCGCCTTCCATAGTAGGACTGAGTGCAAGTATGACCTCGTGAGTGTTCTCGTCTCTGACACGCTGTACCAGAGAGTCAATTTCCAATAAATCAGGTCCTACGCCATCAATGGGCGAGATGACACCTCCCAGCACATGATATAGTCCGTGGTATTGGGCCGTGCGTTCGAAAGCGAGGACGTCGCGGATGTTTTCGACGACGCATATCGTTGAAGTGTCACGCAACGGATTTGCACATATAGGGCATATGTCGGTTTCTGAAATGTTATGACAGCGCCTGCAGTAGCGTATGCCATCGCGCATAGATGTCAACGCATCTGCCAAGCGGTGGGCTAATGACGGGTCTTGTCGTAATATATACAATGATAGCCGTAACGCGGTTTTACGGCCTATGCCGGGTAGGCGTGATATTTGATTGACGGCTTCGTCCAAAAGCGGTGAGGCGTATTCTTGTTGCATCGTAAACTGTCTCGGTCAGTGTATATGTGCAGTTGGCACATAATTTGTAATATTTAAATCGGTATGCAAATTTAAGCATAATTCCCCAACCTTCGTGGGCTGGGAGATGTTGAAATGACACACACCGAAAAAAAGAAAAACAAACCATGACAATGAAACGGTTCAATGCAGATACATTTGGAAGAGGCAGGGCATCCCGCAGGGGCGACAAGAGTATGCTTGGCGCCGGAGCAATGCTTGTGGCGCATCCACAGCTTACACAGAGCTGCTTCAATCATGCGGTTATAGTCCTGCTGGACTATGGGCGCGATTCCGGAGCCATGGGATGTGTGCTCAATTACAGCACCAACTTCGGTCTTAATGACATATTGGAAAATGTTCGATACGAAGGCGTGCCGGTATTTGGCGGAGGTCCAGTAGGTTTGGACAGGCTGTTTTTCTTGCATACGCTTGGTGAGGACATCTTGCCCGGAGCAAATGTCGTGACTCCCGGATTGTGGGTCGGCGGCGATTTTGATGCTGTCGCAGATTACGTCAATGCGGGGTACACAACTGAAGGCGAATTGCGCTTCTTCCTTGGATACTCCGGATGGGAGGCAGGGCAACTCGAAGACGAGATAGACGAGGGTACGTGGGCAACCTTGCGTATGCCTGACGACCCGTCGGAATTGCTGCGAGGCGATGGCGATGCCGTTTGGCACAATGCTGTGCGCGCTCTCGGCAAGGAATATCGTGACTGGCAATTGTACCCACGCAATATTCATTCAAACTAAGCATAGCAACCAATAACAACAAAACAGATAATAAATAAAACAACTAATATAAATTATGAACTTTAATAATTTTACCATCAAGTCACAGGAAGCCATTCAGAAGGCTGTTGAGATTACTCGTTCGTCGGGAGCTCAGGCCATCGAACCTGTGCATCTCCTCAAAGCCATTATTGAGGAAGGCGACTCGTTGGTCAAATTTATCTTTCAGAAGCTCGGCGCCAATCTTCAGCAGGTAGTGCGTCAGGTAGATGAAGCCATTGCCAACGAGCCAAAAGTAAGCGGTGGAGAGCCGTATCTGAGTCACAGCACTAATGATGTGATGCAAAAGGCTTTGGATATAGCCAAGTCCGATGGTGATGAATATGTCACGCTTGAGGCCATGCTCAGCGCCATTTTTGAGATCAATTCATCGGCAGCCACTATACTCAAGGATGCAGGCATTACTGCCAGAGAGCTGAAAGCCGCCATCACCGAATTGCGCAAAGGCAAGAAAGCTACAGACCAAGGAGCTGAAGAACAATACAACGCCTTGTCCAAGTACGCCATTAACCTGTGCGAGCGTGCTCGCGAAGGCAAGCTTGATCCGGTCATCGGACGAGACGAAGAAATACGTCGAGTACTTCAGATTTTGAGTCGTCGTACTAAGAACAATCCTATGCTTATAGGTGAACCCGGTACCGGTAAAACGGCCATAGCCGAAGGCCTTGCACAGCGCATCGTACGCGGCGACGTTCCCGAGAACCTCCGCTCCAAGCAGATATTCTCGTTGGATATGGGTGCATTGGTGGCCGGAGCCAAGTACAAGGGCGAGTTTGAAGAACGTCTTAAAGCCATCGTTAACGAAGTCACTCAGAGTGACGGCGAGATAATCCTTTTTATCGATGAAATTCATACGCTGGTAGGTGCCGGCAAGGGTGAGGGCGCTATGGATGCTGCCAATATTCTCAAACCGGCATTGGCACGTGGCGAGCTCCGCAGTATCGGTGCCACAACTTTGGACGAATACCAGAAGTATTTCGAAAAAGACAAGGCTCTTGAACGTCGTTTCCAAAAAGTAATGGTTGACGAGCCTGACGAGGCCAGCGCCATAGCCATCCTTCGAGGTTTGAAGGAACGGTACGAGAATCACCACCATGTACGTATCCGTGACGAAGCCGTTGTGGCTGCCGTGCAGCTGAGCGAGCGATATATCACCGATAGATTCTTGCCGGACAAGGCTATTGACCTTATGGATGAGGCTGCTTCTAAGCTTAAGTTGGAAATAGACTCCGAACCGCAGGCTTTGGATGATATCAAACGTCAGATAGCCCAAAAGGAAATCGAACGAGAGGCCATAAAGCGTGAGGGAGATGAGGCTCGTGTTAAGGACATCGAAAAAGACTTGGCATCCATGCGCGAGCAGCAGAGCCAGATTGCGGCTCAGTGGAAGTCCGAAAAAGACCTGATAGACCGCATACAGCAGAACAAGGTTGATATCGAGCAGCTCAACTTTGACGCCGAACGCGCCGAACGAGAGGGCGACTATGCACGTGTGGCTGAGATACGCTACGGAACTATCAAACAAAAAGAAGATGAGAATGTGAGCATTCAGGCTCAGTTGAAGGCCATGCAGGGTGAGAAAGCTCTCATTAAGGAGGAGGTTGATGCCGACGACATCGCCGATGTTGTAAGCCGTTGGACCGGAATCCCTGTAAGCAAGATGGTACAGAGCGAACGTACCAAATTGCTGCTGCTTGAAGACGAGCTTCACAAACACGTAGTAGGACAGGATGCTGCTATAAGCGCCGTGGCAGATGCCGTGCGCCGTAGCCGTGCAGGTCTTAGCGACCCCAAACGACCTATTGGTTCGTTCATCTTCTTAGGTACTACCGGCGTTGGCAAAACCGAATTGGCCAAGGCTTTGGCCGACTACCTCTTCGATGACGAAAATATGATGACTCGTATTGATATGTCAGAGTATCAGGAGAAGCATTCTGTGAGCCGTTTGGTCGGAGCGCCTCCGGGATACGTAGGCTACGATGAGGGTGGTCAACTGACCGAGGCAGTGCGTCGCAAACCATATTCTGTTGTCTTGTTCGATGAAATTGAAAAGGCTCATCCGGATGTGTTCAACATCTTGTTGCAGGTGCTTGACGATGGTCGTCTGACCGACAATAAGGGTCGTGTAGTCAATTTCAAGAACACCATTATCATTATGACCTCGAATATGGGTTCGGCTTTGATTCGCGACAACTTTGCCAAGATGACTGATGCCAATCGTGAGCAGACCATCGAGACCACAAAGGCTCAGGTATTGGAGATGCTTAAAGAGAACATTCGTCCCGAATTCCTGAACCGTATAGACGAAATTATCATGTTCACGCCGCTTGATCGTAAGGAAATCGAGCAGATTGTCGAACTGCAAATGAAGTCTATTCAAAAGATGCTTGCACCCAACGGAATCACCTTGGAATACACACCAAAGGCCATATCGCTTCTTGCCGATGAAGGTTTTGACCCCGAATTCGGTGCACGACCTGTCAAGCGAGTCATACATCGTCAGATACTTAACCGCTTGAGCAAGGATATCTTGGCTCAGAAGGTGGACAAGGAACGTCCGATTGTTATAGACGTGGATGCCGATGGCGAATTGAGCTTTCGAAACTGATAATCCTCTCTGAACCGAGAACGGACAATGCGGACGGACAATTTTGTGTCGAAAGTTATAGTCCGAGGGATTATTTGACAGACAATAAAGTAGCGGGAATGCATACTCGAAATGAGTTGGCGTTCCCGCTTTTTATGTTGCATCGGACATGTCAATATTTGTGGCAAGAGTCATGTAACGGGCATCCGGCACAAGCATCAGTCCCATAGCATTTGGTAGACGTATGTTTAGCGTTGTTGTCCTTGCCATGACGGCACGAAGAACATGAATCTTTGTGTCGGAAGCTTCGTACCATGTTCATCACTAGGATTATTATGGCGGTTACTACTATGATTAGGACTACTATGTCTTGCCAGGTCATTTGGTCTCGTTGGCTTTATCCAGTATTGCAGCCAGTTGTGCAGGAGAGAGTGTTGCCGGATACTGAGCGAATGGCAGTATAAAGCTGCACCCTTCGGCATAGCGACTGCATCCGTAGGCTGTACGTCCTTTGAGCAGATGGCCTTTAAGACATTTGGGGCAGACAATCTGTTCTATTGACGTTGGTGTAGGCTGTGTGGTTTTTGTCGTTTTTTTTGCTGTTGTATTCTTTGGCTTGGCGCTTTCTTTTGGAGATGTACGCGTTTTCCGGGTCTTGACCGGAGCCTTTTCGATGGTAATGTGATTGCCGCTGTTGTCCGAAAGGACGGTGATAACTATATCATTGACCTGTGTCTTTAGGTCGTTGACAAATTCGACTGCGCTGAACTCGCCACGTTCAATCATACGAAGACGGTTTTCCCAGATGCCGGTAAGTTTGGCGCTTTTTAGCAGCGGATCCTTAATTGTATCTATAAGCGCAATTCCGGTGCTTGTAGGTGCCAGCGTTTTGCCACGTAATCTCTTTATGTATTGGCGTTTGAAAAGTGTTTCAATGATGGCCGAACGCGTAGATGGACGCCCTATGCCGTTAGCCTTCATGGCTTCGCGGAGTGTTTCGTCTTCGATGGTTTTGCCGGCGCTTTCCATTGCGCGTAGCAAGGTGCCTTCGGTAAAAGGTTTGGGCGGTTGTGTCGTTTTCTTATTTACAAATGGGGCGTGCGGTCCGCTTTCGCCCACGGCGAAAGCTGGTAGTGTTTTGTTGTCGGACTCTTCCTCGGCATCTTCGCTGTCCTGTATCTCGGCAGCAGTTCCGGCTTGGGTTTTGTCTTTGGTAGGGAAGAGTGCCTTCCAGCCTTGTTCGAGTATTACACGACCGTTGGCTTTGAATTTGTGTTTACCCGCATGAGCATTGACCGTAGTTTGTTCGAATACGCAGTCCGGATAGAAAGCTGCGATAAAGCGCAATGCTATTAGGTGGTACATCAGTCGTTCGTCACCCACGAGAGCCTTCGGAGATTGTCCGGTGGGGATAATGGCGTGGTGATCGGTGACTTTCGAATTGTCAAAGATTCGCTTGCTCTTGGGTATCTTGCGCGCCAACACCTGTGCTGTAATATTGGCGTATGGTGTCATCTGACGCAGTATATCAGGTATTTTAGCGTGCAAATCTTCACTAAGGTACGTGGTGTCTACACGTGGATATGTTGTTACTTTTTTTTCGTACAGTGACTGTATGAGTTGGAGTGTGCGGTCGGCCGACCATCCCCATTTTTTGTTACATTCGACTTGTAGTGAGGTGAGATCGAATAGTTTTTTTGGCGCTTCGCGTCCTGTCTTCTTGGCAATACTATCGATTGTCAATGGAATGTTCCGAATGGCTTCGGCTTCAACATTGGCGGCTTCGGCGTTGTCAAATCGATTGCCTGTGGATGTAAATACTGTGTTGCGATAATGAGTTGCCAATTCCCACGAGTCGGTAGGTTTAAAATTATCTATGGCACGTTGGCGTTCGACGATAATGGCGAGTGTCGGAGTTTGCACGCGGCCTATGGACAAAACATTGCGGTTGTTTCGGTCGCTATACTTAAGCGTGTATAGCCGTGTAGCGTTCATGCCCAGCAGCCAGTCGCCTATGGCTCTGGATAGTCCGGCATAATACAAGTTGTCGAAATCCGACTGAGGGCGCAGATGGGCAAATCCGTCACGTATGGCTTCGTCTGTCAGTGATGAAATCCACAGGCGTTGCACGGGACATTTAACGGTGGCTTTCTGCATAACCCAGCGTTGTATCAGTTCGCCTTCTTGACCGGCGTCACCGCAGTTGATGATGCTGTCTGCTTTAGAAAACAGCGTGGCGATGACCTTGAATTGTTTTTCGATACCTCTGTCTGCAATAAGTTTTATGCCAAAGCGCGAGGGAACCATGGGCAGAGATGAGAGACTCCACCGCTTCCACATATCTGTATAGTCATTTGGTTCTTTGAGACAGCATAGGTGACCGAAAGTCCAAGTGACGCAATATCCGTTACCTTCATAAAAACCATCACGCGAGGCATCGGCGCCAAGCAGGCGGGCGATGTCCCGAGCGACGCTCGGTTTCTCTGTAATACAGACTATCACAGACCTTTGGCTTTGGCTTCGTTCCACAGGGCGTCCATCTGTGCAAGGGTCATGTCCTTGAGTGGAGTGCCAAGTTCGTGAGCGCGTTGTTCAATGTGGTTGAAGCGGGCGATAAACTTGCGGTTAGTGCGTTCGAGAGCGTTTTCGGGATTAACCTTATACAATCGTGCCGCATTGATTATGGCGAACATTAGGTCGCCGAATTCGCCTTCGATGTTGTCTTGAGTGCCGTTTACCACAGCTTGCCGTACTTCAGATGTTTCTTCGTCCACTTTGTCCCATACTTGCTCGATTTTCTCCCAATCGAAGCCAACGTTGGCCGCTTTTTCTTGGATGCGGAAAGACTTGACAAGCGCCGGTAGAGCCTTTGGTACTCCGGCTAATGCTGTGTGGTTTCCGCCTTTTTCCTTGAGCTTGATCTGCTCCCAGTTAAGTTCCACATCGTGCGCATTGTCCACGTGTACTTCGCCAAAGACATGTGGATGACGGAAAATCAGTTTTTGATTAAGTGCGTCAGCTACGTCGGCGATGTCGAATTTACCCTGCTCATCACCGATTTTGGCGTAGAATAATATATGAAGCAGTACGTCTCCGAGTTCCTTTTTGATGTTCGGGCTATCGTTTTCGAGCAGTGCCTGAGCCAGTTCATAGGTTTCCTCGATGGTGTTGGGGCGTAGGCTTTGGTTGGTCTGCTTGGCGTCCCAGGGGCATTTGACACGTAGGATGTCAAGGGTGTCCATAACTCGTCCGAGTGCTTCAAGCCTTTCTTGTCTGGTGTGTGACATTGTGTGTATGGATGTTAAATCTTTATTTTTCCGTATAAGCCTTAAGTCCTTTATCAAGCCAGGAGATGAAAGCGGCAATGTTTTCATCGTAACTGCGGGCTTGAGCCAATGGTGTGCCGTCGCGGCTGTCAAGAAGGACATAGTATGGTTGCGAATTAATATTAAACTTGTGGCGCTGAAGGTAGGCCCATTTTTCGCCTACAGTAGATATTGTAATATCTTGACCATTCTCTTGCACGGTGTAAGGTTGGGGTAGATCGGCTTTTTCGTCTACCATAAGTTTAATAAGTACGTAGTTGTCTTCGATGATTTTTCGCACTTGTTCTGTGTCGAATACGGCACCTTCCATCTTGCGGCAATTGACGCAGGCATATCCGGAGAAGTCCAGAACTACCGGCTTGTCGTTTTCGGCGGCATAACGCATACCTTCGTCATAATCGTGGAATTCCTTAAATTGTCCTCCGTAGAGATTGAAATCTTGAGTGGACAGCGGCGGCGCAAAGGCGCTGATGCTTTTAAGCGGCGCACCCCATAGCCCCGGCAGCAGATATACGGCAAAAGAGAATGATATTACAGCCAGAAAGAATGATCCGACACCGGTGCGTTCTTTGGGTGCATCGTGCGCAAATCGCAGTTTGCCTATCAGGTACATACCCAGTAGGACGAATAGTACAATCCAAATGGCGACAAACACCTCACGATCGAGTATGCGCCATCCGTAGGCGAGGTCTGCCACTGAGAGAAATTTGAGCGAAAGTATAAGTTCTATAAATCCGAGAACAACTTTCACTGAATTCATCCATCCGCCGGACTTTGGCATTTCCTTAAGTAGGGAAGGAAAGAACGCGAAGAGTGAGAAGGGTAGGGCGAGGCCAAGGGCGAATCCGCCCATGCCTATGGCCGGACCGACTATACTGCCTTGACTGGCGGCTTCGACCAGCAGTGTGCCTATAATGGGGCCTGTGCACGAAAAAGATACCAGCACCAGCGTAAAGGCCATGAAGAATATACTTAAAATGCCTGTAGTAGTTTCGGCCTTGTTGTCTATACTGTTGGACCACTTCGAGGGCAGTTTGATGTCAAAAGCCCCGAAGAAGGATATGGCAAACACGACAAGCATGGCAAAGAATATTAGATTGAACACAGCACTGGTGGCTATGTCGTTGAGTTTGCCTGCTCCGAAGGCAAGCGTTATGGCAATGCCCATTACCAAGTAAATAACTATAATGGACACTCCGTAGAGCGATGCATCGGTGATGGAACGTTTACGGCTTTTTGTGCGCTTAAGGAAGAAACTAACGGTCATTGGAATCATAGGCCATACGCAAGGAGTGAGCAAGGCCAACAGTCCGCCCAGGAATCCCATGACGAGCAGTGATAGCCATGATGGAGCGGCATTTTGTCCATGGGCATCGTTGTTGACGGACATCATATCCACCGGAGTCCAGAGGTCGACCGGCTCGCTTGCTTGCGCTGTGGAGGCGGTGACCTTTGCCGTAGCGTTACCCGCAGTGTCCGTAGCGGTGGTTGCAGACGCTGTACCGCCAATATTTACGCTGAAGTTTATGCGTTTGGGTGGGGTGCAGGCACCTTCGCGGCATGCCATATATTCGATAATGCCGGTGAGGGCCGTACTGATAGGATGGTTCAAGTGATAATCGCATTCAAACGTCACTGTCCCGGTCCACTCTTTGAGCTTAAGATCGAATGCTTTGTCTATAATCGTTTTAGGCTCTATGTCCGGAGTTATTTCGCCAAATGCGATTCCATCGATGTCAGCAAAAGTAATTGAGGTGGGCACCGGACCACTTTTGACTTTTTCTAAGCCATAAATGTGCCATCCGGGTTGGATAACTGCGGTAATGGTCACGGTACCGCCGTCAGAGGTTTCGGTTACGTCCCAACTCCATTTTACTGGATCAGAGATTTGGGCACTTGCCTTGGGGATGGTGACTAAAAAGCATAATAAGAGTATTGTGTAAGATAATGTCCGTTTGATCATAGCAGTAGTTTGCATTTATAATGTCGAAATGTCGTTATGCGGATTATTGGTCTCTTGTGTGATGGTCGTTGTATAATCGGCAATGCATTGGCACACAAGATGTACGAATATAGGATGTTGCCGATGCGAATGAAGCCAACTCGTAAACAGGTGAATATATGTACAAATAGGCATATGTATATGCCCAAATTTACTTGCTTTGATAAGCTTTGACTTTAAGTTTTACGGTTTGTTTCTTTGGTGGGTTACACGTACTACCATTACAAGCCATATAGTTGATAATTCCGTCTATGGAAGCATCTGATACATCGCCGGTGAGGCGAAATTGGCGAGTGAATATCACGTCTTTTTTCCACCAGCGCAAGGTCATGTCGAAAGATGCGTCATGGCTTGATACCGGTTTTGAAGATGCCTTGAATTGTCCCAGCCATTTGACTCCGGTGCTTTTGGAGAAATCTAATGTAGTCGGTACCGGGCCACCTTTGGGTAGCGTCATATCATACAGATGCCATCCATCGGAAATGATTGCTCGTACGGTAAGTATGCCTTCGGTGGGTGATGTCATTTTGGCTGTTGTTCGCCAGCGTATGGGCTGATTCTGAGCCGTAGCAGCTATGCCAAATATTGTTATGACGATTAGTGCAGTTAGCAATCGTGTCGCTTTCATATTTGAAGTCAGTCTTATTATGGTTTAATTTGTATGCGATTAATCTTATTGGCTCGTTATGCGGACTATGGCCGTTCTGTCCTTTTAGCTGAATTAGTCTTGTGATGCCGAGTACATACATTTAGCGGCGTAAAGCACGGGCGGCATCATTTAGATAATCGGCAGCTCGACTATCGGCTTGTACAGCCTTACGATCATAATCTGCGGCGCGGTCAAGGTCGTTTTGCATTCGACGCCTGTAGGTTTCGGCATTGCGAGTGTCATTGCGTTTAATGTACGAGTCCATTTGTCGACGATAGCTTTCGGCGGTGCGTCGATACGAATTGGCATCGCGTCTGTAATTCTCGGCTTGACGCATCTGGTATTCTGCATCTCGTATGTACGAGCGTGCTTGGCGAGTATTGTATTCGTCGGCATGTACGGCGATGGGGGTCAATGTCGCTATTGTGAGGACGACCGAGATTGTTGTTAGGAGCGTTTTCATAATAGTTTTTTTGAATTGGAGAGTTTAATTTGCCGTGTTCGATAAAAAATGGCTTATGTGGTAGAGGATAGTAACGATCCGTTGTCAAGGATGAATCGTTCAGCCTCGAGGGCAGCGCGGCATCCGGCAGCAGCAGCGTTGACAGCCTGCCGGAAGCGTGGATCGGCCACATCGCCGGCTGCAAAAACCCCGGCTACGCTCGTGGCTGTGGATAAGCCTTTGGTGACAATGTATCCGGCCTTGTCGGTTTCGATGTACTTTGCGAATAGTGCACTATTAGGTTGGTGCCCTATGGCAAGGAAGAAACCATCGATTTGAATATCATAGCGATGCTCACGTTCGGTGCCTGCATATTCGACCAAATGTGCTCCTTCGACAAACTCTTCTCCGGCCAAGCCGAGTGTATTTGTGTTGTATAATATCTCGATTTTGGGATTGTCTGATACACGTTGTTGCATCACCTTGGACGCACGCAAGTGGTCCTTGCGGACAATCATATATACCTTTTGGGCAAGTCCGGCGAGGTATATGGCTTCTTCGCATGCAGTGTCTCCGCCACCAACGACGGCAACACGTTTCCCTCGATAAAAAAAGCCATCGCATACGGCGCAGGCACTGACTCCCATGCCGCGAAAACGTTCTTCGTCCGGTAGCCCGAGATAACGCGCCGAGGCTCCGGTGGCAATGATAACCGTATCGGCGATGATGTTACGTCCGGATGCGAGAGATAGCTTGAACGGACGTATGGATAAATCGGCATCCGTCACGCGGTCGGATAGCATTACTGTCCCGAAGCGGGAGGCTTGGCTGCGCAAGTCAGCCATGAGTTGGTTGCCGTCGACTCCTTCAGGATAGCCCGGGAAGTTTTCTACTTCGGATGTTGTAGTCAATTGTCCGCCAGGTTGCGGACCATCGACAAGTACAGGGGCGAGATTGGCCCGCGAGGCATATATGGCGGCTGTATACCCTGCCGGCCCAGAACCGATGATGGCGCATTTGGTGGTGATGGCGTTGCTCATATTTACAGTCATTTTATGCGTTTATTACGGATGCCTATGCATCTATCTTAAATCAATAAGTTCAACTTTGGGATTTGACCGAGTGTCGTATTGAAAGTACGTAGCCGGAAGGGCAGCACCACTACTGACGGAGGTGACGGACACGCTGACTGACGACCCGTCTGAAAGCCGTAATGTCAAGGCCGCGGGATAGTAGTTGGCGGCATTGATGCGTATGGTGGCTGTCGTGATTTGACCGCCTCTCTTTTTTGGCCTAAGGGTGACGATGTATTCGCTTTTTGCTTTTTTAGTCAAGGAGGGAGTGTAGTGCTGCTTGTAAGAGGTGAGAATAGCAAACGGATTTGATTCAACGACTTCGGCGGCAGTAGGCTTGGTAAGGGTTACTTCATTGTCGCTACGGTTGAGCGCCCATTGGAGTGTCCCGTTGTACCACACGGCTATATTGCCGAGATTGAAGGTGAACTTTTTGCCGGACATTGTCATTGAGCCATTGGAATGATTGCCTCCGGCGGTATATCCGAACTTGACGGTAACACTTTTGGCAGAAGTCATTGCCTTGGCCGTTTTGTCGAGTATCTGTTCGGCCGAAGGCGATGCGGCTATCACTCCGAATGCCGTGGTGAGAGCCAGTAGGAATACCAAAACGTGTCTTGGTTGTTTTAATGCCATAGTTGTTATGATATGTGTATTTATACTAAACAATTAAGTATCGGCCAATGTTTATCTGCATCCCTTTGTATATCTTCGTTCGATAGTCGTCACTTTTGCCGTACAACTCGTGAAGTGTCAGTGTTGTGAGAGCACATGCTCCAGCTCCATAGCGTCCATCTTTATCTGTCGCGGTTTATTGCCACTGGCGGAGCCGACTATGCCACATGCTTCCATTTGGTCGATGATTTTTCCTGCGCGGTTATACCCAATTTGGAAGCGTCGTTGTAGCGAGGACGTTGATGCAGTAGATTGTGTGATGATGAAACGTGCGCATTCGTCAAAGAGCGGGTCGCGGTCGTTGGTGCCTGCGCCCATATATCCGCCGATTTGGTGGTCATCGTTGGACAACTTTGGTTCGGGCAATTCGTAAGCCTTGGTGAATCCCGTCTGATTGAAGATATAGTTGACAAGGTTGTCTACTTCGTCTGTGGATATGAATGCGCACTGGACACGCACCGGTTCGCCGCTTTGGCTGTAAAGCATGTCTCCGCGGCCGATAAGTTGGTTAGCGCCCGGTCGGTCGAGTATTACGCGCGAGTCCACCATTTGGAATGTACGGAAAGCGATACGTGCCGGGCAATTGCTTTTGATAAGTCCGGTGAGCACGTTTGTAGACGGACGTTGCGTGGCTATGACCATGTGTATGCCAATGGCGCGTGCCTTTTGGGTAATGCGTGTTACCGGCAGTTCAATTTCCTTGCCGGCAGTCATTATAAGGTCGGCAAATTCATCGATAACAACCACTATGTATGGCATATAGTGATGGCCGTAATCGGGGTTGAGACGTCCTTCTTCGAACTTTTTGTTGTACTCGACGATGTCGCGTACCCCGGCTTCGCGCAGCAGTCCGTATCGGGTGTCCATCTCGACACATAACGAATTTAGCACCATCAATACTTTCTCGAAATCGGTGACAATGGCACTTTCTTCGCCCGGTAGTTTGGCCAGATAATGCTTTTCGAGCTTATTGTAAAGACTGAACTCAACTTCCTTAGGGTCGATAAGGACAAACTTTAGTTCGGTGGGATGTTTCTTGTATAGTAGCGAGGCGATGATGACGTTGAGCCCCACAGATTTACCTTGTCCGGTGGCACCGGCAACCAAAACATGCGGCATAGAAGCCAAATCGGCTACAAATATATCATTAGATATTGTAGCTCCCATTGCTATGGGTAGCGGCTTGTCGTATTCGCGGAATCTCTTGGACGACAGCACCGCACGAATAGACACTGTCTGAGGGTCGCCGTTGGGGACCTCGATGCCGACAGTACCTTTGCCCGGCATAGGTGCTATGATGCGTATATGGCTGGCGGCAAGGCTCAGTGCAATATCGTCTTCAAGGCGTTTGATTTGTGCGATACGTATGCCCTCGCTGGGTACGATTTCATATAATGTCACGGTCGGGCCGACGGTGGCCTTGATGCTGTCTATAGTGATTTTGTGGTCGGCCAAAGCCTTCTCGATGCGGTCCTTGTTGTGCTGTAATTCGTTAGGATCTGCGGATATGCGCTGTGGAATGTCTTTGAGCAGTTCAAGGGTGGGAAAACTGTATCCGGGTAGAATTGCGCGATGGTCTGAGTATACTCCCGAGCCTGAGGTGTCGGCTATGGCTTTGCCATCGTCTATTTTATCAACTTGTGGCGTGTCTATGGTAAATATGGTGTCTTCGGTGTCGGGCTGTGCAGGGTCAGGATCAATGTTGAAGCCTTCGTCCGTTGCTGTTTTCGGGTCTTCAATGGTAGCGGTAGTATTTTGAGTCGTATTTGATGCGGCCGTATCTTCGGTCGTATCGATATGATCTTTACCCGCATTGGTTTCTTTACCATCGACGATGAAAGTATCGGCAAAAGTTGTGACATTTTTTGCTTCGTTGTCTGTCGAGCGTTCGCGATTTATGGCGTGTGTCAGGCGGTAACGACGGCGTATTTCGGCACACTTATGTGCAAAACGTAATATGTCGTTGAGATAGACGCAAACCACGGTAACTAAAAGAAGGATGGATAATGCTACGGCCACGATGGGGCCGCCTATGTGCAGAAGATATGCGTTGACTTCATGGCCGTGTGTGCCGCCAAGGCTTATGGCTGTTTGGGCGTTGAATGTCACTAAGCCAACAACAATACTTGTGGTGATTGCAAGTAGTAGTGATTTGAACGTCAAGGACCAAAATTTGATACGCTTGACACCGAAAAAACCTATAGCGAGGATGAGTAGATATAAGGTCATGACTATCGATCCAAGGCCGAGAGCATCAGTAAATAATGCATTCGAGAGCCAGGCGCCTAAGCCTCCGCCGATGTTTTCGGTTGAACCGGGTTTTGCTGCCATTTGTTCGATAGACATTGATGTCGCGGCGCTTTGATCGTGTGCACCATTGCCAAGATGTGAGAGTAACATCAGCAATATCACTACGCCAGCCAGCCCGCAAACCGTGCCAAGAAATATTCGCCAAGACTTGTTGCGTATCAACGGCATTGACATGTCTGGGTCGATAGCAGTGACTGACCGCTCTACGGCTTCTTCCGTTGTCGCTTTTTCGTGGGATTTGCGTCGCGGTTTGTCCATGGCAGGCATGTCTTCTTCGGGTGTTGTCATGTCGTTATTTGCTTCGGACACGGTATCCGCCACACGCTCATATGCTGGTGTATACGTGCGGTGGTGTTCCATATCGCTTCCCGTGACGCTGTTCTTATGCATAGTGGCATGAAGGCGACGTCTGCGATTTCTGTCTTTTATGTTTATTTCAAATTCGTCCATGACGAAGGTGGATACGTTTGAGATGGATATGCGTGGCTTTTTAAGTGAAAACTTATTAGTTGACCTTGCGGAGGGCCTTAATGCTGCATTGTCAGCGATTTAAGTCGGCGGATGGCTGCTGCAGGATTCGGATCGTGGAATACGGCACTTCCAGCCACCAGAGCATCAGCCCCGGCATCAGCCAGTTGTTTCCCGGTCATGTCGTTGACTCCGCCGTCAATTTCGATGATTGCCTTGCTGCCACTCTCAGCGATTAGACGGCGTAAGCGCCGTGTCTTGTGTATAATTTCCGAAATGAAGTTTTGCCCACCGAAGCCGGGGTTGACACTCATCAGCAGTACCATATCAACATCGGTGATGATGTCTTCGAGCATGCATACCGGAGTGGCGGGGTTGAGTGTTACGGCTGCACGCATTCCGGCTTGGTGTATTGCGCTGATGGTACGGTGTAGATGTGTGCATGCTTCCTGGTGAACATTCATAATGGCGGCACCGGTGTCGCGCACACGCGTAATGTATCGGTCTGGGTCAACTATCATCAAGTGGACGTCCAGCGGTTTGGTGGCACGCCGTGCGATGGCATCGATTATGGGAAAACCGAAGGATATATTGGGGACGAATACACCGTCCATAACATCGAGATGATACCAATCGGCCTCGGATGCTTCGAGCATTGCGAGGTCGCGGTCAAGGTTGCCGAAATCGGCAGAAAGTAACGAGGGAGATACTATCATATTGGTTCTTGTTGTATTGTGCTGCTGTTCCGTCCAAAACTATTTTTGCCGTTGGGTCTTGTTTTCCCTGCGCTTGCATGCATTGTATACAATGAAAGCCACACATACAAGCAATATGCCCACCCCGGCATACGTAAGATAGCTGTTGTAATGCTCTATTTTTTCAAATAAAACATCGCGAGGCACGCTCTTGCCAAGCCACCATCCGAGGGCTGTAAGAATAGTGTTCCAAACCCCGGCACCGAGAATGGTGAAGAGGGTGAATACGCCTATGTTCATGCGCGATAGTCCGGCCGGAATGCTTATGAGCTGACGGATGGCCGGTATAAGTCGGCCTATGAAGGTGCTGATAGCTCCGTGTTTGTCAAAGTAGCTCTCGGCACGTACAACTTTTGCGCGATCCAGTAGGCACGCGTGTCCTATGCGCGAGTCTGCAAAGCGGTATACAAGCGGACGTCCAATCCACAGCGATAGGTAATAGTTGACGTAGGCGCCGCACAATGCACCGGCTGTGGCCACAAGACATACGCCTATAACACTCATGCCCCCGTCCGGAGATGTCACTGCGATATACGCGGCCGGAGGGACTACAACTTCTGACGGAAAAGGAATGAAAGAACTCTCAATGACCATGAATATAAAAACAAATAGGTAATTGGCGTTTTCCACAAACCAGCGGAAAAATTCAGAGGCACTGAATGAGAATTCGGCTCCACCGTCAAGGGGTATCAATGCAAGTATAGTGTCAAACATTGTGTAGCGTTTAGGTCGTTTATCGATGATTAATTTATCTGCAAAATTACGAAATTTTATCCGGATGCCCTATATGCCATATAGCCAAAAAGAGTCGTAACCCGATGGAGTAAAAAAATTTGTTATTTACTTAACCTGTTTGTGGGTTTGTAACGGTGTATGTATTGAAGTTGCAGTTGGTCGGTATGGCTGTGTTCGACGGATTTTATTCACGATAGTACAATCGGTCTAAAATTTCTCTTGCAACGTCAAAAAGCTTATATACAAATGGAATATAGACTTTTATTGCAACAATAAGTAATACTATAAGAACAATACAGAATACAATGTGGAGCATATGATATGGCTTGGATGCAGAACAATAGGTGTGTTATGAATGTGCTTGCTTATATTATTCGGGCAGGGAGCTGGTTGCTCGGCCATCATTTGCCTGCTGATCGCGAGCCAATTGTAGGCGACGTTGTAGTTTTTCGCAGGTCTTGCGCGCGTAGAATAATTGTGACTGAAGCGAGGCTAAATGCTCCGAAGCGACAATTGCTTCCGCCAGGGCGGCACTAATAGATATGGAATGTGACTTGCCTGCGGCATCGGTGACGACGGCGCTTGTGCCCTTGCCGTGATAGGCTTGCAAGGCATTTGCCAGTGGTGTCGCGGCCTCCGGTCCAACATTGAAACGCCATGCATCATCGCTGTGTACGCACGCATCGGCACTTATTGCGGTCTGTGCCAAAATATTACCGGATGCGTCTTTTATGGACAGAGATATCGGGGCCTTGGACGAGACAAGTGTGGTTGCTATGAGCCATGGGGTATCCATGTCCACCACGCGCGGCTGGATAGCGTTACGATTGGCTGCAAGGTCAATGTTTGTGGCATTACGGTGTACAAGGTATGAACCCATAGTAGAGGAAGTTTGTCGTGTAATAAAGTCCTTGGATGCATCATCAATGGCAACGGTCAGCGAGTCGACACGCGCAATACATTTGGGAAGCATGCTCCGGGCTTGGTTTGCTTGAGCTTGGGCTTTCTCGGCCATTATGGCCTTGCGCAATGCGAAGCTGTCGGGATAGCGCGTATTTAGACTATCCATGAGCGCGTAAGCATGTTCGTAATTACCTATGGCAATACACCGGTGAATTGAGTCTACAAGGGTGTGGGCTCCATCGTCGGTGTTTCCACCACAACTTCCGAGAGACATAGCTGTTGTAGCCAGTGCGACCACGGCAAATGTCTTAATATTATTTGCTGCGTTGTACATCTTTTACTCCTTTTACTGTTTTGATTTTTTTGATAAGATTGTTAAGTGCCGCTGTGTCGCCTACGCCGACTACGACATATCCTTGGAAGAGACCGTCGTTGGAGTCTACGGCTATATTGCGTAGCGAAGTGTTGTGCTCTTTTGTGATAATGGAAGTTATGTTTGTGATGATACCGATGTCATCTTGTCCCAATATACGAAGTGTGGCTGACATTTGGCCGTCAAAATGACCGCTCCATCGTGTGCGTATGATACGATAGGGATATTTCTGCCTGATATTGGCGGCGTTAGGGCAGTCCGAGCGGTGAATTTTGATGTAACCTTCAGCCGAAATAAAACCGAAGACTTCATCTCCATAAATGGGATTGCAGCATCGTGCCATCTTGTAATTCAGGCCTTTGACGCCTTTGCCATGTCCAATGACGAGGACATCTGAGGCATTTGTTGTGTTATCATCGTTTTCGCGCAGCACGAATTCTTCTGCGCTGACAGTTGGAATTGCCGTCTCGGAGGTTTTGTCGCGCATGACCTCGTATTGTTCGAAGATATCGTTTATGTCAGTGCGTTCTTCACCGAGGCTGCTGTAAAAATCCGTTGTCGTCTTGAACCCGAGTTTGCGGATAAGTCGCGTCAGTATGTTTTCTTCGATCTCAATCTTGCGATTCTTAAATCTGCGTTGCAATAATTCCCTGCCCAGTTCGGCTGCGCGGTTCTGTTGTTCTTTGAGTGTGACTCGTATTTTGTTGCGTGCCTTTGACGTGACGGCAAAAGACAACCAGTCACGCTTGGGCTGTTGCTGCGGCGAGGTAAACACTTCTACCGTATCGCCGCTTTGCAATTTATAGTTGATTTTACGATTGCAACCGTTGACACGTCCGCCGATGCATTGGCATCCCAGACGTGTGTGTATGTGAAATGCGAAATCAAGCAACGATGCTCCTAAAGGCAGCCTGTATAGGTCGCCTTTGGGTGTAAATACAAAGACCTCCTTGTTGTAGACGTCCATGGTCATGTTTTTCATCAGCTCCGAAGGCCCGTTTTCGGCAGTTTCCAGGATATCGCGGACATTCTTCATCCATGCATCCAAGTTCCCTTCGCTTTTAATGCCCTTGTATCGCCAATGGGCGGCCAACCCTTTTTCGGCGATTTCGTCCATTCGTCTGGTGCGTATCTGTACTTCGACAAACTTGTTGTCTGGACCACAGACAGTGGTATGTAATGATTCGTAACCATTGGTCTTAGGTACAGATATCCAATCCTTGGTGCGTGAGGGATTGGGTTGGTACATGTCAGTGACCACCGAATAAGCCAGCCAGCACTCGGCTTTTTCGCGTTCGAGAGGGGTGTCAAGTATGATTCGTATTGCGAAGAGGTCGTAAATGTGTTCGATATCGTTTTTTTGCCTCTTCATCTTGTTCCAGATGGAATAGATGCTTTTTGTGCGGCCTTTTATGTCGAAGTGCAGCCCGGCCTCGATAAGTTTTTGTTTGACCGGGGCGATGAAAGCATCGATGTATGCATCACGTCGCGCCTTGGTTTCGTTGAGTTTGTGGGCGATGGATGTATATGTTTCGCGGTCGGTATATTTCAGCGAAAGATCTTCAAGCTCGCTTTTGAGTGTGTATAGCCCGAGACGATGGGCCAGAGGCGCATAAAGATAAGCGGCCTCCATGGCTACTTGGCGTACAGCATCTTGATTTGGGTGGTGGTTGATTGAACGCATCAGCACAACACGAGCGACAATCATGATGATGATGACACGTATGTCTTCGGCGAGTGTCAGCAGCAGGCGCTTAAAGTTTTCGCTTTCGATGGCTGCGGCATGTGTGGCGTAGAGGTCGCGTGTCTTAAGGAGGCAGCGCACAATGGTGGCGATGTCATCGCCCCAACGTGACCGAACGTCCTCGATGGTAATACATTGATCGTGTACAATCTCGTGCAGTAATATGGCTATTGCAATAGCGCGGTCGGCACCCAAACTATCGCACAATAGCATTGTTGTAGCAATGCTTTGGCTTAGCGGATGTAATCCGAAGGTGTCACGTTTGAGTTTTCCGGAAAGAATGGATTGGGCTATGACGTCCTCAAGGGTGGCTGTATCTTCTTCGGATACACGCCCATGTAGTGCGCGAACCAATTGATTGAACTCTTTGGTGAGGTCGGCCAATTCGTTAGGACTTATAATGTCGGTCGAAATGTCAGTTAAATCGGACAGACGCATGGTTAAAGGTGGTTATATGTCTATTCTTATAATTGCTATCGAAGAAGGATAGTGGTAATCATAACTTATCGGTGACTATTCGTTATCTAATGCGCAGATGCTTGGTCAAATGTATGATAGCCTTAGTTATGTGTTGCTTAATAGTAAATACAAAATTATTGAATTTATACTTTTGACGGGCTGTTTTAGCACTTTTTATGGAGCTTGCCCGGTTATTAGTTGTTCTCTGATTTCAAGATTTAGAATGGGTTGTCTTATGTAACCGCAGATTATGCTTATGTCACATATTGAGAGGTTATCCTATGTGTTTCCAGCCGAACACCATTTTTGTGTGAGAAAAATGAATGCGGGGTTTTGCAAGATAAGGCCCAGCCCCGCATTCATGTGATTTATTGCAAGCCGTTGAGTACTTGCGCGTATCAGCCTAAATTTGCATTACTTGGTGCCGGCCAAATCCTTGTATTTGTCCATTTGAGCCTTTGCTTCGTCGAATGCGGCGGTGTCTTTTTGTATCAAGTAATACTGAGCGATGGCATGGTATGCTTCAACGTAGTAGTCAAGATAGTTGTCTTTATTAGCGGGGTCGGCATTTGCCGGGTCCTGATCAAGGATGCCGATGATTTCCTCGTAGGTTTTGACGGTGTTTTCATCGGGTTTATTGCCGTTTTTGGCTGTGTAAAGCAGTGCTTTCCAGCGTAGGTATGTGGGCTCCGGCTTGATGTCGGCAAGAACTTTATCCATGTAGTCAAGGCCCTGTTGGGCTTGTTGTGCGCGTTCTTCCGGGGTGTCGTTGTCGCTGAGGGTAGATACGGCCCAAAGGCGCTTGGCGGCAGTGTAGTAGTCGCTACGTTGCGGGTCTTTGGCTTCGCCAAGGTACTTGTTGTAGAATTCGGCCGAAAGCTTATACTCTTTTTTGGCCCAATAAGCATCCGACAAGGATTTAAGGATACTTCCGTCTTCGGGGAATGCTTGAGCTCCTTTTTGGAGTACGACGACTGCAAGAGAGTCCTGATTGGCTTTGGTCAGAAGGGTGGCATAGAACTTGTAGTCTGCAGCATTGAATTTATTGGCATTGGCTGCATTTTCGAAGTATCTTTGAGTCTCTTGAAGGGCATCGCTGTCGCGGTTGAGTGCATCAAGTGAGCGGACAACGATACGCTGAAGTGTGATGTCGCCGGGCTTGTTGCTGAGGATTTCGGAGGCAATGTCATATGCTTTTTGGTAGTTATTGCCGGTGAAGAGCAGCACAGCATAGCGTTCTTTGTCTTCCGGGAAGTGGTTGGGGTTGGCGATATATTGGCCATATTGTTTGGCAGCTTCGGTCCATTGCCCGTCTTCGTAGTATTTTTCGGCGAGTTCGCGCTGACCTAAGGCTGAGCTGGGATTTTTTTGCAGCAACTCAACCAATTTCTGTATTGCGAAGCGCTTACCGCCATCAGTGTTGAAATACACGTTGGCATACTTCACGTAGCCTTCGGGATTGTCCTCATCGAAGTATATGGCCTGCTCGTACATGGTGGCAGCCTTGTTCCAATCTTTGGCTGCTGCAAGGCGGTCTCCTTCGAAAATGTAGATTGCCGGTTCGTTGTTTTTGGATGTTTTGTATGCTTTCTTGAGATATTCTTCAATATCCTTTGCGTATTTTACGGGGTCGGCCTTGTAGTAGGCGCGAACAATGTCCACGAGAAGTTCTGCATTTTTCTTTTCGTAAGACTGAGCCTTTTTGAAGTTGTCTTTGGCAGCGCTTTCGTTGCCGGCCTGGAGGTCGAGAGCGCCTATGCCTACGTAGTTGTATCCGCAAGAGGCATTGGCTGTAAGGCCTTTGTCAAAGTAGCTTTTGGCTGATGTTTTATCGCCTTTTGCAAGATACGATTGTCCGAGGTAGTAGTATGCCATGGCTTTGTTCGTGCTCGCATCGGAGATGTTGCGTTCGAGGATGGTGATGGCGTTGTCATATTGGCCGGCTTTGTAGTACTCTACACCGTCCTTGTAGCCTTGTGCCGAAGCGCCTATGGCAGCGCATAGCAGCAACGCGGAGATAAGCTTAGCTTTCATACTATAAAAACTTAGAAACTTAGATATGTGTGGTTAATTGATTTTATCAGATGACCGAAGGATAGTTTCGGCTTAAATTTGTGTAAAGTTACACATTAATCGTGTAATATGACGAAATGGCGGCCGGATTTGGCGTTAATCTATGTTAAGCATTGCCTCCGAGCCGCCATTGGCCTATTGAGTGTCTATTAAGATATGTGTCATGCTGTATGACACGGTGTATGGTCGTACGTAGGGAGTACTATGGCTATTGAAGCTCGACTACTGTAACTTGCATTCGAGCGGGCAGTATTCCGGTCTTCATAATTATACGTTGTCCATCAACTCCGGTAACGAAGGCGTAAAATTTGCCTCCAACGCTTGCCGGCGAAGCAGTGGTAATCATGTATATAGGGCGAGTAAGCGGGTAGCTGCCATCATAAATATTTTGTTGGTAGGGCTTGTATGGTATTGCTTCGTAGCGCATAACGCCAAGTGTTTTGACTCCGGAGTTGTCCATACGGTTGTTGATGTCTTCACCATTGACAGCCAAAGTGTCGCCTACAAGTCGCTGTACGCGCTCTTCGATGGTGAGATTGTTGAGCGTAAGGTCTTTGGTGAGGTGGCTTACACCGATGACCCCCATGGCTGTCGGTTCTTTTTGGACGACTGCCAATACGCTGTCTATGCTGCCTGTGGCATGAACCAATGGCCCCATGGGGCGGCCATTGAGCAATGAATCGCGCATGAACATTGCAAGACCCGAGCCTTCAGAGTCGAAGTACACGTGTATGCGTTTGTCCGGTGCCCCGGGTTGCAACTGACTCCAATTTGTGGTGGAGCCGTCCAATATCTCGCTGATTTCCTTCATGCTGAGCTGGTCAACAGGATTGGACGGATTGACAATAAGTGCCACCGCATCCACGGCAATCTTCATGCTTCGTAGATTGGGATATTTGTCTTTAAGCGCACTGCGTTCGGTCTTGGATAAGTCACGCCCGACAACGATGGTGCGTATACTGCCGGCAAACAAAGAGTCTAAAGCGTCTTTCTGTGTTACGTAGCGTGTAAGTACATGGTATTGCTGCTTGAGGTAGGCGTATTCAAAGACACTTATTTCCTCTTCCATGACGTTTTCAAACGAGTCATCGCAGAGCATTGTCATGATCTTGGACGGTTGTTTTTGGTTGCACGAACCAAACGTCAAAGCCATGCATAATGATACGGCTGCTATAGATAATATTTTTGTGTGCATATGGTTTGTTGTTATGTTTTGTTTTTATAAGCGGCTTCCTATGCCTGCATAGTGACGGTAGGCTCGCCAAATACCATAGATAATTAATACGATTCCTACAATATTCCGCGGCCAGGTGTATTCCGGCGCCCATTCAAAGAAGTTGAGCAACAGCAGTATGCCCATACCAATATAGAGGACTACCATAAAAATGGTGTAGACCCATCGCACGATACGGCCGGAGCCTTGCCTACGGTTGTTATCATCATCATTACCATGCATTTGTCTGCGATAACGTTCAAATTCTTCGTTGTTTTCTTGCTGCATATTACTTTATTATTTGTTTTTGTTCGTGGATATCTGTTTTGTCGATGTTCGGTGATGGTCAAGTCAATCGAGAAAGCGTTGAACAATCCCCGTATAAGCATCGATGCGCCTGTCGCGCAGAAACGGCCACCATCGGCGGACGTTTTCGCTGCGCTGTATGTCAATATCGATGACCGCTTCGGCTTCGGCATTGTCCGGCGCACGAAAGAGAAATTCGCCCTGAGGTCCGCACACAAAACTGCTGCCCCAAAAGGTGATGCCATTGGTCGCGTGCGAAGGGTCCGGTTCGTGGCCAACGCGATTGACTGTCACAACCGGAAGGCCGTTGGCAATGGCGTGTCCGCGTTGCACTGTCATCCAGGCATCGCGTTGACGGGCTTTTTCGTCCACTGTATCGCTGCTTTCCCAGCCTATGGCAGTGGGATATATGAGAATTTCGGCACCGCGTAAAGACATCATGCGAGCTGCTTCCGGATACCATTGATCCCAGCAGACAAGCACGCCCAGTTTCCCGACAGATGTGTCTATGGGCTCGAATCCGAGGTCTCCGGGCGTGAAATAGAATTTTTCGTAGTACGCAGGGTCGTCCGGGATGTGCATCTTGCGGTATCGTCCGGCAATGCGGCCATCAGTATCAAAGACTACGGCGGTGTTATGATATAACCCGGGGGCACGGCGCTCGAATATAGATGTGACAATAACTGTCTGTGTCTCTATTGCAAGTGCAGCGTAGGCATCAGTGACAGTCGATGGAACGGGGATAGCTAAATCAAAGGCATTGACATCCTCGGTTTGACAAAAATATAGGCTGTCATGTAGTTCCTGATTGACTATAAGGCGTGCGCCTGAGGCGGCGGCCAGGCGTATCTTAGCAAAAAGTCTGGCGCGGTTGTCAGCGATGTCGGCAGTATTGTGCTGTTGTATGATAGCTGTGGGTATGATGCGTGTCATTAATTTATGCGTGTGTGGTCATTATTCGGCAAAAGAGTGAGTGCATTATGCGGCAATTGCATAGTGGCGCAATGTATGCTTCCGTGCTGTTGTATCAGTGCGGTAGCATTCACGCCGACGATTTCGTGCCCGGGAAATTCTCTCCCAATCAACTTTAGCGCTTCGGCATCCTTATCCGGTTGTCCGTAAGTAGGCACGATGACGGCACGGTCTCCAATGATGAGGAAATTTGCATAGGTCGCCGGTAATCTGTCATCCGTATCCGGATCGTATATCGGGTAGGGCATTGGCAGACCTACGAGATTGTACGGCTTTCCGTCAGCTCGGCACATTTGACGCAATTCTTCTTCCATGGCAGACAATTCATTGTAATGTAAGTCGTCTTGGTCATCGCACTTTACATATAATATTGTTTCGGGTGATGCAAAGCGTGCCAAAGTGTCCACATGGCTGTCAGTGTCGTCCCCGCAGAGAAATCCATGTTCTAACCAAAGGACACGTTTTGCTCCGAGAAACTCTCGCAGCATAAATTCGGCCGTTTCGCAGTCTTTATAGCCGTTGCGATTGGGCGAATACAGGCATTTGGATGTAGTCAATATTGTTCCGGCACCATCGGAGTCGATGCTGCCACCTTCAAGCACAAACTTCTGCCGCGAATAGTATGGACCGGAGTTTAATATTGCGGCATTAAATAGTGCGCTGTTGACCAAATTATCTTTGTCGGCTGCGAATTTAAGGCCCCAGCCGTTGAAACAGAAGTCGTTATATACCGGCGTGCCATCTTCGTCAAACGTTGTAATTATGCCGTAGTCACGAATCCATGTGTCGTTGGTGGGTACTTGAAATAAAACAATTGGATTGCTCGTTTGTTTAATTTGAGCCTTTCGGAGACTTGTTTTAATGCCCTCGACGTTAGGCCCGATGATTAATATTGGTGCATACGGCAATATTGCCCGTACCAAGTCGATATAACATTGCTCGATTTGGTCTAACATATATGCCCAGTCCGTATTTTCGTGCGGCCATGAAAGCATAATGCCGTCTGTAGGATACCATTCAGCCGGTAGTGTATAGTTATTCGTCATAATCGTTGAGGGAGTTCCAAACCTCTTCCCGGTTTTCCATATACTCGGTAGCAAAGTCGGAGAAGCCATGCCGCTCGCTGGTGCCCATATTGGCACACCATTGACGGTAGAGTTCGCGCAAATCATTGTCGTCAGCAACTATGCGCTTGAATTCGGCTTCGGCTACGTCAATGGCACCGCTCGATTCGATTAAGGAAACGAAGTATTCAGTTATATCTTTGTCCATAATCAGTGTATAGGTCTATTTAGACTTCAAAAATAGTTATTTCTACGCTGATTAAATGGGTAGGCGTTGTTAAAATTGCTTAATGTCGCGATTATGCATAGCCCTAAAGGAATTAAGCACTGCCAGCAACGTTACTCCGACGTCAGCGAAAACGGCTGCCCACATGTTGGCAAATCCGATAGCGCTTACGACAAGCAATCCCATTTTTATAGTGAGTGCAAAGATTATGTTTTGGCGGACTATGCGCATGGTCTTGCGAGCAATGAATATTCCCGTAACCACTTGTGATGGGTCATCATTCATCAGCACAATGTCTGCTGCGGCTATAGCAGCATCACTTCCGGCAGCGCCCATGGCTATGCCTGCATCCGCGATTTTCAATACCGGTGCATCGTTGATTCCATCGCCGACAAATACCACCGGTGATGAGTCTCTAACCTTGGTGAGCAATTGGACGCGGAGTACTTTGTCATCAGGCATCATTTCGCAGGCATATTCGTGTATGCCAAGTTCTTGTGCGACCTCTTCGGCCACAGGTCGCTTGTCTCCGGTAAGCATAATGGTTTTTAAGCCAAGCTTCGCCAGGGTCTCTATGGTGAAATGTGATTGATGTTTAACCGTATCCGAAACCACAATATGCCCCACGTAGTCTCCGTCTACAGCAAGATGCACAATGGTGCCTACGCAGCGACATTTGCGCGGTGTGACTCCGGCACGAGCCATGAGACGTTCGTTGCCGACGTATACGTGGCGTGAGTCGAGTGTGGCCGATATGCCTTCACCCGGGTAGTCGTGCAATGCTGTCACAAGACTTTGATCAAGGCTCCCTTTGTATGCTGCGCGTAGCGATATAGCCACGGGGTGTGAGGAAAAACTCTCGGCAAGTGCGGCAAGTTCGAGCAGTTGCGTTTCGGACACAATCTCCGGGTGTATTGCTGTGACGCTAAAGCGTCCGCAAGTGAGTGTTCCCGTTTTGTCAAAAACGACACTGCGTGCATGCGCTAATGTCTCCATGTAATTTGAGCCTTTGAACAATATGCCGCGACGGGATGCACCGCCTATACCGGCAAAAAATGTCAGCGGAACAGATACGACCAATGCGCATGGACACGATATTACCAAAAATATCAGAGCTCGTTCAAGCCAAAGATTCCATGCTCCTATACCGGTCAATGGCGGTATTACAGCCACCAATGCGGCACCTCCGACAACTATCGGTGTGTAGTACCGAGCGAAGCGAGTGATGAATTTCTCGGTACGAGCCTTGCCGGTCTCGGCATTTTCGACCATATAGAGTATTTTTGCCACTGTGGTGTCGGCATATGCTGCTGTTGTCCTAATCTTCAATGCTCCCGAAATATTGAGGCATCCGCCGAGGACTTTATCGCCGGGAGCTGCTGATTGTGGCTGGCTTTCGCCTGTCAGTGCGGAGGTGTCTATGTCCGATGCTCCTGACAATACAATGCCGTCTATGGGTATTTTTTCGCCGGGGTTTACAATGACAATGCTGTCTACGGCAACATCTGTTGGCAATGTTTTGTGCACGGTGCCATCGGTTTGTTCGACATTGGCAAATTCGGGCCGAATGTCCATAAGGGCTGTAATGGAGGAGCGACTTCGCTCAACGGCCATGTCAGACAGTAGTTCGCCCAGCTGATATAGCGCCATTACGGCTACCGCTTCGGGATACTCGCCTATGGCAAAAGCCCCTATGGTGGCGACTGTCATCAGAAAGTTCTCATCAAACACTTTGCCGTGCGCAATATTGTGCAAGGCCTTAAAAACAATGTCTGCTCCGATGACGATGTATGCCGCCACATATAACAATATGCTTATTCGTTCAGGCAATCCTATGGCTAAGTCCGAGACTATGACGGCAATCGATATGGCCAGCCTGATTATTATCATCCTTTGTGTCTTGTCCATTTTTGTGTCTTGTGTTGCGCGTACAAAGGTCTGAAAAAGGCGCTGCAACCGGGTTGCAAAAGGTGGACATAGTGCAATATTATTTGCGGTAAAAGTAGCCCACGTGCGAATGTTAGTTCTTCGAATAGTGAAGGTGCTCTATGACGGGTACAAGAGCAGCATTGCCCATTGTGCTGTCATCAAGCCTCACGTTTGTGTCGGCATGAGGGGCAAAGGCCTTTCATCATATAATTAATTTGATGCAACTCAAAGCCATCGGGATAATGCACTATCGGGATATGCGTGTGGTCAAGGCAAAAAGTCTTATGGCATGATTCGCAATAGAAATGACAGTGCATTTCTTCGGCTCCGCAGACGTGGTCGTTGCGGCATAGGCAATATTTGGCCGATCCGCTACCATCCTCGATTTCGTGCACAAGGTGTTGTCCGGCAAATAGAGCAAGAGTACGAAATATCGAGGACTTATCCACCGTTTCCAATGCATCTTCGACATCGCTCATACTGAAAGTGTCTTGGAAAGACTTTATGGCATTGTATACAAGAACCCGCACCGCAGTGGGACGGATATTGTGCCGGCGAAAGACTTCATCACTGTCGGCTTCACTGTCGGCCTTTGCGCCTTCATGTCGAATGTCTTTGGTGTTCATAATCGGGTGGTGTACAATACGATTGTTAAGCAAACAACATCAGCAATTGGTAGATGATAAAAGCAATAAACCATGCTATGGCAGTGTTGTAGACCATGGAAAACGCCGAATACTTCCAGCTTCCTGTTTCGCGACCTATGGCTACGACAGTCGCCATGCATGGGCAGTACAGCAGAATGAAGATTAAGAATGATAATGCTGATTGCCAGGTAAATCCGGGTTGGCCTGTGTGCGGGTCTATCGCTTGAAGACGCTCGCCAAGTGTCGTATCATCCACCGCATCGGTATTGGTGTAAAGGACGCCGAGCGTTGAAACTACAATTTCTTTAGCCGGGATACCGGCTATGGCAGCGACAGTGGCCGGCCAAGTAAAGCCCAGTGGTTCCATAATCGGATTGACCGCCTTACCGGCCATCTGAAGGAATGAGTCGTGTTTTGTGTCTATGGAAGATGTCTCTACTGATGCTTGGGCCATAGTGACATTGTCGGCATTGTCGGCATTATCGTGGTGCGGGTAGTAGTTGAGAGCCCATACGATAATGCTGGCGAACAGAATTATACCGCCCATCTTGCGAAGATATTGCTGACCTTTTTCCCACGTATGGCGTAAGGCATTTTGCCAAGACGGCATACGATACGGCGGTAGTTCCATAACAAAAGGTGTCTCGTCTTTCTTGAACATAAAGCGTCGTAAAAGGCGTGCAGTGGTTACAGCCACGGCTATACCCAAAACATATAGACCGAAGAACACCAGGGCTCCATGGCGTGGAAAGAATGTCCCAATAATCAGTATGTAAATCGGCAAACGAGCCGAACAGGACATAAACGGATTTATGAGTATTGTAATAATACGACTTGAACGACTTTCGATAGCACGAGAAGAAAGAATTGCCGGAACATTGCAACCAAAGCCCATTATCAAAGGTATGAACGATTTGCCATGCAGGCCTATGCGATGCATTACCTTGTCCATAATAAATGCTGCACGAGCCATATACCCTGTGTCTTCAAGGAATGAAATACATAGATACAATATCAATATATTTGGTAAGAATACTATGACGCCGCCTACACCACCAATGATTCCATTGGCCACAAGGTCTTTAATGGGCCCATCGGGCATAGTGTTGTGGACAAAACTGGAAAGAGCATCTACGCCTGCGCTAATCCAATCCATCGGAAACTGTCCGAGCGAAAATGTGAGCCAGAAGATGAAAAACATTATGAGCAAAAACAGCGGATATCCGAATATTTTGCTCGTAAACAGGGTGTCCAGTCGGCGCGTTGTATCATCCTCACTCTCGTCTTCGCGTGTGCGAGTCTCGGCAAGTGCACCGGCTATATATCCGTATTTTTCGGCTGCAATCTCGGCTGGGACATCATCGCTGAACTTGTCCTTGAGGCCGACCACCAATTGGTTGCGTAGCTCGATAAGTCGGTCGCCGTGTATGGATTTGCGCACAATATCTTCAGTGTCACTATCGCCTTCAAGCAATTTTATGGCAATATATCGAGGAGAGAATTTATGGCCTATCTCGCCGTCAGCTTTGATGCGGTCTTTGAGCACGGTGACTGCGCGTTCAATCTCGCTGCCAAGGTTGACATGTACGTGCCGCACTTCGATATTATTCCCTTCGTAAACCGAAATGACCGTATCCAATAGCGTACTGATGCCTTCACCACTCTTTGATATTGTCGGAATAATTGGTACGCCTATCATTGCGCCAAGTGTCTTGTAGTCGAGATGTATATGTCGGCGGTTTAGTTCGTCAAACATATTGAGTGCGATGACCATCGAACGACCCATGTCTATCAGTTCGGTAGTCAAATAGAGATTGCGCTCGAGGTTCGATGCATCTACGACATTTATGATGACGTCCGGAGTTTGTTCGCGAAGATATTGTCGTACGTAGCGTTCTTCCGGCGAATAAGTGGTCAGCGAGTATGTGCCGGGCAGGTCGACCATATTAAAAGTATAACCGCCATAACGCATTTTTTTTGATTTGGCATCAACTGTTACGCCACTATAATTGCCCACGTGCTCATTGGCGCCTGCAGCCTCATTGAATAGCGATGTTTTTCCGCAATTGGGATTACCTACGAGAGCCACGTTGATGACCTTGAACCGTTGGTCTGCGGTACGCATGGCCTGTTCGATGTCGTCTACGCTGTCATCCATGCTGTTGCTATCGACCTCTATATCAGCACTTTTATTGGAATTGAGTAGTTTGGGGGTGTCACCGGATGTGCTTTCGGCATTGTCGCGCAGGCGTACAACTTCGATAAGGGAGGCTTCGGATGCACGCAGCGACACTTCATAATCCATAATTGAATACTTAATGGGATCTTTAAGCGGCGCATGTAGCAACACCTTGACTTCGCGGCCACGTACAAAGCCCATATCCATGACGCGCTTACGGAAAGCGCCATGTCCCAATATCTTGACAATTACAGCCTTATCGCCTGTTTTCAGTTCGGATAATCGCATAGTATCACTATCGCGTTGTGTGTTATCTGTTCATAGTCGAATTATTCAGAGTGCAAAAATAATAATTTTCGGCGGAACAGTCGCATTCACTTTGATAAAAAATTCCGACAAGAAAAATTGTTCGCTAAATGCAAATAATGTGTAACTTTGCGACGCAGACCGCACCGCAGAAGCCCGGTCACGGGCAAAGTGGGTGGGTCGGCAGACATTTTATGAAAAGCGTTTATCCGCGCTGATTCTTGACAGCCTGAAATTCTCGCAAAATTTCATATCAAAGTCAAGGGTTGAGCAACGGTAGATGCCCGTGGATATGTAATTCAGCAGTATCAGCGCAGTGTTTCGGGAGAAATGCGCGCGGATGCCGTCATTGCATATATAAGCGTGGCTTCTGCACGTTGCCGTCCGACTTTGATAGGGCAATGCGAGAAGCCCCAGGCTGTAGGACGGCAACAGATACAGATTCCCACGCTTTTTCCATACCCACACCTAACCGCCAACGAGGGGATGACCGCGGCACAAAAGAGAAGTATTATGAGCTTTGCCAAAGGTCGGTCAGATTGTGAGGCAGAACGCGATATAATCGCGCGAGGCTTTGTTGATATGCTTGATTTGCTATCTAAGGAAGAGTCTAATACAAAAGATTACTTCAAGGCACGACTGTATGACCTCGAAACAGACAAAAACCTGTCCGATGAAGAAAGACAAACATATTCATCGCCACTATTCACACAGATGTATGACGTGGATGATAAACACGATAGGATTAGACGCACAATCCTTATGGGGCTATATTCATTTTGGGAGACTTCGTTGCTAAATATATGCGAATATGGCGATGCAACAGAGCGAGATTCCCCCAAAAAAAGATTAAGCGTGGATAATAATATAAAACGCACGTCAAAGAAGAACTGCGAATGTGGCTGTGCTATATATTTGCAAGAAATATATAAGGAAGAACAGTTGCCTGAATTTGCGCGTCTTATTAAAGATTACATCAGAGAGTTGCGAAATTACATTACGCATGGTACGGCAAATGAGGAACGAAAACGAACAATCAGCGAGCTATCCAAGTCCCATCCTGAATTTGGGATAAAGGCCGGTTGTAATTGCGAATGCCACCTATCAACATACAAGGGATTAGAGGAGATATTAACCGTTATAAAGTCTGCGCTCAATCAAGCTGAACAACAGACCAAACTTGATAAAAGATGAAACCGACTGCATATACATCCATTATAATGCTAAATATCATATTGGCATTACCTGCTTTTAAAACACATGCCACCATAGTGGATGGCATCAATTATATCTTTGACGAAATAGAAAAGACTGCTATGGTAACATCCGGAACAAAAAGCAACTTTTTTCCTGATGGTAATGTTGTCATTCCAGAAACTATTAGAAAAGATGGTGGCGAATATCGAGTAGTTGGCATCGATGCCTATGCCTTCCATGGATGCAAATGGATTACATCAACAACTATGCCCAATACAATTACTTCCATCGGCGGCGGCGCCTTCTCCGGCTGCTCCGGACTCACTTCCGTGACCATCCCCAACTCTGTTACAACCATAGACGACTCAGCCTTTGAAAACTGCTCTGGGTTGATTTCTGTAACGTTCAATGCAGAAAGATGTACTCAAATGGGATCTTACGGTCATCTTGTATTTAATGGCTGTAAAAATCTTACGTCATTGACAATTGGCAATAAAGTCTCAATGATACCCTCATATGCTTTTAGTAGTTGCTCCAAATTAAGTTCTGTGATCATCCCAAATTCTGTTACATACATAGGAAGCAGAGCATTCTCCAGTTGCTTTGGGCTAAAGTCGATAGTTATTCCAAATTCCGTCACTTCAATCAACTATGGCACTTTTTTCAGCTGCTATAGACTGACCTCAGTGACTATTCCTGGTTCCGTAATATCCATCGATGATTATGCTTTTTCCGGCTGCTATGGATTGACGTCTATAAACATCCCCAACTCCGTCACCTCAATCGGCGACTACGCCTTCTCCGACTGCTCCGGGCTCACTTCCGTGATCATCCCCAATTCCGTCACCTCCATCGGAGAATCCGCCTTCAGCGGCTCCGGGCTGACTTCCGTGACCATCCCCAACTCCGTCACCTCTATCGGCGACTACGCCTTCAACGGCTGCTCAGGCCTCACTTCCGTGACCATCCCCAACTCCGTCACCTCTATCGGCCGCAGCGCCTTCTCCGGCTGCTCCGGGCTCACCTCCGTGACCATCCCCAACTCCGTCACTTACATCGGCGTCTTCGCCTTCAACGGCTGCTCAGGCCTCACTTCCGTGACCATCCCCAACTCAGTTACTTCCATCGGCGTCTACGCCTTCTCCGGCTGCTCCGGGCTCACTTCCGTGACCATCGGCAACTCAGTTACTTCCATCGGCGACTACGCCTTCTACAACTGCACCGGGCTGCACTCGCTAACTATCGGCACTGGAGTGTTATCAATAGGCCAGTATGCCATTGGCTATTATTACGACCACGGCAACATAAAAAAATCGGTCGAAAAAGTAATATGGCTTCCCAATACGCCGCCTACCGGGTATAGTGACGTGAATAGCATAGTTAGTTATGCGGCTAACGACCTCTATACCGGAATGTCATGCAAATACAAGTATATATATAAATATCTTAGCTCGTTATTTGAGGTAGACGGCATACGTTATGTGCCGGTAAGCCCATCGGAACGCACATGTGATGCTATCGACTGCACATATAACCAGGAACAGACAGATATATCACTCTGTAAAACTGTGTCATATAAGGGCGTTTCGATGACGCTCAAAGATATCAAGCCATATACATGTTATAACAATACTCACATAACCAAAGTTATTGTCAACTACGAAGGTAATATCGGCAATTATGCATTCTACGACTGCTCAGCCATCGTAAGCGCTGACATTACAGCCGAGTCCATCGGAGATTACGCGTTCAACAAAAGCGCAACCAAGAACGAGGCTACATTCAAAATAGTCGCCAATACAATAGGGAAAAGTGCTTTTAGTGGCTGCTCAGCCATCGTAAGCGCTGACATTACAGCCGAGTCCATCGGTGATTACGCATTCAAAGAAAGCGCAACCAAAAACGAGGCTACATTCAAAATAGTCGCTAAAACAATTGGTGAAAAAGCATTCTCCGGTTGTTCAAATATGACCAAGGCAACCCTGGGTGAATCTATGACAAGTATAGGTGGAAGCGCATTCTCCGGCTGCTCGTCACTGGAAGGTGTCACTATACCCAACAACGTTGAAAGCATCGGTAGTTACGCATTCGAAAAATGCTCTGCGATGACCTATGCAAAAATCGGGAGCGGACTAAAGGCAATACAAGATCATACATTTTATAGCTGTTCGTCACTTTCGAGCATTACTATCCCAAAGAACGTGACAGAGATAGGGGATTATGCCTTTAGCGGCTGCAAGTCGCTGGCAGACGTGTATATCGAGGACAGAGAGGACGAATTAAGCCTTGGATCGAATGGCTCGTCACCACTATTCTCCGGCTGCTCGTTGAAGACGGTATATATCGGCGGCAATATAGCGTATTCGACATCATCGGGCAGCGGTTACTCGCCGTTCTATCGGAATACAAGCCTGGAAAAGGTGATAATCACGGACAAGGAGACGGAGATTAGCGCAAACGAATTCTACGGCTGTACCGGGCTGAAGTACATCACTATGGGTGACGGCATCGAGAAGATTGGCGACTGGGCTTTCAGCGGATGCAGCTCGCTGGACTTCTTCCGCGTAGGCTCCAACGTCAAGACCATAGGCAAAGAGGCATTCTCGGACTGCACCGCGATGACCAAACTAATTACCACCGCCCCGGTGCCGCCCACTTGCGGTAGTCAGGCCCTCGATGATATCAATAAATGGACCTGCAAGCTGTTTGTCAATAAAGAATCCATAGACCAATACAAGGCGGCGGAGCAATGGAAGGAGTTCTTCTTTATCTCCGAGCATGTCGGAGTGGACAATGTGAGCGTGGACACGCCGGACGCGCTATATGAGGTGTATAACCTGCAAGGCGTACGCGTGGGTAGCGGCATGCGCGAAGCGGAAGTCACCGCCGACGCCCTGCCCCACGGCGTCTACATCCTCGTGTCGCCGCAGGGTCGCAAAAAGCTGAAAATCTAAGCTCCGGCCTCATAACCAAGGCTACAGTAAGCCATAAGACAACAAGCCCCTCAGGCGAGCCGCAAGGCACACTTGAGGGCGCGTTCTTTTTATCCTGACTGACGTATAAATGAACGAACAGACACATAGGCAGTTAGAATATTTTAAGAGTGCGAGGGGCGGCACAGTTGCGGTTTTTCGAGCGAAAAAGTGTAACTTTGCACAAATGTAGCCGCACGGATAGGCCGGAGATACGATAGACAGCGTATCCGATTAGGTGGCACATCTTGTATGCATATATGAACAAGGCACTGACATACTGCGCATTGCTTGCTATGGCAACCGCTATCGGCGGCTGCGGACACGGTGAAAGCGCGGACACGCCGTCACAAGACAGCGCGGAGGCTACTGTTGCACCCACCGAGGAAGACAGCAAGTCGGAAGACTATGTGGAGGCCGCCGAGATGCTGCTTGGCGGCGACTACCGCGACAGCGTACCGGCGCAATGGACCGATAGTATGCCCGATGACGAATGTGTCAAAATGAAGGTGCGGACGCTGCCCGGCGGCCCGCTGGCACGCGTATTCAACGACAGCAATTATGTGCATTACGCCGAGGCTCAGGCTTTCGGAATAGTTCCGGTGATGAAACCGTCCGATGTCCTGTCCATCGACCGCCCTATCGTGGCCGTGCACTCGTGCAACGAATTCATCATCGACAGTCTCAAGTACTCGTACCCCTACCTCATTCCCGAAGCTGCGAAACTGCTGCACGACATAGGCGCCCGTTTCAATACCGAGCAAAAGGCACGCGGCGGAGGCCATTACCGGCTCAAAGTCACCAGCTTGCTGCGCACCCAGCAGGTTGTGCGCCGGCTGCGCCGCGTCAACCGTATAGCCGTCGACTCGTCCGCCCATCGCTTCGGGACAACCTTCGATATCAGCTACGTAAACTTCTACACCGACAGCCGCGGAGGCGTCAACCGCACACAGGAAGACCTCAAGAACCTCCTTGCCGAAATCCTGTACGATATGTGCCAAGACGGCCGTTGCTACATTAAATACGAAAGAAAACAGGGATGCTTCCACATCACCACGCGCGACATCGCGGCTCGGCGTCCGCGCCCCACCCCGCCACCGGAGTTGCAGAAAAAGCATCACAAGTGATTACGCAAGACGTCCCCGGAACAAAGACATCCGCATAGACATTCCCAGATATGAACATCAATACAACCTCCACCGCCAATTCGGCAGCGCCCACACGCCGTCCGACATGGCGTCGTGTCCTCAAAGTTTCCGCATGGGTCCTGATGGCCATAGTGTTGTACGCCTTCGGGATGGTTGCCGCCACCCTAAGTCTGCTACACCCCCAGAGACTGACACCGCTGCTGGAACATGTAGCCAATCACACCTTACGTGCCGATGTGACTTTGGGATACGCCGAACTGAATATACGCGGATCATTCCCCTATCTCGGCATCGAAATGCGTGACCTCACCGTGGTATCACGCGACATCAAGACCATGGACGCCGCCGAACGCGAAATGCTGCCCGAATGGGCGGATACACTGCTGACGGTCAAGAGTTTTGAAGGCTCGATAAAACTCACCGACCTACTCGCCGGCGCCATCACCGTGGACAGCGTCATCATCGACCGTCCACAGGCCAATATCGTCATCGTGGACGATGAGACCAACAATTACGACATCTTCCCGCCGAGCGAGGAGGAGGACACCACGGCCTTCAATATCGCCGACCTTCCCAAAATTACGCTCACGCGCTTTGCGCTGACCAACCCCGGTCCGGTACGCTTCTATAGCGACGGAGCCATGGCCACAGCCTCCTTCAGTGCTATCTCGCTCTCGGGCAAAGACAAACCGATGTACCGCATAGACTTTGACGGCGATGCCGACTGCCCGGCTATATCCGAGATTTTCGGTATCGAAGACCTCGGTTTCGGGCTTAACGGCAACATCCGCTGGGACCAGGCCAAGCCCGAAGAAATAGCCCTCGAAGGCTTTGCCTTCAAGATATCGCTGATACAAGGCAATATAGACACCAGTTTCAATATCGGAGACAGCGCACGCATCGATGCCCTGCGGTTGCACCTCGACCCCCTGCCCGTGGGCGAGCTATTGGCCGCCGTGCCCGAAGATATGGCCGAATTCTATGGCATACCCGTCGGCATCAACACCGATGCACGCATACGCGTGGACGCCAAATTGCTGAAGCCCTACTCCTTAGGGACGGACGGCGATGCACTGCCCACCATGGATGTCGATGTATCCGTAGCTGACTCATACCTCAAGTGGCAGCAAGTCGACTTCCGACACTTCAGCACCGACATGTCGCTACACATCGATGGCAACAACCTCAACACCAGTATCCTGACCATCCACCAACTGAATATCGCCGGGCCGGCGACAGACCTGCACCTCACCGGCACCATCACCGAGATGCTCGGCGACCCGCTGTTTGATGGCAAAGTCAACGGCGTCAGCCACCTGGGGGCACTCCCGCCGCAGCTCAAGCGACTGCTGGGCGGAGCAAGCATCAGCGGCGATTTGACGGCCAACGCCCGCATAAAAGGGCGGCCGTCAATGCTCAGCCCCGGCGGATTTCAGCGGCTTCTGGTGAAAGGCGACATCGGACTGCGAAATTTCAGATGGGAAAGCGACACGGTCAACAGCATGTACGTTGACCGTGCTTTATTTAAATTCGGCAAGCAAGAGACCTTCAAACGAGCCGATGTCACCGCCACCGGACTACTGACAGCTCATCTCACCGTCGATTCGGTATACATATCCTCCCCCGAGGCTCGCATGCACCTCACCGGGCTGGAAATGGGCATCGGAACACGCAACAGCCACAGCCATCACTGCGACCACGACATCCGGCCCATGGGAGGAGCTCTCAGCTTTGCCCGTTACGAAATGTTCTCCGTGGCCGATTCGGCACGCGTACGCCTACGCAACGTCAAGGGCTATGCCATAGCCAAAGCCTACGAAGGCGACGAGCATCGTCCTCACTTGATTCTCGACCTGGAAATGCACCGCTTTAGCGCCGGCGACCGCAGCACACGCGCCGTACTGCGCGGCGCCAAAACACACCTCGAGGCAATATTACGCCCCGAGACCGACCGTTCACGCGCCATTCGCGCCATAAGCGACTCGATACACCGCGCCAATCCCACTCTCGACCGTGACAGCATCTACGGAATAGCCACTGCCGAATACCGCCGTCGCCGCGGACGCCCGCACCGCACCACAGTCAAGGATTCCGAGACCGAAACCATAGACTTCGGCACGACCACTGCCATGCGCCGGTTTCTGCGTTCATGGGATATCAACGGCACAATTGCCGGAAAACGCGCACGCTTGTACACCCCATACTTTCCGCTGCGCAACAATCTGCGAGACATCGATATAACCTTCAACAACGACAGCCTCGACATACACAGCATGCGCTACACCGTAGGCTCAAGCGACTTTACCATCACCGGCAAGATTTCCAACATCAAAAAGGCGCTGACGTCTCGTCGCAAGTCGCAACCCCTTGGAATACTCCTTGATGTATCCAGCGACACCATAGACGTCAACCAGCTGGCACGAGCCGTGTTTGCCGGTGCGGCATACAGCTCGGCAGCCGCAGCCGGCAACGGCATCAGCCTCGGTGACAGCGACAACGAAATAGACCTGGAATGCGCCATGAAACAGCAGGGCGCAACTGCGGCAGACACCATAGTACCCATACTGGTACCCACCAATATCGACGCCAACATCCACATCGATGCGGCCAATGTCCGCTATGCCGACCTGATGCTGCACGGCCTGCACGGCCACGCCATGATGTATAACGGAGCCGTGAATCTGCACGAGCTCAACGCCACCAGCGACGTAGGCGACATCAACATCTCGGCGCTATATATGGGACGCCGCGTAGACGAACTCAGTTTCGGCTTCGGAATGCAGCTGTCACAATTCAACTTAGCCAATTTTCTGTCCCTCGTTCCGGCCATCGACTCGATTATGCCGGTGTTGCGAGACTTAAGCGGAATAATCGATGCCGAAATTGCCGCTACCACGCCTATAAGCCCCTCCATGGACTTTGTCCTGCCCGAGTTCAATGCGGCAGTCAAACTTGACGGCAAGCAACTTGTTCTTATAGACCCGGATACCTTCAAGACACTATCCAAATGGCTGTTCTTCAAGAACAAGAAGCGCAATATTATCGACCAAATGTCCATACAGATGACTGTCGAAAACAACCAATTACATATCTATCCTTTCATCTTCGACATTGATCGCTACCGCCTCGGCGTGCAAGGGTACAACGACTTCGCTCTCAATTTCAAATACCATATTGCAGTGCTCAAGTCGCCTCTGCCCTTCAAATTCGGCATAAACATCAGCGGCAACCCCGACAAGATGAAGATACGCCTGGGACGCGCACGTCTCAAACCCGGTGATGCCCTGGCGGTCAACATCGTAGACACCACGCGCGTCAACCTCATGCGTCAGATTTCGAACGTCTTCCGCCGCGGCATCCGCGAAGGCGACCGCGCACACCTGCGCCTTGAAGCACTACGCCACCACGGCGCCACACCGGCCGATGATATTCCGGACAACGACACCCTAAGCCCCGCCGATTCTACCGAATTCATCTACGAAAGACAAATTGAAACACCGGTCCACGCGGCAACGGCCAAAAACAAAAAGGACAAAAAAGACAAAAAAGACAAGAGCAAAAACAGCAAGCAAGACACCCAAGCCTCACGAGACATCAAAGACGACGAAAAGACGCACAAAAACCACATATGACCGATTTCACAGCTGACATACAGGCATTCATACGCCGTCACGGATACACACGCCTCACACCGCGAGTCGCCCTCTTCGATATGGATGGCACCCTCTACGACTCTATGCCGCGCCACGCCCGTGCATGGATGAACATGTGCGCCGAAGAAGGGCTGAACGCACACTACGACGAATTCTTCGCCTTCGAGGGTCGCACCGGCGCCGACACCATCAATATCCTTTTCAACCGTCAATACGGCCACGACGCCTCACCCGAGGACGTTAAGCGCCTGTACGGACGCAAAACCGAATTGTTTGCCGCACAGCCGGCACCACCGGTCATCGAAGGCGCCGATGCCGTCACCCGGTACTGCCGTGATGCCGCAATGACAACGGTGCTGGTCACCGGATCGGGCCAAAGCTCGCTGCTCAACCGTCTCGATGCCGATTTCCCCGGCGTATTCGATGCGGAACGCCGCGTGACCTCGCACGACGTCACACATGGCAAACCGCATCCCGAGCCCTACCTGCGCGCGCTCCAAATTGCCGGAGTGGACGCCACGGATGCCGTCACGTTTGAAAATGCACCTCTTGGCGTCAGATCCTCGGATGCCGCCGGAGTGTTCACAATAGCCGTCATCACAGGGCCCATCCCGCGGCGGGACATGGAACAAGCCGGCGCCGCCGTAGTCTTCGACAGCATGGCACAATGTGCCGAAATGCTTCCCCGATTGTTATCTCAATTGAAGGTTACAACACTGCAACCGACAATCTTGACACACAACCGCACATGACACAGAAAATCCACTACACCAACAACGTGGGCGCCACCCTCGACAGCATCATAAAACGCATGGCGCCCTCTTCGGTATTCGTCATCACCGACTCCAACACCGCGACATTTGTCCTGCCAAGGCTGGCGGAACAAAGCCAAATCGTGCGCACGTCCACGCAGATATGCATCCCCGCCGGCGATGCGTCCAAAAACACAGACACACTGCAACGCGTATGGCACGCGCTGTCCTTAGCTCGCGCCTCACGCCATGCACTAATCATAAATGTAGGCGGCGGCGTAGTCTCAGACTTAGGAGGATTTGCCGCAGCAACATACAAACGCGGCATATCGTGCATCAACATCCCCACCACCCTGCTCGGCGCAGTCGATGCTGCCGTTGGCGGCAAAACGGGCATCAATTTTGACGGTTACAAAAACCAGGTGGGAGCCTTTTACCTCGCAACGGACGTGATTGTGTCGTCCACCTTCTTTGACACGCTGTCCAAAAGCGAGAAACTCTCCGGATATGCCGAGATGCTCAAACACGGACTACTTGACAGCGACAAAGCCCTTCGCCGGCTCATGGCCTTCGACATCACGGACACGAACCACGACCCGGAGGAACTGCTCGAACTGCTGCGACGGTCGGTTGCCGTCAAGGAAAAAATTGTAAAGCAAGACCCGACGGAGCACGGCATACGCAAGGCGCTAAACTTAGGTCACACCATCGGACACGCCTTCGAGGAAATGGCTCTACGACGCCACGACCCCATCCCGCACGGATACGCGGTCGCTCGCGGCCTTGTGGTCGAATGTGTGCTGTCTTCTATGCTTCAGGGCTTTGACTCGACGCTGCTGCATACATTTGCCAAGTATGTCCGCGACACCTACGGCGTCTTCGCCGTCACATGCGACGACTACCCGGCACTGATCGACCTTATGCGACAGGACAAGAAAAACCTCAACGCCGATGCTATCAACTTCACGCTGTTGCGTGCCCCGGGCGACATCGTCACCGATGCCACCATCGACCCGGAAACCATCGAAAGCGCGTTGGACATCTACCGCGACCTTATGGGCATCTGATACACAGAACCCTATAAGCACACCTCTTGCCGCACCTGGCCAAGCGCCGCCACCACGAACACACAAAGAATAATTGCCACACAATACATCATGACAATAAACGACAAACTGCTTGACCATCTACCCACTATCAATGCGATGCGCCATCGCTACGCCGAGTCGCTACCTGTGCGCGTACTCTTTGTGTGCCTGGGCAATATATGTCGCTCCCCGGCCGCACAAGGCATATTACAAGCTTGTATAAACAAACACGGCGATACGGATGCCTGGATCATAGACAGCGCCGGCACCGGCGGATGGCACGTGGGCGACCTCCCGGACAACCGCATGCGCATACACGCGCAATGGCGCGGATACACTCTGGACCATATATGCCGGCAGGTGCGCGATGTCGATTTCGACAACTTCGACATACTCATCGGCATGGACGCAAACAACGTGGCCAAACTGAAGCACATGGCGCCGACAATCGAAGCACAAGACAAGGTAGTGCCTATGATTGCTTTTGTCCAAATGCCCACGCGGCAAGACTGCATTCCGGATCCGTATTACGATGGTGACGACGGCTTTGAGAACGTCCTCACTCTGCTCGAAGACGGCTGCACAAACCTCGCAAAAATTATCCGCGAATAAACGCCCGGAGCCGATTGGATGTCCGGAAGTCTCGGCACGCAGACCCTGCCAAATGTTCGTCAATGATGCAAACAATGTTAACGAGGCATCTAAATGATGCCCGTCAAGCAATAAAACCGTACATTTGCAAGCCAAAAGCCCGCGGAACGCGCCATCAGGCGCCCTCCGCCTCACAACTTTTCGAATTCTACACAATGTCCAATATATTGACACACTTGGCTCTGAGACAGAGCCAAAAACACAGCACAAAAATCGCGGTACACTATACCGACGAACCTGCCACTCTCAAATGGAAGACGCTGTCCTGGCAGCGTTTTGCCGACAATATCGACAACGTCGCATACGCCTTCTGCTCCCTGGGGCTCGGCCCGGGCGACATGGTGGCAATATTCAGCGAAAACCGAGTGCAAAGTCTCGAAGCCGAGATGGCTGCATTCGCCAACCGCGCCGCCACGGCAAGCATCTACGCCACCTCCTCACCCGAACAAATCCGATACATCCTGCGCGACTCCAAGGCTCGCATCATCATCATCGGCAATACCAAACAATACGAAGCCGTATGCTCCGTCATTGACGAATGCCCCGAAGTGCATTGCGCCGTACTCATCGACGGCACCCTGCCTGCAGACGAGCCGTCAAAATACCGCGCATTGACATGGGCCGACCTCGTAACCATAGGCGTCACAGCCGGTGAGAACATACGCCACACCGTGACCTCGCGCCGTGATGCCGCCACCGGCGACGACATCGCCACACTTATATACACTTCCGGCACCACGGGCGAACCCAAAGGAGCCATCCTGACACACAGCTGCTTTGACGCAGCCATGGAAATACATCGCCAACGTCTTACAAGCATCAGCGACCGAGACACTTCGCTGTGCTTCCTGCCGCTAAGCCACATCTTCGAAAAAGCATGGACATACTACTGCCTGTTCATGGGCATGGAGGTGTACATCAATACCGACCCGCACGATGTAGTCCGAGCACTACGCAACGTGCGCCCCACGTGCATGTGCAGCGTTCCACGCTTCTGGGAAAAAGTGTACACCGCCGCCACCGAAAAGATTGCCGCCATGGGATTTTTCAAACGTGCCATGGTGCACCGAGCCATAGCCGTCGGACGCCGTCGTAATCTCGACTACGTACGTCACGGGCTGCTCGTACCACGTTGGCTCGAAGCGCGCTACCGGTTCTACGACCGCCACGTATTGTCCACGATGCGCAAAGCCATAGGCGTTGACCGCGGCAACATCTACCCCACAGCCGGAGCTCCTCTATCACCGGACATCGTCGCCTTTCTGCACGCCATAGGCATCAATATCGTCATCGGCTACGGCCTCTCCGAAACCACCGCTACGGTGACATGCTACCCCGCTACAGACTTTGCCTTAGGATCGGTAGGCACCGTCGTACCCGAAGTAAACGTACGCATAGGCGACAGCGGCGAAATCGAAGTCAGCGGCCCAACGGTAATGAAAGGATACTACAACAAGCCATCCGAGACAGCCGCCGCATTCACATCCGATGGCTGGCTGCGCACCGGCGATGCAGGAAAAGTCGCCCGCGACGGGTCGCTCACGCTCACCGAGCGCATCAAAGACCTTTTCAAAACATCCAACGGCAAATACATCGCCCCGCAGGCCCTCGAAAGCCGTCTGGGCAAAGACCCGTTCATCGAACAGGTAGCAATCATAGGAGACAAACGCAAGTACGTCACAGCCATCATAATACCGGCATTTGAAGCACTCAAGGAATACGCGCGACGTCGTCGCATAGCCTTCCGGAACATCGAAGAGTTGGTACAGAATACCGATATACGCGCCATGATTGCCCAACGCATCGAAAAACTCGAACACGGATTGGCCAACTTCGAGAAAATCAAGCGTTTCACACTGCTACCCAAGAGTTTCACCATCGAGGCGGGCGAGCTCACAAACACCCTCAAGCTGCGCCGCGCCATCATCGCTCGCCGCTACGCCGTCCAAATCGAAGCCATGTACCGATAAGATAGCGCATACCTCGTATTGACGGCTCATTATAGGGACGTCAAGGCGGTGGCATATGGAAAAAAGTTTGTACCTTTGCTGTGCCTAACCACAAATAGAACACAGACAATGGCAGAAATAAAGATTGCGGGCGTGATGCGTGCCGGAGCGTATTCGCCCAACCATATAGGCAACGATGCGGCAATATTCAACATCGCTGCCGACCAATTGCGCAAGCGCGGCTGCGAAGTCACCGTGTTTTCGGAGGAACAACTGGCCTCCGGAGCTACAGACGGCTACCACATCATCATGAACATGTGCCGCGAACGCCGCTCCATCGACCTGTTGCAAAAACGCGAAGACGCCGGCGATCTGGTAATCAACAGCGGCTACGGCATCGAAAACTGTACTCGCGAACGCATGACTCGCATACTTATCGGCAACGGAATTCCTTATCCCGAGTCGCTGATGGTCAACACTGACGAAAGCGTCATCGATGCCCTGGAAAAAGCCGGCATCGAACAATGCTGGATAAAGCGCGGCGACTTCCACGCCATGCACAAGGAGGACGTATCCTTTGTACGCCATCCGCAAGAAGCCCAAGAAGTACTGCAAGAATACTTCCTGCGCGGCATCAAGCGTGCAGTCATCAACCGCCACCTCGAAGGCGATTTGCTCAAATTCTACGGCGTGGCCGACACAGGCTTCTTTTACTGGTTCTATCCCTTCGAAGCAGGACACAGCAAATACGGATACGAGGCCATCAACGGCGCCGCACGCGGCTTGACCTTTGACGAAGCATACCTGCACGACATCTGCGCACGCGCCGCCAAGGAATTGGATGTCCGCATCTACGGCGGCGACTGCATAGTTGACGAGGACGGCACCATACGCATCATCGACTTCAACGACTGGCCTTCGTTTGCCCCCTGCCGCGACGAGGCCGGGCCGCACATTGCCAAGTGCGTGATGCAGGCCATCAAGGAACACCGCGCACACTGAGCACGCGCCGATGCCCGGCGGATCGACGGACGTTGGCGCCGCCAAGTGTTTGTTCCCAATATTTTAGCAACACAACCAAAGCAAGACTCATGACTGATAACTCAGCATATCGCGCCACGCTCAAAAGCGCGGACACAGAAGAACACATAGACCTGGCTTTTTACCGACCCATAGGCTACGCATGGGCGTGTCTGGCCCGACGTCTCGGCGTCACGCCCAACGCCATCACCATCGCTTCCATATTCCTGGGTATAGGTGCCGGCGTGGCATTCTATTTCAACGACTTAGTCATCAACGTCATAGGAATGTTGCTGCTCATTTGGGCCAATTCCTTTGACAGCGCCGACGGGCAATTGGCACGCATGACGCACAATTACAGTCGTATAGGTCGCATCCTGGACGGCATGGCCGGAGATATATGGTTTGCCACAATATACGTAGCCATCTGCCTGCGCGAGGTGGTAACCTCCGATTTTTTCATGCAGCACAACTGGGTGATATGGGTAGTGGCCGTTGTCACCGGATTGTGCCACGCCAAACAGGCCGCCATGGCTGACTACTATCGTCAGTTCCACCTATACTTCCTCAAAGGCGAGGACGGCAGCGAGTTGGAACAGGCCTCACACCTACGCAAACGCCTGGCCGAGATGTCTTGGGGCCGTAACTTCTGGAGCAAGCTCGTGCTGACTTTCTACACACGGTATACAGAGAACCAAGAAGCATGGACTCCGGCGATGCAGCGCCTGCGTACCGCACTATCTGACAAATGGGGCAACAGCAAAATACCGCAGGCCTTCCGCGATGACTTCCGCGTATTGTCATTGCCGCTGATGAAGTATACCAATATCCTGTCCTTCAATTGGCGCACCATCGCACTCTTCGCCTCGCTCTTTGCCCAAATGCCATGGCTGTACTTCGCCTTCGAGCTGATAGTTCTCAATTCTTTACTTGTCTATATGATGTGCCGCCACGAGTCTCTGTGCCGGCGTCTCACCGCCGACCTCGCCGCCGGCAAATACGATGATGCACTATGAGCAATGCGCTACTGACGGGCATACGCGGTGTCATCTTTGACTACGGAGGCACTCTCGACACTCGCGGCGACCATTGGAGTCATATCCTGCGCCAAGGATGGGAACACTGCGGCATCAAAGCCGACGAGCAACAATTTCGCCATGCCTACGTCTACGCCGAGCGGGCCCTGGCTGCACACCGCATCATTACACCCGAAGACGACTTTCCGGCGCTACTGCGCAAAAAGGTTCTCATCGAATTATGCTGCAACGCCGAGCTATTACCCGAAGACCCCAAAGAATCAAGCGTATACAATCGCGCTCTTGAAGCATCCGGTGACACAATCAAAGACACGGCCGAACATATAGCCTCTTACTGCAACGCCTATGCTCGCGCATGCATAGATGAAGTGCGGCCCGTACTCGAAGCATTGGCCGCACGCTACCCTATGGTGCTGGTCAGCAATTTCTACGGCAACGTAGATGCAGTCCTGCGAGGCATGGACATCCGGCAGTATTTTGCCGGCATCATCGAGAGCGCCGTCGTAGGCATACGCAAACCGGATGCACGCATATACGCCCTGGGGGTGATGGCTCTGCCGGTGACCGAACAGGCTCGCACCGCAGGCGACACCTGCGACATCTTCGGGCACGGAAGTGGAGCATGGCTACGCCCCGAGAGCGTCCTCGTAGTAGGCGATTCGCTATCCAAGGACATATACCCGGCACGCTCGATAGGCTGCCGCACTGCATGGATCAAAGGCCGAGGATGGACCGCCGCCGAAGACGAAGCTTCGGATCCGGCATTCATTCCGTCGCTCAGCGCACTGATGCCTTAGCCAACCTAACGCCGGGCACATTCGTATCCGCGTTGACATACACACACGAATAATCGAGAGCCGCAGCTGTCAATGACAACTGCGGCTCTCAATTATTTATTACAAATGCAGGAGGATATTACTCCTCGCCTTCATCGTCAAGCTCGCGCATGTTGTGGAAGACATTCTGCACGTCTTCGTCCTCTTCGAGCTTGTCAAGAAGCTTCTCGATTTTTTCGCGCTGCTCGGGCGTAACATCCTTGACATCATTGGGTATACGCTCGAATTCGGTGGAAATAATCTCGTAGCCGTTGTCTTCGAGGTATTTCTGCACATTGGAAGACTCCTCGAAGGCTGCATAGAGAATTATGTGCCCTTCATCGTCATGTTCCAGCTCGTCCACGCCGTAATCAATGAGCTCCAGTTCGAGGTCCTCAAGCGACACCCCATCCTTGGGCACTACCTTGAAAACAGCCTTATGGTCAAACAGAAACGTGAGCGAACCTTGCGTACCCAGGCTGCCGCCATGTTTGGTGAAATAAGACCGAACATTGGCCACCGTGCGCGTATTGTTGTCTGTGGCTGCCTCAACAAAGATGGCTATGCCGTAAGGGCCATAGCCTTCATACGAGATTTCCTTATAGTCGCCGGCGTCTTTATCCGTAGCCTTTTTGATGGCACGTTCTACCGTGTCTTTGGGCATATTGGCAGCCTTGGCATTCTGCATCAGCTGGCGCAAACGCGGGTTAGTGTCCGGATCGGGGCCGCCGGCCTTGGCAGCTATGGTGATTTCCTTACCTATACGTGTAAAGGTGCGGGACATATTGCCCCAGCGTTTCAGTTTGCGGGCTTTGCGGTATTCAAAAGCTCTTCCCATGGGTGTGCTGTTTTTTAGTTATATCGTTGTTGTTATGTTGATTGTCAAATAGATCGTTTATCGCAATTCGGCGCCGAGACGATTGCGCAAGTTGGCGATGATGCGATTCATCACATTGTCGATGTACTTGTCCTGCAATGTCTTTTCGTCATCACGCAAAGTTAGGGTGATGGCGTAAGACTTCTTGCCCTCGGGCAACTTGTCGCCCTCGTAGACATCAAAGAGTGTCACGTCGCGCAGTATCTTCTTCTCACTATCTTTTACTACTTTTTCGATGTCTGCCATAGTGACGGACGTGTCGATGAGCAGTGCGAGATCGCGCTTGACGGCCTGCGTCTTGGGTAGATCGTAATATGTAATTCCGAGTTTCTGTGCAGCATTTGTCAAGGCGTCCCAATCCAATTCGGCAAAGAATACCGGAACTTTGAGATCGCATTTGCCACATGCGGCGCGGCTGACGATGCCGAGGATACCGAGGTTTTTGCCTTTACGCGTAGCGACATTCATCGCGGCGGCAAAGAGCTTGGACGGTTCGGCAACAGCATATACGATGTCGCGAGCAACATCAAATCCGAGATGACGCAGAATATTGTCTACGTATGCACGCAGGTCATAGAACGAAGCCTCGAGTGCCGGAGCCTGCCACGATGCAACGCGGCTGTCGCCGGTAAGCCATAAGGCCAAGCGAGCACCCTGGCTGAAAGGACGCAGGGGAGCCTCAACGGTGCTTTCGCGGCTTCCGTCGTAGAAGTATACGTTGCCAAACTCGTACATTGCCAAGTCCTTGGACTTGCGATTGACATTGTGCTCAATGCTTTCGAGACCCCCATAGAGCAAGGTTCGGCGCATTACAGCCAAATCCTGACTCAGGGGATTGAGCAGACGCACGCAACGCTCGGGTTCATCGTCTTGATAGTACGATACGGCAGTAAGCGAATTATTGAGGATTTCACGGAAACCGGCACCGCTCAATTGATTGGCAACTACACGTTGCATATCGGCAGCAGCGTCCGTGGTGCTCTTATACGATAGGGACGAGCGCACCTGCAACGGCATCTCTATCCTGTTGTATCCATATATGCGTAGAATGTCTTCGACCACATCGCACGGACGGGTAACATCAACGCGGTAGGTTGGTACTGCCAATAGGCGCGATGTCGGATTTGACGCATCGCCGTGACGCTCAAGCGTTTCGACTTCGAGTGCTTCGAGTATGGCATCCACAGCAGTCGAGGGCACTTTTTGGCCGATGAGGCTGTCCATATATTCCGTTTCAAGAAGCACACGAGGACGATGTACCTTTTCGGGATACACGTCTTGGATTTCACCAACGATGGTACCTCCGGCAAGAGCCTTGACCATCAGCGCAGCTACTTTGAGTATATAGATGCAACCGTTAGCGTCAAGTCCGCGCTCGTAGCGGAAGGATGCATCGGTGCTCAGGCCGTGACGGCGAGCCGTACGACGAACACTGGTGGCATTGAAGCATGCACTTTCGAGAAATACCGAAGTGGTTTGCTCGGTGACACCGCTATCAAGGCCGCCAAAGACTCCGGCAATGCACATGGGGCGCTTATTGCCGTCGCAAATCATCAGGTCGGCTGCATCCAAGGTGCGTTCCACACCGTCCAAAGTCGTAAACTTGATGCCCGTCTCGCAGGTGCGCACAATTATGGCATCACCATCGATATGTGCACGGTCGAAGCAGTGCAACGGCTGGCCTAATCCGTGAAGAATATAATTGGTGATATCCACAATATTGTTGATGGGATGCAGGCCGATAAGGCGAAGGCGCTTCTGCAACCATTCGGGACTGGGAGCCACCTTGACACCTTCGATAGTAACGCCGCAATAGCGCGGACAGGCCTGCGGTGCATCGACACGAACGCTCACGCACTTGGCCGACGGATCGTCTATGGTGAAATCATCCACCGCCGGACGACGAGCTCGTACCGGAGCAAAGCCCTCGCAATTGGCTGTCAAATATGCCGCCAAGTCACGAGCCACGCCATAATGCGAGGCCGCATCTATGCGGTTGGGCGTAATATCGACTTCTACTACATCCTCGTCCTGTACGCCATAATACTCGGCAGAGGGAGTACCCGGAGCCGGAAGATTGTCGCCGGTGATGACGATAATGCCATCATGCGATGTTCCGACACCTATCTCGTCTTCGGCGCAAATCATACCCATGGATTCGACACCGCGAATCTTGGATTTCTTTATGACAAATTCCTTGTCGCCATCATAAAGCACAGTGCCCACGGTGGCTACAACAACTGTCTGTCCGGCTGCAACATTGGGCGCACCGCAAACTATTTGTTCGGGATTTTCACCTCCAAGGTCAACGGTGGTGATGTGCAAGTGGTCGCTATTGGGGTGCTCGACACACGTCAGCACCTTGCCTATAACGATACCACGGAGGCCGCCACGTATAGTCTCCACAGTATGAATGCCTTCACATTCAAGCCCTATGGAGGTCAGCGCAGCTGCCAATTGTTCGGCTGACAAGTCAAAATCGACATAATCTTTCAGCCAAGAGTACGATATATTCATGGATGTAAATATGTTTGCTTTCTTATGACTTGCAAAGTTACAAACTTTTTTTCAATTAGCGCCTTCGCCGAAGCCTTTATACATTGTTATAAAGAAGGAATGAAACGAGGCCGGCACTGGCGTACTACCACCAACACCCTCATCCACAGGGTATTAATGGCAATAATTATTTAAGTCCCCTAAGGCTCTTAGATAACACCACCAACCGAAAGGCAAAAATCTAACGTCTCTTCAAGCCAACGCGCAATACAATCCCACATTCGACACTTCGCATTATTTCGGGTATACTCGCGAGATAATGCCGCCAACCACACGGTCGAAATCGCGCTCGGCGTCCAGTCCGTCCGTGGCCATAATCATCAAGCGAACATGCTCGCCGCCGGGACGATACGGGGGCTGCATGTAGTCGCGGCCGCGCCAAAGTCGCAGGCCGTGGCGCTCGTAAAACCCGATGCGCCTACACGCCATCTCTCCATAACTCTCAGGCTCAACCTCCAATACTATAGGTTCATCCGGCGCCATAGCCGCAACGGCATCAACCATAGCACCGCCTATACCGCCGTTGCGCACGCTTTCGGAGGTCGCAAGATGTTCCAAATAGCGATAACCATCAAATGTCCAAACGGTTACGAACCCAGCAAATTCGCCGGTCGCCTTGCAATACGCGGCATAACAAGTCATCGGGACTCTATCGCTGTCTACATTATACGCCTGGGCATCCAGGTCACGGCGCTCGTTCTCGGGAAACGCCCGCACAAACAGCGCCTCTATAGCTGCATAATCCCGGCTGTCAGTAGTGACAGGTTGTAAAGTAATTTGTCGCTGCATAGTTTCTCTGTCAAATGTTTTGTTCCGCGAAGGTACGAACATTTGGTCTAACGGCCAAGGTACCCACGTCTCTCGACCTCGCCAAAGCCTTTTATGCCACCACCAATCGGTGCGCGGCGTTGGCGACACAATATTCATTCATCGAAAGCTGCCTCGAACAACCTTTTTTGGCACGCTGTTTGCACATACAAAAGTATGGCAACCAACACCATTGCATAACACGTATGCCACATTAAGATTATTTAATACGGAAAAATTTCCATAATCCATAGCGGCATACACCGCATAACAAAAAAAGTTGCTAACTTTGCATATGAAAAACAAGGCCAAACAAAGGCTAATGCACTGAAACTAAGGTAAAACAAGATTAATAACAACAACAATGAGCAAACTCGAAGAAATCAAACAGCAACGTCTGCCCGAGATTAAGGCCGCTCTTGCCAAATATGGCATAAACGGCACTACCGAAGTCGTGTACAACCCCACCTATGACGAGCTCTTCAACGAAGAGACCCAAACCTCGCTCGAAGGCTACGAAAAAGGCAAGGTCACCGAACTCGGCGCGGTAGACGTAATGACAGGCGTCTACACCGGCCGCTCGCCCAAAGACAAATTCATCGTAATGGACGAGAACTCCAAAGACACCGTTTGGTGGACAACCGAGGGATATAAAAACGACAACAAGCCCGCAAGCCAAGAAGCTTGGAAGGCTGTCAAAGAACTCGCTGTCAACGAACTCGGTCACAAGAAGCTCTACGTTGTCGATGGCTTCTGCGGCGCAAACAAAGACACCCGTATGGCTGTGCGCTTCATCATGGAAGTAGCATGGCAAGCTCACTTCGTAACCAATATGTTCATCCGCCCCACCGCTGACGAACTCGCCGACTTCACCCCCGATTTCATCGTCTACAACGCATCCAAGGCCAAAGTTACAAACTACAAGGAACTGGGTCTGAACAGCGAAACAGCCGTTGTATTCAACATCACCAGCCGCGAGCAGGTAATCATCAACACCTGGTACGGCGGCGAGATGAAGAAAGGTATGTTCTCGATGATGAACTACTTCCTGCCCCTGCGCGGCATCGCCTCGATGCACTGCAGCGCCAACACCGACATGGAAGGCAAAAACACCGCCATATTCTTCGGCCTCAGCGGCACCGGCAAAACTACACTTTCGACCGACCCCAAGCGCCTGCTCATCGGCGACGACGAACACGGCTGGGACGACAACGGCGTCTTCAACTTCGAAGGCGGCTGCTATGCCAAAGTCATCAATCTGGACAAGGAAAGCGAGCCCGACATCTACAACGCAATCCGTCGCGATGCCCTGCTTGAGAACGTAACCGTTGACGAAAACGGCAAAATAGACTTCGCCGACAAGAGCGTCACCGAGAACACTCGCGTATCCTATCCTATCGACCACATCGAAAAGATTGTACGCCCCATCAGCGCAGGCCCCGCCGCCAAGAACGTCATCTTCCTCAGCGCCGATGCCTTCGGAGTGCTGCCTCCCGTATCCATATTGACGCCCGAACAGACCAAATACTACTTCCTGAGCGGCTTCACTGCCAAACTCGCCGGAACAGAACGCGGTATCACCGAGCCCACCCCCACCTTCTCGGCATGCTTCGGCCAAGCCTTCTTGGAACTGCACCCAACCAAATACGCAGAAGAGCTCGTCAAGAAAATGGAGAAATCCGGCGCCAAGGCTTATTTGGTCAACACCGGCTGGAACGGAACAGGCAAGCGTATCTCCATCCGCGACACTCGTGGCATAATCGATGCAATCCTCGACGGCTCCATCCTTAAGGCTCCCACCAAGAAGATGCCCATCTTCGACTTTGAAGTACCCACCGAACTGCCCGGCGTAGATCCTAAGATCCTCGACCCGCGCGACACCTACACCAACGTCGAAGACTGGAATGTCAAGGCCAAAGACCTCGCAGCTCGCTTCATCAAAAACTTCAACAAATACGAGAACAACGCTGCCGGTAAGGCTCTCGTTGCCGCCGGTCCTCAGCTCTAAGCTGCAGCACTGACACTCGTCAACCCCCTATAAGAGAGGAGGACATCCCAATCCGGGACGCCCTCCTCTCACTTTTTTGTGCAAAAGCAGTTTATGGCAAGTCAAATCAAAACCACTTATAAACGCGTGCACAAAAAAAAGCGACTTATAGATTAAAAAAAGCTCGCAAACGCCAAGGTCTGCGAAAAACACTTCGTAAGTAAATTATTGAATTACTGCATTGACAGAGCCGAGCGAACACCCGGTCATAAAAGCAGCAGCCGTCAGCGCAGCACGTACAGCGGACTGGAATCGAAGCGAGGCAAGGCAGCCAACAGCACATCCGAAGTACCCGGGGACGGCATAACGGCATGGTCAGCGGACATAACCTTGCGGCCGACCCCCTCGAGCGCCTTGCGCATGGTGGCTGTGGCCGTTTCGGGCGTATTATTATCATGCGACAAGTGGCACAGGAAAACATGACTCAGATGCGCTTCCGGATGCGCGACAGCCACCGAAGCGACGGCGGCCGCCGCCTGTCGATTGTCCAAATGTCCGCACTCGCTCTCGATACGGGCCTGCAAATACGGCGGATAAGTACCATTATGCAGCATATCGGCATCGTAATTCGATTCTATCATCAAATAATTGGCTCGGCGCACATACGCCTCGGCACGCTCGGTGAGATAGCCCGTATCCGTCACCACCACAAAGTGGCGCATTCCGTTATCAATATCAAATCCCACGTTGTCGGTGCCGTCATGACTGGTCTCGAAAGGCGTAATATTCAGCCCGGCAGCCTCAAAGGCAAATTCCTTGTATATAGGCTTGTGATAATCCTTGATACGGCGCGAAAGGCTGCTGCGTCGCAATATGCCCGAGAGACAGCGCGGCGTGCAATACAGCAGCATATGCCTGTTGTTGCGCAACAGCGAGTATGCATACCGCACATGGTCGCTATGGTCATGCGTCAATATAATACCCACGATTTTTTTTATATCCAAACCATTAGCCTCAAGTGCCGCAGTCACGAACTTGGAGTCCACGCCGGCATCAATGAGCACCCCTCGTCCTCCCGGCGCGCCTACATATGCACAATTACCGCTGCTGCCGCTACCAAAGGACACAAACAACAATTTTTGCGGACGCTCGAGCACCGAGGTGTTTACCAGAATGTCCTGATTGGATGCATCAGGCGAGACAGGAGCCTTGGGCGCCGCAACAGCCGCACGGTTCTCCGCTTCGGTCATATCGATATCCACATTGTCAAACAGCCCCGGCATATCATCCAGGGCTCGTGACAAGCGACGACGGCGTTTAGGCATAGGAGGCATAACTTATTCGAATAATAGAAATATGGTGGGTTTCTTGTTGTAGCAATACTTGCGGCGACGCCATCCGGCAAGGGTATCCGTAACAATACTTTCAGAGGTGCCGGAAATATCTGCAGCCACGCACAAGCGCATCTGCGACGGCAGTGTCCGTATCAGTGTGGCAATAAGGCGGTCATTGCGATATGGCGTCTCTATGAATATCTGCGTCTGCTTGTCGCGCTGCACCGCTTGCACCAGTCGATGCAAGGCACGCGTGCGTGTTTGTTCATCTATAGGCAGATAGCCGTGAAAGGCGAAGCTCTGGCCATTCATACCACTGGCCATCAGAGCCATCAGAACGCTTGACGGGCCCACCAACGGAACCACACGCAAGCCCTCACGTTGGGCCACAGCCACCGCATCGGCACCCGGATCGGCAACGGCCGGGCACCCGGCTTCGCTGATGACGCCCATGGCATGACCATGTCGTAAAGGCTCAAGCATCGGAGGCACAGCCGCAGCATCAGTATGCTCACTCAGTTCGACAAATTCAAGAGAATCAATGTCAATATCGCGACAACAGCGCTTGAGAAAGCGACGTGCCGACCGTACATTTTCCACAATAAAGTAGCGTATAGACTTGACAATCTCGATATTGCGTGCCGGTAAAACGTCCTCCACAGGTCCGTCGGAAAGTGGCACAGGGATAAGATACAACGCCGGAGCAAGGACCGATGCGGCGACACGCGCCGTCGTCAGTTCCAAGCCCTGCGTACGCGTATCATCTGTATCGGCCGGGGATTTCATTGCGGCGCAAAGTTACAAAAAATGCCTCGTACCCACAACACCCACGCGCCCAAAACACCAAGGTTCGGACTCATTTTTGCCCTCTCGCTTTTCCATCCGAGGAAACTCTCACAAAAAAATCGTATATTTGCACTTTCGGAGGAAAGCGCACCATGCGCCTCTCCGAGAGACCAATGCACAACCATCTAAATACACTACTTTGAATACCAGGACCATAACCACTATAGCAGCTGCTTTTGCTATGGCATTTGCCTCCGACTACGCCGAGGCCTGCACAAGTCTTATCGCGACCCCGGGCGCTACGGCCTCTCGCAGCGTTATGATTACATACGCCGCCGACAGCCACGAACTATACGGCGAATTGTATTCGCACATGGGGGGCGACCACGCCCCCGGCACCAAGCGTGCCATCATCGAATGGGACACCCAAAAGCCACTAGGCGAAATCGATGAAGCGCCACACACATATTCGACGATAGGCAATATGAACGAGTTCGGCCTGACAATCTCCGAGACCACATGGGGCGGACGAGCCGAGTTGGCCGGCACAGGCCTTATAGACTACGGCTCGCTGATATATATCACTCTGGAGCGCGCACGCACCGCACGCGAGGCCATCGACACAATGACATCGCTTGCCAATAAATACGGCTATGCCTCCGGCGGCGAAAGCTTCAGTATCGCCGATGCCGACGAAGTATGGATTTTGGAACTCATAGGCAAGGGCAAGCACGACAAAGGCATCGTATGGGTGGCTCGACGTGTACCCGACGGATACATCAGCGGACACGCCAACAATGCACGTATACACACCTTCCCGCTTGACGACCCGGAAACATTGTACAGCCCGGACGTAATTTCCTTTGCTCGCAAATGCGGATACTACAAAGGCAAGGACGAAGACTTTGATTTCTCGCGTGCCTACTCGGTATATGACATGCTGTCCATGCGCGGCTGCGATGGACGCGTTTGGAGCTACTTCAACCGCTTTGCGGCTCAAGGCAGCATGGACGCCTACCTGCCCTGGATACTGCGCGGACAGGGCGAACCCATGCCATTATGGGTGCGCCCCGAACGCCTACTGACAGCACAAGACCTCAAGGATATGATGCGCGACCACTTTGAAGGCACACCAATGGACATGACCAAGGACATAGGTGCCGGTCCGTTTAACGTTCCTTACCGCTGGCGTCCGTTGACCTACAAAGTGGACGGCGTTGAATACACGCACGAGCGGGCCATTGCCACGCAGCAGACCGGATTTTCATTTGTGGCGGACATCAACAACGCACGCCCCGATGCCATGCGCGGCATTCTGTGGTTCGGCGTCGATGACGCCAACACCTGCGTATACATCCCCGTGTTCAACAGCCTTAAAATGCCGCCCTACCAGCTTGCGCACGGCAACGGCGACCTGCTCACGCTCTCCTGGGACTCGATGTTCTGGGTCACCAATTACGTAGCCAACCAAGCCTACAACCGCTACAGCCAAATGATTGGCGACATCCGCAAGGTTCAGGAAAGCCTTGAAGTCCAAATGACCATCAGCGCCGGCAAGGCCGAGGAGATGTGCCGCACACTATCCCATGACGATGCGGCCAAGTACCTCGCCGAAATCACCAATTATTGGGCCGAAAAATGCACCAAGGACTACCGCGCATTGGGCGACACGCTATTTGTCAAATACCTGGACGGCAACATCAAGAGGCAGAACGAAGACGGCACCTTCAGCCGCACCCCATACGGACTTCCCAACAAACCCGCCTACGGCGGATATGACGAACGCTACTACCGCTCCATAGTCAACGAACAAGGCGACCGACTCAAAGTAATACCCGTGGAATAATGGCGACAGAATCCGAAATGTCTCAAACCGATACCAAGGCCGACATTCAGACACAGGCCGGAACTCCGCAGAGCAAAGCCAAGCGCGTGCTCGGCATCATCCTGCGATACGGTATACCACTGATTGTGAGCATACTGTTATGCAAGCTGCTGTTTGACGGAATGGACTGGGACGAGATGGTGCAAATCATTCGCGAGCAATGTCACTTCCAATGGATTGCATTGGCACTGCTTATAAGCATATTCAGCCACATCTTCCGTGCCATGCGCTGGCGCATACAACTGCGTGCCATCGGCGTCAATCCGCCTCTGTTTGCCCTGGTGTTGAGCATCTTCGGCACATACGCCGTCAACCTTGTGCTGCCGCGCTTGGGCGAAATATGGCGCTCGGGGTATATCGCACGGCGTCAGGACGCCCCGTTCTCCAAGGTTTTCGGCAGCATGGTGGCTGACCGTTTGGCCGACACCGTCACCGTACTACTACTCACAATAGTAACCTTTGCCCTGGCCGCCGGGGCGCTCTCGCAGTACTTCTCGACCACTCACGGCCTTGAAGGCATTGGACGAATGCTGGCCTCGCCCTGGCTATGGGTGGCTATGGTGGCATTTGTCGCCATATTTTGGTGGATGCTGGCATGCAAAACCGAGAACAAAGCCTTGCGCCGCTTCCAAGACTTTGTACGCGGACTATGGAACGGCTTTGCTGCAATATTCACCATGCCCGGCAAGGTACGCTGGCTGATACTCACCGTATGCATCTGGGGCTGCTACTTCTCACAGCTATACGTGGCTTTCAACGCCTTCGATTTCACGGCCGACATCGTGTCGCAGCACACCGCCCTGGCCGTACTTGTCGCCTTCGTATTCTCCAGCCTTAGCATGGGCGTGCCTTCCAACGGCGGCATAGGCCCCTGGCAGTGGTCCATAATCTTTGCCTTAGGTATTTATGGCCTGGCCAAAGGCCCGGCAACAGCTTTTGCCAACCTCGTGATGGGAGCGCAGACTGCGCTGCTTATACTACTGGGCATATTCACCTTCGTATGCATCGCAATGGAAAAGAAGTCCGCCAAAAACAATGTCAAACCACTCAATTCCGACAAAAACAAAAACATAGCATAATGTCAAAAGTCATAATCATCGGCGCCGGCGGCGTAGGCACTGTTGTCGCCCACAAATGCGCCCAAAACCCCGAAGTATTCACAGATATCGTCATCGCCACGCGCACTCTCTCCAAGTGCCAAGCCCTGGCCAAGTTGCTCTCCGAAAAGTACAATCACAAGAGCATCACCGCCGACAGCGTCGACGCCGATGACGTAGCTCAATTGTGCGAACTGCTGCATCGCCATAAGCCCGAACTCGTAATCAATGTCGCCCTGCCCTATCAGGACCTCACCATCATGGAGGCCTGCCTGCAATGCGGTGTCAACTACATGGACACGGCCAACTACGAACCACGCGATGAAGCCCACTTCGAATACTCGTGGCAATGGGCTTACCGCCAACGCTTTGCCGATGCAGGCCTCACCGCCATACTCGGCTGCGGCTTTGACCCGGGTGTCAGCGGGATATTCACAGCATATGCCGCCAAACACCATTTCAAGGCCATGGAAACTCTGGACATCGTTGACTGCAACGCCGGCAACCACGGCAAAGCTTTTGCCACCAATTTCAATCCTGAAATCAACATCCGTGAGATCACTCAAAACGGACGCTACTGGCAAGACGGCAAATGGATTACCACCGGCCCGCTGGAAATACACAAGTCGCTGACATACCCCAATATAGGCGCACGCGACAGCTATCTCATGTATCATGAGGAGTTGGAAAGCCTCGTACTCAATTTCCCCACAATACGCCGCGCACGCTTCTGGATGACCTTCGGACAGGAGTACTTGACACACCTGCGCGTAATACAGGACATAGGCATGGCTCGCATCGACCCCGTTATGTACAACGGACAAGAGATCATACCATTGCAATTCCTCAAAGCCGTATTGCCCAATCCGCAGGATCTGGGCGAAAACTACACCGGCGAGACAAGCATAGGGTGTCGCATCAGCGGCATAGGCAAAGACGGCAAACCCCTCACATATTACATATACAACAACTGCAGCCACCACGACTCGTATCTCGAAACCGGAATGCAGGCTGTCAGCTATACCACAGGCGTCCCGGCCATGATTGGCGCCATGATGTTCCTCACGGGCAAATGGCGTCGCGCCGGCGTGTTCAACGTCGAAGAATTCGACCCCGATCCTTTCATGGAGCAGCTCAACAAGCAAGGCCTTCCCTGGCACGAAATCATCGGCGAAGACCTTGAACTGTAAACCCAATCAGAACCCATAACGGCTATTATGGCCATTATAGCTTCCAAAACCTCATCCCTCCCATTATTCCCATAGTTCCCATACCCCCACCTACATGGAACAATACGTAGTATCCGCACGCAAGTACCGCCCCTCAACGTTTGACAGCGTCATCGGGCAAAAGGCGCTGACAATGACGCTGAAAAACGCCATCGTCAGCGACCGACTTGCCCACGCCTATCTGTTTTGCGGCAGCCGAGGCGTAGGCAAGACCTCGTGCGCCCGCATATTTGCCAAAACCATCAACTGCACCCACCGCACACCCGATGGCGAAGCCTGCAACGAGTGCGACTCGTGCCGTAGCTTCAACGAGGGCCGCTCACTCAACATCATCGAACTGGACGCCGCCTCGCACAACGGCATCGACGACATGAAAGCCCTTATCGACCAAGTGCTTATACCACCGACAATGGGTCGATACCGCGTGTTCATAATCGATGAGGTGCACATGCTTTCCACCGCCGCATTCAACGCCTTTCTCAAGACGCTCGAGGAGCCGCCGGCACATGCCATATTCATCCTCGCCACCACCGAAAAGCACAAAATTATTCCCACGATATTGTCGCGCTGCCAAATCTACGACTTCAACCGCATCACAATATCCGATATGGTGGCACATCTGCAATATGTGGCACAAAGCGAAGGCATAACCGCCGAGCCGGCAGCACTGGGTGTCATCGCCCACCACGCCGATGGCGCCATGCGCGATGCCTTGTCTATCTTCGACCAAGTGGCGGCATCGTCTCGCGGAAACATCACCTACGCATCCGCCATCGCCAACCTCAACGTCTTAGACAACAGCTATTTCGAACGCCTCATAGACGCCTTCGTCAAACAAGACGTGTCTGCTGCACTGCTGGTGTACAACGAGATTCGATCCCACGGCTTCGACTCGCTATTCTTCATCAACGGCCTCGGGGCCTATATGCGCGACTTGATGTGCGCCGCCAATCCGGTGACATTGCCGCTCATCGAAGCCACGGACGACGTACGACAAGCCATGGCCAAACGCGCCGCAGGCCTACCCCCGGAATTCTTCTACCGAGCCATGGCAATATGCAATTACGCGGATCTCAACTACCGCACGGCCTCAAACAAGCAGTTCCTGATTGAGCTATCGCTCATCAGACTATGCCAACTACTGAGCCCCTCGAACTCGACGGCGACTTCGGGGGGCCGCTAAACCAAATAGCCGCAATGCACACCGCCGCACCGGCAACCCCGGCAGCGCCCCGGGCCACGGCCTCCACGGCCATGGCCGGAACGGTTGCGAATGCAGCACAGGCAGCAGCCCATTCGACAGGAGCAGCACCGCACGCCCCGGCATTTACCGGCGCCGTGATACACGGGCTGCGCACCAACCTGCACACCCCCGGAGTGAGCCTCAGGCACGGCATAAAACACCCTGCCGAGGAGAAACGCCCCGACACAACTACTACAGCAACCTTACGCAACGAAACATTCTCCGACGAGGCTTTCGGCAAAGCTTGGAATGCCTTTATAGACGCCAATCCAACGCAACATATCATCATCAACACCATGCGTGCATGTCCTCCGACACGCAAGGATGCCTCTTCGACACACTACACCATGAAGGTCGAAAACAACCTGCAAGAAGACCAGATGAAAAATGTCTTATCCTTGCTGTTGAGACACCTACATGATACATTGGCCAACGACAACATCACCTTAGACTTCATGGTCAAGGACGCCGCCGACTCGCCCATGTCCTGGAACCAGCGCGAAGTGCTGGCTCACATCATAGACAAGCACCCGAGATTGCGCGAACTCATAGACACACTCGAGCTTAAGCTTGATTGACGTACAGCCCCAATAAATGACATCATACTTACACACATTCACTTATTTATATTGTAAAACAGACATCTATGGCAGACTTAAGTACAAGTAGAAAGGTAAAGATGCCTCAGCCGCTGCGACACGGCGACACAATAGCAATATGCAGCCCGGCCGGGCCCATCAGCAAAGATAAAGTCAACGGCGCAGCCGACGTACTACGCAACTACGGCTGGAAAGTGCGAATTATGCCCCATACTCTCGGCCAATACGGCAATTACTCGGGCAAGGACAGCGAGCGTTATGACGACTTGGCCACCGCACTCACCGACCCGGAAGTGCGTGCCGTTATCTGCAGCCGCGGCGGATACGGCGTAGTACACCTGCTCGACAGCCTCGATAAACTGGACCTCGCCACAGACCCAAAATGGGTGGTAGGATTCAGCGACATTTCGGCCCTACACGCCTTGATGGTGCGCCACGGCATAGCCTCCATCCACGGATCGATGACCGATGCAATACGCCGTGGGGCGAACGACAAGGACAACGCACGACTCTTCGACCTGCTGCAAGGGCGTCGCGACCCGATAGCTTTCGCCACCGACCCGCGCCACGACCGCCCGGGCATAGCCAGTGGCACACTTTACGGAGGCAACCTTGCCGTCCTTGCCGACCTGCTGGACACTCGGTTCGACCTGTTGCGCCGCGACAGCATACTATTCATCGAAGATGTTTCCGAACCGATCTATAAGATAGAACGTATCATGTACCAGCTGCGCATATCGGGCATACTGCCATCGCTGCGAGGCCTTATGGTGGGACAATTCACCGAATACCATCCCGACGCATCCTATCAGGACATGAACGACATGATCGCCGATATGGTGGCACCCTATAGCTTCCCCGTGGCCTTCAATGTCCCAATCGGACACGTGCAACACAACGTCCCTGTCATCGAAGGCGCACAAGTAACGCTCAAAGTCACCACCGGAGATACTTCCAACCTCATCTACTGGTCTTAACAAGCTAAAACACGACAATAACGCAAGCGGCATACACCTATCGCGGATGCCGCTTGCGTTATTATTGCTCTAAGAATATTTTATAGGCCGATTCCCTTTCGGGCTGTCGTCTGTCACTTGCTCGTATCGGGAGCATCGCTCTCGATGACGGCACGGCGCAAGTCGTCGGAGATAGGCTTGCTCGTCTTGCCCTCCACGTCATATCCCACCATTGCCACTATAGCCGAACACTTCAGGCGTCGCGTATCCGGATCGATGACCTGCTGGGCCAACAACAGCGAAGCCGTGCCGAGATGCAAGGCACGCGTAAGCACACGTACTCGCTGACCCGGCAACGAAGGCTCCACAAAATTGCAGGTAATACCGGCCACAACAATACTCAAGCGCTCAGGAGTAAGCACTCCACCCAAAAGGCTGCCGAAATAGTCTGTCTTGCCAAGATCAAGGAATTGCATATAGGCACCATTGTTGAGATGGCAAAACATGTCATAATCATTGAAGCGTACCTGCACATCCAAACTATGTCGGCACTCCATCACTTCGGTCAGCGGTTGCATTGTCTTGTATATCTGTGTGTATGTGTTTGTCCGTAAGTCTAAATAATCCGGAATGTCCGAGAACCTACGGATTTTAGGGCTCTTAGGGTCTCTAAGGTCTTTAGAGTCCTTATAAATTCCGAGAAAAGCAGTTCGGCTCTGTTTTCTACGACAAAGTTAGCATTTTTTTCGCCAATTTTTCCGCCAATTCGGGTAATACACGTTTTTTATATAGCATTTATTATCTGTTATTCATTGTTTTTTGTAATTTTGCCGCCGAAAAAGCGCCGGAGTTGCAATCCGCGCAATACTTTTGTCCATAATAGCACGAATAACCACAATCAATTACATTTCTAAGTATAGTCATTCAGTCATGAGAAAATCTCTACTTCTTCTCCTTATCCTTGCCCTAACGACAGCCGTTGCTGTCCCGGCAAAAACAATAGAAATAAACTTCACCAGTGCCGATTTGAAAAATGCGCCATCCAAATTAGATGGAAACTTCTTTGAGATAACCAATAGTGAGGTTACCTTGATGGCTAAAGGTTTGAATCAAAACAAAAGCATCGGCATATCAAAAGCGGACAAATCTTTCTGCGTTTACAATAGCACCCCACTACCCAATATTTCAAAAGTCGAGATAACCGCAACGAGTCTTAATGACACAAAAGCCGCAAATTTCATCATTACAACAGGTGATGCTGTATTAACAGCCAATGGAACTAATGAAACAACAGCGACATTTGCAAATGATGTTCTCACATTAATTCCGGCATCAAAGAATAAGTCATATTTTCGCATAGACCTTTCTTCAATGCCTGGCGGGAGTTCTAATATCTCCAAGATGGTAATCACCTACGGAGAAAGCGTAGCACCGGAAACGAAGCCCGAAAAGCCGACATTCAGCGTCACTCCCGGAGAAGTCGCCAAAGGCACATCGGTCACCATCTCGTCAAAAGGTGCAACATCGCTCACCCTAAAGTCTAAGACCGCGGACGCCGCCGACTGGACAATACAAAACATTCCCAACGCTAATACCCACGACGTTATCATCAACGAAAATATCACATATGACGTTGTAGGTCACAACAGCATAGGCGACAGCGAAGCCGCCGAAGCCTCCTACACCGTCAAGGCCGACACTCCCATCCCCGGCGGAAACATCACCGCAACAGTCATCTTCAAGAACCAAACGAATTTTACATACGAAAGTGGGAAAAACGTCGTTTGGGTTGCTGAGGAATATCCGAGCATAACGTTCAGCACAAGCGCAACGTCAAAACAAAACTATCCCAAGAAAGATGGTAATAACCTGCGCATGTACACAAGTTCAAGCAACAAAATTACGGTCAATGCACCCGAAGGTTATAAGATTAAAAGCGTTTCGGGCGTTTACACAAATACGAGCAACACCGGATTTAAAATAAACAACGAAACAACCGTTGTCAAAAGCGGCGTTCCGTATGAATTTGCCGAAGACGTATCCTCTTTCGTTCTTGTCTCATACAAGAAGTCGGGAGCCAACAAATCTGCCAACAGCACTTATTTCTCCTCCTTTACTTTCGTGCTGGTGCCTGATGCGCCTGTCGTGCCGGAAGCACCGAGCGCCGTCACCGTCACCCCGGCCAAGGCTGAAGCCAAAGTCGGCGAGAACGTCAGCGTGACCATCGCCGCCAACGGCACTCCCGCGCCGGACATCTACTACACTATCGATGGTACCACCCCTACAACCGAAAGCGCCAAGTATGCCAAAGCATTCGATGTGACCTGCGATGCGCTCGCCGATAACGAGGAAAGCAAAGTCGTCACAATCAACGGCCTGGCACAAAATTCAGAAGGCCAAGCCTCCGGCAGTGCCACCGTCGCATTTACGCGTAACGATGCATCTATCACCGTCAAAGACGCCAAAGGCAATACCATCGGCGCTGACGGGGCATCTTTGGTACTCGAAGACGGAGCCACCGAATTCAAAGCCACATCCACCGGCGACGGCACTATACACTGGAGTTCGGCCGACAACAAAATTGCCAAGGTTGAGAACGGCATTATCACTCCCCTGGCCGTAGGCACAACCACCATAACAGCATCATCCGACAAAACCGGGAAGTATAATGCCTGCGAGACATCTTTTATACTGACAATAACCTCGCCCTACACCTACGCCACAGTCACCTTCCGCAGGCAGAAAGCCATAACCTACACATCCAACACCAAAGCCGACTGGGTTTCAGAGCCTGTAGACGGCACGACCTACACCTTTGAATCTTCCGTGGGCAAACTCCAAAACACCGGATACCCCTCCAATAACGTCAATCCCTCCAGCGGCAAAGCCACCAACCTCACCATCACCAAGATCAGCGGCGTTCCCATCAGCGTCCAAGCACCGGAAGGCTATGTCATTGTCCGCGTATCCTACGCCACGACAAAAACATACGACACCCCGGCGATAGCCATCAACGGCGAGGATCTCGCAGCCAAGTTCTACCGCGATTTCCCCAAAGGAGCGACAACCATAGACTTGACCCCCGGAACAGGACTCAACAATCCCACAATTTCGTCCATGACCTTCGCCCTAACCAAGGTCGTGGCTCCCGCCTCGCTGACCATCAATCCCAATAAGACCGAGGCCGTCATCGGCCAGACGGTATCGGTCAAGATTGTCGCCGATGACGCAGCCTTCCCCGCCCCCACCATATACTATACACGCACGGCAGCACCCCGGTTCCGGGAGAGAACAAAACCGAGACCTACGACCCTGCAAAGGGCTTCACCTTGGCACGCACTGTTCCGCAAACAGTCACAATCAACGCCATAGCCGTTAACTCCGGCGGACAGGTAGCAGCCGAACCGGTATCCATCGTCTTCAACGACAAAGACCACGTAGCGCCCACATCCATCAGCTTTAGCCAAACGGAAGGCACTTACCCCGAAAACGCAACGTTCAACGTTAAGTTGGCCGCCGATGCCGCTGCCTACCCCACTCCGACACTGTACTACACCATAGGCGGATACACCGCACAAGGCGACAACCACATCGCATACGATGACGCACAAGGCATAGACGTAGCCAAGCCCGCAGACGGCAACGTAGTGACCATCAACGCCTACGCCGTCAATGACGCCGGCGCCGTCATCAACGCCGCCACATACGTCTTCTCCAGCGAAATCTCCACCGCTACGGGCTGGATACGCATCCAAGATGCCTCACAACTCTCCGATGGCCTCAACGTAATCGTGGCATACGCCCCCAACGGCAACGCCTCGACAACACTCAGCTTGATGACCCCCGGAGTATCTTCCAACGGCGGTCTCTCGTCCACCGATGTTACATGCAACAATACCAACGGCGTAATCACCGGCGACATAAGCAACGCCCAGCACGTCATCCTCGAAGGCAACGCCACCGACGGATGGTATCTCAAACTCGCCAGCGACAATAAATACATCATGCCCCCGACAAAAACGGGCGATAACGGACTGTCTTTCAGTGCAGACAAAAGCAAGGCAACTCCTGCCACCATAGACATGTCAGACGGCAACGCATACGTCACTTTCAACGGCACCAACTACGAATTTGTACACAACCAACAGGCACACATCTTTGCCGGATACTATAAGATAGCCGGCACACAGCGCCGTGCCATCGACTTCTTCAGCGAAGGCGAGTACACCGCCGGCAAGCCCTACGAAGACCTGTACCTGGTCATGAAAACCAATGAAATCGGCGGCGCCGAAGTCGCCATGCCCTTCACCTACGAGGGTGACGGCCGCTACACGCTACCCGTATACAATCTCCAAGGCACATTCTATATCCGCGACGGCAAGGCCAACCACCGCGGTACATACTTCGGCGCCAAAGCTGATGAATGCATCGACCCGGAGACCTCCACCGGATACGTAGGCCACAGCATCAATGCCGCAATCTCCGCCATCAAAGGCGAACCCTCAACCGGCGTCAAGGACGGCAACGGCAAAGACGTCTATGCCTACGTGGGCAAGAATAGCGGACGCGACTCATACACACTGATATATGACCCGGCGCAGGAAAGCCACTACGTCTTCAGCACCCACCCCAACACCAACATCGGACACGTGGCACGCATCGATTATGCAATGCTCACCGTCGAGTACACCCCCGGCAGCCATACCGACGGAGTCCTCCGCATCTCCGGAATGAGCACCACCGGCGTGGACGACATATCAGCCGATGTCAACGGACAAGCTCGCTACTTCAACCTGCAAGGTATGCCCGTAGCCAACCCCACCACCGGCATATACATCCGCGTAATAGGCGACACCGCCACCAAGGTCTGCATCAAGTAAGACACCACAGTTTCGAGATACATATTTTCCACTCAATATCCGTCCGAGGCGCCGAAAGGCGTCCCGGACGGACTACTTTCAGGTATCACGAAAATTTTTTCTCCAAAAAAACAAGCTCCATACCGGCAAAAACCGAAATTTTGGCTATCTTTGCGTTAAAATAGCCGCAATAGTACCTGATGAGGCACAATCTCCTCTGTGCGGCCGCCGGAGCAGCGAACAAAAACGCTGACAATCAACACTATGACCACACTCCGGCACAATACTCGACTTGCCACGACTCGGGACCTATTGATGTGTCCACAGACATGCCGCGGCAAAGACACATATACATACCGCCGACACGGCGGCCCGGGCGCAAGGCAAACACCACGCCGACACGCCACCATATACACGCGCACGCCCTTCAGAGGGCACACCCGGGCACACCGGCCGACAGCGCGACAAAGACACGCCACGGCGTGTCCGCAGACACGATAAAAAATAAAAAACAACATAAATGACAAGTAGATGGAACTATCTACCCCTGTCCGCAGAAAAACAAAAATTGGAGTCCGAGCTGGCACGCCGGTACGCCAAGGTCTCGCCCATAAGCGAGCTCTTGGTGCAGCGGGGCATACAGTCTATAGACGAGGCCGAGAAATTCTTCCACCCCTCGCTTAGAGACCTGCATGACCCTTTCCTAATGCCTGACATGGACAAAGCTGTGGACCGCCTCAACCGGGCCATGGGGGCAAAAGAACGTATCTTGGTATACGGCGATTACGATGTCGACGGCACCACCGCCGTGGCGTTGGTATACCGATACCTGCAAAATTTTTACTCGGAAATCGACTACGACATTCCGACACGTTACGACGAAGGCTACGGCATCAGCACACACGCCATAGACGAAGCTGCCGCCGCCGGCGTCAAGCTCATCATCATCCTTGACTGCGGCATCAAGGCCAACGCCGAAATCGCTTACGCCAAGACCCTCGGCATCGATTTCATCATCTGCGACCACCATGTCCCCGATGAGATGTTGCCGGACGCTGTAGCCATACTCAACCCAAAGCTCGAAGGCTCGACATACCCTTGCAGCCACCTGTCGGGCTGCGGCGTGGGATACAAGCTGATGCAGGCATTCTCGATAAGCAACGGCATCGGCACGGGCGAACTCGAAGGGATGCTTGACCTGGTGGCCGTGTCCATAGCCGCCGACATCGTGCCCATGGTAGACGAAAACCGCGTCATGGCATATCATGGCCTTAAACGTCTCAACAGCAACCCCAACGTAGGCTTGCGCGGCATCATCCGCATCTGCGGCCTCCCCGGCAAAGAAATCACTATCAGCGATGTAATCTTCAAAATCGGCCCGCGCATCAATGCCTCGGGGCGTATGCAGTCCGGCCGCGAAGCCGTGGACCTGCTTGTATCGCGCGATACCAAAGACGCCAACGAGCGCGCCGCAGCCATCGACCAATACAACAAAGACCGCAAAGAGCTGGACAAACGCATCACCGACGAAGCCAACGCCATACTCAGCGCACGCGGCGATGATGTAGCCGACCACAAGTCCATAGTCATTTACAACCCGGAGTGGCACAAAGGTATAATCGGCATCGTAGCCTCGCGCCTCACCGAGCTGTATTACAAACCCTCGGTGGTACTGACGCGCGGCACCACGGACGGCATTGCCACCGGCAGCAGCCGCAGTGTACAAGGCTTTGACGTATACAAGGCCGTGGAAGCATCGCGAGACCTGCTCGAAAACTTCGGCGGCCACACCTACGCCGTCGGACTTTCTATGCGCGAAGAAAATATCCCCGAATTCACACACCGCTTCGAAGAATACGTAGCCGCCAACATCCTGCCATCGCAGTTGACGCCACAACTGGATATCGATGCGATACTGCCATTTACGCGCATCACCCCCGAATTTGTCTCGATGCTACGCATGTTCGCACCTTTCGGTCCGGGCAACCAAAAACCCGTATTCTGCACACGCAACGTCAAAGACTTCGGCACCAGCCGCATAGTAGGCCGCAACAACGAGCACATCAAACTCGAGATCGTGGACGACACCTCGGGCAAGGTCTTCAACGGCATCGCATTCAACATGGCGCGATACTTCGATCACATCCATCAAGGCAAGCCCTTCGACATCTGCTACACCATCGAAGAAAACAAGCACCGCAACGCCACATCTTCCATACAACTGCAAGTCAAGCAAATACGCCTGCCGCAGGAATAATATCTCCCATCGGGGCGGCCCTAAGCTACGTCACGAGCCGCCACTATGTCTGTGAAGCAGACGCACGTCAAACAAAACACCGGCACCATGCAGACAGCCGCCGAGATTTCAGCCCGGGCACACGAAATCCTGCACCGATACTGGGGCTACGACAGCTTCCGTCCGTGCCAGCTCGACATCATCACCTCGGTGATGCAGGGGCACGACACTCTGGGGCTGATGCCCACCGGTGGCGGAAAATCTCTGACATTCCAGGTGCCGGCAATGTTTTTGGAAGGTCTTACCGTGGTGGTGACGCCCCTGATTTCGCTGATGAAGGACCAAGTGGACGCCCTCAAAGATCGCGACATACGCGCCGGGGCACTGTATTCGGGACAGACTCCGCGCGAAGCACGCCTCGTATACGACCGCGCCCGTCTGGGCATACTGCGCCTGCTGTATGTGTCGCCCGAGCGCCTCGGCACAGAGACCTTCCGTCAGCACCTGCAAGCTTTTGATATACGCCTAATAGTGGTGGACGAAGCACATTGCATATCCCAATGGGGCTATGACTTCCGCCCGTCATATCTCAAAATTGCCGAACTGCGCACCCTCGTCCCGGACGTGCCGATATTGGCACTTACAGCCTCGGCCACGCCACAGGTGCGGAGAGACATCATGGCACGGCTCAACTTCGGCTCGGACGCAGCCGAATACACCCTGAGCTTTGCACGTCCAAACATCAGCTTTGTAGTGCGACATGTCGAGGACAAAGATGCCAAACTTTTTGACGTGCTCGATCACACCTCCGGCACGGCCATCGTATATGTACGCAGCCGACGACGCACCGGCCAAATAGCCCAAATGCTGTGCGAACGAGGCATCAGCGCCGCCGCCTACCATGCAGGCATGGACGCCGACGAGAAGGTTCGGCGACAAGAACTTTGGAAGTCATCCATAATACGCGTCATCGTGGCCACCAACGCCTTCGGAATGGGCATAGACAAAGCCGATGTACGCACCGTCATACACTACGACCTGCCATCGTCACTCGAAGAATACTATCAGGAGGCCGGGCGCGCCGGACGCGACGGGTTGCCATCATTTGCAGTTATCATAGCCAAAGACACGGACAAAGGCACGCTGACACGACGCCTGAGCGAGGCCTTCCCACCGCGCGAATACATCTTACGCGTCTACGAATTGGCCGGCAACTTCCTCGACATTCCCATCGGCGGAGGTTATGACCGCGTATATCCCTTTGACTTCGACAAGTTTTGCGCCACATACTCGCTGCAGCCCGGCGTCACGCGCTCGGCGCTGTCGATACTGACGCTGGCCGGAGCCATCGAGTACCACGACCCAGACTTTGCCAAGGCACGCGCCATGATGACCATGACGCGCGACTCGCTATACGGCATGGATATGAGCGACAACGCCGAGCGAACGCTCACCGCATTCCTGCGCAATTACACCGGCAGTTTCGCCGACTACGTGTATTTCGACGAAGGAGTACTGGCGCACGACACCGGACTGGACGCCGAAGCCACCTACCGTGCATTGCTCGAGCTGTCGCGCCGAGATATTCTCAACTACGTGCCGCGCAGCCTTATACCCTACATTTACTACCCCACCTCGCGCGACCTGCCCAAGCACGTGATCATAGGCCGCGACGTCTACGAAGCGCGCCGCGACGTCATGGCTGCACGCATCGCCGCCATGCGCGCCTTTGTCTTTGACGACAGCCGCTGTCGCGTGCGGCAGATGCTCGAATACTTTGGCGAGACGCCCGAGTCCGACTGCGGCACCTGCGATGTATGCCGCGCTCGTGCCATCGCATCATCCGCCACATCACTCCGAGACCGCGCTCGTGACCGCGTACTGCGCGGATGCTCGCGCCCCGAAGGCGCCACCGATGCCGAATTATACGACGGCCAAAGCCCCCAAATGCGCCACGCCATAGCCGAAGTCGTCCGAGCGCTTACCGCCGACGGCTCGCTCCTGCCTGCCGACAGCCGCACCGCACGCCGACACCTCCGCCGCTGACGCACCATAATCAGCACCTCAAACATTCAAAGAACAATTACTCCAACGACTTCAGCCATGCCCGCCATAAGGTTTTATTACAGCGACACCATCCACGATTTCCTTGACCGATGCACCGACGAGATCATCGGCAAAATGATCCAAGCTTCCGCCCACGACCTCAACGATGAGACAACCGACTCATGGGTATGCGAAATCGAGGTACTCAAAGACGTATTGGCGCCCTACCGCGACCGCGGCAGCGTGTTCTTTGAATACAATATCCCGCGTATGGGACGCCGTGCCGATGTCATCGCACTCATTGATGGAATCGTCTTTGTCCTCGAATTCAAAACCTTGACCCAAAAATTTGCACACGAAGGACTCATGCAGGCATGGGACTACGCAATCGACCTGAAAAACTTTCAGGAAGGCAGTCGCGATCGCTCAATTATTCCTATTTTGGTGGCACCCGCCGAAGCGGATCATAACTGCCATATCGAATTACAGCAATACGAAGACAAAGTATACAACCCCATGCAAGCCAACAGCCGGCAACTGGCCGTGGCGTTGTCGCTTGTTCTATCTTCCCTCGAAAAGTCATATGCCGGAGACAATGACTACAACTGGGCCGTCAGCGGATACGAACCCACCCCGACAATTATCGAGGCAGCCGTATCGCTATATCGCGAGCATACAGTGGAGGACATCACTCGCCACGACGGAGACATAGAGTCAACCATGCAGGGACTGACGCATATCATCGACGAATGTCGCAACCATGCACGCAAAGCCGTATGCTTCGTAACCGGCGTACCCGGCGCCGGCAAGACCCTGATTGGCCTGCAAACCGCCATCAACGAATTCGAGAAAGGCGAGAAAGCCGTTTACCTTTCAGGGAACTTTCCTCTCGTAGAAGTACTTCAAGAAGCATTGGCACGCGACCTGGTGCGCCGAAGCAAGGAGGACTACAAATCCGGACGAAGCGACACAAAACCATGCACAAAAGCCGAAGCCCGAAGCCGCGTCAAGACCTTCATTCAAATGATACACCACTACCGAGACCTCTACCTCGAAGGTACCGAAATACGCGACGGCGAGATTGTTCCCAAAGAAGGCTATTTCAGAACCCATACAGACAAGGCATACATTCCCACAGAACACATTGCCATATTCGATGAAGCTCAGCGTGCATGGACCAAGGACGAACTGGCTCGATTTATGGGCAAGAAAAAGAAGCTGCACGGCTTCCCGTACAGCGAGCCCGAATACCTGATTTCGTGCATGGACCGACAGACCGATTGGGGGCTGGTGGTTTGTCTGGTAGGCGGCGGACAGGAAATCAATAAGGGCGAAGCCGGCCTGTCAGAATGGATAAACGCCATCAACCGCAAGTTTTCACACTGGCATGTGTACTTGAGCGACCGCCTGCACGAAAAAGAATACGCCGAAGGGCGGGCACTTGAAACCCTGACCCTGAACAAAGACCAAATACACGTCGAAACATCGCTACATCTTTCGGTAAGTATGCGCTCCTTCCGCGCCGAGAAAGTCAGTCTATTTGTCCATCAACTGCTCGAGTTACACCCGCAGCAGGCGCACGACACACTGACAGAGCTGTGCAATTACCCGATAGCAGTTACACGTTCACTCGACACAGCCAAGAAATGGCTCAAGCAAAAAGCACGCGGCAGCGAACGCTACGGCATTCTGGCATGCAGCAAAGGCGAAAGATTGAAAGCCATAAGTGTCAACGTCCGATACAAGCCGGACTTCGTCCACTGGTTTCTGGACAATGATGATGACATCCGATCCTCCAATGCTCTGGAAGACACCCTCACCGAATTCGAAGTCCAAGGGCTGGAAATCGACTGGTCCTGCGTAGTATGGGATGCCGACCTGCGGCTCGACACAAATGCCATGCGATGGCAGCATCACCAACTCAGAGGAGGTGCGGCGTGGCAAAGAATAAATAAAGAATCGAATCAAGCATACCAAATCAACGCCTACCGCGTCCTGCTTACACGCGCACGTCAAGGCATGATCATTGTAGTTCCCGAAGGAGACCACGGCGTACCGCCCGACTCGACACGCCTGCCGGGATACTACGATGGCGTATACGCCTACCTGCGCCGCATCGGAATTCCTGAAATATAGCCGTTACACACCTCGATGCGGGCACGGCCAAAACGCTCTTTGAACCCACAATCTACACATTATATATAGATTTTTGGGGCTGTTGGCAAAAAATGACTATCTTTGCCGACCGAAAAGCCGGGACGGGCATCCGCTCCGGCCTTTGGACATATTCACGAACAAACACCTATTTATACCAATACGACATGTTGAAAAATCTCGTCATAGTCGAGTCTCCCGCCAAAGCAAAAACCATCGAAAAGTTCTTAGGCAACGACTATAAGGTCATGTCCAGCTACGGGCATATCCGCGACCTGAAAAAACATAGTTTCAGCATCGATGTCGACAATGGTTTTGAGCCCATCTACGAAATCCCGGATGACAAGAAGAATCTCGTAAGCGAGCTGCGCCGCGCCGCCAAGGAGGCACAAACCGTGTGGTTGGCATCTGATGAAGACCGCGAAGGAGAGGCCATAGCATGGCATCTGAGCGAAGTTCTGGGTCTCGATCCCAAGACCACACGACGCATAGTGTTCCACGAAATCACCAAAGGCGCCATTCTCGACGCCATCAAGCAGCCGCGCACCATAGATACGAACCTTGTAGATGCACAGCAGGCACGCCGCGTGCTTGACCGCATCGTCGGCTTTGAGCTGTCGCCCGTACTGTGGCGCAAAATCAAGCCCGGGTTGTCGGCCGGTCGCGTGCAAAGCGTTGCCGTGCGACTCATCGTTGAGCGCGAACAGGAAATCAAGGCCTTCAAGCCCGACAGATACTTCCGCCTCACCGGCATCTTTGCCACCGGCGACGGCGCGAGCTTCCGTGCCGAACTCGCCCGACGCTTAAGCGACGAGGCCGAGGCACGCGACCTCCTTCAAGGCTGCGCACATACCACCTATTCGATTACCGGCGTCAACGTCCATCCACTGAAAAAGTCCCCGGCAGCACCCTTCACCACCTCCACACTGCAACAGGAAGCCTCGCGTAAACTTGGCATGACCGTTGCACAAACAATGATGGTGGCGCAGAAGCTCTACGAAAACGGACTTATCACATACATGCGTACCGACTCGCTCAACCTCTCACAAGTGGCACTGGCGGCCATCGCGCAAGAAATCACCACATCCCACGGCAAAGAATACCTCAAGCAGCGCCATTACCACACCAGCAGCAAGGGCGCCCAGGAGGCCCATGAGGCTATACGCCCCACATATATAGACCGGCACACCATCGAAGGCACCGCGCAGGAACGCCGCCTCTATGATCTGATATGGAAGCGCACGGTAGCATCCCAAATGGCTGACGCCCAAATCGAGAAAACCGTAGTAGACATCACTCCCGCCGGCAGTGCCGAGCGATTTACCGCCTCGGGCGAGGTTGTCAAATTCGACGGATTTCTCAGAGTATACATCGAAAGCCACGATGACATCGCCGACAATACAGAAGACACGGACATACTCCCGGCAATGGCTGCGGGCGACTACGTCACCAACGAAAGCCTCACAGCCACAGAACGATATACCCAGCAGCCGCCTCGCTATACCGAAGCCTCTCTAGTCAAGAAAATGGAAGAACTCGGAATAGGTCGTCCCTCGACATATGCGCCCACCATCTCCACCATTCAGGCACGCGACTACGTCACCAAAGGCGAGAGCGCCGGAGCACAGCGAGACATCAAGACCCTGACCATGGATGCCGACGGCAACATCACCGAAGCCACTCACACCGAGACCTACGGCGCGGACAAGGGCAAACTGATGCCCACCGACATAGGTGTGGTTGTCAACAGCTTCCTCACCATGTATTTTCCCAACATCCTTGACTACAACTTCACCGCCGGAATTGAGCAAAAATTCGACGCCATAGCTGACGGTAAGATGCAATGGAACAGCCAGATGGAGACATTCTACAACAAGTTTCACCCCAAAGTCGAGGAAGTCATGGACATGCGTCTGGAACACAAGGTGGGCGAACGATTATTAGGTACCGACCCCGCATCCGGCGAACCGGTGAGCGTCAAAATCGGCCGATTCGGACCTCTGGTCCAAATAGGAAGCAACGACAGCGACAACAAACCACGCTTTGCCTCGCTGCTCAAAGGACAAAGTCTCGAAACCATAACCCTGGACGAGGCTCTCCACCTATTCGACTTTCCACGCACACTGGGCACCTTCGAGGACAAGGACGTCAGCGTAGGCATCGGACGCTTCGGTCCGTATGTGCGCCACGACAACAAGTACGTATCCATACCCAAGGACGAAGCCCCGGCCGCCGTCACACTTAGCCGCGCCATTGAATTGATAGAAGCCAAGCGCACCGAGGATGCCAACCGCGTGCTGCGCACCTTCGACCAAGAACCCGAGCTGCAAATTCTGCGCGGACGCTTCGGCCCGTACATCGCATACAAAGGCTCAAACTACAAACTGCCACGCGGAACGACACCCGAAACAGCTGCCGAAATGACCCTCGAGCAAGCACTGGAAGTGGTCAATACACCTGCGGCCGCGCCTAAGCGCACCACCCGTCGCGCCACCACCCGTAAAAAGACAACGAAATGAGCCACAACAAACCACAGGCATATAAACCCGGCACACACACCGGACGCGGGCACATGCGGCAAGACAACATCTCGGAACTGGCCAACACCTCGGACCAACCGATACCGCTGCTCGAATTCCTGCGTTCCAACCTGCCGCAGCTGTCCCGCACCGCCGTTAAGGCACTGCTCAAGTACGACCAAATACGACTGGAAGGCACTGTCACCAACCAGTTTGACATCCCCGTAGCCCCGGGACAAACGATAAGTATCAACTTCTCGCGCCCGTGGCAGACACTGTCCAATCCGCGCCTGCGCATAGTCTACGAGGACGATGATATAATCGTAGTAAACAAGGGCTACGGCCTGCTCAGTGTCGGAACGGATAACAAAAAGGAAGGTACGGTATACTCGATATTGCGCGACTACCTCAAAAGGCTCAACCCCGCCAATAAACTCTTTATAGTCCACCGCCTGGACCAGCACACCTCCGGTTTGATGCTCTTTGCCAAAAACATCAAGGCCAAAGAGGCGATGCAACATAATTGGAACAACATGGTACTGGACCGCCGCTACGCCGCCATCGTTGAAGGCTGCCCCGAACCGGCCGAAGGCGTCCGCCGCAGCCGGCTGCTGGAAAACGCGCAGCATCTAATGTACAGCACCGATGACCCCAAGGGTCTGGAAGCCGTGACACGATACAAAGTCCTTAAAAGCCGCAACGGATACTCGCTGGTGGACGTCAGCCTTGACACCGGACGCAAAAATCAGATACGCGTACACATGCACGACATGGGCACGCCTATTGCCGGCGACCGTCGCTACGGCGCCAAGACCTCGCCCATACACCGTCTGGCACTGCATGCCCGCACGCTGCGCTTTGTACATCCGATGACGCACAAAGATATGAATTTCAGCATTCCGCTACCGGCATCCTTCAACAGCCTCGTGTGAAGACATTCAACACACACCGCTTGATTACAATATCCCACCCCTCCCCAAAAACGACATACCGTGCAACGCCTCAATATTTTGCTAAACCGGGACTCTATCGACGCCATAAACTTTGACCCGGCAGTCGAGGAGTCGCTGCAACGCATCACCGCACCCATGACTACGGCAGCATCTTACGTCAAATCTGTCGAAGACGCCATATACACGCACCCCGAACTTATGGACGACTACGATGCCATAGACGTGTACATCGACACAGAGCGCTACACCATAGTGCCGCGCTCCGTAGCCGAAGACGCCGCCGCCATGCGCGACATCGCCGACAGCCTGTACCCCTCCGAACGGCTCAACATCGTATGCACCTGCGCCGAAGTGCCGCCATTCCACGGGGACGACGGAGGCGAGGCCTTCGCGGCAATGTTCATAGAACCGGCACTCGAAGGCTTTCTGCGCCGCACCTTCGTTCAAGCACGCATCATGCACCGCATGGTGCCGCTGACACGCTACTTCGAGGCCTGCGGACGACTGCTGGGAAATGCCGGAAAAATGCACATACACAGACGTGCCGATGCCGTAGACATCATAGCATTTGACGGCAAGGGGCTATCCATGGCCAACACCTTTGCCACCGCCGGCGGCGATGATGACGCTGTATATTACGCCCTGGCCGCCGCCAAGGACCTGGGATTAGATGCCGACAACGACCGCATGATGTGCAGCGGCGAAGCTGCCTTACGCGACCGCCTGATGGCGCGGCTCAAGCCTTATGTAAATTTTGTCATGCCCGTTATATTCCCCACCACAGCACTACATCTGGGCGCCGAGGCCGCACAAGTGCCCTTCGAACTACTAAGCCTGACACTATGCGAATAATCTCCGGAAAATACGGGCGACGACGCTTCAGCGTGCCCGGCGGCATCGTTGCCCGCCCCACCACTGACATGGCACGCGAAAACCTCTTCAACATCCTGCGCGGCATCACAGACATCGAAGGCGCCACCACGCTGGACCTCTTTGCCGGCACAGGCGCCATCACCTTCGAGATGCTAAGCCGCGGCGCCGCACACGCCACTGCCGTGGAAAAGGCCGCGCCACAGACACGTTTCATCAACGACGTTGCCCGACAGCTCGGATGCCAAGACGATATAACCATCATACGCGGCGATGCGATGCGCTTCATCGACACTGCGACCACTGCCTACGACATCGTATTTGCCGATCCTCCCTACAATCTCCCCGGCTTCGGAGACATCCCGGCCAAAGTCCTCGCCGGTCGACTGTTGCATCTGGGAAGTCTGTTCATCATCGAACACTCGGACAAGTACGACTTTTCCGAATTGCCGCACTTCTGCGACCATCGAACCTACGGAGCAGTCAATTTCTCATTTTTCAGCATGCCTGCCGGCGACGACACATCGGCGGAATAAATATACATAGTTATGAAATTCTTTTCTGAATTCAAGGAATTTGCCATCAAAGGCAATGTAGTAGACATGGCCGTCGGTGTAATCATCGGCGCAGCCTTCGGCAAAATTGTCACCTCTCTGGTCAACGACATCATTATGCCCGTCATCGGCGTACTCACCGGCGGAGTCAATTTCAGCGACTACAAATTTGTCATCAAAGACGCCGTCACCCAAGGCGAAGAAGTCATTCCGGAAGTGGCCATCACCTGGGGCGCCTTCGTACAAACCATCGTCGACTTCCTCATCGTAGCCTTCTGCATATTCTTGGCCATCAAGGTCATCAACCGCCTGCGCCGCCAAAAGGAAGCTGCACAGGAGACGCCCGCCGCACCCGCCGGACCGACACAGGAACAACTGCTCACCGAGATACGCGACCTACTGGCCAAACAGAATAAGCAATGACCTGCCGCAGCGGACGTCCTCTGTTTTTGGTGGGATTTATGGGCTGCGGCAAGACCACTCTGGGACAGGCTCTGGCCACGTCCATGGGCATACCTTTTTCCGACCTTGACGATGAAATTTGCCGCCGCGCCGGTGCCGACAGCGTCAACGAAATTTTTGCCCGACAAGGCGAAGCGACATTCCGCGCCCTCGAGACCGAGACACTCCGCTCCATCGTACAGGCTTCGACAGATGATGGGACACGCCTCAAAGCCGGCACATCAGTTGCATCCAAGCCAGGCACAACGGACATGGTCTCTCAGGCCGCGCCCTCGGTCATAATCGCCTGCGGCGGCGGCACACCCTGCTATGCAGACAATATGGACGTGATGCTCCAAGGCGGCACTGTCGTATGGCTTGACGCCGATGAGGATTGTCTGGTGCGCCGTTTGACAATATACGGCGACAGCCGCCCGCTGGTACGCAATTTAGATTCGGAACAATTGCGCCGCTACGTGCATCAGACTCTGGCGCAACGCAGCGACAGCTACGGACGCGCCCACGCACGTTTCGACAGCTCGCACCTCGAAGACGCCGAACAAGTAGCCGCTTCCGTCCGACTATTCATAGACACCATAATCTACTCCTAACGCCCTGACAGCCATGATACAACTCACACCGCAAGAACAAGCGCAAGCGACAGCATCACGCCAACGCCACCTTACACTCGGCATCCCGGCACCCATGCGCGACCGACGTCTGCCGTTGACACCCGAAGCCGCCGCCATCATCAGCGAATACGGCATCGAGGTGCGTATACAGCAAGGCGCCGGCGTCTTTGTCAACTATCCGGACAATCGCTACGCCGCCGCCGGGGCACGTCTGACCGACCGCACCGAAACACTCGACTGCGACATCGTGGTGTCCGTCGAGGCACCTTCGGCCGAAGATGCCGCGCACCTGCGCCGAGGCGCAACTCTGCTGACCTTGGAACCGCAAGTGGATAATGCCGCTGCTCTCAAAGCACTGCTCGAGCGCCGTATCTGTGCCATATCCATGCGCCAAATTCGAGATTCGGGAACGCGGCACCCGTTCAGTGACATCCTCGGCGAAATTGCGGGACGTGCAGCCGTCACCATGGCCGCGACTCGTCTTGCCGAAGTGGACGCCGACACCACCGTCGGCAAGGGCATACTCATCGGCGGAATTGCCGGAATCGTGCCATGCGAAGCTGTTATCATAGGCAGTGGTATCGCCGCACGCGCCGCCGCCTCGACCGCCTTAGGACTGGGCGCAACAGTGCGCCTATTCGATGACGACACCTATGGGCTGCGTGCCGCTATGGATGCCGCCGGCGGACGCCTGATATGCAGTGCAATGCAGCCGCACGTGCTACAAAACGCAATTGCCATGGCAGACGTTATTATCCTGACACCCACGGCTATGCCGTATATCATTTCGGCTGCTTCCATGTCTGCAGCCAAGCGCGGCGTCCTGGTCTATGACATCACCGATTACGACATGTGTCCCTTGGCGACAATGGACACCGTAGACCTGGCCGACACCGAAAGGCCGCACACGCGCCCGCATGACGCCGTATGTTTCCGCAATCTCAGCGCCGTAGTGCCACGCACCACGGCCATGGCCCTAAGCAATGCCCTGATATCCCTGCTGCCCGACCTTGTAGACACGCGCGGCGTCAACAGCATCGCCAGCCTCAGAAACGGAATACAACGCGCCGTATACACTTGCATGGGCCACGTCACCAATGCCGATCTGGCACGCTCGATGTCCCGGCAATACATCGACATCGCGCTACTCGGACGCCTCAGCTGACGCCCGGGCAATCCACGCCATATATTGGCCCGAAAAGCGCTAATAATGGTGAAATAGTCCTAATAGAACCCTAATAGCGCCATACGCTCAACGCCGTTACAAAAATTAGTGCTAACTTTGCTTTTACGACAGCCGCAAGGATTGTTTCGGCATAGGCAAAAAGTCGTCAACGACATCCACCGTAGCATCCAAACACCGCATATACAATGAAAATAGGCAACATAGACCTCGGCGACCGTCCGGTCGTATTAGCTCCGATGGAAGACGTGACTGATACGTCCTTCCGCTTGATATGCAAGGAGATGGGGGCAGATATGACCTACACCGAATTTGTATCTGCAGACGCCCTGATACGCAACATCGCAGCCACGACACGCAAATTGCACATCAACGATGCCGAGCGGCCCACGGCTATACAGATTTACGGACGCGATGTGGATGCGATGGTCGAAGCCGCTCGAATCGCCGAAGCCGCCGGCCCGGACATACTGGACATCAATTTCGGATGTCCGGTCAAGAAAGTAGCCGGCAAGGGTGCCGGGGCTGGAATGTTGCGCGAGCCTCAAAAAATGATTGAAATCACCCGTGCAGTAGTGGACGCAGTACACCTGCCGGTGACCGTAAAAACCCGCACCGGATGGGATCACGACAACCGCATCATTGTAGACCTGGCCGAGGCCCTGCAAGATTGCGGCATAGCCGCCATCACCGTGCACGGACGCACACGTTCGCAGATGTACACCGGCACGGCCGATTGGGAAATGATTGCACGCGTCAAGGCCAATCCGCGCCTGCACATCCCCGTCATAGGCAACGGAGACATCACCTGCGGAGCCGAAGCCTTACGTGCCTTTGCCGACAGCGGCGTGGACGCCGTTATGGTAGGCCGCGCATCCATAGGCGCGCCATGGGTGTTTCGTCAAATCAAGAACGCGCTGCTGAGCGGCAATCCCGAGGTAGGCGACGGCCTGACACTCCACGACAAATTTGCCATACTGCGGCGGCAGATACGCGAAAGCATCGAGCGCATCGATGACTATCGCGGTATACTGCACATAAGACGTCATTTGGCTGTGAGTCCCTTGTTCAAGGGCATTCCCTCGTTCCGCCCCACGCGCGTAGCCATGCTGCGTGCCGACACGCCGGAACTACTGACCTCAATACTGGACGATGTGGAAGCAATGCTTACAGACATGGACGGCGATACGGCCAAAGATAACTGACACAACAATACAGCCCTAAACATATATGGACATCACATTATACACCTCTATGCGCAAAGCCGCCGTCACGCTGGCGGCTGCCATTACTTTGGCCATGGCCACACCTGCTACCGCAGCAGATTACGAACTCAACGTCAAGCCCTTTGAAGAACTACAGGTGGTCAACGGCATCAATGTCACGTACCGCTGTAACACCGACTCGGCCGGATACGTGCGCTTCAGCTGCGACCCGGACATATCATCCATGGTTTTGTTTTCAAACAATAAAAACAAGCTGAAAATCGAGCTCTCGGACGAAATCACCGATGCACAGCGCCAACGCCTGCCCACAGTCACCGTATTCTCGGCCTTTCTAAGCAAAGTAGAAAATTCCGGAGACTCAACCGTATACGTCGACACACCATCGCCGGCCGCCACATTCAAGGCACGCATAGTCGGTAACGGCACGCTCATTGCACGCGGGCTTCATGCTACCACCGTTGAGGGAAAAATAGCCACCGGACACGGGCATCTGGTACTGGCCGGCGAAGCCCAAACCGTCAAGCTAAACAACACCGGGACCGGAACTATCGAAGCCGGAACCATCAAAGCCACCACGGGACGATGTTCGATATACGGCACCGGCTCGGTAGACTGCTGGGTAACCAACGAACTCACCGTTATGGGTCTCGGCTCCGGCAAGATATATCTAAAAGGCTCACCCACGACCAAGAACCGCACACTCGGCATCAAAGTCATCCCGGTGCAATGAGCTGACAATACGGCCTAATACGCGACACGGATGCCTGACGACACGTCCATAAGCACAGACGCGCAGCAAGACAACCTGAAGCGGCGCACGGCACGCTCCATGAAATGGAACGTCATCGACCGCTTCGGATCGCAGATACTATACGCCGTCACCGGCGTAGTGCTGGCTCGTTTGCTCTCGCAGCACGATTTCGGCCTCGTGGGCGCAGTTCTCGTCTTCCAAGCCTTTGCCTCGTTGCTGATAGACAGCGGCCTATCCTCGGCCTTAATCCAGCGCAAGGCCCCCTCCCGACTGGACTACTCTTCGGTGCTATGGTTCAATATCATAGCCTCCATTACGCTGTATGCCTTATTGTTTGTGGCAGCACCGGCAATCTCCGGATGGTTTCACGGCGGAGACCAATTGACCGCCTTAGCACGCGTGATGTTCCTTTCGCTGCCGCTCAACGCCGCCGCCATAGTCCAAACCAACCTATACACCAAGCAATTGAATGTACGGCCGGTAGCCATAGCCAATGCCATCGGACTATGCGCCGGAGCCATCATCGGAATATGGCTGGCTTTCGCCGGTTACGGCGCTTGGGCCATAGTTTGGCAGACCATCACCGTAGCAGCCGTCAAGACGCTGATGCTGTGGATTATGAGCCAATGGCGGCCTCTGTACCGCCTTTCGTGGAAAGCCCTATGGTCGTTTGCGGGCGTAGGCGCCGGCATGATGTTGACCTCGCTGCTCAACACCATATTCCAAAACATATACGCCTTCCTTATAGGCAACCGCGTGGGACTGGTGTCACTTGGCTATTACAGCCAGGCGGACAAATGGAGCAAAATGATGACCGCATCTCTGAGCCAGGTACTCACCTCGACATTTGTCCCGGTGCTGTCAGGTGTACAAGACCAAGCCGAGCGCTTTGCGCGTTTGGCCTCCAAAATGGATCGCGTCACCGCATACATCCTTTTTCCGGTGATGGTCGGACTGGCCGTATGCGCCACCCCGATATTCCACATCCTTTTTGGTGCCAAATGGGATGCATCCATCATTCTATTCCAACTGCTTCTTGCACGCGGAATATTCACCGTACTCATGGGGCTGTACTCAAATTATCTATTGGCTCTGGGGCGTGCACGCACCATATTCTACCTGGAAGTGCTGCGTGATACCGTGGCCTTGGTGGCCATAGCCATCACCTTCCCGTACATGGCACTGAGCACCTCCGACAACATCGTTCTTGGCGTCGAAATCCTTTTGTGGGGCCAGCTTGCTGCGGCCATTGTTGCTTGGGCGGCATCACTATTCGCCGTCAGCCGCGCCACCGCCGTGCCCATACGGCGTTACCTGGCCGACATAGCCCCCTACGCCGCCATGGCCGTAGTCATCGGGGCAGGAATGCTGGCCATTGGCAACGCCCTCGCCTTTTCTCCCTGGCTGGCGCTGCCGACACAGGTCGTATTCGGAGCCGCGCTGTACCTCGGTGCCAACCGCTGCCTCGGTTCTACGGTCCAAAACGAGGCATTGGCGTACATCCTGCCTCGATGCAAAGCAAGCAAACAAGGCTCATCAGAGGACAAATAAATCGTTTAGAAAAGACCTGTCTGTACCACTTTTTCACGACCGCACCTCAACACACTACCCATCAACCACTTCGCTATTTCTCTACCAAATATTTTCGGGTAAAATGTACGATTTACACCAAATGTTTTAACGCGAAGTGTGCCGTTTCCACCATGTGCCGTTTCCTCCAAATGTCGGGAAATTTTCAAGCCAAATTCTCAGAAGGAGGCCAAGGGTTGCAGAATATCCCGGAGGACAAGTGTATGTATCGGAAGACTACAATGTCTCGTAGAATTTCGGAGATCATCGGAGGGCTTCGGGGTATTTCCGAGAACTACTTAGGCTTCGGCGCTTCCTCGACAATATGGATTGGGCGTTTTGAGGCTCAGGACTTGGCTATGTCAAATAATTTGGCTTAGTTTGCACGTCCCAAACAGCCACAGCCTACCGGGATTCAAAAAAAATGGAACACGCAATATTATATGCCATAATACCAATAGTGGTTGCGATGATGGCCGGATATATCGGAGGCAGACGCGGAACCTTCGATGCTACAGCCGCCGGCGTTCTCAATCGCCTGGTGCTCAATATAGCACTGCCGGCCGTACTGCTGGGTATAGGTATGGCTTGCGGACTGGGAACCACGACACTCAAGATGATAGTGCTTGCAGGAGTTCTTCCATCGGCTTTTACGGAAACAATGATAGCCGAGCGCTACGGTGTATATGTCGCATATGGGGCATCGTCATTGGCTCTTAGTGTCCTCGCTTTCATCCCGGCCTGTCCGCTTTGGCTGTGGGCGGTCGATACCATACTCGTCCAAGTCTGAAAAACAGCAATATGTGACACCATCGGCGCACTCAGATGCGGCTATGTCCGCGAAGTTTTGTAACTTTGCGGACAATTTTATCGGGAACGGACCACGGTATATGTGCACGGCCATGCCTACATAACAGCCCAAAGCCGCTCCCAAAAGACATTTACACTCATCACAACATCATGTCAACCAACACAGTAGACAACAAACGAAAAGTAACCACCGCACGCCTTACCGAAATGAAGGCTCGCGGCGAAAAAATAAGTATGCTCACAGCGTACGATTACTCCACTGCCATACTGGTGGACGGCGCCGGTATCGACGTCATACTCGTGGGCGATTCGGCCTCCAACGTTATGGCCGGCAACATGACCACACTTCCCATCACGCTGGACCAGATGATATACCATGCCAAGAGCGTCATCAAAGGCACCAAACGTGCCCTCGTAGTGTGCGATATGCCCTTCGGCAGCTACCAAGGCAACAGCAAAGAAGCCCTGGCCAACGCAATACGCATCATGAAGGAAAGCCATGCCGAGGCCGTGAAAATCGAAGGCGGTGCCGAAGTGCGCGAAAGCATCGAACGCATACTCAGCGCCGGAATACCCGTGATGGGACACCTGGGCCTCACACCTCAGTCCATCAACAAGTTCGGCACCTACGCCGTACGCGCCAAGGAGAAGGCCGAAGCCGAGAAGCTGATAGCTGATGCACTTATGCTTCAGGAAATAGGATGCTTTGCCATCGTACTCGAAAAAATACCCGCCACGCTGGCAACCGAAGTGGCCTCCAAACTCACCATCCCCGTCATAGGCATAGGAGCAGGCGGAGGTGTAGACGGCCAAGTACTGGTAATACACGACATGCTGGGCATAAATCAGGACTTTTCGCCCAAATTCCTGCGCCGCTACGCCGACCTCGCCAGCATTATCAATGAGGCCATAGGACATTACATCAAAGACGTCAAGTCCGGCGACTTCCCCAACGAAAACGAACAATACTGATGATTGCCGCCCGGTATGACAGCATCCCACACCCGGCAGTGACCGTATACGCGGCATCGTCCGAGGATATTCCGCAGGTCTATTTCGTGGCCGCGCAACGCCTTGGCACAACTTTGGCACAACGCGGCACAGCCGTCATCAACGGCGGAGGCCGCCGAGGCCTTATGGGCGCCGTCAACGACGCCGCACTCGCCGCCGGAGGCCGGACCATAGGCGTCATCCCTCGCTTCATGGAAGAACGCGGATGGCAGCATCCCGGCCTAAGCCGCACCATTGTCACCGAAGACATGCACACACGCAAGGCTACTATGGCCGAACTCAGCGATGCCGCCATAGCTTTGCCCGGAGGAGTGGGAACTTTCGAGGAACTGCTCGAAATCATCACATGGCGTAAATTGGGCCTTTACAGCGGCCCCGTCATAATATTAAACATAGACGGATATTACGATGACCTGCTGGCAATGCTGGCATGCGCCGAACGCCAAGGCTTTCTCAACACCTACAGTGACAATAAGCTGTACCGCGTAGCCACCACAGCCGAAGAAGCGGCGGACATAGCCCTGGGCGCAGTACCATTCTAAAAAGAACCGGCGTACAGACATTTACCGCAAACACAGCGACAGACACATGCCGGACACGATAGGCACAATACAGCACCCCGGATACAGCGATGCACATCACATCGCTGCACCCGCTGCCGTCCCTCCGGCGACCAAACATGTAGTGTCTGACGTGCAAAACACAGCAGCCGCAACCATGGGACCGGACCCGACCGACAGCGTGTTCATGCAAGACATGCACGCACCTTTCACGGCCGACAGTCTGGCAATCTGCCACGTCTCACAATCGACACAGAAACAGTCACATACACACACCGCAGTCCCACCACAGCCCCCCGCATGGACCAAAGGCCTGGAACCACGGCCACTGCCTCCCGGCGCCAATTCCGATATGCCTGCGTTGCTCGGCATAGGCATTGTCATTGCCATAATCAGCCTGCGCCGCGGTACACGCCTGCTCTCCTCCATAGGCCACGACCTGCGCCCCGGAGTGCGAGCCACCCGACGTTACGACGAACGCGATGCCGCCGACCGATGGAGCCTTGCCGGAATATACACCCTGCTCGTAATCTGCTGCACGATTCTGCTTACCAAGGCTCTCGAACCCTCCATAGCCACCGTGTCCGACCTCGGCACCGTGCCGGTACTGCTGCTGACCTTAGCTGTAGGCGCCTACTTCCTCTTTATGCTCGCCGGATACAATATTGTGGGATACGCCTTCGGCGATACCCACAAACGCAAAGCATGGTTACGCGCATACAACGCCACGCAAGTTCCATTAGCCTTGGCCCTAACCATACCGGTGACCCTCGCTGTATTCGATCCACCGGCTGCCGGAGTGGCGCTCATCATCGCCGCAGCCCTATGCGTTCTGGCGCGTATCGCATTTTTTATCAAAGGTTTTAGCATTTTTTACATTAATATCTCCTCGCCTTTTTACTTTATTTTGTACCTTTGCACTCTCGAAATCACACCTGTGATTTTCCTATATTCTTGTGCTCTGAAAATCGTCAGCGTAGGTGCATAAACAACAACAATACAATTATTTAGGCAAGTGAAAATTAAAAAGATACTCATCTCCCAGCCGAAGCCGGCATCCGAGAAGTCGCCATACTATAGCCTCGCCGAAAAATTCGGCGTAGAAATGGTTTTTCATCCATTTATCAAAGTCGAAGGCCTTTCTGCACGCGAATTTCGCCAACAAAAAGTCAGTATCCCTGAATTTACAGCCATAATTTTCACTGCGAAGACTGCCGTGGATCACTTCTTCCGCCTATGCGAAGAAATGCGCCTCGTCATGCCTGACACCATGAAATACTTCTGCACCACCGAGTCCATAGCACTGTATCTGCAAAAGTACATTGTGTTCCGCAAACGCAAGATCTTCTCCGCCAAGACCGGCAAACTCGCCGACTTGATGCCATTTATAGCCAAGCACAAAAACGAGCACTATATCCTCGCCGTATCCGATGTCAGCAACGGCGAAGACTCCAAGATGCTGGACAATGCCAATATAAACTACGCCCGTGCAGTGATGTATCGCACTGTGCCCAACGAGTTTCCCAATGACGCCAAATTCGATTACGACATGCTGGTATTCTTCAGCCCGCAAGGCATCAACTCACTGCTCAAGAACTTCCCCGACTTCAAGCAAGACGATGTTGTCATCGCCGCCTTCGGCACAGCCACCGCAGCAGCCGTCAAAGACGCCGGACTTCGTCTGGACATCGAAGCTCCCACAAAGGAATCGCCCTCCATGGCCTCGGCCATCAACCGATACCTTGACTCGATAAGCGACGAAAACGCCGCCGAATAAGCCGCAGACGCGTGCCGTGCCGCAACTATCACCCGGCACGACAATTTTCACCCTATACGCACTAACAACCAAGCGACCATGCCGGCACTGACACTGCGACGACATCAGCGACTGCGTGGCACCACCACGCTCGATGCATTATTCTCCGCCAAAGATAGCTCGGACGACATCGGTAAAACCTTGGCTTACCCATTGCGGGCCGTATGGCGTCAATGTCATGACACCAAGGCCGACATCGCCTTCATGATCAATATACCCAAGCGGCGTCTGCGCCACGGCGTCGACCGCGTACAGATGCGTCGGCGCATCCGCGAAGCCATGCGTCTGTCCATGCCGCGTCCCGACAACCGCGCCGACGAGCGCCACATCCAATTGGCCATAATCTACGTAGCCGACAGAGTTCTGCCATACACGCGGGTACTGGGCGCGGTAAAACGCATACTTGCCGCCCTGCCGCCACTGCCGGTATCGCCCGAAGCCGCCGCCGAGGACGGCGACAAGTGAAATCACCGATACGCATCTTAGCGGTCGGGATGCGTGCCGTCACGCGTGGCATCCGAGCCATATTTGTCGCACTGCTATGCGCCCCCATATACTTTTACCGCGCCTGCATCTCGCCGCTCACGCCGCCGTCATGCCGTTTTACGCCCACTTGCAGCCGTTACGCGCTCGAAGCTATCAAAAAACACGGTCCCATACGCGGATTTTGGCTGGCCATACGCCGCATATTGCGCTGCCATCCTTGGGGCGGAAGCGGATACGACCCCGTGCCATAACAGGCACGCCCGAACATCTTCCCATACCATACGACACAATCCAACGATGAAAACAATACTGACTCCGCCGCCGCTACCTACACCGATACCGGCCGATATCCACACCCATCGTCATGAAATCAATGACGGCTCGGCAGTAGTGAACATCGCATTGGAAGCCGTACCACCTATACCGCCGACACTTTTTAGTGCCGGAATACACCCGTGGGAGGCAGACAAGGCCACCGACATCACATGGACATGGCTCGAAGATGTACTCTCCAACCCCAATGCATACGCCATAGGCGAAGCCGGCCTCGACCTGCGACACGGCCCGAACATAGACGTGCAACTACCGGTATTCAGGCGCCAAGCATTCATGGCCGACGATTTGGCCAAGCCGTTGATAGTACACATTGTAGGCGCATACGATAACCTTTACGACGTCCAAAGAGAAGTAATGCGGCGCAACGGCGGCCGTACTCCGCTATGGATAATCCACGGATTCAGAGGACGGCCCGAATTGGCGCGTCAACTACTTGACCACGGCATGTACATTTCCATGGGCATACGCCACAATCCGACCGCCATCGCCGTCATTCCACGCGACCAACTGCTTGCCGAAACAGACGATGACCCCACAGCCAACATCGCCGACATCCGCAACGCCCTCGGCCTTTAACCGACATTCAACCTAATACATTTCGAAGAACCCTCCCTCCCCGACGCCGGTATCACACACTATATTGCACAAGGCAGAGGACGTGGGGTATTCCAACGGCCTCTGCCTTCTATATCAATATACTCAGAATTGTCAGTGCAATACCTTGGTGCAGCGGCGAGTGCCGTCGCTGTAGACGTCCGTGCGAATGGTGATGCTGCGCTCGGCCGGCGCTTCGAGACGTCTGCCGTACAGGTCGTGGTATTCGGTGGCAACGACTTGAGCATCGTCCGCCGCCACGTCATTCACACCGTCCTCGATGGGCAAGATATTCTTGAAGTTTTTCCATTCGGGAGCGGTCTTGTATGCCTCGATAGCCTCTTCGGGCACGTACAGCGTAGCACGCTCGTACATGTCGTAGCCGTGATAGAGGCCGAAGGCACCGCCGCTTGTCTCCGGCGGCACGGTGTACTCGCAAGTAATCTTTTTTATAGATGGAGAATTCGGGCAGAAAGCCGAGCCAAGATACGGTGAGGCACCGTTGATTTTGGACTTTGTAATTTTGAGGCTCTCCAACTCGCGTGCATCTATTGCAAGCGCACCGAGTTGCACCGAGCCGGGGATTGTCAGCTCGGTGTTATGGCATGTTATCAGTGTTTTGCCGAGGATTTGAGTTCCGAGAACCTGTGCGCCGTCCTCTATGACAAGTTTCTCGGCTTCGATGCCGGCAGCGGCTGAAACGACCTTAATCGTTCCGGGAAGGGTCACAGTAGCGCCGGGGACAACGTATTTCATCGCGCCGATGTATTCCACGGTCTTGGGAATATTGATGGCCTTGATGGTGTTGTGCGAGCCGCCGAAATTTCGGTTGAAACCGATTACTTTCAGACCTTCGGGCAAGGATATCTCCAAGTCCGAGCTTTCGTTCTCGGAATACTCGGAAAGCCACATAAATCCGAATACGGGATATTCGGTGCCGTTGATGGTAACTTTCTCGGGCACGGTAATTTTGCCGGAATACTTCACTTCCTTATCGTTGTTAGGAACTACGATAGCCCCGGCGTACTTGTATATTGAGGCATTGTAGCTGTCTCGGGCGGTCTCATTGAGGGCATATCTGAGATTGCCCACCGTGTATGTCGGCAGTCCGAAGAAGGAGGTGTCCTGTATGCCGTCTTCAATAGCCCGTATCCGTACAAACTGTCCCCATACCGGGTCGGCCTTGTACGCCTCTATCGCCAACCTCGGCACATAGAGTGTTGCACGGTCGTATGTCGTAGGGTGGTAGTCGTAGCCGTGGGGGTCATCGGGATTGTCGTAGGGGTATAACGGGTCATCGTTAGCCCTTTCAATATCAAATGCACTTTTATGTACTTGGGGAGGACGCGTATATTCGCAGATTACTCTATTGATATTGTACGATATGGGGCAGAAAGCTTCGCCCAAATTAGGAGTTATAAACTCATCGGTTGCCTGTTTAATTATTAGCTCCACCAGCTTAGACGCAGCTAATGACCAATAACTGAATTGTACTGATCCGGGGATTGTGAGACTTTTGTTGCCACACCCGATAGAGTACGTGCGGAACGTATGCTCACCATCTTCTATTATGAGGTTGTCAGCATGTAGCCCGGCATCATATTCTACCTCCTTTACTGCAGACGGGATTGTTACGGTGGCTCCCGGTACAATATACTTCATTGCACCGATGTATTCTACCGTCTTTGGGATATTAATAGCTTTGATGGTGTTTCGACCCCCACTAAAATTCCCGTTGAATCCTAACACCTTCAGTCCTTCAGGTAATACTATCTCCAAGTCTTCACTTTCGTTCTCCGGATACACCGAAAGCCACATAAACCCGAATACGGGATACTCGGTGCCATTGATGATGACTCTTTCCGGAATGGTAATCTTACCCGAATACTTTACACTCTTGTCTAAGTTCGGTATCAGGATTGCTCCGGTATATTTATATATAGAGGAATTTTTATATTTCGGTAGGATATCATAGCTTTTGCCAAATTCATGAACAGCATACATATAATTGCCCACTGTGTACGTCGGGAGACCGTAGAACATTTTGCCCTCCGTTGTTTCAGCATAGCCGAGTATGACTGATAGGAACAATGCCATTGTCATTACGGCTTTTAGTAGTTGCTTAATCATATCTCTATTGTTTTAGAAGTTTATATGTACTCTCGACCTTACCATCAATTAATAGCGATATAACGCACAAGCCGTTCGGCACATTATTGAGATTCAGCGTACATTGGTTTGTAGCCGGGCCAATGGCTATAAGCGGTGTATGGATCGTATTATTGATGTCGGTAACGGTGAAACTCGGTATGTCCACTGAATTGTTAAGTCTGTATGACACGACTGCTGTTTGCGTGCCTCTGTCGTATGTCACGCCGGTAATCCTACCTTTTGGCAGCGGCTGCTCCGTTGACCCGGTTACGATTTCACGATATGGTATTTTATTGGGGCCGGAGACGACGACTTCGATGGAATCATTCTGTGATAACGTAAACTGGTATTCATCAAGAGAAGATGTTTCGGTTATCCGGTGCGTCCGGATACTACCATTACGTAGATTCTTAACGACAAGTTTTGCCGGTAAGTCCGCATTGCTTATGTTTACGGTTAGGTGGTTGGACGGAGAAACAAGACAGCTGGCGTTGTATGCCGACGGAACTCTTGCATTGTAGTTGACTGTCGGATCTCCAAATATATGGAAACTTTCACGTTGGTATGATTCATGCACGTGTTCTCCGTAAGGATGCCAATAATAATTATCCCAGAAACCTCCTCCTTGATGCTCTTCGACTCTTAACAACCCCTTTTGCATGATGTCGTATAGACGATACACCGGTTCTCGGTGGATAGGATCTTTCCAGCCTTTGTATTCATATGAATTAGGCCATATTGCATCAACCATACCTAAAAGTAAGGCATCACTATATCCTAACTTTGTGACATTTGTAGACGAGATGACTGCTATGCCACCTGATGTGCGTCGAGACATCGTGCCCGCGATACAATTGGGATACTGCTTATGGTCACCCGTGTAGCATCCGATGCTAAATATTAGAGGTGCGGAATTAGTAAACGTTAGTTGACTGAAGTCTATATCTGTAAATTGAAAACCGCTCCATCTGTCACATCCTCCGTGTCCATTATATATGGCGAGGTTGACACCGGAATTGAATGCGTTTGATATGTCCTGTTTTGTTGCATTCCACGGATATTGAGGATACTGTAAGTATGATGGTAGAGGCGTATAGTCACCATCATCGTCATAGCTCCATTCTGTAGGGTGGTATCCGGGGTCTGTCGTGTATATGCGTTCAACATCGAGGCCTTTTTTGTCAAGAATAGAATGAATTTCTTCAAGTGTAGGGAGGAATCTTCCGTTGTCTTCATCAGTCCAATACCGAGTCGCAAGAAAAGCCTTATTGCATATGCCTGATGGTGACAACAGTCCCTTCTCGTATTTTATGATCTTTGCAACATTCTTATCTGCATCTGAAGTACAATAAACAAGAAGACGACCATAAGCCACATCAGGGAAACGGTCTCCACTACCGTCTAAACACATATACGGGTAATCTGTCGGCGAATCGCGTTTTTCTGCGCCCCAATCGGTAGCTTTGGGATTGCGTTCTTTTAAGGAATACCCGGGGACAATAGCATCCGTGCCCATAATCAATACCGTGGTGAGATTGGGCATTGTGTTATAATAATGATGAATTACATTATCAACTATTTCAGTCGTCCAATGTCCTCTTTCAACGACATGTACCCTGTACCCGAGATTTTTTTTCCATTCCTTAAGACTATCTGTGGCGGCAGTGAAACTAGTTTTAGGGGTTTTGTAAGATATGACGAGCATATCCTCGGTCGTGTCATATAGGTCGATTTCTGTAACCGGGTCTTTATCCCCGATTTTGTCTCCAATGATACTCATTGTTGCCACCTGCCGATCTGTCGAGAAAGCCACGGCCTGTTCGCCGAGGGTCTCGGTGAGCATGCGGTCGGTATAGGCATTAAAAGCGGCGGAGCGCGTGACTCCGGCGGCAGACTGTATCTGTGCCTGCACGGTGTAGGCGATGTCGATATCGAGAGAGGTGAAGATGCGCAGCACGCCGGTTGCTCGGTCATACTTCATTGGCATCACCGTGATAGTGTATATCGGGCGGTCGCGATAAGTCTGCGTGTCGGTCACGCGTGCAAGGTCTGAGGGCATAAAGCCGGTGTAATCCACACGTGCCACCGCGATTTGGCGCGGCTGACCGACGGAATCGTATTCAATCCTCGGATTATGGTCAAGGTTGACAGGGATGTCGATGTACGTGCTGTCGCGCACGATGATTTGCGGCGTTCCGCTACCCTCGGGAGCGATGCGGAAAGCCTTGTAAGGCAGTGCCGGCAGTCCGGCAAAAGTGGTAGAGGATAGTCCGGATACCGACACGCGGCATTTCCCGGCTACGGAGTCGGTGACGGTGCGGTCGATGCGGTTGAGAGCGAGCAAGACGGACATGCCGTCATCTGTCTTGGACATGTGGAAGTCGTAAGGTGCGGCGTC
>ERZ779851.53-NODE-53-length-107593-cov-25.821821_pt1 | contig 107593 bp, 147 predicted proteins | sample MGYA00511094_ERZ779851 | MGnify/ENA primary metagenome ERZ779851 (study PRJEB29588, sample SAMEA2155512) | human gut metagenome | biome: human gut; feature: human-associated habitat; material: faeces | place: Denmark | collected 2008/2010 ...
TTTTTTATAAATATATATTATAATATTTATAGAAAGTTAAGAAAGGAAGTCATGAGGTATGGTCACTAAAAATGACGCTGTTAAAGCGTTGGAAACCCTCGATGGCATTATTGATAGTCTGGATTGGAGCGGCGTGTTCATTGATGACGAGCTAAATGATATTGAAAAATCAATGGCTATCATTCAGCAGTTTATTGAACAGGAGGAAAAGTAAATGAAGCATCGTGACCACACTAATGGTTTGCTCGGTTATCACGACAGTGACAGATGTATATTTGATTTATGGTCACCTTATGATCCTCATCTTGACCACGAGAGAGACGATTGTGCGCAGGAAAATCGAGCTTTTTCTCCTTTTGTAGAGCATCAGCAAGACCTTGAGGATGCTGTTAATATCCTAGTTGAAGCGAGAATGAATGGCGAAGAGAACTGCTCCGTTGAGTTTGAAACCGAGGTATCTGATGAAGACATTGCTTGGGTGATGGCTGAAGTTGAACGGAGGTTAAGATAATAATAAAACTATTTGAAAAGATTCGCCACTACTTCTCCAGAGAATCTTGTTACACCGAGATGGAAAAATGCGGCTATGCTACTATGGGATGCTGTTGTGGTAGAGCTGGTGGAACATGGGCAACAGATTATTTATCAGAAGCTTGTCTTGATTGTAAACATTTAGTCCTCGATACAAAACCACTAGATGGAGGTGTAAAGGATGACAACTGAACTGAAAGTCATGGTTGGGGTGCCCGGTAGCGGAAAATCTACTTGGGTGAAGCAAGAGGTAGCCCGAATCGAAGAAGAACATCGCACTACTTGCGTAGTTTCCAGAGATTTCGTGCGGCAGTCCATCTTGACCGATCGTGATAGCTACTTTGACAAAGAAGTTGAAGTATTCGACGAATTTGTCCGACAGATTAACGAAGCTATGGAACTTGGTATTGATGTTGTGTTTGCGGATGCGACTCATATTAGCCCCGCTTCTCGCGCAAAGCTCCTTGGTCGGTTGATCGCAGATCCGCATACCAAATTGACCTTTGAAGTCATTGATGTTCCTGTCGAAACCGCTCTTGAGCGTAATGCTCAGCGGACTGGCGTTGCCAGAATCCCCGATTCCGCAATTAAGAAGATGAAGAAGGGATTTTCTATTCCTACTGAAAAAGAGTTTCCTAAAACCAATTGGGGATTTTCTAATATCGAGGTGCGTGTGCACCATTAAGAGAGGGTGATAAAATGAATATTTGGATTTCTAGCGACTATCACTTCAATCACGATAAGGAGTTCATCTGGAAAGCCCGTGGTTTTGAAAGCGTTGAAGAGATGAATGAAACTATCGTAAAGAAGAATAATGAGTGTGTGGCACCGGAAGATACACTTGTTATCTGCGGCGACCTCATGCTTGGCGGAACTGATAAGCTTGAGGAAGGGATTGCTTTGCTCAATCGCATGAATGGTCGTAAACTCGTGGTTGGTGGTAACCATGATACTGCTAACCGCAGAGAAGCCTATCTTAGGGCTGGTATTCCCGTGTTTGACGCTTATGCTTTCACTTACCGCAAGTATCATTTCTATGCTTCTCATTATCCTACTTTAACCGGTAATCTTGAGAAAGAGTCACTTAAGCAGGTGACTTGCAATCTCTTTGGTCATACCCATCAGACAAGCAATTTCTACAATGAAATTCCATTTATGTACCATGTAGGAGTTGACTCTCATGAGTGTTATCCGGTTCTCCTTGATGATGTTATCAAGGAAATGAATGAGAAGGTTGAGGAGTGCAAGGCTCAGCTGTAGATTGAAGAGTCAAGCCCTATCATAAGATGTAATAAATGTATATATACCTATCCTAATTGTGGCTGTATCCCTGGGTTTTGTAAATCTTATAAGCGAGATCCTCCCGATGGAGGTTATTACGGTTAACTAAATAATTTAATATAAAGGAAAGAAAGATATGCTTATTTTTGCCATTTTTCCTCGTTCTGATTGCACTTACTGCTTTCATTACCTGCTCTATTGTTTGCGGCGCCGCCAAGAAGAAGGCGGCTGAAACCAAGGACGATTGGGAATGTCGTTCGTATACAAAGGTTGTCAAATCTGTCACGCGTGTAAAATGGATTGCCACGATTGGTGCGCTCGTTATCTTGATTATCGTGCTAGTAATCGGCGGCATCCGCGTTGTTGACGAAACTGAGGTTGGTGTTGTAAAGACCTTTGGTGAAATCTCTGGCACTGTTGATTCTGGCCTTAATTTTATCAATCCTTTGACGCAGAAAGTTACTATGTATGACCTTCGTGTTCATGTCCGTGAGTCTTCTTTTGCTTCCTATACTAAGGATGCCCAGCCCCTCACTGCTGCGATTGAATATCAGTACGCACTAAATCCTGCTTTTGCTGAAGACGTGGCGCGTGAGTATGGCTCATATGAGATTCTGGAAACCAAACTCAGTAACATTGTTGAAGAAAGAGCCAAGATTGTATTTGCTCATTACAGTGCTATGCCCCTCCTTGAGAATCGTTCAAATCTCTCTACTGAAGTTGCCGAGGAAGTTAAGACCATTGAGAACCTATTCCATGTAACTTTTACCTCTGTTGTAGTCAAGGATATTGATTTCTCTGATGCTTTTGAGGCTTCTGTCGAAGCTAAGATGACCGCGGAGCAGGCTGCTCTAAAGGCCGAGCAGGATAAGAAAACTGCTATCATCCAGGCTGAGCAGAAGAAGGAAGTTGCCGCCATTACTGCTGAAGCCGCTATCGCGCAGGCTAAGGGTGAAGCCGAGGCTCTGGAAATTACTCGTCAGGCTCTGCAGAATATGCCTGACACTTGGGTTCAGCAACTTTGGATTGAGAAGTGGGATGGCAAGCTGCCTACCACACAGGCGGGTTCAGACGCCGCGATTATTGTAAATCCCAATATGGGTAACTAAAACTAGCCCCTAGCTCAATTGAGCTAGGGGTTTTTCTCGTTTATCCCGTCTGTCTCCGAGTTTCCGCGCGTATAGGCCCAGCAAATTTTTCGGAGAAATAAGGCAAATTTGATTTATCTATAAAATTTTGCTATCATATAGATAAAGAATTAAATAAGGAGAACAAAACTATATGAATTTGGTTAAAGCTATATATAAAGCTCCTGTGATTATGAAAGATTATTGGGAAGAGGCAGGTATCACCAATGTAAAGATTTGCTATCAAGGGCATACTTTTCATGGCGCTGCTGTACTAAGCAAGGGTGATGAAGGTTTCTACTCTAAGAAAGTTGGATATAATATTGCTCTATCAAAAGCAAGAATTGAAGCCCTTGAATATTTTTATAAGCAAGAGAGAGATAAGTTTAATGTCCGCAATCAGTTTTATCAAGAGGTATTAGGTCTTGGGGTTAAAACTCCTGCGGAAGTAGACCCATTGGGTGCTTTTAATCGAAATATGATGCGCTGCAAATATAGAGCCGCCGCGCTTAAAGAGGCTCTTGATAAAGAGAAAGATATGTTACATAAATATATTCTTGGTCAAGATAAAGCTATTGAATCTGTCAAACGCTTTAGACAGAAGGCCGATAATAATTAACAAACTTCTCTTATTTATTATAATAACATAAGAGGTGGTTTTATTGGTAAATATTTTAATTGGAGCTCTCCTTATCACAGTAGGTGCCACCTTACTCAATAGTATTAGTGAAATTATAAGTGCTATTATAGAACTTATTAAAGCTAATATAAACGAAAGGATTGTTCGTCACAATGTTGCGATTAATAAACTTAGTGAAGGAGAAACTCAATCTAAGGCAATCGGATTTGCCACTACATACGAAGAGGAAGATGAACATGAACTATGATGTACGGTTTCCAACAGATAGATACTTCTACGATACTTGCTCCCTTTTGTTGGCCGGAGAAAGTCTATTTGAGCAGGATAAGAAGCCCTTCTTAGTTTCTTCAATTACGCTAAAAGAATTAGAGAGAATTAAGACAGCTTCAAACAAGGATGCTGACATCAAGTATTCGGCTCGTCTATTGCTTCATTTATTTGAAGAATATCCAGATAAGTATGAAGTAATCCCGCACAAAGTAGACAATGAGTTCGTAATTAAAGAAGCTGGTTTCGATGTTACTGATGATACTCGCATCTTGTCTGATGCCATTGCGTGCGACAAAGAAAAAGATATTGTCTTTGTAACTAACGATTTAAGTCTAAAACATATCGCTAATTGCTTCTTTGGTAATGGAATGATTGAAAGCGTTCCAGAAGAAATAGACGATTATACTGGCTATCTTGAAGTTACTTATAGCGACGAAGCTCTAGCAGAGTTCTACCAGAACCCGAACGATAATTCCTTTAATCTATTACCAGGACAGTATCTTATCCTGAAAAATAGTAATGGAGAAATTGTTGATTTGCGGGTTTGGACAGGTGAAGAGTTCAGATACCTTTCTTCTAAGACTATTAACTCTAAATGGTTTGGTAAGATTTCTCCATACTCTGGAGATATTTATCAGAAGATGCTATTTGATAGTTTGCGTAATAACAAGCTAACTCTTGTTAAAGGTCCAGCTGGTAGCGGAAAGACTTTCGTTTCTCTGGCTTACTTAATGGCAAAAATGGAAGCCCATGAACTAGATAAAATTATTATCTTCTGCAATACTGTTGCTACTGCTAACTCTGCTCGTCTCGGATATTATCCGGGAACAAAAGACGAAAAGCTACTTGACTCTCAGATTGGCAACTTGCTAAGTAGTAAGTTTGGCGGTCGAGAGGAAGTTGAGAGACTAATCGCAGAAGGTAAACTAGTTTTACTACCATTCTCTGATATTCGTGGTTATGATACGTCTGGTATGAACGCAGGTATCTATATTTCTGAAGCTCAGAACCTTGACCGCACACTGATGAAACTCGCTCTACAGCGTGTTGGCGAAGATTGTATTTGTATTATTGATGGTGATGAAAAAACTCAGGTTGATGATATTCACTTCTCTGGCGCAAATAACGGTATGCGGAGGGTATCAAAAGTATTTAGAGGTAAGGATATTTATGGAGAGGTAACTCTTAAGAATATCTATCGTAGTAAGATTGCTTCTATCGCTGATAAAATTTAATAACAAGATCGAGGGATTTTTCCCTCGATCTATTTTTATACCCTAATTGGAGGTGAGGTCATTGGCGGATAATGCTCAAGTTATTTGGGATTATCTCAAATCAAAAGGATTAAGTAACTGCGGTGCCGCAGGTCTAATGGGGAATCTATTCGCGGAAAGCGGACTTATTCCAACTAACTTATAGAACTCATATGAGAGTAAGTTAGGAATGAACGATGCCTCGTATACTGCGGCTGTTGATAATGGCTCCTATACCAATTTCACGCATGATTCTGCGGGATATGGTTTAGCTCAATGGACATATTGGAGCCGCAAGCAAGGTCTGTTTTAGCTGTGTAAAAGTCGAGGAAAGTCTATTGGTGACTTAAACACCCAACTAGATTTTTTATATCAGGAACTAACTACAAGTTACTCCTAGCTATTAAAAATCTTGAAGACTACCTCATCTGTTGAAGAAGCATCTAATTTGGTGGTCACTCAGTTTGAAAGACCGGCAGATCAGAGCTCTAGCACACTAAAATAGCGTGCGTTATATAGCCAACGTTACTTCAATATTTATTCAACGCAAAAGGAGGAAATAGCTAAGATGAAATATTCAAACGCTAATCACCCATTGGTTTGCATGATGACTAATAGCACTTGTTATAAGCAAACCCGCAAGATGGATATTAAAGGCGTCCTCTGGCACAGTACAGGCGCCAATAATAAAACTATTAAGCGTTATGTTCAACCGTCTGAGAACGACAAGAACTATCAATCTCTGATTACTAAAATTGGTAAAAATACCAGTAGAACCGATTGGAATCATAGTTCATAGCAGGCTGGTGTAAACGCTTGGATTGGTGCTCTTGCTGATGGAAGCGTAGCCGCGGTACAAACGTTGCCTTGGAATTATAGGCCTTGGGGCTGCGGTTCAGGCTCTAAAGGTAGTTGTAACACTGGATGGATTCAATTTGAAATTTGCGAAGACAATCTAAGTGATCCCAACTACTTCGCTAAAGTTTACAAAGAAGCTTGCGAATTGACAGCTTATTTATGTAAAACATATAATATCAATCCAAATGGTTTTGTAAATGTAAATGGTGTAACAGTCCCAACTATTCTTTGTCATTAGGATAGTTATCAGTTGGGTCTCGGCAGTAATCATGCCGATGTATACCACTGGTTCAAGAAATATGGAAAAGATATGGCAACTGTCCGCAAAGATGTTGCTGCTTTAATGCAGTCTAAAGTTATCGAGGAGGATGATGAAGACATGACTCAAGAGAAATTCAACGAAATGATGAATGTATATTTAAGCCAGCTCGCTGCTCAACCAGTTACTTGGGAACAAGATGCGATGACTTGGGCACAAGCTAATGGCTTAATCAATGGCAATAAAAAGGGCCAATTAATGCCAAAGCGTTTTATGACTCGTGGTGAATTTGCAGCCGTTCTAAAACGTTATGCTGAAAAGAGTGGTCAATAATGACTCGTCAAACAAGAGGGAAAAGAAGACACAACTAGAAGAGAGAATTTTCTAAACAACTTATTTGCGATATTCGCTCTTTATTGTGGATTGTAACTATCTCTGGTATTGCTCTTGCTTTCTATTGCGTACATCTCGGTTATTTAGGCACTCTTCCATGGATTAGTGCATTAGTAGGATTACCCTGGTCTGCGCATGGTATTGTTTGTTCTTTTTACTTAAATATGAGTAAATCTGATCACCGCAAGGGTGGAATTACCTATGATTTAGCTATGTGTGAGCAACAATAGCAGCAAATAATCGAGGATGAGGCAACCATCTAATATTGAAGGCTTAGTAGATTTAATGATCTACTAAGCCTTTTCTTATTTTAAGCTTGATTTTTTATAAAATATATGGTATTATATATTCAGAAATAAAAAAGGAGAACTTAAAAATAAATGAAGTATTTGAGGTATAGCGAATGATAGTGATATACACAGACGGCTCAACCTTAAAGAATGGCGCGAAAGACGCAAAAGGTGGTTTTGGAGTTGTAGTTTGCGAAGCGGAACCGCATCAAGATCCGTCAACCTATAAAGTTATCGCGGCATATTCTGAACGCGCAGACGGGACAACAAACAATAGAATGGAAATGTCTGCAATTTTGTGGGCATTAACTCATTATGGTGCGAAAGACGGCGATTTCTTTACTCCTATTGTTTATAGTGATTCTATGTATTGTGTCAACAGTTTCACTAATTGGATTAAGAATTGGAAGGCGAATGGCTGGGTCCGTGCCGGCAATAAACCTTTAGAGAATAAGGACTTAATTCTCGAATACGATAGATTAACAACTAAAGAAGGATTACGAGTTGATTTAAGATATGTAAAAGGACATAATGGAACGCTGTTTAATGAGCTTGCTGACCAATTAGCAACAGGCAAGATTACAGAACAGCAAGTATTAGATATGTATGGAGGTTAAATATGGGAAAACTATATGACGAGAAATCAATCGAGTCACTTTCTCCATTAGAGTTTACAAGACTGCGGCCGGGCGTTTACGTCGGTAGCACTGAGTATTCTACTCAGCTATTGATTGAGATTGTATCTAACGCGGTCGATGAATTTAAAGCAGGTCATGGTAATAAGATTATTGTTACCATTAAGAATGATAATACGATTATCGTAGAAGATAACGGCCAGGGATTTATTCCTAATGCTAAACGCGACGATGGTAAGACTGTACTTGAAGCATCCTTTAGTGTGTTGAATACTTCTGGTAAGTATTCTGACGATGGCGTTTATGAGGGTACTGCTCTTGGTTTGAATGGTATTGGTAGTAAGTTAACCACTTATCTGTCTCATTGGCTTGAGGTAATTACTCATCGAGATGGTAAGTACGAGCATATCTGGTTCAAGGAAGGTATCTTTGATAAGCGAGACGTCGGTGCATGGGCTAATAAGGATCATCCTTCTGGTACTTTAGTCCAGTGGCAACCTAATGAAGAGTTCTTCACGCATCCAGAAGTAGATATGCCAGTTATTATCAATCTTTTCAAGGTAATTGCGTGCCTGTGCCCCGGTTTGACTATCGAGTTGAATAGAGAGGGGCAGCCGCAGGTTATCTTCGCTTCTAAGAATGGTCTTATGGACTTAGTAGATGAAGCAGTTAAAGGCAAGGAAATCTTGAAGAACCGCTTAAACTTCAATTTTTCTGATGGCAAGAACAAGCTGGATTTAGTTCTGACCTATACAAATGCTTATTCTGCAACCATTGTTCCTTATGTAAATACTGGTCTTACAGATTCAGGTCCGCATATTACGCAAATTAAGACCATCCTCACAAGAGAAATGAATAAGTTCTTCCGTGAAAAAGGGTGGCTAAAAGATAAGGATGAAAACCTTACTGGTGAGGACTGCCAGGAAGGTATGTATATTGCCTTCAATGTGACCGCTCCAGGCGTCGCGTATGATGCTCAGACCAAGAGTAGAGTTGTTAAGCTGGATATGAAACCTTTTACCGCGGCGATTGCTGAGGAACTCCAGTATTGGTTTGCCGCAAACGAAAAAGATATTAAGGGAATTGCGGATAAGGCGCTTAACGCTCGTAAGGCGAGAGAAGCCGCTCGTAAGGCAAGAGATGCTGCTCGTGGCGTGAAAGCAAAAAAGGAAACTGGCCTTAAGGCGAAAATGCAAATCAGTAATAAGTTTATTGATTGCACGAATAAGAATCCTAAAAATCGTAACCTTCTTCTTGTAGAGGGCTTGTCTGCAGGCGCATCTGCGGTGGAGGCCCGCAATCCTAAGACTGACTGCATCTATATGTTGCGAGGAAAGATTGTCTCTCCGCTGAAAACTGCGGTAGACAAGATTCTTGCGAATCAAGAGATGTCAGATATTGTGCGTGTAATTGGCGCTGGATTTGATTCTTCTTTTGATGTCAACAAGATGAATTTTGACAAGATTGTTATTACTTCCGATGCAGATAGTGATGGCGCAGACATTGAGCTTCTGCTTATCACTTTCTTCTATACCTATATGCGGCCTCTTGTGGAAGCGGGTAAACTATACAGGGCTGTAACTCCATTGTATATTATTCGTCAAAAGGGAAAAGAGTATTACTGTTATTCTGAAGATGAATTAACAGAGTGGAAGAATAGTCATAACGGCTCGTATGATTTACTACGTGCTAAGGGCCTTGGCGAGTTGAATCCTGAAGATTTGCAGAAGGTCTGCTTTATGAATGAGAGATATAAGCGTATTTCTATCTCTGACGCAGAGAAAACCACAGAATTACTCAATATTTTGATGGGCAGCGCAGTTGAACCGCGCAAGCAGTATATCTACGATAATGCTAACGAACTCGGTTTCAATTTTGAGTAATAAGGAGTGATTTTATGAGTTTGATTACAGAAGTTGATATTCTTGATGAAGCTAAAGATAACTTTCTAACTTATGCAGAAGAAGTTCTAACCGATCGTGCGATTCCTGCCGCGGAAGATGGTCTCCTTAGTGCTCAGCGAAAGATTCTTTGGACAATGGAAGATTATCTAAAGATGGATAACAAGAGTAAAACTAAAAAGTGTAATGCTATTATTGGTTCTACGCTGGCAACCTCTTACTTCCATGGCGATATTGCTTGCTATGGTGTTCTGCGGAAGATGGCTCAGGAGTTCCTCATGCGCTATCCTCTTGTAACTGGTCAAGGACAGCTTGGCACACAGGAAAATAACGATATGTTCTCATCTTCTCGTTATACTGAGGCTAAACCTTCTAAGTTTACCGACTTGATGATGAATGACTTTAGTAAGAATGTCGTTCCTACTAAAGAAACTTACAATGGTGAGTTCCAAGAACCTATCGTTCTTCCCTCACTATTCCCCAACGCGATCTGTAACGGTCGTCAGGCAATCGGCATTTCTATGGCACATAACTCTGCCCCACACAATCTGACAGAGGTATGTAATGCTGCTATTGCTCTAATTGAGAAGGGCGAACTAACTATTGATGAAGTATTGTCTTATATCCCAGGTCCAGATTTCCCTCTCGGTGGCACAGTTCTTAACATTAAGGATGTGCGGACAGCTTTTGCGTCCGGTAAGTCTAATACCTCTCTGAAAATTCAGGGTGATTATGAGATTGATGGACAGGATATCGTCTTCACCAGTATTCCTTATCGTACCTATCGCAATAAGATTAAAGAGCAGATTGAGAAGAATATCGAGGTTCTAAGTGAGCTGATTGATGACTTTGATGATGAGTCTAACATCGGTCAGAACAAGTTGGTATTCCATGTAAAAGATGGAGTATCTGTATCTAAAGCATTGAATAAGTTATTCCTGCTGACAGATTTACAGTCTACTTTATCCTATAACATGAACTATATTGTCAATGGTACACCTAAGCTCTGTTCTATGGTTGACTTACTTCATGCGTATGTTGACCATCAAGAAGAAGTCCTCGTCAACGCTACCACTTTCGATAAAGAGAAAGCTGAAGCAAGAGCACATATCCTTGAGGGTCTGATTGCCGCTGTTGATAAGATTGATGAAGTAATTGCATTGATTAAACAATCCGCGGGACGGGCTGATGCGAGAATCAAGCTAATGGACTTCCTCTCTGTTGATGAAGTGCAAGCAAACGCAATTCTCGATATGAAGCTCGGCAAATTAACTCGTATTGATAAAGAAGAATTAGTCAATGAGTTAAAAGAAAAGAAAGAGTTTATTGCTAAGTGTATTGAAATCCTAACTGATAAAGAAGTAAGAAATAAAGTCTTAATCTCTAAGATTACTCAGCTAAGAGACACTTATGGCGATGCTCGTAGAACTAAGCTGCTTAATACAGACATTCCTAAGCAAGAGAAAGAAGTAGTCGTTGTTGAGCCGAAAGATTGCGTAGTTGTAGTAACTAAAAAGAATACTATTAAGCGTATTGATGCTAAGAATTTCAAAGCTCAAAAGCGTAATACTACTGGTGTTAAAACCGGTGATATTGTTCTCTTCTCGCAAAAAACTAATACACAAGATACCTTGATGGTATTCTCCTCTAAGGGCAAGATGTATCGTGTATTAGTGGATAATATTCCAGAAGGTACAAATGCGTCTAATGGAACGCCTATCTCCACTCTAATTGAGTTTGAGAATGGCGAGAAACCTATGGCATTTACAACAATGACCAGAGATACTGACAAGAAGTTTATCTTCTTTACCACAAAGAATGGTACTATCAAGAAAGTTCCCCTTGATGAATATGATAAGATGAAGCGTACGGGTATTATCGCTATCAGTTTTAAAGATGGTGATGAACTTGCAGATGTTACATTTATCAATCAAGAGCAGATGTTATTGGTAACAAAGAATGGCATGGCTATTCGATTTGGAACCGCGGAAATGCCTATCTCTTCGCGCACAGCACAAGGTGTTAAGGGCATGAAACTAAATGATGGCGACAGTGTAATCGCAGCATTGCCGATCGTGGATCCCGCAGATTATCTTGCTATTGTTTCCAAAAATGGCTTGGGTAAGAAAATGCAGATTGATGAACTTACTTTGCAGAATCGTGGAGGCAAGGGATTACTCTGCTATAAGGGAGAAATCGCCGGAGCGGAGATTATCAAAGAAAGTGATAATCTCCTTATCAATGGCGACAAATCTTCTATTGTTATTAGTGGTAAAGACATTCCCACTCTTGGGCGAGTTTCCATGGGCAATATCATGCTGAAGAACAACGAACAAGTGATTTCTATTACGCAAGTATAAGAGAAAGAATGGGTATACCCATTCTTTCTCTTAGTTGACTTTTCTTTTTAATTATTATAATATATTTATATAAAGAAAGGGAATAACAATAAATGAGTTTTGATAAAGATAAGATACATGAATTATATCCTGAAGCAGAAAACTTAATGATTGAGCCAATGCTTATTTGGAAGTTGCCTGCGGGAAAGGAATCCATGCTCTCTGAAGTATGCTCTAATGGGGAATATTTCCTTGAGGAGAAAATTGATGGAGCATTTTATCAGTTTGTAAAAACTGAAAACCATTCTTATCTTTTTGGTCGCACAGTAAGTAAACTATCTGGTATCCTTACAGAAAAAAGTGACAATGTACCTCACTTAAAAGAGGCATTGAACTGCCTTCCCGCAGGAACAATTCTCATTGGAGAAATTTATGTTCCCGGTGGTACATCGAAAGATACTGTAAGTATTATGGGATGTTTGCCTGCTCTTGCTATCAAGAGACAAGAGAAAGAACCAATCCATTATTATGTGCATGATATTATTGCATATGATACGGTCAATCTTATTGACTCACCTGCGGATTTGCGCTATAAGATTCTTTCCGCTATCTGGAAGAAGCACAATCTTGACCAGTATAGTTTCTTAAGACTTGCTACTCGCGTCGATGAAGATATGGAAGCTGAAATCTCTCGTATCTTGAAATCTGGCGGCGAGGGTGCAGTTTTAAAGAAGAAGGATTATCCATACACTCCCGGTAAAAGACCTGCGTGGTCGACTATTAAAGTCAAGCAGATGGATTCTATTGATTTAATCTGCACTGGCTTTTGCGATGCTACAAAAGAGTATACTGGTAAAGAGTTAGCTACTTGGGAATACTGGGAAGAGACGCAACCTTCATTCTATGATTGCTTTGAGGAAGACCATTGCTTTGGTGGATGGTGCAATCCCCGCTTAGTTGAGGGTAATCTATATGAGAAGTATTTCAACAATCCTCCCGTTAATGGTTCTAAGTGGTTGGACGAAGCGGATAGATTTTATACTCCTGTAACTAAGCCTTATTATTTAGGCTGGAAAACCGCAATTAAGATTGGCGCATACAATGATAAGGGTGAATTAGTTGATTTAGGTACAGTTAGTTCTGGATTAACTGACGATAACAAAAGAGAAATGACTGAGAATCCCGATTTGTGGCTTGGTCATGTTGTAGCTCTTGATTGTATGCAAATTGATAAGAAAGAGCATACTTTGCGACATCCAGTATTCAAGTGTAAACGAGAAGATAAGGATGCTAAAGATTGCGTTATATCAGAAATTTTTTGTTGACTTAAAAAATATTTTCTGATATAATATATATGTAATTCAGAAAAGCAATAATAAAAGGACAGATTGTATGACCCGTAAACAGATGAAGCGGTTCGCAGATGAAATCTATAAATGCGAACTTATTCACCAAGATGAAAATTCCTCAAAAGAGGAAAAAGCCCACGCAGAAGACCGAATTATGCAGTTAACCAACTAGATTATGGCTCTTCCTGATGGGATAAATGCTTTACTGGAAATTGATGCTTTAGTTGCATCGAGAATTAAATAATACATTTTAGAGGAGATTATTACAATGGCTATGAAGGAAAATACTCGTAAGGTTTTTGATTATCTAAAGGACAATACTGACAAGGATCTAACTGCCGCTGATGTGGCTGAAGCTCTTGGTCTTGAGAAGCGCCAGGTTGATGGTATTTTTACCTCTGCTCTGCAGCGCAAGGACTATGGTGTGCGTGAGCCCGCTGAGGTTGAGCTTGCCGATGGCTCCCATCAGAAAGTTAAGTATCTTCGCTTGACTGACAAGGGCTTGGCTTTCGATCCTGACGCCCAGGAGTAATAAATTAGATCGGTAAGAAGATTATGCTTCTTACCGATTTCTTTTACTTATGATTTATTATATATTATCAGGCTTGGTTATTCTTGCGTTAATAGGATATGTTTTATATCTCCGCAATAATCGGCTTTAGGTAGTATTGATAAATAAAGAAAGACAAGAAGAAAATAAGCGTATTGAACAAGATATTGCATTGAAATAGAGAGAATTAGCAAAAGTAAAAGAAGATATTGTATCACATAATGAAATTGTCAATTCTTTAAACGATACTGCGAATAAGTTGCGGGAAAGCGCTGAATAGCGAGCAGAAGAGAGCGCTAGAGTTCAATTTGAAAAGAAAAGTAAAGAGCTTGATGAGACATATCAAGCTAAAGAAAAATATCATTTAGCAGAACTTTAGTAGATAACTAATCAAATTTCACATTAGCAAGATAAACTCCATGAATTGGAAGCTAAATAGTTATCTTATATCTAGGCTTAGCAACGCCAAGAAGCCATTGCCGCAGATTAGGACTATTATCGTCTTGCTATTGATGAATTTAGTTTGAACGATATTACTCTATTGCGTGATTTGCAAATTCACTTTGTGAAAAAGGAAATCATTGATAAAGTAATATGGGAGACCTATTATCGTCCTGCATATGATATTCTTATGACGCATCTATTTGCCACTAATAAAGGTAAAGTATGCGGTATCTATAAGATTACTGATCTAACAACTGGTTAGGCTTATATTGGTTAGTCTGTTGATATTAAAGAGCGTTTTAGACAGCACATTAAAACCTCTTTAGCATACGGACCTGCGACTAATAAGTTATATTAGGCGATGCAAAAATCTGGTCAATATAATTTTATATTTGAGGTTTTGGAAGAAGTGCCTAGAGATTAGTTAAATGAACGAGAGACTTATTGGATTGAGTTCTATAAGACTAAAGAGCTAGGTATGAATGGAACTCGTGGAGGTTCATAATGTTTAAAGTGATTGCGAGTCGTGGCGCAGGCAAGACAACTAGCTTAATGCGCTATGCAAATGATTTAGCATATAAATATCCTGATAAGATGGTGCTCTTTGTTACTCAACATCCTCAACTGATGGTTAAAAAGTGCTTAGAGTTAACAAAAGAGCGTAGTCTACCGCAGAATTTAGGATTTATTAGCTATGGATATTTTCTAACAAAAGCGAGAGGTATGAAATGTATTGCTGTTATTGATGAACTAGATAGCTGGCTCGATCAATTTAACATTGTAGGATACACAAATACTGTGGGAGACGATAACTGAATGAATAAAGCAGACAACTATATGGTTGAAACAATCAATCTTATTCTTGATAATGGATATAAGGATATTAACCCAAGACCACACTATGCAGATGGTACTCCCGCGCATACTCTCTCTGTGAATCATAACTTCCGCACTTATGATTTGTCTAAAGGAGAATTTCCTATCTGTACCCTGCGGCCAATGGCTTGGAAAACTGGTATTAAAGAAATCTTCACTATCTATCAAAAGCCCACAAATGAAATTGCTAAGATGGAAGAAATGGGAGTTAATTGGTGGGGTGACTGGGATATTGGCGATGGTACGATTGGTCAACGTTATGGAGCAACAGTAAGTCGATATGATTTAATCAATAATTTGATTAAGGATATTGAAAATGATCCATATGGCCGCCGCAAGGTAGTTTCTTTATGGCAGGAAGCTGATCTTCGTGAAACCGCGGGATTGGCACCTTGTGCGTTTCTAACCATCTGGAATGTTCGTAGAGAATATCTTGATATGATGCTGGTTCAACGTAGCGGCGATATGCTTACCGCTTCTGGTCCCGGTGGTATCAATGAAATTCAGTATGCAGCGCTCTTGATGATGATTGCTCGTCATACTGGTTATAAACCTGGAGTATTTAGTCATGTAGTGGCTAATGAACAGATTTATGACCGTCATATGGATGCTGCACATGAAATGATTTCAAGATTTTTCAATAGTATGTTCTTTGGCGATGATGCTTGCAAGAATCCTGTATTGCATCTAAATCCTGAGAAAACTAATTTCTATGACATGACCATTGATGATTTTACGATAGAGAATTACTCTCCCATGAAACCGCAGTTAAAGTTGGAGTTGGGCATATGATTTCTGCTATTGTTGCGGTAGACGAGAATTGGGGGATTGGCTATCAAGGTCAACTATTAGAACATATCCCAGCTGATTTAAAACATTTTAAAGAGCTGACCCAATATAATGTTGTAGTAATGGGACGCAATACTTGGGAGAGTCTTCCTAAAAAGGATGCTCTGCCAAGGCTTCCAGACCGTATCAATATTATTGTTTCTAACTCAATGGTTTCAAATGGGGTGATTTCTATTCTTGGAGATCTAACTGTTGCAATGCCATTAGAGGAAACTCTTGATTACATTAAGGCTTGTGATATGGATATTTTTGTTATTGGTGGAGGACAGATTTACAGTGCTCTTCTCCCCTATTGCGATAGAGTTTATGTAACAAAAATCTATGCAAGTCATGATAATATTGACACCTTTTTCCCTAATCTCGATGAATCAAAAGAATGGAATGCTATTGAGGAAGACTCAATGGCCTCATATAACGACATCAAATATCAATTTTGGCGGTATGATAGGGTCAGTTGATTTTTCTTTAATTTTATGTTATTATATATGTATAAAAGGTAAGGAAATGGATTAAATGAATAATAAGTACAAAGCATTTACTGATTACTTCGACTGGCTAGTGCAGAATTGCAAGGAGCCAGTTGTACTTCCCGATGAAGTACAAGATGTCTATAATCTCCTCCTTGCACAGCAAGGTATGGAGAAACCCATGTTCACAGAAAGTGGACTTTCAATCCTTGAGTATTTACAGACTTGCGATGCTACGAGTTTGAAAGCAAAAGATATCGCAGATGGAATGGTTATTTCATCTCGCAAAGTATCTGGAGCTATTCGTAAACTCGTATCTGATGGGTTTGTAGATAAATATGGCCAGAATCCTGTCATTTATAGCTTGACGGAAAAGGGCAAAAATTTTGATATTAACGCTTATAAGGAGAATTTGAACAATGAGTAAGAAAATGAAGAATGAATCCCATGTCGAAGGTTATATTTACGAGCACAAGCTGGAAATGAAGGAGAGCGGTCCTAACTCTAAGAATCCCGGTACTGAGTTTATTAGTGGTACTCTTAGCGTGGCAACTGATGACGAGATGCTCAATGTTGTGCAGGTGCATTTCACTTATGTAACTGCGGTGACCGCTAAGGGCAAGCCTAATAACACCTTTAATGTTCTGCAATCTATCATTGATGGCAAGATTGGTTCTGTAATGGAACACGGCAAAGAGAACGCAGGTAAGGTCCGTATTGATACTGCCATTGGTCTAAATGAGTGGTATGATAAGGATGGTAATCTGGTGTCTGTCCGTCGTAACGAGGGAGGTTTCGTACATCAGGTACAGGAACTGTGCGAGCCTAAGAGTCGTGCAACTTTCAACACTGATATGGTGATTACTAATGTCCGTCGTGTTGAGGCCGATGAAGAGAAGGAAACTCCCGAAAAGGTAATTGTTAAGGGTTGCGTGTTTGACTTCCGCAATGCTCTGCTCCCTGTTGAGTTTAGCGTTTATGAGCCATACGCTCCCGCAAAAGCTCTCGATTATTTCGAAAATCTCGGCGCTTCCTCTAGTTCTCCTGTCTTCACCAGAGTTCAGGGTATTCAGGTATCCAAAACTATTGTACGCAAGACCGAGGAAGAGAGCGCATTTGGTGAAGCTGTTGTAAAGGAAACTCGTACTTCTCAGCGTGACTTTGTGATTAACTGGGCACAGCCTGAGACTTATGAGTGGGATAGCGAAGATACTTTGTTGGCTTCTGAACTGGGTGAAATGATGACCGCTCGTGAGGTTCATCTTGCTGAGATTAAGAAGCGTCAGGACGAGTATCAGGCTTCTCGTGGTAACGCGGCTGCGGCCGGTGCTTCTAAAGCAACTGCGGCTCCCGCAAAGGGCGACTACAACTTCTAATTAAATAAGGGGTAGCTATCTACCCCTTTCATTTCCTCATTATAAATAAAATAATTAAAGGAGAAAGATAATTATGAGTTTGCTTGACCTTAAACCACATGAAGTATCAAGAGATTTAAGAGGATATTCAGTTTTATTCTATGGCACTCCTAAGTCTGGTAAGACTACGATTGCCAGTAAATTTCCCGGCGCGCTTCTTCTCGCTTTTGAGAAGGGTTATAACGCGTTGCCTGGTGTATATGCCCAGCCTATCAATAGCTGGGGCGAATTTAAGAAGCTCTTTACAGAGCTGAAAACTCCAGAAGTACAGGAAAAGTTCCAGACCATTGTTATTGACACCGCAGATATTGCTTACAGCTATTGCGAGAAGTATGTCTGCAATCGTGAAGGTGTTGATACCATCGCGGATCTACCCTATGGTAAGGGCTATTCCATGGTTGGTACCGAATTTGACGAGGCGATCCGCAAGATTCTTCAGTTGAATTATGGTCTGATTTTGATTTCCCACTCTACTGATAAGGTATTTAAGGATGAAGAGGGTAACGAGTATAACCAAATCATTCCTACTCTTGATAAGAGAGGTCGTCTGATTTGCGAAAGAACTTGCGACATCATCGGTTATTCTACTTCCGTAAATACTGACGAGGGCGTTCAGACTCGTCTCTTCATGAGAGGTACTCCTCGTTATGTAGCGGGTTCTCGTTTCAAGTATATCCCAAACTCTATTGAGTTTACCTATGATAATCTGGTAAGCGCAATTGCGGAAGCTATCGACAAACAGGCAGAGGAAACTGGTGGTAAGTTTATTTCTAATGAAGCTACTTAGGTAGTTACAGAAGATGTAACTTATGATTTTGACCGACTAAATGCTCGTTTCCAAGAATTGGTTGGCGAATTGATGTCTGCTAATCAGTCTAATGCCGGTAAGATTACCGCTATTGTTGATAAGTATCTTGGTAGGGGAAAGAAAGTCGGAGAATGTACTCCTGAGCAAGCTGAACAAATCGACCTTATTGTTCATGACTTGGAGCTTCTAATTAAGGGCTAAGATTAAAGGAGAGTATTCTTGTATGAATACTCTCCTTTTGATTTTTTATTATAATTATGGTATAATAGTTATAGAAAATGTAAAGAAAGGAGCGTAATGATTATGGCAAAACATATGGTAAAGTGCTTATACTGCGGCCAGATGTTTGATGCTAATACCGAGCCTTTCGTAAAACCAAACGCAAGACGCTATGCTCATGTAGCTTGTGCGAGGACAGAAGAAGAAAATCAAACTCAAGAAGAAAAAGACAAGCGTGAATTAGAAGAATATATCAAGGAATTATTTGGAGTTAACACTATTCCAGTCAAAATTAGGAAACAGATGGATACCTTTAGAAAAGAAAAAAATTATAGCTATTCTGGAATGAGAAAAACGCTAAAATTTTTCTTTGAAGTTAAGGGTAATCCGATCGAAAAAGCTAACGGTGGTATCGGTATTATTCCTTGGGTATATGATAAAGCATTTGACTATTGGAGAGCTTTATGGGAAGCTCAAGAGCGCAATAAGGGAGTAGAAATTCAGAAGTATAATTTGCCTGTGCGGGAGATTCACATTGTTCCTCCTAAGAGAGAGCCAATGAAGCATACGCGGCAATTATTTACATTCTTAGACGAAGGAGAGGAAGATACATGAATAGTAGTTATGTTGATACTGCTGCTATCACACAGATTATCGGTTGTGTCTTCAATAATGCCGCGATTCTCGATGACACAGACAAGTATATGATCCACGAAGAGGATTTCGTAGAAGATTTCCACAAGATTGTATTCGGTAGTATGTATAATATTCATCTGACAGGTAGTCAGGTTAATATCGACGCTATTATTGACTATCTAGCCAATAGACCTAAGTTTGATGCAATCTTTAAGAAGAATAAAGGTGTTGAGTATCTATTAGAAGCTTCTCAAAATGCTCGACAAGACACTTTTAACTATTACTATGGTAGATTGAAAAAGTTCACTTTGTTAAGAGCTTATGATAGTTATGGAGTGGATGTAAGTGGATTGTATGACGCAGATAATCTTCTTGATACTAAGAAGCGTCAGCAACAAGAGGATTGGTTAGATGCAACTTCACTAATTGATATTGCAAATACGATTGATACCAAGATTGATGAAATCAAGAGTAAGTATATTGAAGATGATTTAGGTCTTGGGTATCAAGCGGGTGATGGTATCATGGAGTTAATCGAAGACCTTGAGAAGCATCCAGAGGTCGGTATTCCTCTCTATGGACCGCTTATCAATACAGTAACAAGAGGAGCAAGATTGCGGAAATATTACTTGCGGTCCGCAGCTACCGGTATCGGTAAAACGAGAAGTATGATTGCGGATGCCTGCAATTTTGCGTGTAATCGTATCTACCATGAACAGTTTGGTTGGATTAAGAATGGCGCGTCTCAACCAACACTCTTTATTGCCACAGAGCAGGATAAAGGTGAAGTTCAAACAATGATGTTGGCTTTTCTTTCTTGTGTAAATGAGGAGCATATTCTTAATGGTCAGTATCTTGAGGGAGAACGCGAGCGAGTCGTAGAGGCGGCGAAGATTATTAAAGATAGCCCTATCTGGATTGAGGAATTACCCGATTTCTCTTTGCAAGATGTTGAGAATAAGATTAAGAAGAATATTCGAGAACATGATGTTAAGTATGTCTTGTTCGACTATATTCAGACCTCTTTGAAAATCTTGGAGGAAATTACCAAGAAGACGGGCGGTATCCGCTTGAGAGAGGATAATATCTTGTTTATGCTTTCCGCAAGACTGAAAGATTTGGCAAATAAATATGGTATTTTTATCATGTCAGCAACTCAGCTGAATGGTGATTATAAAGATAGCGAAACTCCTGACCAGAACTTACTACGTGGTGCTAAGAGTATTGCCGACCGAGCTGACGTAGGTATGATTTTATTAGGTGTTTCAGAAGAAGATTTAGCAAAGCTAGAACCAATTCTTGAAGCAAACCCCAATCTTCAAAGACCGAACATTAAACTCTCTGTCTATAAGAACAGACGAGGCTCTTATAAGGGCGTGTTCTTATGGTGTACCGCGGATTTAGGTACTTGTCGCATTCATCCTCAGTTTTGTACCACTTGGCATCATGAAATGGTTGGTATTGAAGATATTAAGGTTATTGTAGATGATGGACCCAGCGCATGGGATAATAATTAAGGAGAAGATAATATGAAGAACTCTAAGGCTATTGATTATCAGATTACTAAGAAGCAGTTTGATGGTATCCTTTCTACTCGTAAGGATGATGAAGCAAAAAAGAACCCTTATCAGTATGTAATGGGTATCATCAATGAGAGTTATGGTCTACGTGGTACGGTAACTCATCTCGTTATTATTGAGTAATGTCTCGTTATTATGATAAAGACGAGCTAAAGGAGAAACTAGAACTAGAGCAGATTTATGACTTGGTAGAAGCTTGGGGAGGCGAGCCTGAGTACACAGATGGAGGGCTTATCTCCCAAACCATTTGTCACAATCTACCTGGCGAAGGTTCCCGCAAGCTTTATTATTACACTAATACTCGATTGTTTAGATGCTATACTGGCTGTATTGATCCTACTTTTGATATCTTTGATCTATGTATCAAGGTAATGAAAAATCAAAAGCAACTGAAATGGGAAATGTACGATGCTATGGATTATATAGCATCGTACTTTGGTTTTGATGGTATCGAAAAACAAGAGGAACAATCGGAGTTAAAAGACTGGGACATATTCAAGAAACACAACCTGCGGCTTCCAGAAAAGAAACCTACTGTTCAGCTAAAAGAATATGATCCAGTTATTCTTACTCGCTTTGCTTATCCACGAATCTCTCGGTGGGAACAAGAGGGAATTAGTGATGAAGTGAGTAAAAAGAATCTTATTGGCTACTATCCAGGCGGCGAGCAAATCACAATTCCGCATTTTGATATTGATAATCGTTTGATTGGTATTAGAGGTCGCTCTTTAGCGGCAGATGAAGCTGAGAGATATGGTAAATATAGACCTCTATTGATTGGTAAGCAATTATACAATCATCCATTAAGTATGAATCTGTATAACTTAAACAATAGCAAAGATAATATCGCTAAAATCCACGCGGCGATTATTTTTGAGAGCGAAAAGTCTTGTTTAATGTATCAATCATACTATGGGCATGAGAATGATATTTCTGTCGCTATTTGCGGAAGTAGCTTATCGAGCTATCAGGTTGATTTGTTGAAACAAGTTGGCGCGAGAGAAATTGTGATTGCTCTTGATAGACAGTTCCAAGAAATTAGCGATGATGAGTTTAAGCGATTAAAAGCTAAACTTATTCATTTTTATAATAAATATAATAACTCTATAAGAGTAACAGCTATATTCGATAAAGCTATGATTTCCCCTTATAAAGCTAGTCCTATTGATCAAGGGCCGCAAGTTTTTGAGAAGTTATTAGCCGAACGAATTATTCCAAAAGGTTAAGGAGGTAAATCATGGATTATTAGCTGATTAAGCCTATTCATGACGGCTACTCCGCTATTGAACAGGTGTTGACAAATAGAGGGATTAAATTTGAAGATATTGACCATTATCTTAATGTATCAGAATCAGATAATTTATCACCCCTTTTACTCAAAAATATTGAGAGTGCAGCTAAGATGATTTTTAATCAACTTAGTAAAGATAGTTTTCATATTCATGTGCAAGTAGATAGCGATTGCGATGGATATACTTCAGCAGCGTTATTATTGAATTATATCCATGCCGTATTTCCATCTGCTATATCACATATTTCATATAGTTTCCACGATGGCAAGATTCATGGTATTAACCCTGAGTTGATTCCACCAGAGACATCATTGGTCATTGCGCCAGATTCAAGTTCTAATGACTATGATATTCACAAGGCTCTTCATGATAAAGGTATTGAAGTTCTTGTATTGGATCACCATTAGGCTGAGAGAATTTCAGAATATGCCTGTGTCGTAAATAATCAGCTTTGTGATTATCCTACTAAGTCGCTTTCCGGTGTTGGTGTAGTTTATAAGCTATGTCAGTTTATTGATTCTCTGCTTCCCGCAGATCAACAGAAAGCGGATCAATTCTTGGATATAGTAGCTATTGGCTTAGTTGGAGATATGATGGATTTGAGAGATTTTGAAACACACTATCTGGTTCAAACTGGATTAAGCCGAATTCAAAATCCATTTATCAAAGGTATGGCGGAAAAGAACCATTATCAGTTAGGTGATCACCCTACTCCTATCGGGGTGGCTTTCTACATTGTGCCGCTTATTAACTCAATTACAAGAGTTGGAACGATGGCTGAAAAAACTCTATTATTTGAGTCGATGCTTAACTGGAAAGCTTTTGATTTAGTTCCTTCAACTAAGAGAGGATGCTCTGGTCAACAAGAGACAAGGTTGGAACAAAGTCTGCGGACTTGCACTAATGTCAAAAATCGGCAAACAAGAAATCAGGACGCCGCGGTTGAACAGGTTAAAGCAATCATCGAGGATAATAAACTTCTCGATCATAAGATTTTGTTAATTAAATTAGAACACCCTTCTTTTGATAGAGGTATCACTGGTTTAATTGCTAACAAACTTATGGCAGAATACCAGCGGCCTGTGGCATTGTTAGTGGAAGTAGAAGAAGATGGGAAAATCGCTTGGAGCGGTTCGGCACGTGGATATGAGAAATCTAAACTAAATGATTTCAGAGGCTTTTGTCGAGATAGCGGTTTAGTCTATCTTGCTGAAGGTCATCCTAATGCATTTGGTTTCGGTATCTTAGACGAGAATTTTGATGCCTTTCTCGAATATGCCGATAATGCACTCAAGGATATAGAATTTTCACCAAGTTATAAAGTGGATTTTATTCATTCTGTAAACAACTTTAATCCTAAAGAAATTCTTGAACTAGGTAACATGAAAAATCTTTGGGGTCAAAATGTTGATGAACCACTTATCGCGGTGGAAAATGTTGCAGTAACAAAAGACATGATTACACTCATGGCAAGAGATAGGAACCCCACGTTGAAGATCCAATTACCCAACGGAGTTACTTGCATCAAGTTTAAATCAAGCGAAGAGGAGCTGGATAGTTTGTTCAGCGAAAACGGTTGCGTGACTATTAATCTTGTGGGTAAGGCCGAAGTAAATAAATACTTCAATAGTGTAACACCACAACTTATTATCTAGAATTATGAGATTATAAATCGTCAGGAATATTATTTTTAATGATTGCGCGACCTCTTACTAAAGGAGGAACAATCAAATGAGTCGTTTTATTAAAGTTATCACAAGTTTAATCATTATATTGTCTTTATGCGGATGTAGCTATGGCCTAGCGGTCACTGCTCAAGCTTATTCCGTGCCGTATAACGAAACTGTTAGTTATACTCTTGATGATATGGATACATTGATTGAGCTTATTGCGGAACAAATCTCGAATATGAACGCCGCACATCAAATGGCTGAAGCTGCTAGATAGCTAGGCTATAGTGAAGACCATGACGTCATTGTATTAGCAAAACAAGAACACGCTGATGCAAATGCTTTGAGACTGAAATATCAAAGTGTATATGACCAACTCATGGAACATTGGCATCAAAAAGAAGAAGAGTACCCAACAGCTACTTATATATGGACTTACTTCAAAGATCTGGGCTACAGTAACCAAGTTTGCGCTGGCATTCTTGGTAATATAATGGCTGAAACTGGAGGTAATACATTAGACATTCAAGCCACGATTTCTGGTAACGGATATTATGGTATATGTCAATGGAATAAAGCCTACTCAAATGTATGGGGAGCCTCGTTAGAAGAGCAATGCGACTATCTGCGAGATACTATTGAGTACGAGTTCGATACATTCGGTTATGTTTATAAGAGAAACTTTGATTACAATAGTTTCTTGGATTTAACCAACATTAAGAGCGCTGCTCTAGCATTTGCTAAATGCTATGAGAGATGCGGTTCTGGGAGCTATTATACGCGACAGCAAAATGCTATTGCTGCATATAATTACTTCATAAGTTAAAATAAAGAATCGACGAACTGGCCGGAACCTAGACGGCCGTTCGCCGAAACTAAAATAGGGTTTACTATTTTTGGAAAGGAAAAGTGGTATGAATATTTTATATGTAGATATGACTAGTATGAATGTTTCAGAAGTAGCTTCGCTGCATGAACAACTCTCCTATAAGCTAAATGGAGATTTAATTACACTACCGATGAATACTAGACTGCTCTATGACGTGAGATTGGAAGATTTGTATGATTTAAAAGCTAAAGTAGATGCAGCGATTAAGGAGAAGGAAAATGGGACTAACACGTAAACAAGAGGAAGGATTGAGAATCGCAGTAGAGCGATATCACCAAAATGAACCCTATACCGTGATTGCTGGATACGCTGGTACTGGTAAATCAACACTTATTAAATTCATTATTTCTGCTCTAGATATCAACCCTGAACGAGTGGCCTATATTGCTTATACTGGCAAAGCCGCACAGGTGCTAAGAAATAAAGGTTGTCCAACTGCGATGACCGCGCACCGGCTGCTCTATAAATCCTTACAACGAGCTGATGGCACCTTCATTCATATTCCAAGAGAGTCACTCAATTCTGATTGTGATATTGTCGTAGTTGATGAGGTATCTATGCTGCCAAAACAGATGTGGGAGCTATTACTATCGCATAATGTTTATGTAATTGCTTGCGGCGACCCAGGTCAGTTACCTCCTATTGGCGAGGAGAATGGCATCCTCGACCATCCGCATATCTTCCTTGACGAAATTATGCGTCAAGCCGCAGAAAGTGAGATTATCCGCCTGTCCGCAGATATTCGTGCTGGTAAGATTATTAAACCTTACAAGGGTTCTGAAATCAACGTAGTTCGACAGAGAGACCTTTGTGATGGTATGTTCACATGGGCGGATCAAATCCTCTGTGGCAAGAATATTACTCGTCACACTATGAATAATTATTATCGCAATATGCGATATGGCGAAGATATTCCTGCTCCTATTGTTGGAGATAAAGTTATTTGTCTTAAGAATAACTGGGATAAGATTACTGCCACAGGTGATGCTCTTGTTAATGGGACTATTGGCACAATTGAAGAGATTGCTACCTACCCAAATCCGTGGCTTAATCCTATGTGTATCATTGATTTCGCACCAGAGACTATTGATGAAACAGACCCTCGTGATCAAGTATTCCATGAACTCTTGATGGACTATAAGCTTATTACTACAAAAGAAGCGACTGTTAATAAAGAAAACTTCCGAATGTTTCCTAAGCAGTTGCGACCAGAGCAGTTTGATTATGGTTACTGTATTACAGTTCATAAGAGTCAAGGTAGCGAGTATGATAAAGTGCTAGTGCTTGAAGAAGTCCTAAAAAGAGCAGACCATGCAAGATGGCTATACACAGCTGTGACAAGAGCTTCGCAGAAATTAACCTTGGTATTAAAAGATTGATAACTTGCTTTTTGTATTTAATTATGCTATAATATTTATATAAAAGGTAAAGGAGATAGTTTATGAGTTATTTCAACAATCATGCTCATACAGAATATAGCAATCTCCGTCTTCTCGACTGTATAAATCACCCGGAAGAGTTGATTGACAAAGCTATCGAGCTTGGATTGACAGGAATCGCAATTACAGATCACGAATCGTTGAGTGCCCATATGAGAGTCAATAAGTATGCTAAGAAGCTACAGGAAACTCATCCTGAGTTTACCGTAGCATTGGGCAACGAGATCTATCTGACCGATACGCGAGAGATGGGTCAGAAGTATTATCACTTTATTCTTCTCGCAAAGAATGAGCATGGTTATAGAGGTCTAAAAGAATTGTCCTCTATTGCATGGACAAACGGTTATTATGACCGTCGAATGGAAAGAGTACCGCTCCTCAAATCTGAACTTAAAGAAGTTATGCAGAGATTTAAGGGAGATATTATTGGTACAACCGCTTGTATCGGTGGAGAATTGGGACAATCTATTCTAAACCTTGATGCTTGCGAAAAAGCTAACGATGAAAATAATGCGCGTCGTTACTATGAGCAGATTATCGACTTTATGGAGTTCGGTATTGATGTCTTTGGTAAAGATGATTTTTATATAGAGTGTGCGCCAGCGAATAACGAAGACCAGATTATTGCGAATAAGAGAATGCTTAGTATTGCTAAAGCATTTGACGTAAAGATGTGCGTTGGCACTGACGCTCACTATCTCACCAAGGAAGATAGATATGTGCATAAATCCTATCTTAATTCCAAAGGTGGAGAAAGAGAAGTTGATTCATTTTATGAGTTTACTTATCTTATGTCTGAGCAAGAGGCAACAGATTTACTTTTGTCTAGCTACGACTTAAATACAATTTATTGGATCTACGACAATTCCAATGAAATCAAGGATAAGATTGAGTTTTACTCTCTTGAGAAGCATCAGTCTATTCCAGAAGTAGAAGTAACTCATTATGATAAGTATGATTGGTCACGAGTTCCAGAAGATATGATGGATACTTTCCGTGACGACTATAAGGTACTCACTTCTTTGATTGAATCCGATAATGAGCAAGAAAAATATTGGATTCAAGAGTGTATCATTGCGATGCAAGAGAAAGGTCTTATCCACAAGAAAGAGTATTGGGAAAGACTTGAAGAAGAAGCAAGAGTAAAGAGAGTTATCGGTGAAAAGTTGCAAACTTGTATGTTTGCATATCCTAATACATTGAAACACTATGTAGATTTGTTCTGGGATTGCGGCAGTACAGTTGGCGCAGGTCGTGGTTCTGCGTGTGCAGCTTTGAATCATTATCTCCTTGGTATTACTCAGCTTGACCCTATCGAATGGGATTTACCATTCTGGCGTTATATTAACGATGAACGTGTTGAGTTAGGTGATATCGATCTTGACTTAGCACCGTCTAAAATTCAGAAGATTTTCGCCGAAATCCGTAAGGAAAGAGGAGAACTTGGTCTTATTCAGGTTTGCACTTTCGGCACAGAAGGTACGAAATCTGCAATCTTGACTGCATGTAGAGGTTATCGTTCTGAGGAGTATCCAGATGGTATTGATGTTGATGAAGCACAGTATCTGAGTTCTTTGATTCCTCAAGAGCGTGGTTTCTTGTGGCCTATTGAAGATGTTGTCAATGGTAATCAAGAGAAAGGCAGAAAGCCTGTTAAAGCATTTGTGACTGCGGTTTCGCAGTATGACGGACTTTTAGACATCATTGTTCGTATTCAAGGCATGGTGAATAAAAGAAGTAGTCACGCGTCTGGTGTTATTCTCTTTGATGAAAATATCTATGATTCTGCCGCAGTCATGCGTACTCCAAAGGGCGCATTGATTACCCAGTGGGATCTACATGACCAGGAAGCCGCAGGTTCTGTGAAATATGACTTCCTGTTAACAAGCGTACAGGATATTATCATTCAAACTATTGAGCTTCTTCAAGCAGATGGAGTTATTGAAAAAGATTTAACTCTTAGAGAAGTTTATAATAAGTATCTACATCCGTCTGTTCTTCCACAAGATGATGAAGCTATGTGGACTGCTCTAGCGAATGGTGATGTGATTGGTTGCTTCCAGTTCGATAGTGCAGTAGGGGCACAGGCAGCTAAGAAAATTCGCCCGCACAATCCTCTTGAAATGGCAGACGCTAATGGTTTGATGCGTCTTATGGCTTCTGAGCCGGGCGCAGAAACTCCGATGGAAAAGTATGTCAGATATAAGAATAATATCTCTTTGTGGTATCAAGAAATGGATAATAATGGTCTGACAAAACAAGAGCAGAAGACTTTGGAGCCTTACTTCTTATCATCTTATGGTGTACCTCCTTCTCAGGAGCAGTTAATGAAGATGCTGCAGGACCCCGATATTTGCAACTTTAGTCTGGCTGAAGCAAACGCCGCAAGAAAGATTGTTGGTAAGAAGCAGATGAATAAGATTCCAGAACTTCACCAAAAGGTTTTGGATACTGCAAAGTCAGAGACATTGGGTAAATATGTCTGGAAGTTTGGCCTCGGCCCGCAGATGGGTTATTCATTCTCTGTAATCCATGCTCTTGCTTATAGCTTTGTTGGTATGCAAACTCTTTATCTCGCCACTCATTTCAATCCTGTGTATTGGAATACTGCGTACCTAATCGTTAATAGCGGTGCTATTGATGAAGACGAAGGCGAGCAATCTGACTATACAAAGTTAGCAAAGGCTATTGGTGAAATTCGTAACAAGGGTATTAAAGTATCTCTTGTTGATATTAACCATTCTGCACTTGGATTTAAGCCCGACGCAGAGAACAATCAAATCTTGTTTGGTCTAAAGGGTTTAACTAATGTCAACAATGATTTGATTAAAGAGATTATCGCAAAACGTCCATATGTATCTATGGTTGATTTTTATTATAGAGTAACCCCTAATAAGCAAGCTATGATTGCCCTTATTAAGGGCGGTGCTTTTGATCAATTCTGCGATCGTAAAGAAGCTATGGTACAATATTTGTGGATGACCTGTGATAGAAAAAAGCGTTTAACTCTACAGAATATGCCAGGTCTTATCCGCTATGGTCTTTTACCCGAAAATACAGAAGGGCAAGTTCTTGCACGCCGAATCTATGAGTTCAATCGTTATCTAAAAGCAGAATGTAAGTATGATGGGACTTATTATAAGTTGGATGAACGAGCGGTTGACTTCATTTATGAGCTTAGTACGCAGGTAGGCGGAATTGAAGAAGGTATCATTAACGAGAATGATATGTTCTTATTCAATGTTAAAGATTGGGATAACTTCTATCAGAAGGAAATGGATATATTTAGAGATTGGATTAAAGAGAATAAAGATAGTATTCTTGATGAACTGAATACTCGAATCTTCATGCAAGATTGGGAAAAATATGCTAAAGGAAATATCTCCTCTTGGGAAATGGAAGTCTTGTGCTTTTATTACCATGACCATGAATTGAGCGATGTAAATACTCAGAAGTATGGTTTAGTAGACTTCTTCTCTCTACCTGAAGAGCCAATTATTGAAAAGACTTTCAAGAAAGGCGCATCTATTATTCCAATCTATAAACTCAATAGAATTTGCGGAACTTGTATTGCAAAAAATAAGACTAAGAGCGTTGTATATCTACTCACAACAACAGGTGTAGTATCTGTTAAGTTCAGACAGGAGTATTTCGCTTTGTTCGATAAGCAGACCTTCCGCAAGAATAGTGATGGAACTAAAACCGTCATTGAGAAGTCTTGGTTCAATCGTGGAAATATGATTATGGTGCAAGGTATCCGTAGAGGCGATGAATTTGTAACTAAGAAGTATGCAAGTTCTAATGGTCACCAGTTATATCATATTGATGAAGTGACTGCTGATGGTTCTCTTGTTTTAAGAAGCGAGAGAGCAACTGGGGAGGAAGAAGAAGATGAATAAAGTCAAAGTCATCGCTTTGTTTGGTAAAGCCGGGAGCGGGAAGGATACAATCCTTCGCGCTCTCGTTAAAGTAGATCCTGATAAATTTAATGAGATTGTGAGCTGTACTACTCGTCCTCCTCGCGAAGGAGAACAAGAGGGAGTAAACTATCACTTCTTGACAATTGATCAATTCACAGAGAAAGTCCTTAATGGCGATATGCTAGAAGCAACTGAATTTAATGATTGGCATTATGGAACTGCTTTATCTAGTTTATCAAAAGATAAAATCAATGTGGGCGTCTTTAACCCTCAAGGTATTAGATGTCTTATGGAAGATAAACTCGTAGACTTAACTGTCTATTATGTGCAGACTAGCGATAAAGAACGTCTAATCAGGCAGTTGAATAGAGAAGAGAATCCTGATATTAAGGAGATTATTAGACGATTCTCGACAGATGAACAAGATTTTGAAGATTTAGAGGATATTGATTATCAAGTAATTAAAAATCAAGATGCAGGCGATTTACTTCGTGCTGTCGATCTTATAACTGGGCAATTTTGTTAAATCTGCTTATCAAAAACACCAGATATAGTATCCGTTCATAAAAATAATACAAGGGAGTGTTTTGATTGCTACAAGTGAAAAAGAGAAATGGTATCCTTGTACCATTTGATAAGCAAAGAATCGTTAATGCCATCAATAAGGCTTTTATCGAAGTTGATGGTACTTTATATGAAGAAGATACAGCAAATGATATTGCTGATGAAATTAAGTATAGTGTAAAAACCGCAGATAAAATTATCTCTGTTGAGGAAATTCAAGACATGGTTGAAGACTTCCTCATGCGGTCTGAGCGCAAGGACGTGGCTAAAACCTACATTCGTTATCGCTATAAGCGAGAAGTTGCGCGCTCCGGCAGAGACGATTTTATTAGGGCTTTCTCTGAGAAGATTAACGGCACAGCCATTGAGAATTAGAACGCTAATGTCGATGAAATGTCATTCGGGGGTCGAGTTGGCGCAGGTTCTGACTTGCAAATGAAGAGATACGCTCTAGATTACTGCGTCTCTGATATGGCTCGCCACAATCACGAGAACAATGAAATTTATATCCATGATCTATCTGCATATGCAGTTGGTATGCACAACTGTCTTTCTATTCCTTTTGATGATCTACTTGCAAAAGGCTTCAATACTAGACAGACTGACGTGCGGCCCGCAGGTTCTGTGAATACTGCTTTCCAATTAGTTGCTGTTATTTTCCAGCTTCAATCCTTACAGCAGTTTGGTGGAGTAAGTGCTACTCATCTTGACTGGACTATGGTTCCTTATGTAAGAAAAAGTTTTAGAAAACACTATATTGAAGGTTTAAAGTATATTGAGAATATCTCCGATAAAGAGCTTTTTGACCATATCCCAGATACTGCTGGAATTGAAGATAATGAATATATGATTTATAATAAAGCATATCAATATGCTCTTGATATGACTGTTAAAGAAGTGCATCAAGCGGTAGAGGGTATGTATCATAACCTCAATACTCTCCAGTCTCGCTCTGGTAATCAATTACCTTTTACTTCTATCAACTATGGTACTTGTACGTTGCCAGAAGGTAGAATGGTCACGAAAGCATTGCTTGATGTTTCTATTGAGGGACTTGGTAGATTACATAAGACTTCTATCTTCCCATGTGGTATCTTCCAGTGCATGAAAGGCGTCAATCAAAAGTCCGGTGATCCAAACTATGATCTGTTTAGACTGGCTCTAAGATCTACTGCAACTAGACTTTATCCCAACTATGCTAATGTTGATTGGTCTGGTAATGCGGGATATGACATCAATGACCCCAAGACCTATTTCTCTACTATGGGCTGCCGCACCGCAAATGGCTGGGATATCAACGGTATGGGTCAAACAAAAGATGGTCGTGGTAATATTTGCCCCGTAACTATTATCATGCCTACTTTAGCTATGGAGTGTAAGATTAACTTTGATGCAGATGTAAAAGGCCATTATTCTTTTAATGATAGACAAATTTTAATTGACAGATTCCTTTATAAACTTGACCAGAAGATCCATGAAGCAAAAGATATGCTGATTGAACGCTTTGATTATATCTGCTCTCAACCCGCGGCATCCGCTAAATTCATGTATGAGAATGGCTTAATGGCAGGATATGATGGTAAGACTACTCGTAGTGCTCTTAGACATGGTACTCTTGCTGTTGGTCAGATCGGTCTAGCTGAGACTCTGCAAATCCTTATCGGTCAAGACCATACTACTCCAGAAGGTATGGAACTAGCGAAACGAATTGAACAGCTCTTCAAGGATAGATGTGCAGAGTTTAAAGAACAGTATAAGTTAAACTTTGGTGTATATTATACACCTGCTGAGAATCTTTGCTATACCGCTATGACAAAATTCAAAGAGAAGTATGGAGAGATTCCTAATGTGAGTGACAGAGATTACTTTACTAACTCTATTCATGTTCCAGTCTGGAAAGAAATGTCTCCGTTCGATAAGATTGATATTGAAAGCCAGTTAACTGGGTATTCTTCTGCTGGTTGCATCACTTATGTCGAACTTGATAGCGGTGTCAAAAATAACATTGATGCTTTGGAAACTCTAGTGCATTATGCTATGGAACATGACATTCCTTACTTTGCTATCAATGTTCCTAATGACACTTGTCTTGAATGTGGTTTCATGGACGAGTTTAATGACCACTGCCCTGTTTGCGGAAGCCATCATATCCAGCAGCTTAGACGAGTAACTGGTTATCTAACTGGTAACTATACGACTGCATTTAATGCAGGTAAAATTGCAGAAGCAAATGACAGAGTAAAACACGCTGGTCGATTGGAGGAATGACCTATTCGTTACGCAGGAATTATTTATAATGATTTTTCTTCAGCACCTGGTGTGTGTCTATCATTCTTTACTCAGGGGTGCCCCTTCCATTGTGAGGGGTGCCACAATCCTGAGACTTGGGATTTTGATGGCGGAAGAGAGTTTACACAAGATACTTTACAATCAATCATTACTGGATTAAAAGCTAATGGGATACATAGAAATCTATGTATTATGGGTGGAGAACCTTTATGCCAGAATAACTCATTTCTTACTCGCTTGATTATAACAACAGTAAAGAAAGAGCTACCGGATACTAAAATCTACATTTGGACAGGTAATAAATACGAAGAACTTCTTCATTCTTCTGATACCAATATGCGGGAAATCCTTAAGACCGCGGATGTCTTGATTGATGGCCCTTATATTCAAGCTGAGCGAGATATTACCTTGCCTATGCGCGGTAGCCGCAATCAGCGCATTATTAACTTACGCGAGGTTTACCATGAAAAAGCGTGAATTGATTAAAAAGGGAATTACCCTTATGAATGATAAGATTTAGGCTGGAGTAGAATCTAGTCTAAATCGAATTGTTCAACAAGTTATTGCATATAGCAATGCTTTAGAAGAATCAAAGACTCTATTAGATAAAACTCAACAATTATTCTACGATTCTCTCGCTTAGACTTATAGCATTACTTCAAATGAATTAAAATAGATTTATTCTAGAACGAAAGATTTTGAAGTTAGCGATATATTATCTCTCACCTACAATAAAGACAATAAAACCTTAAACGAAAGAATCGCTGAACACTGGCATAAAGCAGCATCATATACAGATAAACAAGCAATGCGAATATATTTAATTGACAAATATGATAGATTGCTAAGAAATGAAACCTAGATTATTAAAAATACAGTCATGCAAAATAAAGTTGGCAAATTAAGTCAACTTGTTATAATCGAGAATAGTGGCGGAGACTGTGATGGTGGGTACGCAGGCGAATGGCCAGTAGATGAAGCAATTCTTCCGCCTTATCACCCTAATTGTTGTTGTCAAGCGTATTATGATGATACGGACAATGAAGATGATATAAAGGATCTAGAACTAGAAAATGATAATATTGATTAACGCTATGTTTGGTGGCATGATGATTGCCATAGCTAGTTATATTTATCTTCAAGTTGGTGGAATAGTAGGGGCCTTTCTCTTTTCTATAGGACTCCTAACTATTCTTAATATGAACTTTAAGCTATATACTGGCGCGATAGGTTTTGTGCATCTGAATCCCGCAGATATGCAAAATATTACTACAATTCTCGTTGGTAACCTAATTGGAGTATGCTTACTCTTGTTCTTCCCACACTCTGCGGCCATTCCTTTGGTCGCTATCAAACTAGCTCTTCCACTTGGATTAGTAATGATAAAAGCAATAGTATGTGGTATGTTTATGTATACGGCTGTCTCTTGCTTCCGCAATTCTGCTCCATATATGGTTCCATTATGTGTTGCAGGTTTTATCCTCTTTGGCGGTGAACACTGTATTGCAGACCTATGTTATTTTATAGCTTCTGGTTCTTTCTGTTATGAAATGTTTCCTTTCTTTATAGTGGCACTTATTGGCAACTCTTTAGGAGCCATTCTAATTGACAGAACTAAAGTTTTATGATATTATAATAGAAGAAAAGGAGAATTGCTATGACCTTATATGAAATGAACTAGATTGCTTATAACAAGCTTCCTAAGATGCCGAAGGCTGAAATCCGCAGGGCAACTGAAAAGCTTGAACAGTTTCTAACTGAGCATGACTCTAAATACTACATGATGTTAAATGTAGATGGTAGATACTACACTGTATATACCTATAATCAAGAGCATGATGTAAAGAAGATGGCTTTTGAAATGATTGATGTTGCTAAAACATTGGGCGTTTTAAAAGGCATCGAAGTGCAAAATGACATGGTCGAATTCTGGATTCAGCAAGATAAAACTTGCTCTATGTATGCCATGTTTGACTATACACAAGGGGTGATTGAAGTATGAACGATGTATTAGTAGTTCATTATGATCCATTCTCTGCGGAATCCCGTGTTTATATCTGCCGAGATGATTCTCAGTAGCAGACAGTAATCGACTCCAATATCTCTGAATTTGCGAAGAATATTGGTTTACTTGCGGATGCAACTAATATCTTTTCTGTAAAGATTGATGCTCCATCCCATGTAGTAGAAGAAATTAGACAACAGTTAATTACAAGTAATTACACAAAGCAAAAAATTGAAGTGGAAGGTATTTAATGATGTATACTTTGAAAACAACGAATGTGTATCGCGTACCTACTGTCGAAGATGCTCTTCGTCTGCGGAAGTGGCTTGACAAGAATTGTATTGGCGAGCTAACTTCCTTTAAGTACGCTACTAAATATATTAAGGCAAAAGGCGAGATCATTGAAGAGTATCAGCTCGTGACTGCTACTATTACTATCGACAATGAAAAAGACCCTGAAGGGGTTATGCCTATCAATATGGAGGAAGAGTAATGAGCTGTTATTTTGAGAAAGTTTCCCGTTTTGCGGATGTTGATCTACCCCTGCCAACTCGTGCAACCGCCAATTCCGCAGGTTATGATTTTGTAGTTGCAGAGGATATTGTAATTCCTCCCTATGATTTTCTAAGAACCAAGATTCAGGATGATTTATTTGAGAAGGAACGCCACGAAGATTTCTATGGCTTTATTGACCCGCTTTCTCTTGATGAAATGGCGGCTCTTACTAAGGAACTAAAAGCTAAGATTCCTCTTGTATCTACCGGTATGAAGTGTCATCTTGAGCCTGGTCAGTATCTCGAACTGAGTGCCCGCAGTTCTACCCCTCTTAAGCATTGGCTGATTATCGGTAATAGTATCGGTATCATCGACGCCGATTATTGCGATAACCCTGATAATGAGGGTGAAATCTTCTTCCAGATTATCAATCTTTCTCCTTTTGCTATTCAGCTTAAACGTGGAGATAAGATCGGGCAAGGAATTATTCATACCTATGGAGTAACCGATGATGATGCTGCGACAGGCGAGCGCGTAGGCGGATTCGGTTCTACAAGTAAGTAATGAGTCGCTTGTTAGCCCTTGACCAAGCCTCAAAGGTTACTGGGTGGGCTATCTTTGAAGATGGTGAATTGAAGTCCTACGGCAAGATTTCTTTAGATGATCCAAATACCGATACTAGACTAGTTTAGTTGCGATAGGATATTTAGACTTTAGTTGCAGATTATAATATCGACGAAGTAATCTTTGAAGATATTTAGCAACAGAACAATGTGGCTAATAATGTTTAGACCTTTAAGGTCTTGGCAGAGGTTTATGGAGTTGTTTCAGAATTACTGCAAGAAATCCAGATTCCTCATTCAACAGTCCTCGCCTCGTCTTGGAAATCTACTTTAGGCATTAAAGGTCGAACAAGAGCAGAATAGAAAAAGAATGCTCAACTCTATGTAGAATAGAATTATGGTATCCATGTTATTTAGGATATCGCAGACGCTGTATGCATTGGAACTCATCATATCAAGAAGAATAAATGCGCTTGGTAAGGATGCGGTCTAAATAAAATAATCCTCCTTTCTTAACTCTTAAATTTTTTGAGAGGTTTAAGGAAGGAGGATTTTATGTTTACTTTTATTGCTGAACATTTAGTTGAAATTTTTTTCGGCTTAGTATCAGCGGGAGCCTTAGCTTTTTGTAAATACTTACATAGCTAGTTAAAGAATTACAAAAAATTACTTGAAGAGAATAAAGACACTGAGCTAGAAAAAACTATAGATTCTCGTATTGAACCGATTCAGAAAGAGATCGAAGAACTCCGAAAATATATCATGGAAACTAAAGATATTGAGAAAAGTCATATGCAGCTAATTATTTCGTCTTATAAATTCCGTTTGGTTTAGCTTTGTAAAGCTTATATTAAATAGGGTTATATGACACAAGAACAATATGACCAATTAAGTGAGTTTTATCGAATATATTCTGGATTAGGCGGAAATGGTCAAGCTAAAGAATATTACGAATTAGCATTGGAACTACCAATTAAACCCGAATAACAAAATAAAGGGGACTTGTCTTTAACTTGACAAGTCGTCCCCTTTATTTGCTTTTAATCGTTGAAATATATCATTGGTTTTAGAAATTATTTCCTATCCATAAGTAGCTATTAGATCCGCTAATAGCTCCTCTTGTTCAACGGTTAAATCAGTTTCATAGCTGAACATAGCAGCATGAGTTATTTCGTGACATAACACTCTCTTCATTAAAGAAGAATTAAGATTCTCATTGATATAGATACATTTAGTATCATTATCACAAACACCAGAAGCTAATGACCCATCGCTCCTAGCAAGAGTAGAGGAAGTTGGAGGTACTAGCAATATCCTCCAACTTACTCCGTTAATATTAAGCATTAAGGTTTAACTGCGCGATTTTATTAGTCAGGCTAGTCATTTTCTTCTCTAGAACTTGACGTTCTTCTGGAGAAGCTCCATCAATCATTTCTACGATGTCCTCAGAGAGTTCCTGCATATACTTCTCTAATTCCTTAACCTTTTCTGTCTTATCTTTATGGAGTTGTTTAGATTCCATATACATACGACGAGTTACTGGACTGCGGCCTTCGCGAGAATCGCGAATATCAATCTCACGTCCGCGTTCAGGATAATAAGGATAGCTCTCCCACTCTTCATCGCGATCGCGCTTTTTCCATGGATAATGGCCGTCTGGACCTTCATAATACATTCTTCCATATACTCTATCCATATCTCTATAGTGATGGCTCTTTTCTTTAGGTTCGTCCTCTTCAGCCTCTTCCATTGCCTTGACAATAGAGCAGTAATATTTAGCCTGCTCAAGGTCTTTAATCATATCAATAGCCTGACCTAATTCCTCAGTATCTACCGTATCAAGATGACTTAACTGTGCCTGAACACAGCCCATCAAGACTTCTTCCATATGCTTTAGTCGTTCCATAAATTAAGCCACCCTTTCAACAATTAGATTAGCGTTTTGAACGCTTACTGGAATAGTAGAAATATTTCTTACGCTTACTTTTCCACAGCATCCCCGTGGGATATCAATAAAAATATTGCCATAAGTGCTAACCGCGGTTGGCGTATAAATCATGGTAGTGGTATTGATAGGTTCACCATCAATAGCAATAGCTAATGAAATTGGTCCAGCAGTACCATCTGCGGGAACCGCAATATTACCTCCAAATGTCACGCGAAAACGCGCACGACACTGGCAATTAGTCAAACCTCTTAAAGTTACTTGACCGCTACCGCTACGATGAACGGTAGAAGAGTTGCCTGCGATAGCAACATTTGTGAATAAAACATCTTGATTAGCCGCGACTGTTTGCACAGCATTAGCGGTAATTTCCATAATACAAATCCTCCTTGTTTTTAATATAAGGGGAGATTACTCTCCCCTTATAGGTTAATTTAGGCAGTTAAACCACAACCATAAGCTGCGGTCCCGCAGCAGCAATCAGAAATCTCACGAGCAATACTATTCTGACCAATAGTATTATCATAACGAGCCTGATTGATAGCATTTTCAACCTGGCATACACCCTGTTGTGCGGCAAAGCGGTTAGCAACAATGTCAGAAGTTAAACCGTTAGCAAGCTGAGCGGTTTGATAGCCGAGAGAGCAAACTGCATTATTAACACCAGCAAAGCCATTCAACATTCCAGTATTCATAGCATAGAGCCCGTCACAGAGACCCTGTTGTACGCCACGAACACTATTCTGGAGACCATTCATGTCGAAACCATAAGCGATTTCCTCACGAGTTGTAGTTCCTTGGAACGCAGGAGATCCAGCGCCTTGGCCGCCCATGCCGCGACCGAAACCATTACCCCACATACCACCGTTGAAACAGAAGAGGAAGAGGATAATAATCCACCACGCACCGTTGTCCCACATACCATCATTGCGGTTGTTACCACCAGTAGCAGCCGCAATATCAGCTAGACTATAGCCATTAGAATTATTGAACATAAAAATGTTCCTCCTTTAATAAGATGATTAAAGGCCAAGCATCTCTTTAAAGGCGGCAAATTCTTTGTCGAAATCTATTCCCTATTGTTTAGCTAAGTTACGAGCAATTTGCTCAATATCTGCGGATCGACCATTCTTGGCTAGATTTAAAAGATTCTGACCCATTGGGGTCTCACCCATCTAGCTTTCTAGCAGATTCATAGCGAATTGCTAAGGATTCTGTCCACTCCTAAGCATTTGGATAAGTTGCATTGGGTTCATAATTCATGTCTCCTTAAAACTTAAATTTCTCAGTCTACTGCGGCTATGCCGATGCGGGCTGAGATTCTGGCTCCTTTCCTAACATAGCTTGTTTTAATTGCGCTAATGTAGTCTCAAACTCTTCTCTAGTAACATACTGAGGAGAGCTGACGACTGGTTCATTCTTTAGCTCATAAACATTAAGGCTGGCTGTGCCATCCATGTTTATTTGCTTAGTATAAATACGTCTATTTGCTAAATCAGGAAAATAAAATACAGAACCATCGAAATCAATGCTAATGGCGCGGGCCTCTTCAATAGAAGATACAGGCCGGCCTTTAATACCCATTTGCAGCTAGGTCTGATCCACATATTGAATACCTGGTCTTGGATACATAGGTTGCTGTGGATAGTATGGATAATTGGTTGCCAAAATTTTTTACCTCCTAAAAAATATTTCCTTTGACCTTTCATTAGTATATGAAAATCGTCTATGGACGATTTTACATTTTTGCCAAAAATTTTGCCAATTTTTTTGAAAAAAAAATATAGGGAGCCTAATAGGCTCCCTATTTCTTGTTATTTGCGCTTATTAACCTCAGCCTCAATTAACTGAGTAAGATAAGTATTCAAGTCACCTGTAGCCTCGGTAATATATTCCTTAGCATCGTCACTTAGAATAGTCATAATAGCGTTCATTGTGCGGTTAAATGCTTCCTTCTGAGCTGCTTCATCGAAGCTTCCAGATTTCTTCAAGCTATCTACATAGGTCTGATTGGTTGCAATAACGCAATCAACAACAGTTTGATAAATCATATTAGTGTACTTCTGAGCAGTCTCATTATCGGTCTTAGAGTTAATCTCATTGCGCTTAGCAGTCAAGTAATCAACGAGATATTTAGTCAAGATACCGAGCAAAGGAATAACACATACCTGGATAATCTGAATCACAATTTCTGGCATAATAATTCCTCCTTATTGTATATAATATATCAAACAAAAGGAAGATTGATTATCTTTTTCTGTCCAAATCAAATCTCTCCTATAAGCGGAGCCGTAATGTAGATTCTGAGATTTCTGGACATTCTTTCGCGAGTCTAGTAATTGGTTCATTCTTGCGGAAACGCTGATATAGTTCCTCGAAATTCGAGGGAAGAGGTTTCCTTGGTCTACCAAACTAGACGCCATTAGACTTGGCGGCCGCGATTCCTTCAGCCTATCGTTGTTTAATATAGGTTCTCTCTTGTTCAGCCTAGAAGGATAATACCTATAAGACAAGATCAGAGATAAACGTGCCCATAACGTCTTTACAATATGACGTGTCTAATAATGGCATATCTAATACTTTAATATCTACTTTCTTAGTCTTAGTAATTAAACCCCATTGTTCTAGAATTACGACCTAATCTATCTATACTTTTAATAATAATCATATCATTTGGCTGAATCGTACTCACTAAATCCTAGTAGGCTGGACGATTGAAGTCCTTACCTGATTGTTTATCGACGAAGATATTATCTCTATCTACGCCTGCATCGGTTAATGCAATAATCTATCGGTCTAGATTTTGATCTCTTGATGAAACCCTTGCATATCCATATAACACCTTTATCACCTCATTATATAATGAAAATTTGGCAAAGTTGATTTAACAACTTTGCCAAATTTTTTGGTAAAATTATTCAGTAACCTGCCGCAGTTAGAACCTTTTGCATATTCTGTGCGAGATCAAGAGGAAGGCAATCCGCAGAATAAGTAATTTTATCCAATTCTGCGGTTGTAGTTGCGCGTCTTGTTAGAGTTAAGAGGTGATTACAAAGAGTTGTATGGTATAATTTATGCGCGGTAGCTTTTTCGGCGATAGCCTTAAGTTCTACAGCGGTAAACATACGACATAACTTCTTATCTGCATGGTAGGGATATCCCTTGGCTCCTTGTTCAATTGCAGATAAAGCTGTCGTTAAGTTAATTTGATCTGTTTCTTCAAGACTAAAATGCTCTATACCTTCTGTTGTTTCTACGTCCATGCCAGCAACGATAGTTTGATTGCAAATTTCTGAGAGACTAGATAGCTTTTCTGTTTGGATTTCTTCGAATGGACGATTATCTAGCTCTTCTTCAATGGTATACTCGCCATTGTAGGCTTCGACCTTTAGGAATAGCAAAAGCTAGAAATGAGCTAATCTATTGGCCTTGTAAAATACATTTTATACTCACTTTAATTCTCCTTTCATCTTCTAAAAAGTACACTTAACTGGGCTTTGGTCAATCATAAATAATTTTCTTAGCTTGTTTTTTATGTATATCTGAAAAGGTAAGATACCTACTTGAAGGGAAAAGGGTTTCTATACCTTTTTCCCAATTTTTTATTATCTAGTTTCTGGGAGTATTTTTCCCATAAAAAAGTGTACTTTTTCTCGGAAAATCTTTTGGCATTTTTAAAAGAGCTAGATACGAAGGAGGTTATAATCTTGCCTAAGTGTATTTTAGCTGAGCAAGGCGGAAAAGGTGGAGGAAGTGGCATCGTTCTTATGAAGATCGAAGTCACCACCAAGCCTACTAAGACCAGCTATCTTGCGGGCGACAGCTTCAATAGCGCCGGTATGGTCGTTACTGCATCTTATGGTACTGGGCAAGCGGTTCTAGCAACCGCAGAAGTTAGTGGATATTCTGTATCCCCTAGCGTCTTAACTGATGGTACTACTTCCGTAACCATCACCTACTCTGAGGGCGGAGAAACTTGCACTACGACTCTAGCAGTCACAGTCACGCATAGGCTCTCCGCGATTACTGTAACTACTAAACCCAATAAGTTGACTTATGAGTATGGAGATACTCTTGCTACCGCAGGTATGATAGTGACAGCTAGTTATTCCGATTCTCAAACTAAAACTGTAACTGGCTACTCTTGTTCTCCAACAACTTTTTCAACTATTGGAAATCAAGTAGTTACAGTTAGCTACACAGAAAATGGAGTTACTCAAACTACGACTTTTAATGTCACAGTCAATCGTAAGTCTGTAGCTAAACCTACGTGGAAGAGTAATCTTACATATACTGGAAGCGCGCAATCGGTTAGTAGCGCCAGTTACTGGAATAACTACAACACTAGTTACATGACTATCGGTGGCACAACATCTGCAACTAATGCTGGCACTTATATTGCTACTTTTACACCAGGAGGCAATTATCGCTGGGCGGACGGAACGATCACCGCAGTCAATGTCAACTGGACAATCAATAAAGCAACAGGTAGTTTGAGCGTAAATCCAACAACAGTGGCCATTAATGGTAATAACTATAGTTCCGGTGTAGCTGTTACTATTACTCGTGCAGGTGATGGTGCTATTAGTTATAGTCCTACCAGTATTTCTGGTTTGACTTTATCTCTTAGTGGCAATACTCTTACTATTAAGGGTAATGGTTCTACCGCGGTTTCTGCAAAGATCATTACTATTAACGTCGCCGCTGGTACTAACTATACTGCACCTTCTAGCAAGACTATTACTGTTAGCGCAGAATATTGGTCTTGGGGCGCTGATGGTGGTACTGTTGATGCAGCATGGTTTGCCGGATTAAAGAACTATCTTGCATCTCATAGCGGCGCGTCTATTAAAACTACTAGTGGTGGTGCTATTCTTGGTACTACTAAATCTGTAACACTTTCAAGCGCAGTCTTAGGAACTACTACTCACTTAATTAGAGTTATTGGTGTAGATCAAGATGCTAATAATACAGTTACGTTCCAGACTAAGAACTGCTTATCCCAGTATACCACTTTCGGTAGTAACGCAGTTTGGATTGGTTCTACTGCTAGAAGTCTATGTCAAAACTATTATAATGCCTTCCCTGGTAAGGCCTCTATTAAGACTATTAAAAAAGGCACTTGTCCATCTACTGATAGTTCTCGTAATGGCGATGTAACTTATAATGATGAAACAGTATTCTTGCTTTCAGAAAGAGAATTTGGTCTTGATTCTTATTCTCCATTATCTGTTGCTAATAGCTCTACTAGTAAAGCAGAATGTACCCAAGGCAAGAATTTTGCTTATAGTTACTATACTAGTAATGCTACGCGTATCATGTATTTAGGTGATACATCCACAAGTAGTTACGGTTATCCATGGGAACGCTCGCGCTACTACAACCGCTCGAACGCCGTGTGCTTTGTCAGCAGCGGCGGGGACGCGGACTACAACTTCTACGGCGACGGCTATGGCCTCGCGCCGGCTTTCGTCATTGGTAATTAAAAACTTTCAAAAGTGGGACAGTATAGATTAAAATGTTAGCCAGTTTTCTCATATAAATAATGAGAAAGGAAGGCGTTAATTTTGTCTGTAAAAACAAAAGATCGACATAAATCTAAGCGTGAGTGTCTCTAGAAATCACGCGAACTGGTAAATTACATTTTAGTCTTAACTCGTCCTAGAGAGTTTGACGAATCTGGAAAACAAATTAAAAAGCCTGGATTGCTTGGAGAGGGACAACCTTTCCAAGCGTTCGGGTTAGATATTATCAAATGCGGAAAGGGCATACATGCCGCCTGCTATCAAGCTAGTGAGATCTACTTGAATAGTTAGGAAACTTTAATTGCACGAAAGAAATATTGGAATTAGGCTATCGCTTATTGCGACAGTATCTTTCGTCAAATCGATCTCTGTATCTTCGAATACGCATAGACTAACCAGAAGAAACGGCGCTCTTTTGAGCATCTTGCTCGTTTAACAAAGGCTATGAAAGAAACTTTATAGGATAGAGTTAATCGAGATTATTTAATCTACGAGCATTCCTACTAGAAGCCAAAGAGTTATAGAAGAGGTCGGTAATGATTTTACAAGATGTCAAGTTCTGTATTTTTCGCTCGCGCAACTACAACAACTCGAACAACGTGTGCAATGTCAACAACAACGGGAACGCGAACAACAACAACTACAACAACAGCAATGGCCTCGCGCCGGATTAGATGGAGCTATCACGTTGCAAGTCAAGCTGCGAAGTAGCGCAGACGAGCAACACCTAGAATAGTACCCCAGAATATATTATTGTCCATCTAATTATGGTTTATTCTGGATGCATTGGTTCACTCTTGTGGACTAAGAAGGAGAAGGAATAGAACATATTATTAAATAGTATATTATAGGTAGATGCCTTTTCATCTAAGGAGAACTTGACTATTTCGTCTCTGCGACGGATAAATGAATACGATTACAGATGTGGAACTCGCGAAGTGACCGCTATCACTGTATGATAAGGAGAAAGAAGTTGAGTTAGTAGTAGACATCTTTCGAGCGTTTTTGTAGTTTTGACGCATTATATGATTCCTCTTATCGAGTTTGTCGAAATGTTCGATGGAAAGATAGTACAATCAATTTTGAAGAGAATAGAATTGAAACAATCTTACAAACAGAAGCTGATTTGCGAGCTTGTGAATACAAGTAGCTTGTGTTTAGTTGTTTCTCAATCATTGAACGAGGCAAGCCACGAGATATAAGAGCGTGTCATATCAACGACAGACTGGTACAAAATGCTCTATGTGAATAGAGCTTATTACCAGAATTAACTCCTAAGTTTATTTATGATAACTGTGCAACACTTAAAAATAGAGGTATAGATTTTGCTTTAACAAGAGCAAAGAAACATTTATAGATGGCTCATAGAGAATACGGGTTAGGAAATGATTTCTTTGCTTTACGAATTGATATTCGTAAATACTTTGATTCTATCGACCATGAGGCTCTTAAAGAAATTGCTAAGCGCGTTATTAAAGACCCTCAAATTTATGAATTATGCTCATACTTAATTGATACATTTTCTTTTAAGCTAACAAAAGATAAGCATCCAATTCCTGGTAAATAGTATTATATTGCTAAAGGCAAAAAATATATATCTGCGGATATCCAGTCTTTCCGGCCGCATCACCAATATTATGAGTGTGAAGCTAAAAGTCTTGGACTAGGCAGTTAGACATCACAGTTATTTGCATTGCTAGCTTTGAACGAAGTTGATCATTTCATTAAAGAAGAATTACATATTAAGTATTATGGACGCTACATGGATGATTCTTATCTTCTATGTAACGATAGTAAATACTTAGCAGAATGTAAAGCTAAGATAGAGAAGAAATTAAAAGATATAGGTCTTACTCTTAATTAGAAGAAAACCACTATCTCGCGTATTACTCCTATCGCACCTAAAGATAAGGTTCATGGCACTCCATTTAAGTATCTTAAATGGAATTTCTATCTAACTACTACAAATCATGTAATCTAGATACCTTTTAAGAAAAAGATTGTTCATTAGCGCAGAAAATTGCGTAAAATGGCTGCTCTATGGCAACAAGGTAAAATTCCTACTGAAGAAATTCAGAAATCTTATCAAGGTTGGAGAGCACATATCGCTAAAGGATCTAGCTTCTATATTATCCAAGATATGGATAATTATTTTCGTTCACTATTCAAAGGAGTTGAAATAAAGTAATGTATGTATTATTAAATCGCGGGAATATTGTAGTTGATATTCTCGACAATCTTCGTTACATTAAACTGCAATCTTCTAATGGTATTGTCGTTGCCTGTTCAGAAGAAGAAGGCACTGGGGTTATCGGCTCTGATTGTGACACTCATTATGTCTTAATCCAAGCTGATACAATTAATTCTCCTAACGCAGTTCGCGTTATTGAGGTTGAAGAAATTCCATCCAATGTTACACCTAATCTATATAAGTTCGATAATGAAACTCAAAGTTTTGTTTATCGCTATAGTTTAGATGAAGCCAAAGAGCTTAAGCAAGAGAAGAACAAGCTACTTTTCGCAGAATATCTTGCTTCTCATCCATTAACATGGACCGATGGAAAAGAGTATGGAATTACAATGGAGGATTAGTCTGAGATTAGTCTTAACTTAAGTCAATATCAGATCGCTATTCAAGCTGGCGTTAAATCCCCATCTCTAGAATGGCACGCTCGACATGAAGAGTGTTCGCCTTGGACATTAGAAAATCTTGTTGCATTGTCTATGTCCATTTCTGCGGCTGTATATCCAATGTATCGTAAAATGCAATAGTATAAAATCTCTATCTATGGAGCATCTTCTCTAGAAGAATTAGAATAGGTAAAGTTAGATTATGCAGGCTAGACTGAATAAGTTTCTTACCTTATTCACTGTTGGAGGTTCTCTCTATTTTATTATAGAGTTCTTGTTTAAGACCTTCATTAGTGGTGGTATGATACATTGGTCAATGTTTCTCTTGGGCGGACTTTGTTTCGTTCTTATTGGAGAAATAAATGAGGTTATACCTTGGGAAATGTCTATCATTAAACAAGGGGCTATTGGAGCCGCGATAGTTACCTCACTTGAATTTGTATTCGGCGTAATTTTGAATCTAGTCCTAAAGCTAGGAATTTGGGACTATTCAAACTTACCTTTCAATATATTGGGGCAGATTTGTCTTCCTTTCTCATTCGCGTGGTTCGGATTAGCTCTTATAGCTATCTTCCTCGACGACTATCTTCGTTGGAAGTGGTTTAATGAGGAAATCCCGCACTACCATCTTAAAGACAAAGTTTGCCGTTAAAACAAAAAATAGGGGAGAACCTTTTAATTAAGGTTCTCCCCTATTTTTTTTATTTATTTTACGTCGATAATGACGATTTCAATATCTCCCTCAATGGCCTTGCTAGCCGTGAAGGTAATACCAGATCCAACAGTTGCCTGTGCATCATCAATCTTGTTATAGTCATCATGATTACTAATCCAAGAGATGATTGGAGGCACATTGCCATTCTTACCACACTTCAAATTAGTATTACTATAAGAATAGGTATAAGTATCTCCAGAATGTACCCAGTTGGCTTGAGCAAGAGTAACTGTATAAGAGACGGTAGTTACTTCATCCATCTTATTGTCTGTCTCGCTTTTACTATACACATCTAAGTTAGCTCTCGCGGCCGCCGCGGTTGTAGCACCGGTACCACCAGCTTTAATAGGTAGAGTACCGAACTTTGGAACACCAGAAACCTCTGCGAATAATGCTCCAGTACCTAACAGACCAGAGACACCATCAGTAAAATTTCCAGTTACAATAGCACCTTCCTCGATAGACACCATCTTAACTGCATCAGTACCATTACCGAGCAGTAAAGCATTAACTGTTAAAGTTTTCTGTCCAGTGCCACCCTGTGCAACAGTAGCAGTCATATTAGTAAGAAAGATATCATCAATGTCAATCTCTTTAGTGTCTTTCTTCAAAATAGAAGCCGCATATGCATTAACTTGAACACGTCCACCAGCAGTATTAGAAATATCAATGAACAGATTGCCTGTATTCTCGCAGAAATAGGCGTATCCCTCATGCATGGGAATTTGAGTGAGAAACTCTTCCTCACCTCTATAAATCTTAAATAAAGCCATTATTAAATCCTCCCTTTAATCAAGGCTTTTCTATAAGGTCTTGGAAAGATCCCCATGAAACAAGGCTCTATACCTAATCTTTAGAATAAGCCGTTTTTGATATATCTCCATCGCCGCCAATTAGCGAGTTAATATAATTGATTGAGTAAGTCTTATTGTCAACATTTTCCTTATAAGACTGCTCGATTAAACTAGAAACACCACCAGTTAACTACGCTCTATCCCACTCACCAATATTAGTCTTATAATACCAATAAGATACATCTTCACCATTACCAAGCAAGGTCCAAGTAATAGCAAAGATTTTATGAGAATCAATAGTGCCAGAATAGTGTTCCTGAATATAAGTGACACCATTGGCTAAACTAGCCGCGAACTCCGCGGTTTCAGTTAAATGATATTCAGCTTCAATATTAAGAGCATCACCAACAGGACCTTTAATACTTTTCTCACTAGCTTTCCATCCATTAGCGGTTAAAGTATATAAAACACCGGTTTCGCTATTGAGATAAATATCTCCGATTCTCGCGCCATCAATAGCAGTAGTTGCTCCATCAGCAGTAATCTCAAGACCTGCAAATAGCTTACTACCAGTTGGAATCTTGAAAGTAAAGGTTACTGTGTCTTCACTAGTAATAGCAGAAGTGACAGATCCTTGCTCTGTCGAACCAACAAAAGTAGAAGAAACTGCGGGCTTCGGAGCCTATGGGAGCTTAAATTCAAGCTGCCATTCGGTACCTTCCGCGTTTGTTAGTGTCCTTTCAACTAGCGGGACCGCAGGTTTAAATCCCTCATCGCCTTCGATATAAGGAGCTATAGCACTAGCTTTGATCACTGGTAGTGGTTGCTAAATACTTGCTTGATATTCAAAGACACAAGTAGTATCATCTGTCTTACTAGTTACTTTATAAATGAAACCAGTGGCTTCATTGATATAGTAATCTCCAACTCCATAATTGGCGAAAAGTGGATCGGTAAGAGTGTATGTTTTACTGGTTTTTTGTCCTAATAAACTACCATAATAGAATTTAACCGCACGAGGCAATTCAAAATGTAATTTAGGTTCATTGACCGTTCCAACATCAGTTACTTTAGGCTCAAAGTCTGGCGCTCTAGTAATCGTCTCTGGTGCAGCCATCACTTGGCTACGAGGCAGAGAAAATGTCAAAATAGGATGCTTATGGAGAGTATCTTCTTCACTATAACCAAAACTCACGGTTGGCTCAGCATTAGCATTTAATACTTCGTGAAGAATGTTACTATCTAAAAATTCCTGAGCTACAGGTAGTTGGAATTTAAGTACAGGTCGGTTAATATCAGTTAAATCAAGTCTGACCTTTGGTTCTTCCCCAACCCCAATCATATCAACTGTAACCTAATCAATTACTTGAGACTGCGGAATATTAAAATGCACAGTTGGGTGGTCAATATCATCATCGTTATACTCAACACTTGGCTTTTCATCCGCATTTAGAACGGTTGCTTCTTGCGGCATTGATAATACCTATGCTCTTGGCAACTTAAATTGAATAACTGGCATATCTTGGTTAGATAAATCAGTTTCAATGTCTGGCTGTTCATTCGCATGAAGCACGATTGCTGGTTTTGTAATACTAATCTTTGGAGTATTACCGGTGCAAGAAGAAATGAGCTTATAACTAAGGCCACTTCCTTCTCCCGCAGACTCGTCATATACTTTCTACCATAAAGTAGAGTTTAAGTTTTTCTTGTCACCCGCATTTAAGTCATAGTTCATGCGAGTCATGTATGTAGCGTCAGATGGCAAGCCATAAGACACCATAACAAATTCGCCCACAGAGATAGGAGATGCCCATCCTTTATCTAAGTCAACTTGCGCTCCATCAGGACCGTAATAAGACTCAAATATCTTTTTAATCTCGAAGCTCTGTCCAGCAGGACCTCCGTAGAAAGATTGCATGTCTATACCTCCTTATCCCTAGAGTGGATCGTAAATAAAGTCTACAATTACGTTATCTAACTCACCAATAACAGTTTTATCTTCTTTGTAAACTCCGTTTAGACCTTGATTTAAAATTGCACTACCCTTTTGAAATGCAGCAATATAAGTCTCATTGGCTTCATTATATCCATTCCAATAGGTTTTATAAGCATCAGAAGTTGGGTCAGTAGGCTCTTCTCCTAATGCAGCGATAGCAGCCTCAAGAGCCGCCTTAGCCTCCTTGATAATCTTCTCGCCTTCTTGTTTCTTACTTTCTGATTCTTCCTCGTCTTTAATATAAACTGTAGGACGAACGAACTTCATACTTGTAATAACAATATCTTCATCAAGCTCATAAATACCAGTGCGGCCGATCATGATAGTCTTGCTAGCATTCATGACAACTTGCGCTCCCGGTGGAGCCTGAATACCAACTTTGGTAAACTATTTGGCACTAGAAGCACTTACAATGTCATTGTAAATATCAATTCCAGAGGAAATATAATGTTTTCCATCGCCAGTGCTACTTGTATCTACTACACGATAGTAGATTTGTCCAATAGCAGACATCGCCCTCTCCTCCTTATACTCGTGTTAAAACTTCTGTCGCAGTAATACTCATAGTGCCATTATAAGTAAGAGGTAGAGAATATTGAGTAATTTGATAATTACCATAGATATTGCTATCTTTATCCTCAACTCTAATAATATTATTAGGCTCTATATAGTATTTTGGCAAACAGGTTAAAGAAATAGTAGTATTATAACATAAGTTCTAATACATCATTTCTCGAATTTGGTCAAAGCAACTAGTTCCAGTAGTGCTTATTGAGAACATATCATAGTATTCATTGGTTAGAATAAAGAATCTCTAACCAATCCCTTGATATTTAACAATCAAGTCCTAATCTAATCCTTCAATAAATACAACATCAGGAACTTCGCTATTATATACGGTTTTTATGTCATTATTATTAACGACTTTAGTCCTGCGGCCAATATTCTTAATAGAATACTTACCAAGAGCAGAACTAGTATCTATAAAATCTAGCCAGAAGTTAATAGAACCTGGATCATTAAACACGTCAGGATTCCAATGATTCGTAGCATCCCAGTTTTTGTTCATTGGGTTATATAGATTACGCCATTCTGCAATTAACTCTGAATCATAGTAATTATCATAAACACTATTAGACACCTAAGCATTAAGAGCACGACGATATAGCTCTTCTCTCCATTCATCGCATGGAGTACCTACTAAGGTGACTGTATAGTCATCTACACTATAATCATCAAGAGTATTAAAATCATAGCGAACAATAAGATTAGATTTTTTATCCTTTACTTCCCACATATTCTACATAGCTAGATCAATGTCTGGTTTATCATCAATAGCAAGATGATAACGGATAGATACCTCTACGCCGGTTGAAGTCTTACGCTTGCCCCAAACATAAAAGTCATTCTTCACATTATCATACTTAGGATTGCGAGTAATCGCAGTTGTAGTATCAAGATCGGTAAGCGAGTATAAAAACTTTGCATTATTATACGAACGTACATAATCTTCTGGGCTTAACTCTAATAACGGACTACCGGTATTGAGATAATTCTTAATCTCTTGAAATACGAATTTACCATCTATATTATAGAAATATTCATAATTACCGAGAGTGCTAACAATCTTGTCTAATAGAGTTACTACCGTGTCTCCCGCATTTAATACCAGCTCTCCTGGATAGGTAAAATCGGTATACTTATATCCAGCATCTTGTCCATAACTAAACATATGCGGATAATCTTCTTGCGCTTCAAAGCTTAAACTCTAGTAGTCATTGGAGAAATATACTGGCTTATCTCCCATGTATCTTACTAACATCTTAATTTCTTCATCAATATCAGTAATGATAATATTCTCAATAGCTTCTCCACCCCAGTGATTTACCGCTTCATAAATAATTTGGAAGATAGTAGGATATTGAATCTCTACGTCTCCATTATCAAGCTAAACAAGACTTTCATGAAAGGTTATTGATGCCGGCAAAGTGCCACCCGCGGTTCCGTCTAATAGACACATCTTATCTTTACCAGTGATAGAAATATTCCAACCACTAGTAGAGCGACTAATATTAGCAGAGGATAAAACAAACAAGCCGCAAGGAAACCAAATAATATCTCCATAGTTCTTATAAGACTTTAATGGATTATCATAACCAATTAAAACTTTAATCTTCTTGTTAATAGAAATCTCATTATCAATATCCTCAAGATTACTATTATCAATAGAAGCAAGCATAGTAAGGTTAATGGTTCTTCTAATTGCGGAAGAACCATTAACGCTCAAGTTACCACTAGTGATAGAACCCTAAATCTCTTTAATGGGTTCTTCATCCTTAAAAGAAAGGAGGATAATCTTTGCATACTATACTCGCATATGCAACTTATCTAACTAGGTTAGAAAATCCATGTCATTAAGATACTCAAACATGAATATTAACTCCTTTCTTTGCTATACTTCATTGTTGTTTGCGCGGTTAAACACTTGTAGTTAATAACCGCGAATTGAGGTTTCTATAAAGCGATATACTTAATCATACCATCCATCGGGCTAAGGGTATATCGGCCCGTTGGACCAAGCATGACTGGATGTTTATCGCTACCATCTTTCTTTTGACCAATATATAAAATAGTCTGTGGGTCTGCTTCAATGTCGAAGGAAGTAATATCAGAGAAAGAATAATAAATAATTCCATTCGTCCATTTACCATCTTCATCTTGCTCAAATCCACCTTGAATATTATAAATAAACTCTACTTGCTTGCGAGTTTCTTCTTCTATAATATCATATAGATTGACAGTCTTATAGACATTACAATTTGTATTATCTACTAAGATACGACCTAGCTTATCTTCCTCCACAGTTGAATCGCTATAGATGCGATATGGAGTCTCGCCAGGCCCATAGTAATACTTATAATTCTTCAAGACTTTATCAGTCCCGCTAAAGATACCAGAAATCTGACCCCAAATACGAGAAGTATCAATAGATTCTACTTCGCCAACTTCATCATTTCTTTCTCTTGTTAAAGAGCAGACATAATTCACAATAATAGGATATTTAACAGATCTCATACTTAAAGAGCTAACGCCCTCTCGGACGCTATATAACCTATTTGGCGCAACTATAATATCTGTTCCATTAACAGCAAGTTTAACCGCAGAAGATGGAGCATTACCTGCGGCTTCTTTTAAAGCCGCCCAACGAGTGAGTTCAGCCTCTGTCTCTTTAGTATCTTCTCCAGCTTGCTCTTGTTCAGCTTTCTTTGCTTCTAATTCGTAAATCTTGCCATCAAAGTCTATGGTTGGATATCTCTCAATCCAAAAAGAATCAACACTAACAAGGGATAGTTTATATCTACCATCACCAACTGCAATTTCTTCCTATTGCTTAATTAAAGTATAGATATCATTCCCATCAGGACATTCTGAATAAATACCACTAATTTGACCAAATGCAGATTGCTTTTCAGTAGATACTTCATTAGTGAAAACTCCAATATCGGTAATGCCAATCTCATTAAGATTTTCGAGCGTATTCTCTAGAACCTCATAAGCAGTAGCAGAGAACTCAAAAATCATACGTCCTAGAGATGCATTAGGCGTCATTGATACATTCATTAAACCAATAATAATATTTCCCTCAGTAGGAGATTTATAGAGTTTATAGGTAAAGTCATTAAGAAACTATTCCGCTTTCTCTCTAAACTTGCGCTCTACAAAGATATTATCATCAGTAATATTAGTATCAATAGCAAGATAAGAAGGAATAGCAGCCTCTCCTCTTGTCGCTGTAGATACACTAAATTTGTCTTTAGGGATTACTAATTCATTATTATAATAATAACCATCTGCTCCCAAAGTAAAGAAAGTCTAGTCTTCATCCATCTAAAAGCTAATTAAACCGCTAATTGGAAACTCGGCATAATAAGCATAACCGTTCTTCGCTAAATGCGGGAACTGGTCTCCGAGGGTATCTTGCTTGCTTGCTAGTACCGTATGCTTAAAACTACTGAGCTTTTGGTTATATTTTAAACGCAACTGCACTCCATCTCTATAGAGATAAGAGTATTCAAAATCAACACTTCTCGCTGGAATAGGAGAGCCATTTTCCTATAAAGGTGCACTCCGCAATCCTTGAGAGTTTTGATACTAGAAAGCATACTTATATTTGACGCCACTCTCGATAATAAAATCTGTATAAATTAGGTTGTCATTAAGAGTTTCTTCAAAATAGTTAAAATATTTTAAGTCCTCATAGACTTGATAATTACTTTCTTCAGATGCGCGAGTAAGTACATAGCATCCAGTTAATGGATTTTTTGCAGTTAGATAAACTCGCATACAACCATTTTCACGACAATAGACATCTGTATCATTTACCCGCATTGTCACGCCTTCTAACGCCTCCAAATATACTTTAACAACTTGGAAGTCATAGGATACTTTTGCTTTATATCCATTGCGCGTTGCAATAGAGAAATAAACTTTATAAGACTCGTTATTTGTTAACATAGTCTTAAATCGGTAAGAATTATTCTTACCACTAACTGCTTGAATCCAGTCTGATGACTCGATTAACTCTGTTCCAGTTTCATCATATAAATCAAACTTATATTTCTCTAATGGTTCCTCAGAAGCATTATCAATATAATCTCCTACGAACAACGGCGTTAAACTAGCTTCTGTCTACTTACTAGCAATAACATCTGTTCTTAAAGCCCCGGCATTCTCGATATAAATTTCTGGTTGCGCGATAGCTTTAATAACCATGACTGTAGACCACTCAGAAAAAGTTTGATTGTTAATCTATTCTTTCTTCCATGCGGCAAAAGAACTTAAATCAGTAGGAAAATTAGTAGACCCAAAGCGTAGCTGAATCTTATAACATACGCCCGGTGACCAAGATTTCCGCAAGTCCGCAGTCAAGATTTTAATTCCATAAGGGCTGGACTCTTTAGTCAAATCCACATTTTTATAGATAATATTATCTGGATATTTCGAAGTATTTACAATGCTAGAATTTGAGCGCTATTCAACTACTCGAATTTGAATATGTTTAATAGTCTCGGCACTTGTCACCTTCTATAGAGTATATTTGATTTCATAGTCTGGCGTAGTGGCTAAAAATGCAGGCTATGTACTCTATAAAGTAGGCGGATAAATACTAATTGGCATATTCCGCGCCTCCTTTTTCTCTAACTCTATATATTATAAAAATTGCTTTGGTTAAGATAATTAAATCCGTCCAAGCAAAAAGAAAAGAGGAAGAGACTTAAATCTCTTCCTCTATCATAAACTCAAGAGCTTCTGCGATACCAACAGAGATATTCAAGTTCTCAATATCTGACATTTTAACTTTAACAATAGGAACATCAACTTCTGTTTCCGCAATCGCAGTTAACTCCTAATTAACTGTATCTATTTGCTATTCAGGAATACTGTATCCACCATCGACTTCTACTCCATAAGTTGCTGCAACTGATTGACGAGCAAAATCAATATCTTCAACAATAGGAGTTAAAAGTTTAATATTCCTAACAATAGCAAACGATACCTTCGCGGGAAGCTTGGTTTCCAGATCGGAAGCCAAGCTTGTTAACCCACGGTACATCGTGACAATATCTTTATTTAACATGGTTATCTCCTTTAACTCATGCATTAACCGCAGTCTATAATGCAATAAATACATCAGCGGTAATAAGTGTGCCAGTAGTTCTATCTGTATATGCCGTCACTTGGCTTACGCCAAGTGCTCTGGCTAAAATATTATATTTAGCGGCTGTTACTAATTCACCAGAGCTAACTTCCGCATCACTATAATTGGCTCCGCCAGATTGATTCTCCCAATTTTTTCGCTATTTCACTCTAGCAACTAAGGTATTCCACTTATTAGCTGAAAGCCCGCCAGACATCTAAATAGTTTTATCAGTAGCTACGCCACTACCCCATGAAAACTCAGCTGGCTTTGTATAAAATACTAAAGTATCCGATGCAGAACCTAAATTCTTACTACTAGCAGAGCTATATGTTGTTCGTGGGCCCGATTCATTCCAATCGCTCCACTCTCCATACTTAGTAGTAGTATTTCCTTTATCATCTTTTACTGTTGTTTTAGTACGAGTTCGAGTGCGTGTATAAACTTCTTTTTTTTGTTTTGCACTTCTTGTAGCTGAGAGCCTTCCTGTGACACTACCTCTCGATCCTGCTGTCATTCCACCAATGGTAATGGTTCCAGTCTTAACAGAACTAGAACCACCATTGCCACCACTAAAACTCCAATGCCAAGTAGTAGTACAGCCAGCAACATCATAAACTACCTAAGTGACAGTCTTCTACTAAACTTGTTTAGTATCTGTGCTTGTTACAGTAGACCATCCAGAACTGTGTTCAGGCTCATTGGCAGGGATATACCACCCACTTCCATCATAACTAATTCGCACACTAGAACGACTTGCACTGACAAAAGTAAGAGAAGCACTCGGCATTATTTATCCCTCCTTAAGCAAATCTTGCATAAATACCAGACTGATTAGCTGCTGGCACTGTGCAAGTAAGTCTATTACCATTTAAGATAATATAATTTGCGGCACGTAGAGCTACGTTACCATTGCCATCTGTCGCTTGAATAATAACGCTTCCACTACCGCCAGTTGCCTATAATCCAAAGTTATAAGTAGTACCTTGACTATCTTCTCCTTCGACCAAACCAACTCTACCTAGTCTAGTATAAATGTTACCATCACTTTGTAAAATAGTGCCACTAGCAGAAATTGAATCTTCTCCAATCGTCCACCCACCAATATTACCACCATCACAGTTAAGGTCATCACAAACAATTCGACCACTAGAATATAGATAAGTGCTTCCGCCTCGTAGAGAATTACTACTAATAGTCCATCCACCGATCTCACCATTATCACATTCAAGGCTATCTGCGGTAATGTTACCACGCACTTCTGCGTTCTTACAAGAGAGTTTTCCGCCATTAGTAACATAGAAGTAGGTACCACTATTGCTAAAATCTGGAGTATCACCTGGATTACCGATATTTGCACCAGACCAAAATACATAAGAACCAGAGCTAGCCATACCAATTTTATTGTTATTGCTAGAAAGAGATTTACTCTTAAGAATCCATCCGCCAATATTACCTTGCTTAGCGTAGAGAGAACCTTTTTTAGAAACTGCAAAATAACTATCTTTTGCAGAAGTTGAACTTGTAGCACCAGCCCAAATAGCAAACTCTTCATCCTTATCACTATTTAGTTCTACTCTTGTTGCTCCACTTCCGCTATATAATTTATTCTTCTCGATAGTCCAACCATCATTGCTATTTCTGCTAGTACAACCAATCTTACCAGACTGAGCAAAAATCTAACCTTCAATAGTCGCAGAGGTTGCTTTTAAAGCACCATTATATGTAACTTCAAAAACTCCTCCACCTATCTTGATTGCAGTAGTATTATTACCAGGATTAAGATCGGCAAAATTGATAGTCATACCAGCGGAATTATTTCCTCCACCGCCGCCTTTAATAGAACCAGATTTACCGTTAATCTCAATGCGGCCGCCTCCACTAGAAGCTCCGAAGAACGCGGTACCGTCTTCCATTAAACCGAAAGTATTAACGCCCTCCTGATAGCCATATAAACCCACTTTATCTTGGCCACTATCTTTACCCATGACTACGCCAGTAAATCTATTTTGGCTATCTTTTGTTCCTGCACCAACCTGTGGAGCGAATACATATTCTCCATCGCCAGTATCAAGAGCTGTTCCATCCCAACCGTTGATAGCTTCATTACCATAAGTATCAAGATACATGATAATTGGATGAATTAATCTATCATTACTATTTGGAATAGCAAAATTTAATACACCGATATTGCTCTAATCATTATCCTTAATATTCTCAAAGATAAAGCTAGAAGCTGGTTCTAAATACTTTTTACCATTGTCTGTTTTAATAGTAAGAATATTGGTGTTTAATGAGGTAATGTTATCATTATAAGCTACATCATTATAATAGAAGTTAATATCGTTACTATAGAAAGATGGGGTTAAACCAGAAGAATTATATTTGATATAAGACGGAATAGTATCAATATCAATAGCACTCGCCAAGGTAGAACCAACGATAACATCAAGAGGATAAGAAGCGTAGATATCAACCGAGCTATTATCATCTTTAATAGTAACTTGAACTCTCACATAGAAAGCTAACTCTACATTAGGGGTATCTGCGGAAATCGTAGGTATACCGCACACCAAAACTCGATCAACGGAGTCAGTAACTACTTCTTTGTTCTCTACTGTAACGTTCGTTCCCTACCACTTATAGGTAATAGAATACTTACTATTGCCATTAATCAATTCTCCATCTTTATAAACATAACAACGAACTCTAATATCATTAGTCCATCCATTATTATATCTTAAAGGCTGTAGTCCACTTAACTTTACACCGTCTGAATTGCATGGACGAATCGCGGTAATATAAGTAGTACCATTGGTTCCCTAGTCGCCATCTTTCAAACAAAGAATCTCTTTATTAAATAGATAAATAGATTCTGTAATCGTTCTTATTTTTACAATAACTGTATTATTACTGAAATTAACTCTATACTTCTACTTAATATTGTAGTGTAAAATATTATATTTGTCAACCCAAATATTCTCAAGCATGGAGTTATCCGGACTATAAGCAAGCTCTTTAGAGGTGGGAATTTCGTACTCTTTATTATTCGCATCTTTCATTAACCAAGACACGAAGTAAGAGGTTCCGAATCCTTCCTTCCATGCTAAATTAACCTATAGAGTTCTTTCTTTCTCTGCATCTTCAATAGAAATATCGCCATTAGCATCATATCTAAAGGAATCTTCACCGATATAACTAATAGTTACATCGTCTTCGCTTTCGCTATTCACAATAGTATGTTCTAAAGTTCCGATAAACTATCCTGCAGAATTATACACCATGCAATAGAAAGTCACAGAACTGTATTGCAAATAAGAACTTACGACAATCTCGGACTTCTTTTCTCCTTCCGGCACAGAGCTGTAACTATCATCTGGATAAGACAAATACCAATCTCCTACCAAAGACTCACTATCAGCATTATTTCTAATCTGTAGTTTAATATCAGCTCCGTCAGTAACTTGCTCAATAGAATAATCATAACTCGCATTACTATTCCATATAGCGATTTCCGCAGTTAAAGTAATACTATCATTATAAACGACTACTAACTTATACTTCTATTGATATAGAATATCAGTTGCATCAAGAGTAAGAGAACTAGATGTCTATCCGGAAATCTTTCTCCATCCGAAGCCTGCGGACTTGCTATATTCATCGCTACCAACGACCACGCTTAAATCTCTCTCATACCATTGGCAAACACATTTCTTACTATCCATAATGTCTTCACCATTATAAATTAAGCGTCCAACTAAATTCAAGCTAGATACTTTATCCGTAAAAGCAATACCTTTAGGAGCAGAGATCGTAAGATAATAAGTCGTATCACTTAAATCTTGCATATCAACATATTGAAGAGAAATATCTTTCACAAAAATATTAGCAACAGTTCTATTCTCTTCATCTGTAACTATGCCGTTCTTAACAATTTTATCATAGACAAAGTCTTCTTCAAACAGTCTAATAGATTTAAGTCCCATTAAATAGTTCTTCTGCGCCTTAAGGATAATCTATTGTGGAGAGTAGACTGAGAATCCATAAGGATTGCCATTAAAGTTCTAGAGATCTAATCTATACTTTACACTACTATTATCCTTGGTATAAAACTCAACTTCAATACCATAATTACCTTGATTATGGATATTATGAAACTAAGTTAAGAAAGAGGCTTTCAAGCGAATATATTCATAATTGTTAGAGTATTGTTGGAATAGGCCGTGATATCCATTCTACTCATATTCTTCGCTATTTTGAAAAATATAAGTAGAACTTCCGATCTCTCCAACTGGCGTTCCCGCAATTACTCCGTAGCTTTGTGAAGCGTCATAAGCTCCATCATACAATGCATCAAAAGTAGGAGATACTTCAAATACAGAATTAGTTAAATCAGATAACTAAGCGTCAGATAAAGACTTCGCAGTCACTAAAGAAGTAATCAATTTCTTGTTAGAAAAATTACCCTCCGGCACCTTGACATAAACCACGTCTTTAATAGAATAGCTTTTACCAGTATCCTCGCTAAATGCGGAAAAGATATTGCCGTTATATCTAACTTTGTATTCTCCAGCATCTACATCTACAATAGAATAAACGGTAGCTTGGATAGTTTTGTCATATTTTAACTATCTTAGCTTTTCTTCCGTAATAATATCCATAGCTTGTAATAATTGCTCAGATATATTATTCATGTTTATCTCCTTTCACTCCTTTAATAAGGAGAGCTAAAAAGCTCTCCTTATTAAGTCTTTCTTCTAGCCCACTGCGCCGCATCATTAGTAAGACTAATAAATGCTTCCTCAATTTCAGTGCGGCTAGTCACGTTCGGGAACTCTACTTTATCAATATGAACAGTTTGCTCAATAGAATCTTGAATTGGTGCAGTAGCGACTGGATTGAGCTTCTGGCCCATAAGAGCCATTGCCGCAATTGCATTACCGTCAAGAGATTTCTCAATAGACTTAAACAAATCAGTACCGATAGTTCTTACAGCTTGGACTGCTGCAAGAATATTCTCGGTATCACTTTGATTTAACACCAATTCCTTTTGATGAAGGAAAGCAAGTTTCGCGTCATCAAATATACCAGTATATCCACCAGTAGCAAATCCAGGAATGCCCAATGCTTGCATTTTTTTCTTCCATTCTTCTTCACTTTTATATTGGCCAACAGAAGTAGAATCTTTATAACGGTTATCTGCCGCATCGCCACGAGTTCCAAAATAGTCTTTTGTTAATCCCATATCATCAATTTTATTTTCACGTTGGCTTGTTAATTCTTTATATTCTTTACTTCCATATTCTAACCATCCATTAGTAATACCATCCATAATAACACCAGAATAATCGGTATTTGGATCATAACCCTTACTAGAATTACCTTTAGAGGAAGAAGATGCTGCAAATTGAGCTTGTTGAGAAGCAAGAGCACGCAATGCTTCAACGGTATCCCAGATGGATTGCGCTAACGTTAAATAACCATCAGAAGCATTTTGAGCCGCATCAATCATATTCCACAAAGTATCCTTAGCTTCATCGCCGCGCTCTCTTAATTGATCAGTAGCTTCAGAAACCTTATCAGTTTCTTGCGCCAAGTTATCAAGAGTAGTACCAGTTTCAGAAGCGACATTTTGAACTTTATCCTTATAGTTATCAAAATCTCGTTGCGCTTGATCTAATAACTTGCGGAGTTCGTCCTCAAAATTCGTGGTATTTTGAGTCATGTCGTCAAGATCTTTGGCATAAGTATTATTGAACTTGTCGATAAGGTCAGTATTGTTGCCCGCAATTTCTTTTAGCTGTTCACTGTTTTTCATCAAAATGTCGGCAATGCTTTCACCAGAATCGGCTACTAATTGCTTCAATTCTTCTGTGGTAATGCCAGTTAAGTCGGTAATAGTATCGCCTGTGATAATTGCATTATCAATTAAGTTCTTATTACCCGCTTCTGTCATATCAGCGATTGCGTTTTGTTTTTCCTCTTCGAGGTACTTAATCTTCTCGCTATAATACTTATAGATTTCTTGAGCCTATGCTGAACGCTCTTCGTCGGTGAGTGTCATATCAGAATAGATATCTTTAATCTTATCTTGGCACTCTTTCCAAGTAGAAACAATCTCGCCAGTTACATCAGTTACCTATTGTTTAGCAATATTATACCAATCATTCTCTGCGTCAAGAAGATTTTGCTGAGCATTGGCAATATCATCTTGGTTAGCAGTATATTGGTAGTTCCAGTTACCTTGACTATCTCTTACTAACTGAATTTGATTCTTAGCATTTTGAGCATCTTCAAGAGCCATCTGAGCCTGTAATACTTGATATTTAGCATTGAGAATATCAAGGTCATACTGAGATAGCTTATTACCTTCTCTGCGTTGATTAATTTCCTCTTGGAGAGCTTTTAATCTTTCCTTGTGCGCAGAATTGGTAGTGTTGTCGATGTCTTGTTGAAGCTTGTTATACCAAGCAGATACTTGATATGCTTCATTTACTTTATCAAAGTACCGTTCATTTTGCTCAATATAATGATCGTACTTATCTTGTAGCAAGTCAAGACCAACACCATTAGATACCGCTTGACCAAATTCATAGACAGCTTTCTCGATTTGCTGGAGATACATATCTTGTGCTGTTTCCATTGCCTCTTGAGCAGAAGATAGATAAGCTTCTTGAGCTTTATTAAACTCTTCTAGATATGCGTCTCTTGCTTTCTTATAAGCGTCATAGCGCAAATCAGTTTCATCGCCGCCAAGAGAATCGAGTTTTGCTTGTGCTTCTTCCAATCTCTGAGCAGCCTATTCGTACCAACCTCTTTGCAGTTTAGCGGATGCTAACTGAGCGTTTAGTTTTTCTTGGCTATTCTTTTGGAGACGATTAAATCCTTCCGCAGTCTTATAAGTTACACCCTGTAGAGTATAAAGTTCTTTAATAGTATCTAGTACAGAAGTATTATGCTCTAACTAATCAGTAAATGCTGCAAATCTCTCAGAAGCGGCATCAACAGCATCTGGGACAATATCCTCAATAGAGTTTGCCCATTCTGCAATGGCTTTCGCAGAATCCACAATATTACCTTGCAGACTCTGGATTTCATCCATGATAGCTCGTCTATCCGCATCATCTGTAGTGCTTTCGTAAAGCTTTTTAAGAGAGTTCCACTCCTCTTGATAGTTAGGCAGTAGTGCTGCCTCAGCTTGCGCGCCTTCCGCAGATAATTTAGCACTTTCAAGACCATGGGTTAATGCATCACCAAACATTTCGGAAATTTCTTTAGATAAGTCTCTGACGGCATCTTTCATAGACTTTACATCTAGAACAATCTCCATCTTGAACTTGATTTCCTCAAGCTTCTTGTCAGCAATAGAACGAGCATTTTCTTGAATATTATCTGTGGTATCACGAACTACATCTAGAGTGCTTTCATATTGCTCAAGTGCTTTCTGGCGCTGCTCAAAGAGTTTCTTCTCTGCATCAAGCTGATTCTTAAGAGCAGTATGCTCTTCTTCGCTTAAAGTCTTACCAGCAACAGCAAGATTATAACGCTCAACTGCGGCATTATAAAGATTAAGGTTCTCTCTTAATAGATCCTCGTAGTTAGTGATTTCGTCATTTGCGCCAATTTGTGCGTCTGCAAAATACTTCTTAACTAGGGCAGAATCTTGAACTAAATAATTCTGTGCTTCTTTCAGCTTTTGATTATAGAGTTCTTGTTGCTTCTCAAGAGCCTTGATTTCATTCTCGTAACCATCAAGAGCATCGGTTCCCCAAGCCCTATCCGTAGTGTTACTTAAATCATCAAGCAAGTCATCTTGTCTCTGGATTTCTCGATTGATCTCGTGGTAGCGGTCTTCAACTTCTTGAAGAGTCTTTAAATCCTCTTTGTCGTAAGTTTTACCCTTGCTACCGCCAGAACCCTTTGATCCTTTTCCACTAGAGACATTGCCAAATAGATTATCCAAATTGACAGTGGAAGCACCAATTTGAGCGATCATACCTTCAATGTCATTAGCAGATGCACCCGCGGAATCAGCAAGATTTTGATACTTCGCCGCAAGATCCGCCCAAGCTTGTTCACTTACAGTATCGGCTTCATCAAGCATTTTCTAGGTGTCTTGCAAGACAGCCGCTTCTTGACTTACACCAGAAGAACCAGTATATTTAACGCCAAAATTATTGCCACCAGTAACAGCTCCAGCATCGTTATTAGCAACGGCTTGCATATTTGCAATAGCGGTGCGAGCGAACTCAGCAGAAGACTGTGCCGCAGAACTAAAGGCAGAATCCCAGTTTTGAGCAGTAACTAAGCCATTGTCATATGCAGAATCCGCAGTTTTCTCCTGGTTATCTAATTTAACAGTAGTAGATGCTTTACTATTTAATTGCTCTAAATCTGATAGACCGCCAGATAGTGTGGCCTAGGCCTCAGAAGAAGTCATTGCAGAATCTGTTTCTGCTCCTGCTAGAACCGCTGCGGCAGTTGCCATCTATTGATATACTTGCTGTTTAGCACGTAATAAAGTTGCTTGATTTTCAAGACGAGAAATGGTCGCTTCTCCATCAGCAGCAACTTCTCCACGCGCTGCGGCAATAGCATTCTCAACCATGGTCTGATTCAGACGAACTGAACCATCTCCCATATCTTCCATACCCTGAATAATACCAGGGAATGTGTTATTCAGCTCTCGTATATCGGTCGCGGCAATTACAAAGTTTTCTCCAATTTTAGAAGCTTCATCTTGAATGTTTTGCATAGCACTCTTAATGCTATCAAATTCCTATTCAGCTTGTGTATGAATTTCTACGTCAACTGCATAGTTAGCATCTAGTAGTTCATCCATTGTATTGGTAAACTCTTCTGGGTTGGCTTTAATATTTACTTCCCAATCGCTTTCTTGCTCACCTAAGAAATCTTTGAGTTTATCGCTTGCTTCTTTCGCATCGTTAGTTAAATCGTCAAGTTTAATTTGCGCCAATCGATCTTGCACGTCTTCAAGCGCTTCTGCGAATTTCTATGTACCAACTTCCCATGTATTAGAAAGCTCGATTGCATCAGCTTGGAGTTCCGGGTATTGACTCTTAAGAATATCTAGCTAATCAATTAGATTTTGATATTCTTCATTATCGCCGATATTTTCATAAGTAGTGTCGCCAGATTGAATACTATCAATTAACGATCTAGCACTCTTTTCACCAGAAGTCGCCGCTTGGCTTAAACGCTCATAAAAACTAGATGGATCATAGGAATTTAAGCTAGCAATAAAGCTATTGTACCATGCTTCTGCATCTGTGATACCAAGAGTAGTCAAGTCTTCTTCATTAAGACCGAGGGCGGCATATAGCTCTTCTTGTGACATTCCGGTAAGTTGAGCAATATCATCGGGAGATAATTGAGCAAATAAAGAACTTAAATCAATAGATTCGGTTCCTTGCGCTAGCTGGTTAAGAATTGTTGTGGCAAAATCAGCTTTTCCAAATGCATCGCCGAGAGAGTTTGCTCCATCCACTAACTTTTGTAGACTTGCTTCATAAGCATCTTGATCAAAATTATCTAAACCGTCTCCTAGTGAGTCAATTAACTCCTATTGAGCGTAGGTTTGCGCAATCATCTTGCGCATATAATCATCACTTAATGCTTCATCAAAAAGATTTTCGCCACTAGAAGTTTGAAGTTGGCCCTTATTCCATCCGCCTTTGTAATTTAACTGGTCAACATCAGTACGGCCTAAAACCATACTAGCATATAGTCTAGCTAGTTCTTCGTCTCCGTTAATAGATTGACCGATATAACTACCTAATGCGCTATTGGAAGAATACTTATTTTTTGCAACCGTTACATTAGAAAGCGCCTAATCTCTTTCTTCTAGCACCTATGCTTCTCGCGCTGCGTAGACATCAAGTAAACCATTATAGATACCTTCACTATCTCCTGCAATATCCTTCAACGTATCACTACGATTTTCTTCAATATTATTCTTGAGAATTTCTTTTGCATAGTAGTCATTCGCATCACTAGCATCTTTAGTAGAGGTAATAAGAGTTTCTAACTCTGTTCTAAAATCTTCAAGCTTTGTTGTGCTTAATTCTAATCCAGGTAAAACTCGCTTAAGTTCAGTCTCAAATTCATCTAGAGAAAGAGGTTCTTGAGTATCAAGGATACTCATTGCAGCGTCTAGTTCATTATCACTTAGCGCTCTAAAGTCTCCAATTAAACTTCGCTTAGCATTTGTGCGTTCGCTCTTAATATTCGCATTACCAGCATAAATCTGACCAGTATAAAGGGAGCTTTCGGCCTGTCTTTCACGTGCGTCGGCTTGTGACTGTAATTCTTCGAGCACTCCATCCACAAATTGGATAATGCCTTTATCATCATAATACCATTTAGAACGATCAAATAAACCCTGAGATTCGATTAACTCTTTAGCTTTATCATTTGCGGTTTTAATAGCATCTGCATACTCTTTAGTACCTTCAGTTAAATCATCAATACTCTGTACCGCAGAATCCCAATCATTGATGGTATTTTTAAGTTCTGTAGCAGCATTTTTTGCATCATCATATGCTTTGCTTAATACTTCGACTCCCGCGGCGGCTTCTTTTGCTGCATCCGCATCAGCGTTATAAGCTTTTACGGTTGCATAAATAGCAACACCAAGAGCTGCAACAAGAGCAATATATGGAGCTAAAGCAATTAATCCAGCTACAATTTCTGCATTTGCTATCGCGGTTGCAGTTGCTACTTCACCTTCAGCCTTAGCAAGAATTTTATCTGCCGCAGCCTTAGCAAGAGACGCAGTGATACCAAGTCCTTTAACAGTAACTTCCTTAGCTTCGCTAATAGTTACGAGCTAAGTCGCGCCTGTCATTGCTTTCGTCAAAGTAATGACAGTAGGTAATAGCATTCCTAAACTTGTGAAGATGGTAATTAAACGCTCTCCCGCGGTCATATCAGAGTCTTGGAAAACATTTCCAATACTCTTAAATGCTTGCATAGCCATAGCTAATTGAGAGAGATAAGTACCTGCGGAAACTATTTTGTCAGCCCAATCTTTTGTTGCATAAGCGTTTGTTTCTAGGCTATTTGTTACTTTCTTATTTGCCGCTTCATACTCTTTGGTGACATAAGCCATAGCTTCTGTAGCACTTTTACCTTCTTTAAGAGCGGCTGTAAATCTAACGACAAGATTAACCTAACGTTCTGGTAAGAAATTAGTTAAAGTATCTTTCAAGATAATTGACTGAGCATTTAGATCATCTAATTGTCTGTCAACACCTGTAAAATAATCTAAAATCTCTTGCTTCGAAGCGCCTGGTTTGATTCCGCCCATCTCATAAGCAACTTTTTTTAATTCAGTGCTTAGCTCATCGCTATCATTGCTTAAAGATTTAATTCTATTAGAGATGGCACGTAAATCCACTTGCTTTTTAGATACAGATTCTAATCTGGTAATTATTCTAGCAATAGCTTCATCAGCAGAACGACTCTTAGAAATAAGATCCTGAACTCCAGTAACTGCATTTTTTACTACATCGCTGCTAGCGCTGCCTTTTCTTCCGCCTAAATATCTGTTAATATCACTTTTACTATCAACAGAGATATTATCCTTAATATCTTGCTTATACTGCGCCGCCAATTCTTCATTTAATGTGATCTAGCGGGCATACTCTTTAGACTGTTCTTGCAAAGACTGTAAATGATTAAGGTCTGCCTAAAGGACACTCTTTTGGCGTTCATTTAATTCATCAATCTTAGAATTAACTAACCCACGCAATTCAACCTATTTTTGTGTAATATCTAGAGCTTCTCTCGCTGGACCTTCGACGCCCATCTTTTCGATAGAGATACTTTTGGCAAGTATAGCGGCTTGTTGTTGAAGAGCTCTTGCTCGCTCCTGTTCTTGATTAGTTAAGAAACCAATCTAAACGGCGCTTTCTCGTAAACTTTCAGCAATCTTATTTCCATAAACTTTGTTAATTAATAGTACAGATGCGGCCAGTACACCATTCATACCGCCCATAGCATCAATAACATCGGCTGTACCACTTAATAGAGGAGTGATTAAATCATCAACCTTAATATAAAAATCAGGGTTAATTAAACTATCATAAATATCCTCTGCGGCAGCCTTGGTTCTATCTCTAGCAGCTTCCCAAGATTCTGCATAAATCTCAGCCTGTTGCTCTAAAGCGCCATCTGCATTTTGTGCCATAGCTAGATTTTCTTTGAAGAAATCCCAGTTATCCATCAAGGCAATCAGCTGCGTCCATTGACGCACACCTGCTACTGTTTCAGCTAATGCAATCTTTTGATCTTGAGCAAGAGTATTCCATTTGCTACCAAGATTGTCAAGAATTTCATCCATACCTTTAAGCTCTCCATCAGTATCCTTAATTTGAACACCAACAGTCGCTAGAGCCTAAGAATATTTATTTAAAGTAGTTCCATCATCAAGAGTCTCACCTTGTGTCAGACCTTGAATACGTGAAAATAAAGTTCTAAATGCAGTACCAACAACGCTAGCACTTTCACGTGTTTGTGCAGTAACAGTAGCAAGAGCAGATGCTGCATATTCATAGCTTAATCCTACTGTATTAGCTACAGCGGCAAACTTCTCAATACCCTCAGAGATTTCATCAGAACTAGATGCAGTAGCAGCGCCTAATTTAACCATGACATCTGCATAATGATCAAGACTCTAACTTCCATCATAAAAGTTATTCCAAATTGCAGTTAATTGCTGAGATGCGGTTTCCGCGGTTGTGCCAGCTACATTAGCCATCTTAATCGTGGTTTCTGTACGATCAAGCACCTCTTGATCCGTTAAACCTTGCTGATAGTAAATCAGAGAAGCATCAGTATAATTAGTAGTAGTTGTACTTAATGCTTTAGCTGCTTTATTTGCCTATTCAGCAAAACGGGCCATATCTTCCGCAGATTTCTTGCTTACGATACGAATTTCATTAAGTGATCTATCTAAATTTTTAGAATATCCATAGGCTTGCTCTAAAGAACCAACAAATCCATGCAGTACGCTAGATGTTAGCTACCAACGCATTGTGTTCTTCATAGTTACCCATAATTCGTTCATCAGGGTATTGGTTCTACGCAACGGTAATTCAGCCTAAGTAATAGATGAAGCTACTTTCAAAAACGCCTCTGTACCAGCTGGACCGAGCTAGACCATCTGATTATAATATGACCTTAAACTTTGTCCACTATCTTCTAATTTTTTATTAAAAACAGATAAATCTAATTTACCAGTGTTAGTATTTACTGCTGACTATAGATTCTTAGCTAAATCTAAAGCAGCAGTAGAAGCTTTCTATAGAGTAGGAACAACTTGAGATTTGGTCCCTAATGCCTATAGACTAGTGACAGCCTCTTGCAAAGATGCTTCAAACTTACTAGTATCAGCATTAACGCCAATCGTATAATTTAGACGCTTTGCCATAGTCCTTTTCCTCCTTTAACACCTATATAAACAAAATAAAGGCTCTTGAGAATTATATCCTCAAGAGCCTTTTAATTCTCTACTTAATCTGAGAATTTAATTAGATTACTTAATCTTTTCCAACCACATCTTTGATTACGGCCAGAGTCTCTAGATTCTCACCATTCTTAATCTTGTCTAAAATTTCAGTAATCTGTGAATCTAATCCACCTGCATTTGCTGTCATAGCCTGAATAATACCGGCCGCAGAAGAATTATATCTAGCAATATCGCTAACTGTATCATTTACGAGTTCTTTCATAAACTCGATTTCATCCTCTGGAATAGTAGAAATAATCTGGTCAATCACGCCATTCTCTTCCAAAAGGTCATAAGTCTTAGAAACTTCTGTCATTTGTTTCTCTGTAAAGGTAATATTTGCATACCACTTACATACAGCAATAGAGAAATAAACCTCAATTCTTACCGGACTAAAACAACCTGTCATGTCATCAAGAGCATGATTAACAATAAACTGAATAAATTCCGCTTTTTCATCAACAGGAAGATAATTGCGGATTTCAAGCGTAATATCGTCAGTAAGCTGGCAATTAGTAGTAATTTTCTTAGCTTTTAGCCCCAGCTTAGTAAAAGTCATTTTCATAGGTATTAACTCCTTTAACTCATTTATATTTTAATTATACTAGAAAAAAAATCTTTTGTCAAGTTTATTAAAATAAGGATTTTAATATATTTGAGTTTAAACTAGCAGAAATAGTCAATGTATTAATTACATCTCTAACCATCTGGCTACGTACATTAGCGGCTTCAATATCGGGTGCCCATTCTGGCTTACCGTCCGCAGCGACAAAGCTATTATCTATTTTAGAATCAGAGGTAGAGAAACCACGAATCTCAGTTGATAATCCTTTTAAAGTATTCGCGCAAATTCTATTTACAATACTTACAATAGAATAAATCTTGCCATTATACATTAAAAATTGCGCTCTATCTAAGCTGCCGATAGGAGAGCCTCCTGATACTAACTACTCTCCAGAGCCGCTAATCCACTCATTGAAAAAAGACGCGGCAATAGTAGATCGGAGGGCATTATAAGCTTGATAAAATCCGCCTTTACGACCTCCGCCACTTAATCTATGGGCAATAATGTTATATGCATATTGCTATCTATCTGGCGGCTCATTCTCTAAAAAAGTTCTTAGTGGAGTCCTGCTAACAATATGAATATTTTTAGACTTAGCAGATTGCCATTTAATTGAAGCATTAGTAGCAATTTCAATAGTAGCTGTAGTACCATTCTATAAAGTGACCCCAAGATTGAACAAGCCATTAGAAATAATATCTACTTTAGCTGTACGACCAGATTGAGCACCAACCGCTGTTCCAGATTGCTTAGTTGTAGGGATAGTACCCCTATCCCAAGTTAATTTTCCACCAGACTATGCAATTAAAGAATCAAATGCCTAATCTGCATTATTTGAAATTTCAAATAATACATTCTTCATCATTCGTTCAGCTAAAGGTTCGCCAATAGCTCTAGAAAAGATATTGGCAATTGTAGAGGCAAAACTTTGAGTAGACACAGAGCCATTAGCAGATAAATTTTTTGCCGCTGTACTTAAATATCCTATAACCTATGATGCAATACCAATCGTATTTAATGACACTAAAGGTACAACATCATTATAAGTAGCTTTGCCCTCAAACACTTTCTATAAAGCTGCAAAAGCTTTCAATTCGCTCTTGTTTGGTGTAGCATTTACAAGGTCTAATGCTTGTTTAATGTAGTCAAAAAACTTGGAAGCATCATCTACTGGGCCGTTAAGTAGCATAGAATTATACTAACTTGAAATATTCGTGACAGCTTCTTCATACGACCCACCATCTATAACGCTGCTGTACTTCTCCATGAGTAGATTGTTCATAGCTGCCGCAATACTATCAAGAGTTTCCTCCATAAGAGGACCTTCGCTTAAAGCTTTAATAATCTATACACTAGATCTCGCAGCCGTAGTATCTTGATTCATCTGCGCTATTAAAGCTTGAGCCTGCGCAGCAGATGCAGCTCCACTGGCTTTCATATCATCAAGAATAAGCTAGGTCTTATATTTATACCAAGCAGCGGCAGGTGCGGCCAGGTGCTATGCTGACTATTGTTTATAGTGGATATAAAAGTGATCGACGTATGCATCAACATCGATCGGCATACTCATGTCACCAAGGTTATGTTTCTTTTGATGCATGGATGCGGATTTTGGTATTCTAGCCATATCTCCTTTACCTCCAGATAAAAAGAAAAGGGAGGACATTAAGTCCTCCCTTAAACTCAGATTAAGTCCTCGTCTTCATCCTCTACAAAGCTCAGTCGCTTAGCAGCAGATTGGGTTCGGACTGGTTCTGTATTTTTTAACTCCGCGTCATGTCCCTCCGGAGTGTTTATTCCCCCGCTGTGCAGGCTGCTCTCTTCTCCTCTGCGGCAGTTACGTCGTCCATAACAACCTGGATAGCAGCAAGAACTTTCTTGGTAAGATCGAACTTGGTATAGCCAGGGAATGCGTCAACCACAAAGCTGAAAGTAGAAGGATCACCGCTAGATGCCATAGAGAAGGTGAAGTTAGACTGGACCTTACCATTAGGAATTACAAATTCCGCAGGCATATCAAGACCAGTATTTTCATCACGGAACAGAGTAGAAGCCTCAATATAGAAGTTCTGACCCTTAATCTCTGGGGTGATTTCGATTAACATTGTGTTAGAAACCTTTTTGATGTAGTAGTCAACAAGAACAACCTTGCCAACTTCAAGATCCTTATGCTCAGCTGCGCCATCAGCATAGCAGGTAATAGTAGTCTTACCATCGCCATAAACAACAGCGGCAGGAACGCAAGGTTCAACATCAACGGTGCCAGAATCGCTTAACACCATGCAGAAGATATCAGCATTAGCATGCTTATAATCAGCTGCAGCACCAGTACCAGGAGTACCAGTAGCAACCCCATTCCAGCAAGCAATTTCTGGAATTACGATAGTATTCTTAGTGTCTACCTGAACCTGAGAAGTCATGTGAACATAAACAGGCTTGTTTTCAGTAGCTTTTGCTAGACCAGCACCAGAAAGAATAGCCAAGCTCTCTGGACTAATAAGAGCATCTTCCATATTGAAGGTGAGAGTACGCTCGCCTTCCCATGCGATCAAACGAGTGTTACCACGTCCACCAGTTGCATAAACTGTGGTAGAAGCGCCCTCAAGGCTAGAAGTCTTTAGAGAGTCGAAATAAATGACAGGCTCATTCTTATAGAAAGTGCGGCCGCCGAGAGTCATCTTAGACTTAGCACGGAATGCTACGTCGCAAATTTCGCGTACGCCAAATCTCATAGTATATTTCCTCCTTATTTATTGGGATGTAATTCTTTCATCCAAGATTCAACTTGTTTATCGGGCTTCCCGCCCGCAAGTCTAACTTTAAGGTCGGTATCCCATTCAACATAACCCGTATATCTCTCCATTAAATCAAATAATTGAAACATATTTAATGCTCCACATTCACTTAATGAAATAACTTTGGCTACTGTTAAAATAGAAATATAACGAGTTAGAACGCTTTCATTACTTGCTCCTTTCTATTCAGCAACCTTGCGGCGATTCCGCATGATTTTATCCGCGATTTCTTTAGCTCGATCATTGGCAGGATTATAAATAACATTCTCGCCCTAAAACAAACTATTTACGCATAAAACCTAGCGTATTACACTCTAGAAAATAGTAAAGTTACTATCATCTATCATTACTGTTTTAGCGGTCTCACCAACGATAGTAAGAATAATGCTATTCTTAGTAATCATTGCTGTATACTCAGGAAAAAGTAACTTGAGCAAAGTAATCAAAGCAATCTTTTTTTCTTTATCCTACGATTGCTCTAATACTTTCATCAATACTTGAAAATTAGTCAAAGACGCTAAAAGAGTTTCGTCCTATACTAATGACTCTTTCTCTAAACAGATATATTGAACAGCCATAAAAAACTGCTACTCACCCATGTAAGCTATATCTTTAATGGTCGGGACATGGACAGTTAATTGTAATTCAGGAATAGGAATATCAATCCCGGCCATTAAAGCTAGTCTATAGTCAGCCATTTACAGGATTTTTCTAGTCCTCATGACCTCTAACAGCTAGATAGGTCAGAGACACTCCCGCAAATTCTTCGTTATATACATAGGGGGTAGCAGATACAAACTCAAGTTCACCGATGCCGGTTAAGTGAGTTTTATCAAGCATGGCATCTATCTCTCCCGCGACCCTATAAGGGCGTAGCTCAAAGTCGCCTAAATCCCAGTTGTCATAGTGACAAATAATATCAATACCAAATGTATTATCTCGATATTCTGGATTCGAAGCGTTTCTAATGACAGTGCCATAAGTCAATCTAATATAGGTTTTTTCTTTACTATCAATCTTAATCTTTGGGACAGATGAAATCTGGTGACTAGTAAATAGTTCCTTAATCTGTTCTCCGTTTGGTAAAGGTTGAGATTGCCAGTCTCTTGTTTCATAAACTAATAATCTCAAGAGATTAGGATTTGATAGAATACGGTCGATAATAATTGCCGCGTCTTTAGGCATACCCAATAAACTAGACTTGGGGTACTCATATGAATTATGTTTCATGCGCGATCACCTCAATACAATGATTCAACTACAACGACCTTTTCTCTTACATCATTACCCTTTGTCCATTGTAATGTGAATTGACCACTTGTAGTTTTATTCCAAATCACTGTAGCTGTCTAATTTCCAGTTACCTGTAAACAGGCAGGTACATTTTCAAGTATCTTCCATTCTCCGTCCGCAATATCGACGGAGTAAGTAGCCGCAATTTTCGGCTTTATAAAAGTCTCACCGATAATCTTGCTATCAGGAGTTGGATTAGTAGGTTCAAAGACCAAACCATCCTTCATCTCTTTCTCAAAGTCATCAGTGGTATCATTCCAGTAATTCTCTTCCGCATTGACTTCGATAATATTTTTCATACTAATCGAATCTGGAGCTTCAACTCTCCAGCACTTTCCCGCAAAGATAAATTCTGAATATCTATCAAAAGCATGAAGTGTCTTTTCATTACGCGGCATAAGAATATTCAAACTTAGATTAGGAGTATCAATTCTCTATTGATTCTTTTGAATAGAGTTAATTTGTGTCTCCACAGGACCTCGAATGGCTGCATAAGTAGAACACCAATTACCATCCTAATCCTTGAAACGAATCTTATATCTACAGCGTCTTATTTCTCCTCTAAAGTAGGCATCTTCAGTAATCTCTTGAGTATAGATTAACCAGTATGTATTTGTTTTCTTCCATTCAAATACATCACCAGGTTCATAACCATGCTCGTAATCAATAGAAACGATCTTGTCGTCGTAATCCTGTTTTACCTTATCTGGATTGATAAGAGCGCGAATCTCTCCATAAACCCCCATGTCCGCATCTACACCGGAGGGTTCAATCTCAAGCACTTCTGTATTTCTCTAAACCATCTCAATCGAAGCGGCTTGATAAGAATATAGCAAAGCCCTATGTAAAGTGCGTTGTTTATCCTTAATCATGCGGTCTTCCTGATGAATACCGCCTTGCCACTCGAATCTCTTCCGCATTAATTCTAAATTAATCATTGCGAATCACCTGAGTTAATAAGTCGATACATCTAAATACAGTCTTTCTATAAATCATAAAATCATTACAAGCATCTGAGGTTAAGCCCTCTAACTTTGATAATAAAATTAACCCTTCTACTTTATCCTTGTAAATATGCACCAAACCAGAAATTTCTTCTAGCATAGTTTTTAGATGTGTCTCCCAATCTTCTCCATTTTCACGCATAGGAATTAACTTCCATAGTTGATTGATAAGTCTCTTCATATCTTGGTCGATAGTACTCATTGGAAAGTTAATATTATACTTATCCATCGAAGGTACTCGTTTCTCTAAGAGTAGACCAATTAGACTTAATAGAGCCGTTATTATCAATCATCTTTCTGCGTTTATAGAGGCGTTGCATATGATGCGCCTAACGCTCAGCCTCTTTTTTAAGTTCCATTAATTTAGCGAGATGGTTTGCTTGAGAGGTCATTTTGAAATCGCTACCAGAGTATTTCATTCTCGTCTGTTCAACAGACGCCACTTGACGCTGAAGCCAAGTATTATACATTAGTAGCGCAAGAATGTTAATTTCTTCGGAAGTTAAATGGCAATTAAAAGTCTCACCATTTACGTCATAATCATAGAGTGGAAAACGCGGAAATTCAAATTCTGGGATGGCATCAAGTAAGATATTTAGCAAATCTTTCTTGGTGTCTTCCTCAGTCCACTCCATATACATATCATCGGTAATCTTACCGAAGAAACGATTGTATATATCTTCAAAGGGTGTAGGATCCCCTTGAATTGGATACTTTTCATCCATGGGGATTACCTCCCTTATTCTTTAGCCTCCACGGGCTTTTTAATTGTAGTGGTAGAAGAACGACGTCCGGTTGCCGCAGGAGTGCTGATAACCTTTTCGGCCTTCTTCTCGTTCTCGTCGGGCTTCATATTTTCGATAGCTTTGCTCACATCAAAACCAAGCTGAGCTTTAATAGCCTCTCTCTTATCGTAGTCATTTAATGGTTTGCTAACAGCATACTGTTTGATAAGATCTTTTGTGCCATTAGGAGCAAAATCAAGAGCATCCTTAAATTCATCAATAGAACAAGATTCCATCCAGCTGGGAATCTGTTCCTCAGTCAGATAATACTCTGGTTCTACATCCTTATTAAGTAAATGACGAAGAATTTCATCATCATTAATAAAGAGATAATTATAGATAAGCTCTTTTCCGCCGCCCATCATAGACAGAGAATCTAACTCATCAACCTTGATATGCTTAGTTTCATGAGGAGCGAACTCTCTGCGGACGCCCAATTCGGGAATATTATAAATAACAAAGCCTGCGCTCTTGTTAGTGACATTACACTGGTCTTTCATAATTAAAAACTCCTTTTTCTCAAATAATGAATTAAAGGGGATAGGGATATATCCCTATCCCCTCGAATAGTTTATTAAATTACGTCAAGCTTGCCCTGAAGCTGAGTATCAACGTAAGAGAAGATGTTGTTAGTCATCATAACGCCAACGCCAACCTTGCGGTAGACCTGGATGTCACGAGACCAGTCATCATTGTCATTACGCTCACGAACGTGAGTAGTACCCTCGAAAGCAACCTTAACAGGCTTCTCGCCAGCGCCAGAAGGAATAACCCAAGCATAGCCAGGATCGATTACCTTACGGCTGTTGGTTTCATCCTCAAGAGTCTGAGGAAGAATTACAACACGAACACCCTTATAGTTAGCAAGATAACCGGTGTTCCAACGCTCGTTACGAATCTCGTCAGAGATCCAGCCCTCAGCAGGAACAATCTTTACTGCGAACTCACGAGTGCAGTAAATAGTAGGAGTGCCATAAGCACTTGCGGTAGTAACAAGACGGTCAAGACCAGTCTCATCGAAACCAGCAGCGCTTACACGGTTAGCAGCGGGAAGCTGATCAATTGCGCCCATAAGAGCCTGAGCGATCTCACGATAAATGAGTTCGTCCATGCCATCCATAATGATCTGAGTGAGTTCAGCGAAGTTCACACGACCGTCAAGGAACTCTTCGAAGCCAATCTGAGCGGCTCCGCCGATAGCACTGGTACCAACTTCGAAGCTCTCAGAACCGAGCTTGAAGGTCTCGTATACGCCGGCAAGACCGACACGAGTGATGAACTGCTTAGCGCGAGTCTTACCAGTTCTACGCTTAAAGACGGGGCGATCACCCTGAGCGAATGTCTGAATCTCAGCGAACTGACCATAAGCGTTGATCAGACGATTAGGAACGATATCGTCCATAGTCTGCTCCATGAGAGAGAATACCAAACGCTTATTCTGCTCATAAAGCTCTTCAGTACCAACGAGAGCGTTGAGTTCACTACGAAGAGTCTCGTTCATAGCGCTGTAAGAGAGATTCTCGTTATTATAAGAGAAGTTAGTAGAAGGAGTAGCGTTAGCTACATTCTTCATTAACTGTAGTAAATTAGCCTTATCCATTATTTTAACCCTCCTTTATCAACCAATGCGCTGAACTTTAACGCCAGGCTGTAAGTCAGGCATGGTGTAAACCTTTACAACCACGAACTTAGGATCTTCGTCTCCGCCTGTTGCGGTTTTACCTTCATCCTTAGTCAGATAACCATCAGTATCAATTTTGAGCTGATCGCCAACACTTAGAGAGCCAGCTTCAGCCTTAATTGTATTAGTAGTCCAAATGTCGCCGTTAGGGACAGCGATAACACGAGGAACCATCTTAGTGCCATCTGGCATTAGCTGAGGATAATTAAAAGTCTCAACTTCCTTCTTGAAAGCAGCGTTGCTACCCTCGCGGACAGCCTCACCAGTATAATCAAGAACGGTCTTAAGATCGGACTTAGTCTGACCGATTGGGCTATAGACACGAGCATTGTAGCGGTCCTTAATCATAGCGAAATCAGCATCAGTCTCGCGATCCTCATAAATCTTTACTTCATTGAAAACCATGCGCCATGGACCTGCACCATCAAAGTCACAGACACCCTTGGCATAATCGTATTTTACGAACTGGCCATTCTCAAGTAGCTCGATGCTTGCCGCTGCGGGAAGCTGAGCGTACACCTGGCCATTGCGCTTAGCGGACATATGGTTAGGTTCAACCTGGCCATATCCGTAAGTTACAAAAGTAGCGTTGCCTAAACGCTTTGCACTCTTAGCCATATTATTTAATCCTCCTTATAGCTTTTTCGCGGTTTCGCGAACTGCCTTAATCCACTCTGGGACATTATCATCAGCGGGATTTTCAAGATTAAACAATCCCTTGGGCTGGTTATCGTCCTGTTCATTGTTGTTATTAAGGTTAAAGTTGACCTTGTTGCGAACGCAGATAATAGACAGCTTCGCTTCAATGTCATCCAAAGAATAAGTATCAATATGCTCAACAACATCCTTCTTGTCGTCGTCGCTCAGCATATAGAAACCATCAATCATGCTCTGCTTTTCCTTGCGGTCCGCAGTCAGCTTGAACTCTCTGAGAGAAGTTACCTCTGTCTCAAGGTCGCTCTTCTCCTGCTTAAGAGTCTCAAATTCGCCCTGAAGAGTCTCATACTTACCAAGTAACTCAGTATACTCAGTTACTTCATCAAGATTGTACTTCTTCTTAGGCTCTTCCTTGTTATTATCGGCAGGCTTGTTGTCGCCGTCCTTTGGCTTATTATCTTCTGGAGCAGGATTGCCTTTTGGATTCTTCTTGTTCTCGTCCTCAGGCTGCTTCTTTGCTTCGAAGTTAGGATCCTCGGGGTTGCCGAGAGTCTTTTTATTCTCGTCCATAGTCTCGTGAGAGCCTCCTTTATTCAAAGTTTTCTGTAATTCAGTTAGCATAGAGAACATCGTAGTTCTAAGTTCTTCCATGTTCTCTAGGGAGAATTCAGTCTTGAATTGTGCGCCCTCAAAACATGGCTCAACTGATTCTCCGAGAATACAAAGTTTTTCAATCAATGCTTCATTGTAAATGAAAAATCTACTACCCGAATTATTATCTTTTGCCCAAAAACCTTTTTGAGTTTCTTTATTCAGTTCCATAGACTGATTGTTGCCATGCTCGAATAGTCGCTGAGATTCAGGGTAAGCGCTCGTCCAGATGTAACATTCAGTTACAAGATACTCACGCTCAACGCCTTCGTCATCAAACTTCTGGAACCAAACTTTCGCGTCCGTAGGGACGAAACCGTATGGTTTAGTGGTGTCAAGAACCTCGATATTTCCGCCACCCCGCAGAGAAATCTCTTTGTTGTGTCCTTCAAAATCGTTTGTTGCTTGATTAAAATAGCCAACAACAGGAGAACCTGGCAGTTTTCTGCCCATCTCTGTTGCAACTTTCTTAGTGATAACAGTTCCGTTTCTGTTGGGATTTTGTCCTACATAGCAGACCTTCACCTAACACTTGCTGATTAAAGGAGATATTTCAGTCGCATTGATGAATTCCAATGTGTTAGCAATAGGAATACTAATATGCAAGTTCTATCCCTCCTTATGACATGCTTTCACGGTTAGCAATCGTCTTATCGCTCTTTTCCTCGTCGGACTTTTCCGGACGACCAGACTATTTCTGTTCCGTTACTTTTGTTGTGCTTGAACTTGTCTACTTATTCTAAGAGTTATTCTAATCATTCTAATCTTTTTTGACCACGCTTCCACTCATTGTGCTACTCATCATGGGCGGAATCATAATCTCAGATAGATGTAGAATCTCATTTTCGAATGTTAAAGTAGCCAGAATACTAGATTGAGAATGACCAAGAGCAATTTGTGGCAACATCTTAGGATAGCCCATTTGCGTGTGTTCTTTATACAACTTAGCTAGTTCTTTATAGTTAAATTGCGTTGTTTCTAGCATGGATACTCTAAACTCGTAATGACCCTTGCGATTAAATTTTTCCACTATCTTATTCAACAAATTAGCAAACTGTAAAGGTAGTTCTCTAATACTAGCTTCATCTGTTAAAATAGCATTAGTTACAGCTAAGTTGCCGTCCGCATTAAATAAGTTACGAGAAATACCAGCATTATTAAACACAGTACGTTCGACTTTTTCAAGGTCATCTGTCGTAGTATTGGAATTACTATCCTTAGTATCAATCTTCTCAATATCAGCAAAAGTAGTAAGCACATCCACACCAACCGCGCGCTTAAGCATCGCGACCGCGTTATTATGGATGTCTCTTGCTTCATCTACGTCAAAGATTAAGTCACCATTCTTATCAAGCGGTAATTTCTGGATAATAATTTTTAATAGCTGTTGCATTGTCTTCTATCTATCTAACTCTTGAGCTTGGTCAAGGTCAATGATAGAGGGAATAACTCCAACAAGAGGTGGAAAACAACTATCATTCAATCCCAACTTCACCGAAACTGCGGGATCGAGAGGATACCAGCAACTTAAGTCTCCTGGATAATCCCCCTTAAGCTTGCCTTGTTTATATAAGACATAGCCTTGCTAAACATCCTTGGGGAATGTTTTTAGAATTGCCATTCTCTATTGGATATTAGAGAAATAGGCGTCAAAGAACTAAAGATTTAGTTCTACGATCGGATCAACTCCAGAGTAGTAGCGATTACGACAATATGAAGCGGGAAGTTTTTGGATACCAAATCTATCCCCGAAATCTACGAAGATGCCATAGTAGACACCATCTTTCATAATATCGAGAGCAATATTTCCGCATAGTCGCTTAACGTCAGATCTATCAAGATACAGTAGTACCTTTGAGAAGTCACCAAGAATCTTATTTTCTTTTTCCTTAGATACATCTGTAAAGTAAGGAGTTACATACCAGTCATATCTATAAAGAGTAGCTAAGTATTTACACAATCTGTAATAAATACCACTAGACTCAAAGAAATATTCAGAAATCTCTCTTAGTGTCTTGTAATCATGTCGGTAAATAGCATTGAGAACAAAGCCCTTATCGCCGTAGTTTGGGTTGACCTTCTTGTAAGTGCCAAGATTTACGAGTGCATTATCCACGGTACGAATGCCCACCCGCATTTTAGCATAATCACGTGGAGCCATATCTTCTTCGCCCATTAAATTAAAGCCTTTATCTCGTATGTCTTGTTGTCTGCGCTTAAGCAAGGTTTGTCACCTCCTTAATACCCGGCCTTCTGCATTATATAGTCATACGTTAATATATTTTCATCCGTATATGGAATCTCTATTAAAGTAAGACCTTTCAATGCGCAGAATCTCCTCTTTTGATTATCATTATATTTCTATTGATACAATCCTCTATTGCCGCCAAATTTACTGACTGCTTGATAATGCTATTTTCCCTGATATTCAATCAAGAAATCTAGATTACCATCATCATCAAAGACGGCAAAATCAAATCGTAGAGGACGTCCACTAGGGGCTTTCAATCCCGCGAATTCATACTCTTCTTTAAAGTTAATATCATTCGCTTCTAGGATCTCATGTATCTTAATTTCTCCTCTTGATGCTCGCATAGATTAAATCACATCCTCTATCTATTATTAAAAAATCTAATAGGGCTATTATTTAACTATGCCCACTTAACTAATAAACATAAAATCAGCGAAGCGACCTTTCTTTCTCTCGCGCTTACTATCTTCTTCTTGCTTGATATAATATAGACCGTATTCAAAAGCTGAGAATTTATCCTTTGTAATAGATTTATTAGCTTGCTTCAAGATAATATTAACGCCTTCATTTTCCTCGCGCAAATTCAACATTTCATCTCGCAGAATAGAAGTATAAGTGAAAGGTTGTAAATATGCCGCTCTCTCTTCTGGTTTCATTGCTTGACCCTTTTTAGTTCCTAACAACTTGTTCTTCGCAATTCTTTCGTCAATTAAGAATTTCACTTTGCCAGCCCGCATCTGCGTCTGTGCATTACTGTGAGCTTCGGTGTTAATTGGCGCATTAGCTTTAATCTCATAAATAGCATCATACTCTGTTCTATCGGTTCGATACTTCTTATATTCTCCATCATCATCATTCTATACGCCAAAATCAGGGAAGAAATCATCTGTCTCAGGGTCAACTTGAGACTTGACCATATAGTCCATTAGACCAGCGCCCAAACCATTACCGTCGATAACAACGGTCTTAGCCTTGAACTAATAATATAACTTTTTAATTTTAATTGCCTAATCTTCAAAGTGTTCGTCATCCATTGTAAACATATTAACTAATGACTTAATTGCAGGCCCCTAGGACTGCGGTGTAACTTTGAAAACACAAATTACGCTTTGGCATTTCTTACGTCCAACGTCCACAGACAAGACATAATAAGCTCTATCAGAAGAGCGACCAGAAGCTTCATATTCTGGTTGTTGTAATTTACGATTACGGTCAAATACTTCGCCATTGAAGAACGCATCCTCAACTGTACCGCTCCAACGAGATTCATACTCTCGATCAAAAGAGGCCTCATTAAAGGTACCGTCCTACTTTAGTTCTTGAACGAAGTTTTTACTTTGTAGACCAACTAATACAGGGATACGCCAAGTACCGCCCATAACAATCGCTTTCTCTGGATCAAGAACCATACGAATCAAGAGCTGAATCAATTTATTATACGGGAAAGTATTCTTCCAACCTGCGGTGGTGACATAGATTTGGCTCTTATTCAAAGTTTCTGCCTCTTGAACAGTACCATCCATACACTCACGGTCAATGTTCATTAAAGGAATAAGAACTTCGTTCAAAATAGTACCATCGACACCAACACATTCCTCAATTAGACCACCATGACGACGCTTACCACGAGAACTCTCTCTTGCGGCAACGTTATCAAAGTAAGAACCATTCTTAAAGATATATTTACAATAGTCTTTACCTTCTTGAGTCTTACCTCTTCGCCAGTCAATCTCTCTTTCAAATGCAGGAATCTTCTAGCAAATTTCCTAAACCTTTTCTTTAGCAATACCAGCGGCCTGCTCTTTACCTCCAGAAGTAACAAACAGTTTACTTCTTGGATACAAAATACATCTACACATTAGTACCATAATAGATAAGAAAGACTTGGAATAGGCACGCGGGAATACCATGTATACATACTTGTAGCGCATGGCAGCCCGCAAGAATACTCTTTGATAGAAGAAAAAATTCAGCTCCTTCTTACGAGTAGGATCTCCGCCAGTTTGAAGGAAATCAACGAAAATATCAGGATATTCTCTCCAAAAAGCAATATATTGGCGTGCCGCAGGAATGATTGCCCGCACGCGCTCCTCAGATAGACCAATCTTCTTATTTTTATTGGAGAGGTTTAATAAATCAGCTAATGCCATTTACTCCACCTCCCGCAGATATTCCTTATCCTTCTCAGCTTCCTATTGTTTCATTTCTTCAAATTCTTCATAGTCAGCATCAGTCAATACTTTATCTTCTGGATAATCGTAAATCTCATTATCTTCTTCATCGCCACCATCAACGTCAATCTTAGCTTCTCTTTCCTTATCTTGAGCAATAGCTCTAACAGATGCGTCAATCATGTTACCGAGATTCATTTCTTCTGTAACAAGAGAATAAGTGTAATGTTGAAGGTCTTGTAAAACTTTGTCTACCTTATCCATCGGTCCATCGGTGTAATAACGAGGAATAAATCCTTCGCGCTCACAAATTGTAACTAATTCACCAATAGAATCTACAAACTCGCCAGATTCAGCTTTATTCTGCGCGGCTGTGAGTTTAGCGCTCTTCATCAAGCTATCATACATCTTGATCATCTTCTGCGCACCATCGACATCGCCGCAGTCTAGAAGCTAATTAGATTTCAATGAAGTCTTACAAATCATGATAAGAGTATCTTTCATACCCGCTCCTTGAATATCATATGAAGCCATCATATCATTATATAATTGCTCCAATCGCACCCATTCCTCTGGGCGATATCCTCGACCCCACTTAAGTCTCAACATTACTTTATCTTCTTCGGTAAGTTCGTCTGAAAAGTCATCATCAGCCTTTGAAGGATCGTAATATTCAGGAGTACCTACAGCCTCAGTTAAAATTTTTGGCTTAGGCGGAGTTCTATCCGTCGCAAGCTCAGTTTCAATTTCTTCGCCAGTCATACCTTGCGCTTTCATCTGATTAATCTTACGCATACGCTGCTCTTCTTCAAGCGCTTCGGTATCTATCCAAGAATACTAACTCCACTATTTAAGTTTCATTTTAGATAAGTAACGGCCAATAATAGTTAAGCCAGTTACTTTTTTAGGATCTTTACCATATTTCTCCAGTAAAACATCCCATTCTTCTTTAATATAAGGCACATCAATTTCTTGTAAAATCCATTTATATGTTTCTGGGTCCCAGTTATCGACGTGCATGGTTAAACATTTCTTGCAAATATCCATCTTTCCATCAGGCGGATATTTCTCTATATTCTTAGAAGTGTAGAATTCACTATCATTCATAGTCTTTCCGCACTTCTTGCAAAAATGCTGTCCAGCCATACGAATCAACCTCTTTTCTTATTACGGCATTTCTTACAAATAGAATACCAATTATCTTTACTTGTCTTATTCTTTGAAAAGAAAAGATTGTTCGCTGGCTTAATCTGTCCACATTTAGAACATTTTTTCATTGGGTAACCGCGTTTAGTATACTCCCAAATTAAGAAATCTTCTTTAGCCTATTCCGCAATTACCTTTGGAATCTTATTGCGCCACAGACTAGAAATATATTCTACACTATAGGTTTGATGAAATTCTTCATCAAGTAACTTTTGAATCTCGCTATTCGGTTTACCATCAATCTTCCACTCAACAATTCTATCATAAATAGGATAATCAGCAAGAGCCTTAGTACATAAATTATCAAAGTCTTGCATTAAATACCAAGTATCTCCCTCAAACTAATCCCAACTATCTTCCTTGAGTTTAGAATAATTACATAAAATAGCAGATACTACTTTAGTATCCATTAATGAAATGCCGTCTACAACGATTTCAGAACCATCTAAATAACTCTTATCATCAAGAGGTAGTGATGTTCTAGCAGATCTCGTTAATCGACACGGAATAATTGGCTTCTAATAAGCCTATTTAATAATATATTGATCTTTCCGCATCTCAATTAACGCTTTCTTCATCATAAAAGCAGTCTTACCAGAGGCGTGCTTCGCTGCTGCTTCCCAAGCGTTTATAGTATCTCGCAGTTGTTTTAAACAGGGAATTGTCTCTAAATCTTTATCTGTAATCGAAATCTTTGGTTGAAAAATTACATTCTTATTTTCATTAACTAAATTATAAATACCATCTTCGCCGTTCTCTAACTAACTAACAAGACCTTCGAAAGAACATTCTCTCTTGTTTACCGTAGTCATGCGGTTATCTGTCAGTATATTGCGTTCTTTTCGCTCTTGCTTTTCCATGCAGAGAACAAGATAATTACCTAAAATTTCAAGATACGCAGGACTAATATCCGGCGTTTCCGCAATTATCTTTTCAACTAGCGCTTTACGCTCTTCTGGAGACTCTAGAGTATAATCTAATTTAATCACACTTGTCATCTCCTTTATGCTTATATAATAACAAAAAAAAACTGGTGTGTCAAATCTATTTGACCAAATTAAAATATTTTGTTATAATAATAATAGAAAAATAATAAAGGGAGTATTTCTTATGAACTTTCGCGATAGTCTAGCTGAAGCGTTCCCTGAAGGTGCATAGTTCTATCATAATGTAACCGTAATAGTAATTTCTGTAGCTGAAGATATATGGGACGAAGATTTTGACTCTATTTGGTATCTTGACTAGTTAACCGCACCAGAACCAAAAGCAATCCTATTCTTCAAAGAAGAAAGAGAAATTATCAACAATGCTGATTGCGACGATGAACAAGAGTGCGATTGGTTACTAGATTATTATGAGAATTGCATAGTCGAAGTAGATCCAGACGGAACGGTTTCATGGTATGAAGGAGAATTTTAATGAACCAAATTAACATATTTAAAACAGAGAAGGAGAAATTGCGGCTGGCCGTTATTGAGCATGATTATGAGCCTCCTTCTCTTACGATTGTAGATGCCACAGACGGCGACGTCGGCAATCAGATTTATATTAAAAAGAAGATTGAAGATATTCCATCGTACTTTGATTGTGATGGTTTAACTAAGAATGCTCTTGTTCTTCCTGCCACTGTTCGAGGTATTATTGATTATCTTGATGATTGTAGTTTTGATTATGCAGGTAAAACTGCCGTTGTTCTTGGTAGAAGCAATATCGTCGGTAAGCCTATGGCAAAGGCTTTGTTAGATAGAGATATGACTCACAGTAAAACGAACTATGGAGATAAAGAATATAACGCAGATCTAGTAATCTGTGCTACTGGACAGCCGCAGTCTATTCATAGAGAACAGTGCGAGTCTGCTATTGTTGTCGATGTCGGGATTAGCCGACTCAATGGCAAAATTGTTGGAGACTTCGTAGAGGACGAAAATAATATTGTCAGAGAAGCTTGGTCTACTCCAGTTCCCGGCGGTGTTGGTCTATTAACAAGATTGGGGTTGATGAAAAATTGTCTAGATCTCAAGGTATTGTAATTGGTAATTTAGACCTAGAAACAGAATTTATCCTCTTGGTGATTAGAATATAAAGAAAAAATGGCTATTTATCGAGATAAACAAGCTCAATATGTAGCTAAAAGACTCTTTGAAATATTCGCCGTTCCTGGGTTATAATAGGGTGCTTTCGTAATTCGAAAACGAAAATGGTTTTCGAGATTTTAATGACGTGGGAGAACGAGTTTGTGAAAATTTTCACGCTTTTTCCCGAAATACACGCCCCCGTACTGTCGCACTTCATCACGCTAAAGCACTACAGTTAAACAGCTACCCCTACTTTAGTTAGCTAAAGCGTCTGTCGCTATTATTATGTATCGCGCGCGCGTAAAGAGGAATTGGTCAATCTGCACAACCGGATTGGCACTCACTTGTGCAGATTGACGAAACGCAAAAACTTGCAAAAAAGTTGTTGACAAGCAAGCAAGGCGGTGCTATCATGTAGTCACAGGCAAGGGAAACACACAAAACGCCTTGCCAAACACACCGAAAAAAAATAAAAAAAAGTCTTGACAAGCAAGACAAGGTGTGGTAAACTAAAGACAATCCAAGAAGGAACACAAAAACAGTCAATCAAAAGAAAGTGAGTGCATCAAAATGACAAAAGTAGAAATGGCTCGTACTCTCCAGCGTATCCGCAAAGTGCAGAACGACATGGACGCCCTCAAGCGTGAGTTAGATGAACTCAAAGACACCGTAAAGGCGGAGATGGTAGCGACTGGCGAACACAAGGTAGAGGCTGGCGGCTGTATCGCCACCTATCAGGAAGTCACCAGTAACCGCTTTAATAGCTCTGCGCTAAAGGCAGAGGACAAGGCTACCTATGACAAGTATGTGGTAGCCAGTACCACCGCAAGACTGACCGTAAAGTGAGTAGCAACCACCATAGGACTGCCTGTATAGGCAGGCAGTCCTAACCTTAGAACAAAAGAAAGAGGTATATATTATGGAGTTCATCAAGTATTTCACTAACCCGCAGTTCGATAACGCCAAGTTCGTAGATATGCTGCGCCTAAAAATGAATGTGCGTGCCAAGGCAGTAGAGGATGGTGTCATCCTTGACCGTGATGCTTTTAACGCTATGAGTGCCGCTCTCATGCCTAACTGGGCATGGCTGAATAAGCAGAGTATCAATAGTCCTCTGCATACCAGACCCGCAGACCCAGCGGAATGGCCAGAGCTGGCCCATGCCTATCGCTACTTGCTTGCCATAGTGTTCGATGACAAGGACGCTTGCCAGCTTGAGCAGGCAGACGGGCTTGAGTACATCAGCGAACAGGCAGACATGGTTGCTGACTATTGGCGTAAAGAGGACGGCTTCTATGGTGTGGCTGTCATTGATAACGACACTGGCGAAATCATGCACATGGCAGACTAAGACATAATGGGCGCTCTGCGGGAGCGTGGAGCGCCCAACCCGCAAACAAAAGAAGGAAGTATTATTATGACTTATAACGAATTTCTGAGCCGTTTCTGTGGTTGCCACGAGGATGAGGTCGGCAATCGACCCTGTGATAACGGCTGTATGTGCGACAAGTGCATGACGCCAGAGCTTGAGAAACTGTGGAAAGAGGTGCGGGATAATGCGTAAAGTAGCAAAGGTGACGCTATACAGCGTATGTCTGGCAGTCCTGTTGTGGTTTTTCCTCTCATGGCTTGACATAGTGGCGGATAACTGCGAACCTAATCCGCACCACAGTCCGTATAATGTCTTTATCCTTATGACGCAACAAGAGGAAAAGACAGAAGAGCCTACCGCAATAGAGGGAACTTGCGGAAGCCCGCTTACCGATCAGACAAGGCTGGCAACCGCAGTCATAACCAACATTGACGGCAACACGCTTACTCTTGTTACGCTTGAGGATGGCGAGGAATGGACAGTCGAAGTTGGATATGGCGAGAACTTCTCAACAGATGACTACCTGTGTGTGTTCTTCGATAACATGGGAACTGACTCAATCTATGATGACGAGGTTGCTAAACTCTGGAAAGAGGTCTGGTAAATATAGGGTGGAGAAATCCACCCTATATTTTTGTGCATTTTTCATAAAGACATTTTCGCCGGCGCGCTGGCGACCGCGGCGCGCCGAGTTTTGCGTTTGTGCAAGTTGCACAAATTTGGAAGTGAAATTTTGGTATAGGCAAGTTGCACAATCAATCCCGAAATCTTTATGCAATTTGACAGTTGACAATCCCTTGTGCCTGTGGTACAATGGTATCATCAAAAGAAAGGAAGTGCTCCAACATGGCTAATCGCATTGGATTTACTGACACCCTCACTGGCAAGGAAACTGTTTGCGGGACTTGGGCAAAAACGACTCTCGCAGTTATTCAGCTTTCCGTTTCACATAACGACTGGGCGAGATTTCTTCCATTCTGTAATGGCTGGAATCTTGACTACCCGCAGAAAGATGAATGTCCGATTGAGTATCGGGCAAGAATGATTGATATGGCTATCGGTCTCCAACTCATTTGAGTTGGAGACCCCAGAGAAAGGATTTGAGATTATGTTACCGAGAAGACATTACCACCGGTGAAATCCTCTGTTGTGACCGCGGAAATCACCTCAAGCGTTCGGTTGCCCTGACTAAGAGAGTCAATAAGGAAATGTTCGGAGTTGCCGGACAGTGGCGTTTCTGCCACGATTTTGGCAAGAAGTGGATTGAGAAAGGAGCGCCTACCAGATGAAGAACTACCTGTTTTATGACGAAGAAACCGGCGAGTATTTCTTCGTTCAAGAAGTCAACCTGTGGAAAGCTAACCAGACCGCGCATCTCTTCTTTCAGCGTCCCTTTTACAAGTGTTCCATGAGCGACGCAGAGGCTGAAATGTACGGATACGATACTTACTAAGAGAAAGCCGGTGATGAACCGGCTTTCTTTACTTTTGGTAAAATTTTTGATATAATAATTACAGAAGAAATGAGAAAGGAGAATTTTCTAATGACGCTAGAAGTGCTGAAAGCACTGGCTGGAGTTCTGCATGAACCAAGATTCTTGCAAGAACTGCCCAGTTCTGTTAGAAGATGCCATGAGAGTGGTAATCTAATTCCTTTCGGCAAAATGCCGCGGCTCCCGTCTGGAGTCGAATTTTCGCACAAGCTAGGTCTATAGAAATAAAAAACCAAAATGGCTGAATCTACTTACTCTAGAAAATTAGATGCAATGGGAAGAATTATGATTCCTGTTCGACTTCGTGATCAGCTCGGACTTATTACAGGCCGAGAGTATTCATTTGAGGTTCGTTAGATCGACGGCCGCAATTACATTTGTATTGATTGTGGTTTGAATACTGAACTGGAAGAAGCTATGAAACTTGTCCAAAATGCTGGACTAAAAGTTGTGAAAACTGACGATTGACAAACCATGCTTTCTGTGGTATACTTAAACCATCAAAAGAAAGAAGGTTTGATGTTATGTATGAGTTTGAAGTCTTGTTAAAGAACGGCGAACGCACTTTCATCTGGGGTTATAATTATCAAGACGCTCTCAATCGACATCCCAAGTTAGCGAATGAAATCGAATCGCTTCTATTTCAAGAGTACATTGATTGACCTCCCTTTTGGGAAGTCTCTTTTTCTCGGCTGGCCGTTGGCGTACGCCGCGGCCAGTTTTTCGTGTCAATAGGCAATTTGCACAATTTTCCATACGCATTTTTGGTGAATTTGACGAAAGAAATTTTCCCAAAACCCCTTGACTTCCTATGTAGGCTGTAGTATACTTGTATCATCAAAAGAGAGGAGCGAACACCTGATGGTTGCAATCATTATTCTAACCGCCCTGTTGTCTTTCCAATTTGTTTCTGCTATCGAGCGAGACTGCATGGGGCTGGCGCTTATGTTTGGCGTTGAGATTATTCTTTTCGCTTATATCGCAAAAAACTTCATTTAAGGGGTTGACAAACTCCATCAAGTATGCTATACTAACAATGTAATCAAGGGTGACTACCTAAACAGTCAGAAAGGATTTGATATTATGAAAGCTACTGGTATCGTTCGCCGCATTGATGACCTCGGTTGTGTGGTCATCCCCGAGGAAATCCGTCGTACTCTTGCCATTCGAGAGGGTGACCCGCTGGAAATCTATACCACAGACGGCGGCGTTCTTTTCCGCAAGTACGAACAGCCCACTGAAACCAAGGCGGCTACCGCCCAGAAGTGGCTTGAAGATAACGCGCTCCCCATGCGTGCCACCTCTGCTAAGTTCAGCATTGAGAACAAAACCACTACTTGCGAGGTTGTCAGCAACAATTCCCGTCAAACTGGAACGGCAACAGCTACCGCAAAAGATACTTTTATCCCCGCTGTCGGTATGGTTATCGCCTTTTGTCGAGCCACTGGCAGACCTGTTCCGCAGGAACTGCTTGAGGACTAAAAAAATAGCATAAAGGACTTGACAAAACAAGCCCTTTATGCTATAATAAAACCATCAAATGAAAGGGGAAAATAAATGTTTATTCTTTTGGTTCTTCTGGCTCTCGTGGTTTCATTCCTTATCACAGCGGGCCTTGTTTGGCTTCTTTGCTGGCTTCTTCCCGCTATTGGGATTGTAGCCATTGGCACTTTTACTATCGTGTTTTCGTGGAAGTTGGCTCTGGCTATTTGGCTCATTATTGCACTTTTGCGCTCTATTTTTTCCTCCGTTAGCAAAAACTGAAAGGAAGTTATAAAGATGGATTTGAACACCGATTTTAGCTACATGACCGATGAAGAATTGGACGAACTCATTTCCAGGATAAAAGAAGCAAGGGAACGGCGCTCAGAAAGCCGAAAGACTGATCTCTGGAATAACGTCCGGCGAGCCGTAAATAACTATATCATGGACTTTGGCATGATTGAGCTTTTTACCGAGGACCACAGTTTTATGCTGGACGCTGATTCTTTCAGCATCCCCGGCGAAATCAATCCTGTGGATTAAAACAAAAGAAAGGGAGTAAGAAAATGGATGTTTAAACGGCTAAAGAATTTCTTGAGCGCCGAAGCGTTGATGACTTACAAAGCATCATCGTTCTTGCCCAACAGCGTATTCAACAGATAAGAGAAAATCAACAGGCAAAATACATGGGAGCAATTCGCAAAGCATTTGAAGATTACTTCGAGAATGTTGGACCGATTGAAGTAACTTTCGGTTATGAGGATGCAGACGGAATGGAGGGCGCTGCCACCATAGAAGTTAATTCCGATAATCCGCCTTGTTTCTGCCAACAGTCAATCGAATTTCCGTAAAAAAAGTGGCTCGATTTGAGCCGCTTTTTTGTGCAATTTGACGAAGTTTCCTTTAATTCCGGCGGCGCGTTGTGGGCCACCACGCGCCGAGTTTGCACAAGGGTATTATTACACAAATTTTTCGTTGCATTTTTGTGCAAATTGCCAGCTTGACTTTCTCCCGAAACGATGGTACAACAAAAGAAAAGAGGTAGACACCATGAAAAAGAAAACTTACTGCTATGAGAACCGCACTTTTGAGGTTATCGTTTCTGATGAACACCGGGGATGGCTTGTAGAAATCTGGATACAAGAAGTCATTCGCCCTAACCGCAAGTTCTTTGGTCGCACTAAATTTTTCTACAATCAAACCGTTGATATTGACAACTATGGCTCTATTGATGAAGCTGTACGGACTGTTATTGCTAACGGTTTAGAGAAAGAAGCGCATGGCAAAGTTATTGATGAAAAATGGAAGAAATGGGATGAAAAAACCTAATTAAAATTGCCTATTGACATTTTGGCAATTTTATATTATAATAATTATAGAAAGTGAGGGAGAAAGAAATGAACTTGTTGATTATCTTCATTTTGCTTTCGATTGTAAATGTTATCTTCTCCACAATCAAGAGCATTGTAACTATTAAATCCGGCCCATGGGTTGCGAGTATTGTTTCCGCTCTATACTATGGCTATTACAACATTGTATTGATTTACACCGTTGCAGATTTTCCCTTGTGGCAGAAAGTTGTAGTAACTGCGGGCTGTAACCTCGTCGGCGTTTTCGTCGTGAAGTATGGAGAAGTTAAAGCGAGGAAAGATAAGCTGTGGAAAGTGGAATTAACAGTTCCCACCAAGTACAAAGACGCCATTGATGAATTGGGTGTTCCCCATTCTTACATTGAGTTAAGCGACAAACACACACTTTTCAATTTCTACTGCGCTACACAAACCGAAAGCGCAAAAGTCAAAGCGATTGCCAATCAGTACGAAGCAAAATATTTTGTTGCGGAAAGCAAAAATCTTTGAAAAAGGTATTGACAAACCGCACGGTTTGTGATACAATACAAAATGTCAAGAGGGAGTAGCCCAAGAAATCCGAGGGTGCGCAACTTCGAGAAAGTAGAGGAAGTAAACAGATAAAGTAGGCTCAACTGCAAGTCGCTATTGTGGGGATTAAGTCGAAAAAAAAGTTTGCGAAACCTCTTGACAAACCCCTAAAACTATGATACAATAAAATTGTTCCAAGGGAACAAAAAAAACAAGGAAAGAGGTACTTAGTTATGATGACCGAAAAGAACAAGATGGAATGCGATGACCTGCTGAAAACCCATGAGATGACGCAGAAGCTCCTCGATGCCAATACCGCGGACGCCGCTATGCTGGCAACGCTTGTCCAGATGGCCCGCAGAGGGAAAGACGAGATGGCGATGTATATGCTTCATAATCTCAAGCCCTACGCCATTGAAATCGCAGAGGGCCGCAAGAAAAAGGACGAGCCGGAAATCGACATTGACGCCTTGCTCAGCGCTCTGTTCGGCTAAGCAACAGAAACTCGGTGGAGAAATCCACCGAGTTTTTTTGTGCAATTTTCACAAATCCTTCTTGGGCGATCCGCGCACGCTCGGCGCGGACCGAGTTTTTGTCAATATACAAGTTGCACAAATTTCTCGATCAATCTTTGTGCAATCTGACGATTGACAGCTTTCCCGAAAAGTGCTATACTGTTTACAGAAGTTAAGAGAAACACCCCTTGAACCTTGAAAAAAAGATTTGAAAAAATCGAAAAAAACTCTTGACAGCAAGCGCAAAGTGTGCTATACTAAGTACAGAAGTTGAGGGAACGATGGTAAACCTCAATCAATAGAAAGGATTTGACAAGATGGAAAAAATTGATAAGCGCAAGCACTATGTTTTGGTACTTGATACCGAAACTGCCAACACTATCCAAGACGGCGATAGTCTGGATATGTCCAATGTCCTTGTATATGACTGCGGTTGGGCGGTTGTAGATACCAAGGGCAATATCTACGAAACCGCAAGTTATGTCAACCGTGACATTTTCTGCGAGGAACGCGACCTTATGCGGACGGCTTACTATAACTGGAAAATCCCCCGCTATGTCGAGGAACTGCGGGCAGGTAGCCGGAAAATGGCAACTACCTATGAAATCCGCAAGGCTATGCTAGACACTATCGAGAAGTGGGGCATTAAAGAGGTAGCCGCCCATAACGCCCGCTTTGACTATAACGCTTTGAATATAACACAGCGTTACACCACCGCAAGCCGTTTCCGGTACTGGTTTCCATTCGACAGCGTGGAGATCTGGGATACCATGAAAATGGCACAAGATGTTATCTGCAAAATGCCCACCTATAAGGCGTTCTGTCAAGAGAATGGCTATGTGCTGAAAAATGGTGCTTGCCGCAAGACAGCCGAAATCCTGTGGCGTTTTATCTCCGGTAATAACGAGTTTGAAGAAAGCCACACCGGGCTGGAAGATGTGCTGATTGAAGCGGAGATTATGTTCTATTGCTTCCGACAGCATAAGCCCATGCGGAAAGTCCTCTTTGAGAACAAGAGAGAATATCCGCCTATGACAGAGTTTCAGCGAGAACTTTTCACAAGTTTGCGAGAAATGCCGGTAATTAGGTTCGGGGAGATTTAATCTCCCCAACCTTGAAAAAAGGGGTTGACAAACGAAAAGAAACCTGCTATAATGAATGTATCAAAAGAAAGGAAGCGATAAGATGAAAATGATTTGCTTCGATATGGACGGCACGATTGCTGACCTGTACGCTGTTCCTAACTGGTTAGATAAACTGCGGGCAGAGGACGCAAGTCCCTACGCAGAAGCCGCTCCCATGTGGGATATGCAAGCTCTGCGAGAAGTCCTCTTGAAGCTGATTGATAAGGGATATGAAATCCGCATTATCAGTTGGTTGAGCAAGGACAGCACCGAGGAATATAAAACCGCCGTCCGCAAGGCAAAAAGAGAGTGGCTTGAGAAGTATAACTTCCCTGCTGATAAATGCCACTTTATCGCCTATGGCAGAACTAAGGCTGACTGTATTCGCCGCATTGCAGACGCTCCCGCAGTTCTGATTGACGATAACAAAAAGGTGCGGGACGGGTGGCATTTGGGCGAGTCAATCGACCCCACAGAAGTCAATCTGCTTGAAGTCCTTTCCGCTCTTAATTGAGCGGAAAGGCAGAAAGGAAAATAGAATGACAAAAACAATATGGCTTGAGTTTCTGAACGCTGACAGTAAAGCCGCCGCGATTGAAGTTATCAAGCGCATGGGGTGGAATATTGACGCCGAACATTTGACAGATGATGGCGGACATTCGGTCACATTTCCGGACAAGGACGAAAATCTGTTCGAGTTTTTGGATATGTGTTGGAGCTAAGAGGGGCAACGCCCCTCTTTTTTTTTCGTCAAAATGCCCTCTTCGGCGGCCCGCTGGCGCACGCAGCGGGCCGAATTTTCATTATACACCACCACCAGCAAAAAGTCAATCGGCAAACTGCACAAAAAATCATGCCTCGGATCTCCCGAAATTGTGCAACTTTTTGAAAGAAAGTTCTTGACTTCCGGCGCTTGCGGTGGTATACTGTTTACAGAAGTTAAGAGAGGGACGCCGAAAGGCTTCCAAAAAGATTTTGAAAAAAATCGGAAAAAACCTCTTGACAAACTCCGCAAGGCATGATATAATAGGTACAGAAGTTAAGGGAAAGCGGTTCTTGAAACGGCGAAAAGCGACAGTCAAGAAACTTCCGAAAAACTTCAAAAAACCTCTTGACAAGCCAAGCGAAAAGTGCTATAATAAAAGCACAAGGAAACCCAATGAACCTTGAAAAGTCAATATCTTATCTCGGTATCAAACTTCCGAAAGTTTGAAAAGAAGTTCAAAAAACCTCTTGACAAACCGCCGAAAGTATGATATAATAAAATCACAAAAGGACAAGGACAGTCCTAAAAACCAGAAAGGATTTGAACATGGAAAAGACCAACAAGACTCGTATCACCAAGGCTATGCGTTTCGAGGACATTAAGGCTATGCTGAACGGTCAGCCCGTGACCTACGGCACGACCACCGAGGACGCCGTGGACTTCATCGAGCATGAGGTGGCTCTGCTCGCCAAGAAGAACAGCGGTGAGAACAAGAAGCAGACCAAGACCCAGCAGGAGAACGAGGGCTATAAGGCACTCATCCTGGAGTTCCTCGCCACTCTGTCTGATACTTCGGCTGGTGTGACCTGCACCGAGATTATCAAGGGCGTGGCGGAGTTCGAGGGCTTCAGCACTCAGAAGATTTCCCCTCTGGTGCGTCAGCTCATGGCGGCTGATAAGGTCACTAAGACCGAGGTCAAGGGCAAGGCTCTGTTCCGTCTCGCCTAAACCCCATAGGGGAGAGGGGTAAAACCCTCTCCCCGCCAAAAGAAAGGAAGTGGTTATTATCGCCCAGCGAGTAACAGACGCTGAACGCCTTGAGCGTATCAAGCGAGTGTTTCCAGACGAGAAAGAAGCGCAAGATATTCTCGCCTATGATAAGGCGGTAGAAGCAGGCGAAAAAACGGAATATGACCTGCCGCCGGATAAGCTGAAAGCCGCACAAAAGTATGCCCATGCAGGAACACGGAAAGCACCCACGGCGTACAAGTTCACCAAGCGAGAACGCAAGCCCAACGCAACCAAGGGGGGCATTATTGCGGAGCTTGCGGAGTTCATGGAACACAACAGTAACTTTGATGTTTCTAACCTTGCCATCACGAACAAGGAAAGACAGATTTCCTTTATGGTAGGCGGTGAAACTTTCGAGTTGACGCTTGTGCAAAAGCGCAAGCCGAAAAGCTAATAAGGATAGGGGCGGATAACCCCTATCCGCCCTTCCAGAAAGAGGGGAAAGCATACGACAAAGCGACCTAAAGAGTTTTTATATGTCGGTCATTATATCGACAGGGACGGCAATTTCATTCTCAAGGTAGGCACTACAAATGACCTTGAACGCCGCCGCAAAGAGCATAATCGCAACTATAAGAAAAGTCCCAACTACACCATGCCGCCGGGTGGTGAGTTCGTCTATGACTTTTCGCTTCCTCTTTCCAAGTATAACACCTTGAGATATGAGGATAAGACCCGCCAAAGGTGGCAGGACGAGGGCATAGGCGAGTTTGTCAGAAATGACAGATTTTATTGCAAAAAGAAACCCAAAACCGTCAAAGTGACGATACGCAAAACCTACGAAATCCCGCTCGATTGAGCGGGATTTTTTGTGCATTTTTCACAAAGACATTTTCACCAAAAATCAAATGAGATTTTTGTATAAATTGCCTATTGACAACCGAACGGAAATGTGGTATAATGGCGGGCCGGTCGCGGGCGACTCGGCCCGAGTTTTACCGATCGGAAGCATATGCAAAATTTTTGTTCAATCTAGCCGACTTTCATATGGCTTCTCGTTTTCCCGAAAGTTTGACATTCTAGTCCAATTTTATTTTCGTACCATCATTGACTCATATTTCTAATTTCATTTGGCATATAGCCCACTCCACTTCCGTGTAGCTAACAAAATTTTAGTTGCTCATAGCGAACCTCCTGCGTTGCCGATCGGGTCCAGTCTTTCATATTAAAACAAGAGGAAAGATAATAAGAGCGGAGATCCAGTTCATCCGATCGGGTCCGCGATTAGAAGACTATTCTCCAGCTCTGTTCCTCTTGATTTTTATAATAAAATATGTTATTATTTTAAAAAAAGATATAAAAACGCCTCGGTTCTAGCTTAAAATCACTAAAAACGAGACAAAATAGCGCAAAAATCTAAGCTTTTTGACTTAAAAATTAAGAAAACACACTTTAAATCCATCAAGTAATCATATTTCCTATTTCAAATTCTCTGTAGCTAACTACATAAATGCTATTACCTAGCAAAAATCCATACCGGAGAGAAAATTTTTGGACTAATTTCCGATCGGGTTGGCATATATTAAAAAATATTATATAATATATATAGAAATTAAGAAAGGAATTGGTTCTTCCCGTAGAAGAACTATGGTGGTAAAGCATGGATTTTGAAGCTATGATTCGAGATGCCCAGAAGAATGGACTGACTATTGATGACATCGCAAAGATGTTCTCTAAGACTCTTAACGCGGTTCAAAAGAAGAAGGCAATCGTGGATGCCCGCACTGAACTGATCGAGCACATGAAGGATCAGTTTGAGACCGCTGTTTCTAAGGGCCACCTTGATTGCACTGACGCGGCTGCCCTGTATACTCTTACTATGGCAGAAAAGTATCCCGATTGGACTGCTGAAAATATCAAGGATTATTTCCAGATCATTAAGCTGAACGCGGAGACTACCGCGACCATGGTCGACAAGGAACCAGATGAGCTTCTCCAGGCTCTCCTGGACAAGGTTGATAATCTCTTTGACGCCGTTCCTAAGAGCGACAATGAGAAGATTGCTGATTTCCTGCGGGAGATCGGTCTGTAAGAATCAAGAGCAAGAATAAGAGAGGGTTAATACCCTCTCTTTTTTTTATATATAAATCGCGGGAGCCAGGGTAGCGATCTCGGTGACAGGGAATTAAGGAATGGTTATCTGGACCCGATCGGCACCCAACTTCACTATTTTAACCCAACTTCACTATTTTAACCAAACTTCACTATTCCATACTATTATGACTCTCTTTCTCCATAAAGCTAAAGTTTTCTTCTTTACCTTTAAAATCTAAAACGCTCCTCTTCTTCTGCGGCCGAAAGAGATTAAAATCTCGGAGAGCGAAGCTCGGAGAGATTTTAATCTCTTTTATTATTTAGTTTATTCCTCTATTATTTAGATAAGGTAGATAAAATTACCCATTCCATGGTAGATATTTTTACCCAATGAAGGTAGATAAAATTACCCATTTAGCTCAAAGGTAAAATTAACAAGCTTTTTCTTAGGAACTGGTTTTCCGCCAATATTCTCCGAAATATTCTCTACTTTAATTAACCCAATAGATTCTAAACATAGCAAAGCATTATTGATTAAAGTATAGGCACGACTATCGTTATCTACTTTAACTCCAATATGCTAACCGACTTCTTTGACTGTAAAAACATAATCTTTCTTAAACTTCCAACGTTGTCCTAAGTAGATATAAACCTTGATAACTTGCTCCTTAATAGTATCATTAAGAAACTATAATGTACGCAACGGAATCATTAAGAAGATAGATTCTTTATTCGGTAAGATATATCGTCCCTACTCCGCATCATCAATAACATACCCAGAATCTACCAAATAATCTCTATGCGACCGATAGGTTTTAGCACTCTTTATACCAAGTTTTGCACAGATAACAGTCTAAGTAGGCAAATCTTTCTTATTAACTATAGTAATATACTCTCCATCTTCCTCTACCGGTCGAGAGTATTCTTGATATAAAGCATATAATTCGCCATCTACTTTCTTATCATTCAAGAATGTTACCTCATCCAAGACTGTATTTGCTGGGAAACGTTTCTAGATTTGATTTTCCTCTGACATGATACTCACCTCCAACATAATCGAAGGTAGATAAAATTACCCATTTATTTAAGTAATTTTTACCCTTCTATTATTATATGAAAAATAATAGGTAAAGTCTAATAACTTTTGCCCAATTTTTATTGCCTTATAGTCGCCATCATGATATGAAAAATTACCTAAAATTTTTATCCACTATAATTTCTATCATTCATGTTAATATTCTACACTATCCTAAGAAAAATTGCCCGCGGCCTGGCAAATTTTTTGCCAACCCACCCGTCTTATCCTCGTATTTTTCGTAATACCGCCCTATTAGAAATTATTATAATTATATGTTATTATATTTATATAAGAAAGAAGAGGAGAAAAGAAATGGTAAATACGCTTGAACTTCGCGGCATTGAGACTTACTCGCCAGAGATTCAAACCTTCTTACGAGAGATCGAGAAGTCTTTCTTGCAGGTGCTCAATAACTGCGTTCCCGCAGATCAGCAAGAGAAAGAAGCTACCCAGTTGCGGGATACAATAGAGGGGTTCGGCAACTGTCTCGAAATGCATTGCGCTCCCGGCGAAGTATTTAACTGTTTTTCTTGTGGAGCTTTTAAGGAAGCTTATCATGCTTCTGACTCTATCGTGGTAAAGTTCTGCTCGACTGACAACGAAACTAAGAGAGAGCAGGCTCTTCTCGCTGCGGCGAAGGAAGCTAACATTCTGGAGCTGTTCGTGCCTACCTTTTTTCATCAGCTCCCTGTCAATCTGCCTGTCACTCAACTCGATGATACAAATTCTTCTCGATATACCTATGATTACCACTATCATACATGGCGCCAGAACCCCGATATTGAAGCCTTTGAGTTAAATTATCTGGAGATTCAACCTATTGTTGTCCCTGCTTCTCATATTGGCTGGGACGAACAAGGCGAGGTTATTCCAGGTATCTCCACGACTGTTGTGCGGCGTATTCCTACGCGTAATCTCACTTGGCTAAAGTCTATCGTCGAGAATTATAGCAAGGAGTTCTTCGAAAAGTTCGCTATCTTTTGTGACGATTGGCATATTTGGGACTTGCACGAAGATAATATTGGGTTCTTGCGGACGCCCGAGGTCGAACTCCCCATCATCCTTGATTGGATGAGCGACTAAACAAAAGGAAGTGATACATTTGGCTGAAAATTTTTGTTATAATCAATCACATCTTAGAACAATTTGGAGATGCCATTAGTAACAAAAACCGAATCCCTTATGGCATCGCTGTCCGTAGTTCTAAGGGTGAATATCTCACTTACAACGCGGCCACCGATGTTACTGGCTTCACTTTTGATTTTCAGAAGATGCCGGCGGCTATCAAAGACCTGCGGGCTGGCGATATGGTGTTGCAAGCCTATGTATGTCCAGTCTGTTGAGGAAGATGGTATCCACTGCATCGACATTCTGAACTCTGAGAATAAGGTTATCGTGCCTGTGACTAATATGTTCGGCTTCAATTTCGTGACCAAGGTCGTCTCCCTCATGAACTTCAACGCTGCGCAGCCTTCTGCGGAGAATCCTTTTGGCAACCTGATGCCGTTTATTGGGCGATGATTCTGACAACGACTTCAGTAAAATGATGATGATGGGCGGTCACTCCACAGGATAAGTAAGGAGGAAATATGCTATTCTTTATTTTTATCGCTCTATTCGCAATAAGTGTATTAGCTGTTATACACACAGATGAAATGAGCGGTTGGCATCTTCTCGCAACTATCGCGGTTGCCTTTACCCTTATAGCATTGCTCATAAGCACTATCGGATTAGCATCTGTCTACATTGGTGCGGATGCTTCTGTCGCTAAATGGGAAACCCAGTATGAGTCATTAACCTATCAATTAGAGAATAATCTCTATGATAATGATAACGACATTGGTAAAAAAGAACTAATGGATGAGTGGAACGGAAATTTAGCATATTGCAAGAAAATTCAGCGCAACTTTTGGGTGGACCCAAATGTATACGACAACTTTGAATTTATCCCTTTACCTTAAGCCTCTCGAAAGAGAGGCTTTATTTTTTTATATATTTATTGTATAATAAATATATAAAGATATGAGAAAGGAAGGTAAAACTTATGATGGAGAACAGACTTACTCATGTAAATATTTCTGATAAGGAGCGGTCGTATATCTTATCTAAGCGAGATATTATAAGAGCTACGAAGGACTTTAATTCTCGTTATATCTATATCACCGTTGCATCAACTTTATCAGACATAATTCTTGAATATTGCACCAATGAAGACGCTAGTAAGGCATACGAGTATCTTATGTCTCAGCTATGTAACTAAGGAGATAGAACTATGAAAACAGTATTCGCTTATGAAGTTGTTCTATATGATACTGACCAAGATAATCGCGGTCACTTCTTCATTACCTCTGGCCTGAGTTTTGCTGATAACTTTGGAGAAGCTGCCGCGATCTTAGAGTCTACTTATGGAGAAATGCTCAAGAGTATCAAGAATCTTGAATTTGTCCATGATGATCAAAATGTTATCACGCTTCCTCGTGATATCATTCGTGACTATATTGATGGAGGAAAATTTGTCAATGAAATCCCTTGTGATAGCGAAGGTCGAGAATTAGCTACTTTGAATCAAAACGCAAGTAAAGCTAACGATAACTGGTAAGAAAGGATTGGTGTTATTCCATGAAAACTGCCGTCATTTCCGTATCCCTCCATTCCAAAACCTTCGAGGACCGCTTTCCTATTGACTCTGAAACAAAAGAGTATGAAATTGCGGACCGGGCGTTTCAACTGGCTTTAATGTTCGTTCAAACAAGAGCCATCGCAGAGCGTGGCCGCAAACCTTCTGGCTACGAGTTCGGTAAACTACTCGAAGAGACTGAATATAACTATAAAATTGAGGAGGTCAATGATAATGAAGCTTGAGGACTACAAAGCTTGGTTGCTTGAACACGATGAGATTAAAGAGGAATACGAGCGCCCCTATAATCCTCAGTGCGATCCACCTGAGTACAAAGATGGCAGTTACTTTTTAAGTTATGACCTGATGTACGCGGGACGACCCTATGCAGGCTTCGCAGTTGGCGATGTAACCGCCTTAGCTTGCTATAAGTATGTCTATAATGAGTCCAAAGCCTATCTGAAAGAGAGGTTAAAGTATGAAGTATAAGATTTATGCGGGACTGAGTGGAGCCACTTATCAGAAAACCGAAGACTATTCTTCTATGGATGAAGCACTTGAAGATGCTTACGCTCTTGCGGTAGAAGAGTATCAGTCTTATGAAGGCTGTCATGGTATTATGAGTTGGGATGATTGCCGTGAAGATCTCATTGATTCTGGTTTTGACTATGATGATGACCGTTATCAGGAAGAATTAGAAAGTTGGCTCTCATATTATGTCGAGCCTGAAGAAGAATAAATACCCGTAAGAGATTGATAGACTGCCTCTATCAATCTCTTTGTATTTTTATAAAAAATATATTATAATATATATAGAAAGTGAGGGAGATAGTAAATGAAAGTAAAAATGATGCCTACGGTTAGCTCTTATGACCTTGAGGAAGCAGCAGTATGACTTGGATGTAGACATTCCCACTCTGCTGTTCCCCGAAGATTTCATGAACGACTGCTTTAAGGAGTATGCTTACAAGGATACTTGTGAGGACGAGTTCTGTGAAAGTGAAAAACTGTACCTGCGCGACGTGTTCCCGCAGTATTCTCGTCAAAATTTCTTGGTAATTGAAAGGAGATAAGAGATATGGTAGCACCTAGCTTCAAGGATTTCCCCATTGTGAAAGAGCAGTATGTCAAGGGCGGCAAGTATTATGTCGATGTGAAGAATCCTAAGACTGGTACTGTCCGCTCTGTGCGTTGGTATACCGATGCAGAGTTCGCCAAGAATTATGGCAAGAAACTCGAAGATGGCGAAGATAAAGGCTGGGATGGTCTGAAGCACGCTCGTGGCTTCGATAAGGGGCCTATCCTTGTTATCCGCGGCGCTCGCTCCACCGATGAAGAGTGGCTGAAGCATTCCTGCGCTCGTTATGCTGTCGGTATTGGCTGGCACATCGTAAGCACGGATACTTTCCCCGAAGATGCTCCTAAGCATCTCAAATATCTCATTCTTGGATGGGACGAGTTCAGAAATGGCGACGATCGCCACATGAAGAAGCCGGCTGAACTAGCTGCGATCCTCGACAAGAAAGCAAAAAATAAGGAGTGGATTAACATCAATACCTAAACATACTATTATTCTCAATCTTATTGCCGCTATTCTATGGGGCTTTAACTGCGGCATTTCTGTCGATCGGCGTTATCGAGCTTCTGCGATTATCGAAGCTGGCTTTTGTATCTTCTTTGCCATTATCGGCATCACCACTATGTAAAATAGACACCAGCCGCAAGACAAAACTTGAAAAAATCTCAAAAATATTCTATAATATATATAGAAGTTAAGGGAAAGGAAAAACAAGGATACATTCTATTCCGCAAGAAAATGTTTGACGAACTCTTGACTTTTGAGAAATTTTTTCGTATAATAAATACATAAAATGATGAAAAGGAGAACCCTATTATGACTAACACTAAGAAGATTACCAAGCGCGAATGCTACAACACCCTGATGACCATGGTGAACCATGTTGAGTCCGAGGGCGTTACTTTCGAAAACGAGGATATGACCTGCGACGCTCTGCGTGAGTTTATTGCTCATGAGATCGAGCTTCTGGACAATAAGGCTGCGGCTGCTGCTAAGCGCGCTCAGGTTAAGCGTGACGAGGGCGATGCTCTCCGTGCTCGTATCCTTGATGTCATGTCCACCGAGGACTTCATGACTATCCCTGAGATCGTCAAGGCTATCGGCGACGAAGATGTGTCTGCTCAGATGGTGACTGCTCGTCTGACCCAGTGTGTAAAGGCCGATCTGGCTGAAAAGGACAGCGTGTCCGTTGAGGTCGCTGGTAAGGCGAAGAAGCTCTCTGGCTATCGTAAGCTGGGTTAATCGAATAACTCATATTGGAAAGCTCGGTCATTTGACCGAGCTTTCTTTTTAAGCAAAAGAAGAAGTAACGAGGCCCGCAAGGAAAGTCTACAATCGAGCAAATAATCATAAAAAGAATAATAGGAACCATAATTTACAATCCTTTCTTTTAATTTCTATATTTATTATAACAAAATTAAATGAAACTGTCAATCTAATTGGCAATTTCATAGCTTGACAATTAAAGATTATTATGCTACTATAAATATAGAAGAAATGGAGGCTTAAACATGATTTTTAGTGTTAATTACCATTCACAATATAAACAAGAGGCTCAAGAAATTAGATGTCCTATCAATCAGTTGGGAACTATCTTTACCTTTATTAAAGACAATCCTAATAAACGATATAACATCACAATAAAGAATAGTTCTTTCTCCGCAAAAGACCGAGAGCAGATTGATTTAATTAAAACTGTTACAGATAACTATACTATTAGTTGCGGTCGGATAGATCAACTGCAGATGTTGCTTACTAAAGGCTATCATGCCTATTTAACTTTCCCCGCAACAGATTGGGAGACATTTGCAGAACTTCAAGATCTAGGCGTGTCTGATATTTATATCGACGGTCCGCTCGGTTTTCAGATGGATAAGATTGCCGCAGGTAAGAAAGAAACTAAAATCCGCGTATCTCCCACTCTATCTCCAAATAGTAGTCTAACAAGAGGAGATGCTAATGACTTCTTTATTCGCCCGGAAGACCTTAAACTTTATACCTCAATAGATGTAATTGATTTTAATGAGCCTGACAAAGATAAGGAAGATGTACTTTTTTCTATTTACAACAGAGGTACATTTAATTATAGCTTAAAAGATTTAATGGTCAACTTGCCTTATGATATTAACAATCTTCTATTCAAAGAAGATTTCGCAACTCATAGGCTTAATTGCGGACAGCGCTGTAAAGAGCCCGGCAGAACCTGTCATCTATGTTCTAATTATTTTACAGTAATTGAAGACTCTCTTAAACTAATTGAAAAATCTAATTGATTTTCTTTTTTAATTATAATATAATATTATTATAAGATAAAAGAAAAGGAGTGTTTCTAATGTCTAAGTGGTCTGAGATTCTCCCTTAGGATGCTCTATACTTGGCAACTGAGCTTGAGGCTCATGCCCAAGAAGAGCGAGATAATGGTAAGATTTTGTATCCTCCGCAGGAACAAATCTTTAGAGCATTACAGTTGACAAAACCTGAAGATGTGCGGGTTTGCCTCGTAGGACAAGATCCATATCATACCCCTGGTCAGGCTAATGGATTAGCTTTCTCGATTGCTCCAGGTAATCCTCTCCAACCTTCATTGGTAAATATCTTTAAAGAATTGGAAGAAGATGTTGGTATTAAGCGACCAGAAAGCGGTGACTTGACTAAGTGGGCAGAAAATGGAGTTTTACTTCTCAATACCTCACTTACAGTTTATGAGCATCAAGCTAATAGCTGTGTGCGATGGGGATGGGATAGATTCACTAAGTCTGTCTTGCAGACAGCCACTAAACTTCCGCAGCCCGTCGTATTCTTACTGTGGGGTTCTAATGCACAGGATTTATTGAAAGATTTGATTTCTTGTGCGGCAGTATATGAAGATGGCGGACATATTGTAAAAGAAAATCTAATTAAGAAAGCCTATGTGCTTTCCTCCCACCCAAGTCCTTTTAGTGCAACAAGACCATGTCGTGGGACGCCTGCTTTTCGAGGCAGCAAACCATTTTCAACAGCTAATAAGTTGCTAACGGACATGGGAGGGACACCGATTGACTGGAGCTTATAATCAAATTAAAGAGGAAGTCGAAGCAATTCTTGTCCATTCTCAAGACTTCCCATTCGATGTAGATGCTACAAAAATAATGGAGCAATGGGAAAAGGCAAAAGCTCCATTCATCAAGTTGTTTAAGGGCAAGACATATATCAGAAGCGCGGAACCTATTAAGGTTACTCTCTCCTCTGAGCAGCGATCCCGCAGGTTCAATGAGTTCATTTCTACTCTTGATGATAACGGTGTGTTAAGCGAGGATTTTGAGACTTTCCTTCGCGTAAACACCGATGGATTTTTCGAGAATAAAGTTGTTTTACCATATCCAACATACCATATCCCGCAAGGAGCGAAGATACTTAAGTCTTTCAAGAAGTTTCTTCCCAATCAAGAGGTAACGAGATGGGCGCAGGATACAGCATCACGATATATCCAAGAAAATAAGATTGAAGGATACCTCTATCTCTCTGTTGATCCGAGAGATTTTCTTACATTGTCGGAGAACGACTCTAACTGGTATTCTTGTCAGTCTCTTGATGGAGATTATCGTTCTGGAGATTTAAGCTATATGGTAGATGGTACTACTATTGTTGCCTACCTTGCCAATGAAAAGAAGCATTTTAACTGTTTGCCGCAAGATAGTGAATGGTTTGATAAGAAATGGAGAATGTTAATTCATACAAACCAATATACTTGCATCTACTATAATAGGCAGTATCCCTACGATTCTCCAGACTTATTGGAAGCTACTCATAGGATGGTTAGTAATCTATTTCCACGAATAGATTTTGCACCGCCTGCGGACTATGGATTCAAAGTAGCTATCGGAAAATTTGGAAATAGGATGATGACCTATAATCAGATTAACGCGGGTGGACGAACTTATGATATGCGAGATATTGTCGATACAAGCGATTATCTTGGATATTGTGACTTAGTTTCTTCGAGTACATATAGTCCTGTTGTTGCGGTAAACTTTTCTATGATAGATAATTACCTTAATGAGATTTATTCGTCCGATAATAAACAAAAGGAAGAAGAACTATTCAAAGAGATATTCGGTATTAAAGTTGGCGCAAAGGTAATCTGCCCAGTTTGCGGCGAGGAGTATTTGAATCGAGACGATAAGTTCTTATGTGACAAGTGCATTGCAGAGAAAGACGCGGATGTTGACTTTTTCTTGACTTGTCATAGTTGTTATCGTAGAATATATGATGAAGATGAAATTTATTTTGAAGGGACAGAGCCATTCTGTGGATGTTGCCACCGTGCAATGACCGAAGAACTACTGCCCGCAGAAGAGGAAGAGGAGATTTAATATGGCACAGAGACGAGGAGATTTGGCGAAGCAGTCCGCTATCGCCACTATTCAGACAGCTTTTGGCGATGATTTCGTTGGGCTAATTGACAAGAAGCTGTATGTAAATGTGAAAGATGGTCCGAACGGCGAAGTTGTTCAGCTTTCTATCGCACTGACAATGCCCAAGACACCAGTGAGCGCATCTGCGGTTCCTGTTACTACCCCAGCAACAGATGGAAATGCAGCAGCATGGGAGAGTAAACCTGCTACTCCAACAGAGTTGAGCGCAGAGGATAAGGCAAAGGTTGCAGACCTGTGTGCTCGATTGGGTATCTAAGCAAAAATTTTGGGCGGGGTAATTAAAGTAATTACCCCTCTCTTTCATTATTATTACCAAATACTTGGAGAGGTGATGTATGGTATGCGGAAACCGCGTTCACAGGCATATAATCGAGATGTAAGTATGCGGAAAGCTCTTCGTAAGCGTCGTATTGCTAGAGAAGTTTACTATGATGGAGATACGCATCCATATTATAACAATCTTCATCAGTATAGTAAAAATAAAATTCATTGTAGTTGTTCTATGTGTTCGGCTAAGACACGCAATAAAGGCAAGCGTAGGAATCTGCATGGAAACTATTCTCCCAGTCTCAATTATCGCATTAGCGAACTCCGCAAACAGCGGAGTATGGATGCTGACGAACGGGATTATTTCTTCTCTTGATATATAATAAAAAATATTATA